>QFCH01001491.1_pt1 | contig 38555 bp, 36 predicted proteins | sample 5346071 | NCBI WGS metagenome assembly QFCH01 (sample SAMN09062255, study PRJNA434731) | Human gut metagenome, whole genome shotgun sequencing project. | isolation source: stool timepoint B chromium assembly | host: Homo sapiens | collected 2015
ATTCCCCTTCGCATCGATGAGCTTCTTCATGTTGTTGCTGCTGTCATACTCGAAACTGCTGGTTTTCTTCGCCTTGTCCGTGGCCCTGACGATGTTGCCCTCATCATCATAGACGAAGGTATTGCCATATCTCTCCTTGAAGAAGGACAGGCCTGTGAAGTACGCCCTGTTGGCGTTCCTGTTGTACAGGTACATCACCTGGATCTTCGTATACTTCTGCTTCGCCACTGCGGCGCCGTTTAAGTACTGCCAGCTGTCCGTGTCCGCACCGAATTCCAGGTACTGGTAGTTGTTCCCGTTCTTCCCTGCCGCCGCTGCTTCCCCGTCATAGAAGTTGATGCACAGGCCGAAATGGCGGTCCTTCCTGTCTTTGTCCGTATCCGGCACTGTCCTCGGCACGCTCTGCCCGCGCCCCCAGGCACTGGCCATGTAGCAGTCCCCCGCATTCCCGGAGATATCTAACTCATACACCAGGCGCTTGTTCTCCGACGGGCCGCCCACCGCCATGAACACGTTCCTTCCAAGGCCGCTCTTTGCCGGCGGGTACATCCCTGAATCCACTGACAGCGTCACCACCCTGTCAAGGTCACCGGCATTCCCTGCCTTCTTAAAACCGTCAAGCCCGCTTGAGAAGTCCACGTTGGTCATCAGGTTAAAGCGGCTTGCCGCTTCCCCTTCTTCCAGCTGGAACCCATCCAGCCACATGGTGCCCTTCATGTCCACGGCTCTCACCACGATCCTTGTCTTCACCGGTGCGCTGCCAGATGGGATCTTAAACACCAGCTGCATCCGCTTCCATCCACGGTTGCCCCTTATATTCTCTGTATGGCGGGCGATCTCCGTCTGGTCCTCCTTCTGTGCCTGCAGCCAGAAGGATGGTTTCTCCCCGAGCCCCGTCACCGCTGCCCTGCCGTAAACGGAGAAAACATAGGTCCTTCCCGCCGGCAGCATCACCGTCTGCACCACCGTGCCGTAGGCGGAGGCATCGCTGCTGGTGAACCGGATACACTTTTTGTTGACAAAGACGATATCATCATCTGTTTCCTCATCCACCTTCACCGCACTGCTGCTGCCGTAGCCGTTCCAGCCCCTCAGTCCGTCAAAGGTTCCCTTCAGCCTCTGCACCGGGGTGAACTGCAGGTCCGAGGCCGCACTCAGCCGGCTCACCTTCCGGCTGGCAAACTCCCAGGCGGCACCATAGCCGTTGTCATCACGCACGCTCACCGTATGCCCGCTGTTGTCAAAGAGGTAATACTGGGAACGCCCCTTCTCATCTGTGAACTTCGTCCGGTTATAGCCGTAATCCAGTCCCAGGCGCATCCCCTCTTCGCCCCCGGCCTTCTCAAGCACCGCCGATACACGCCATGCCCCGTAGGCCTCCGGGCGCACCCAGTTCACATACAGGTGGTAGCCGTACGGATCCGTGATGCCCTTGAGCATATGGTTCCCGTCATAAGTATAGGTGCTCTGTGCCCCGTCTTCATCCGTGATCCCTGTCAGGTGCCCGCTGCTGTCATAGGCAAACCTCTTCTCCTGCCCTGACGGTGTCTTCACCGTCACCAGATGGCCGCTGCTGTCATAGACCAGGGCCACTGCACGGGATGTGGGGTCCGTGACCTTTGTCACCTTCCCTCCGGACCATGTGATGCGCTGTGTATTGTTATTGGCATCCACGATCTTTGTCAGAAGCCCTGTCCCCTCTGCAAAGCACAGCTTTGTCCCGGACTTGTCCGTGATGGTATATCTCGCCTCACTGTCCCCCTCAGCAAAGGTGAGCTTCTGGCCGAGCCCCAGCTCGTCCTTCCATTCCCCCTTGTCATCCTTCGCAAAGTAATGGACGGTCCCGTCACCTTCCGTATGGGCATAGTACACGGTGTCCCCGATCTCACGGCGGGCGATGGTCTGGTGGCAGTCCAGCCTGAAGCCCCTGCCGTATCCCAGGTCCTTCCCGCCCGCCTCACTGCTGTTGTACACATGGGACAGGCCCACCGGCAGGCGGCTGCCGCCCAGGCTGAAGGTCTCATGCTCCAGGATCAGGTTGCCTGTATAGTCGTTGATATGGATGGTGCCTGCACGGCCCGCAGACTGGCTGTGGTAAGTCCAGAAGCTCTCCAGGCCCGAATAGTTCACATACTGGATCAGGATATGCGGACGGAGGCTGGCAAAATCCTCATGGATGTCTGCTGATGCATACTCCGTATAATGCCCCGTCTCCGTATGGTCCTTCACCATCAGCCCGTAGTTCTTCCCGTTCATGTACCAGTCCTTCACCAGGTTTGTGATGTCAAAGCCCTGCTGGTCTGCCTCATCTGTCTGGTAGACGGCATAGTCGATGACCTGTCCATCATACCCCGGTCTGTTGTCCCATGTCAGTGTCTTGTGGTCCCAGCTGCCTGTCACCTTGTGCACATCGATATATCTGGCGGCACTGCCGCTGCCGGCATATTTTGTCAGCCAGAGCCATGCGGATGTGATCATCTGGTCCGCACGGTTGATATAGGGCAGCTCGAACTTCATGTAGCTTCTCAGGGTAGAGCCGTCCACACGGCCTGTCTTCAGCAAGTGGCTGTTATAAAAGTTATCCCCGTGGTAATAGGAGGAGACATGGCAGTCCCTGATCTTGTCCCTGTCCACAGGGGTGGAGACCACCGGGTCGATCGTCACCGGATAGGCTCTGTCTTCCGCTCCAAGCCATTCGCCGTCTGCTTCCAGCCTTACATAAGCTTCCTTGTTCTTCTTCCCGCCGTCATCAGTGAGGGTCAGTGTCAGGCCACGACTTATACTGCCCGCCGCATCCTCCATATACGGTGCAGACAGTCTGTAGGCTTCCATGCCTTCAGTATCTTCAAATACAACATCTGCGCCATCCTGTCTGGCTCTCAGTTCTCCGGGGGCATATCGCCAGGTAAAAGACTTCACTGCTTCTGCATGCTTCAGCACCAGGTCCTCCTTCAGCCTGTCCGGGCCGATGGTATAGCGGATATCCACACCCTCAAAGGCTTCAGGGTAGCGGACGCGGCTCTCCAGATGTGGCACTTCATAAGCAGCTGTCGGATCGGTGTTCCCGGCATGAGCATTCATAGCATCATCTGCTGATTTCAGGATCTGCCGTTTCACGGAACGGGCATCCACGAAGCCCCATGTGAGCTTTGTCTCCCCCTCGCCCAGGCGGACCATGTTTTTCTTCTTCACCTTGTTGGACAGGCGGACATGGAAGCTGCCTGCGATATTCGCCACATCGCCGCTGCCGGTATCCTCACCCGCACTTTCACCGTCAGCTGCCGGATCAAGGGCATGGATCTTCACACCTGTGCCTTCATCCCCACTGTCTGCAGACTGCATGGCAGTGCTTTCTTCACTTTCAATCTCATCCTCATCGGATGGCGGCTCGTCCTCCGCCGCCTCCAGGCGGTTGTCGATCTCCTCCCAGCGGCCGTCCTTCATGTAATGCACCGGTGTGCCGTAGATCGCCGCCGTAAAACTGTGGTCCGCATGTTCAAACACCTTCATGCAGGCCGTTCTCTTTGTCACATCTTCTCTCATCTCTGTACTGTTTATTAACTCTTGACTCATTGTTCATTCTCCTTGTCTTTTGTCTTCATTTATTACAGTTGATCGTGTCATGCAAAAATCCGGATATTTGCGGTTAACATCACGTTCTCCCTGGATCTGTTATGCCGGACTTATTCTTGAATTTTAAGAAATTCTTTCTGTGTCCGGCATTCTTCCATTCTCAGATATTCATTTCAGGGACTTCTCTGATTGACGGAATCCATCTCTTTATTTTCTCTGTTTCCGTGATGTTGAGGTTATTATATTCCTTTTTTCTCGGAATGTCAATAGCTTTTTTCTTTGTTTTTTAGATTCTCTATTCTCGTTTTTTTGGACTACTGCACAAAAAAAGAACTTTAAACAACATCACATTGTCTAAAGTTCTTATACAAGTATACTATTTTATTTTTCACTTTCCTGCAATTCCTCGGCCAGATATGGAAACATACTGACAGACCTTTTCAGGATGCCCTGCATATAGGCAATGGCGATGCCGTAGTTAGTGATCGGCACATCCTGATCAACAGCACATTTCATCCGATAGCGGACCTCGCGCTCATTCAGCATACAGCCTCCGCAATGAATAATCAGTGCATATTTCGACAGATCTTCCGGAAATTCTCTGCCGGAACACAGCTCAATATTCAGCTTTTTGCCTGTGTAATTCTTCAGCCATCTCGGAATCTTAACACTGCCGATGTCATCACACTGGCGATGATGGGTGCAGCCCTCTGCGATCAGCACTGTATCCCCGTCTTTCAGATCTTCTACTGCGGCAATCCCACGGACAGCCGTATCCAGAAGGCCCTTATGCCTAGCCATCAAAATAGAAAAAGATGTCAACGGAATAGTTTCCGGTACATCCGCAGATACCTTTGCAAAAACCTGGCTATCCGTGATAACAATGGCCGGCGGTTCCTTGAATTTCTCTAAAGTCTCCCTCAATTCATATTCCTTGACACAGACAGCTGCGCCTTCCGCCTCCAGAATATCCCTGATAACCTGCTGCTGAGGCAGGATCAGACGCCCCTTCGGCGCCGCTTTGTCGATTGGAATAACAAGAACAGCCATATCTCCCGGATGCATCAGATCACCCACCAGCATCAGTTTGTTTTCTTCTGTCTTGCCGATAGCTGCAATCTTCTCTTTTAATGCTTCAATCTCTATCTTCTCTGTGGCACTGACATAAATCTCATTTTCTTTGGCTTCCGGGTGTTCCGGCTTCAGATCACATTTATTCCAGACAAGCAGCCATGGCATCTCCTTCTGCCGAAAAATCTCGATCAATTCTCTGTCGCAGTCTTTCAGCCCCTCTGTACAATCCGCCACCATTACAGCCACATCGGATTTATTCAAAATTTGTCTTGTTTTGCGGACTCTCAATTCGCCAAGTGCGCCTTCATCATCAAAACCCGGAGTATCTATGATGACAACCGGTCCGATTGGAAGCAATTCCATTGCCTTGCTGACAGGGTCTGTTGTGGTTCCCCTTGTATCGGATACAACAGCCAGTTCCTGTCCTGTCACAGCATTGACCAGGCTGGATTTCCCCGCATTTCTTCGTCCAAAAAAGCCTATATGTACACGTTCACCTGACGGTGTTTCATTAAGCCCCATCTCTTGTCCTCCTTAAACTCAAATGAGGTCGGCAAATCCCGGCATCTGCTTTATTTTCTTCAAATAGATTCTTCCCGAAAAAGCAATATGCGGCAATTCATAGAACTGCGCATCCTTTGGGCAGATCGGCCGATACAGCGGGTCCGCCGCAATGATTCCTGCATCCTTCAGCTTTTCTTCCATCATCTCTTCACCGCAGACAGCTTCATCTCCTGGAGCCAGCAATCCTTCTGTTTCTTCCAGCGGACACAACACACGAACGGATCTGCCATACTGAAGTTCAATGGCTGCCGCCAGAGATCCCATTGTCACCGGTTCACCGATCAACGTAATCTCCGCCTGGTGTCTCGGACTCTCCTTCGTATCATTGGCATCTTGAAGATTCTTTGCCGACATTCTGCAGGCTGCATAAACAACATTGTCTGTCGGCTCCTGTGCTGCTTCTGTTTCGGACAAATGTCTCGTCTGCGCATTTTTTTCTATCTCTGACGCTGCAAAGCCCTTTTCACCGCTGACGGCCGTTTCCATTGCCTCTGACAATTTCTCCGTGAAACGGCCAACCGGTGCTCCAACCACATAAGGTGTACCGAATTTTCTCTGCAATACTTTGGCTGCCCGAAGCCCCACAGATGAAACAACCACATTCACTGCTGCATCTGCAGATTTCGACAGCTGGTCCAAAGAATCTCCCATGGCCCACATGCTGTTGATCTGCCAGCCGTATTGCTCCAGACTATGCTTCATCGTTTCTGCATGATCAAGAGGCCCGAAATCCAGCGGCGTAACCCCCAGCAGATTCACCCGGCGATGATCCCTTTCATTTTCAATTCCTGCTTCAGCCTTGTCATTCCTGCAATCAGCCGGATAGAACCCCTCACACCTATCTTCATTTACAAAATGTTCTGCAATGGCTTCCAAAGCCATACCTGCCCCATGCACATAATCATGCATGCCGTTTGTAGGCACTGCAAAGGTCGGAATACCCGTATCCTGCTCTGTTACCTCTGCAATGGCCGGAAAATCCGTGCCGTTCATATAGGGGATCGGCGAACTGGCCAGGGCAATAAAGCGTGGTTTCAATTCGGATGCCGCTTCTTCGATATCATGGATAAACTTCTCATCATTTCCCATGATCGCATCGATTTCTGTCAAACCTGAGATAAAGATCAGACTGTCCTCATCATACCATCTGATCTCATCATGGGTATTATACGTCGAATTGCATCCCGAAGGATCGTGCATCACTGTCATACCGCCCAATTCATAGAGGGCTGAACAGACGCCGGATACATCGGCTGTATAAATCGGTATTATTCGATATGCCTGTCTCATATGCAGCTTTCGCACCCCCATCCTTTGCGGATCACAAGATCCGGTGTCTCTTTTTCTTCACGGGCTGCCTCAACCATCAGATGTGCCAGACGCCGGATTCCGTCAAAGCCATACAAGCCCGCACCCTGTACCATGTTGACAAAATGTCTGCTGCCTGTAAACCAGGCCGCTTTCTGCCCCAATGCCAGCATCTCCCGCTCCGTTTTTCTCGGAAGGACACGCATTTTCACCTGCACAGTTGCAAGCAGCATCAACTCAGGCGCATGCTGCTGAAGCCATTTGAAATCATTTTCCTCTTCAGGGCTGATGGCATCCAGATAAATCCGTTCTACATAAAAGCCATGGGAGATCAAAAGTCTTACCAATCCCATAGGTCTCGGATGAAACGTCCCGTCTATGGCGATCGGCCAGTCTCCAACTTCCAGAAGTGCCTCATGAAGTGCTGCTTCACAGCTCTCTTTTTCACCTTCATAATCCAGAACACCCAGAAGCTCCATTGACTCTGATAAGGCTTCCAGCTGCCCGATGATCTCATCATAATCAAAACAGGAAGGCAGATACATAAATGGCCGCCCCAGTCTCTCTGCCGCCCATTCCGCACCGGCTTTTCCTGATGGATAACAGTTCAGCATCATCCGGCAGTCTGACAGAGAAAGATAATCTTCCCAGGACTCACAAACCGGGGACTCTTTAATCTGATAATCATTGCATCTGAGCAATCGCTTGAGATCTGATGTCTCGTCCAGTGCAAAATCGCTGCCAAGGATAGATATTCTTCGCTGCCCTTCTTCTGTTACTGTCCCTTTCTTCAAAGGATCATACATAGACAAACGCAGCTTCTGATCCGGTGTCAGACCGCTCTTTCGCATGATCGGATCCATAAAACATCTGACAAAACAGATTTCGGGAAATCGTTTTCCCAATTCATCGTAGATTCTCTCAAGATCGCTGCCCAGAAAATGATGCAGACAAACTGTAAACAGAAAAACCGCTTTCGGCTTTTGTTCCAATCTCTCGATCACATCCGCCACACCTTCGATGGTAATATCTTCCAGATTGCCATTCAGCAAATGCTCTTCCTTGAGGATAACAAAGGAAAAACGTTCCGCCTCATTCATCTCTGCCGCTGTTAAAACAACACCACGCATACAGTTATCGGCACAGACGTAAATCTGATGAGCATCCGGCACCTGCATGCCGGTGTGAACGATATTCCATGTTCCGTGTACCGGCGAATTAAATTCCAGTTCTGATGCAAATGGCGCCGGAAATTCCGCATCTTTGATGGCCGTCGCCGCTCCTTTTGGATCGACTGTTCCACCCAGTCTTTTCAACATAAAACGGCCTCCTTCTATTCTCTCGCTTCACACACAGCCAGTATCTGCTCCGCCAGTTTCCTGTACTCATCTGCCATTTCACTGTCCGGAAAAGCCTCCAGAAGGATCTGCTGCTTCTCCTCCGCCAGAAGTACCTGCTCACTGCGGGATAAAGTGCCCACCACAGATGTCTTAAAATCATCTGCCAGTTCCGCCACTTTTTTGTCTTCACGTTTAACGTTTCTGCGATTAAGGATCAAGCCTCCCAGAGATGCATAGCCTCTGTTTTTGAAGTTGTCGATGGCCATGGCAATATTCGCCGCAGCATGGATAGACATATTTTCCCCTGAAGTAACGATAAATACTCTGTCCGCATAGCCTTTTCGCATCGGCATGGTAAATCCACCGCAGACAACATCTCCAAGAACATCATAAAGCACAACATCCGGCTGATAAACCTCATAGGCTCCTTTTTCCTTCAGCTTCTCCAGTGCCGTAATAATACCGCGTCCGGCACAGCCCATCCCCGGTGTCGGGCCGCCTGCTTCCACACAGACAACGCCGCCAAACCCGATGCGGACCATATCTTCTAATTCAAAATCATTTTTGCGCTGATTCACCAGCTCCAGTACAGTCGGTACGGCTTTACCATGTCTCAGCTGCATGGTTGAATCCGCCTTCGGGTCACAGCCGATCTGCATGACTTTCAGCCCCTTTTCCGCTAATGCGGCAGCCACATTCGAAACAGTGGTTGATTTGCCGATACCGCCTTTTCCATATACAGCAATCTTAATCATTCTATCTTCTCCGCTTTCATTTGCTGTTTAAAACTTTTGTATAAACTGCGGTTCTAATTCTCTTTTGAAACAACATTGGAATACGCCGTTTTGACGGATACGCCTTTCAGCCGGCCGATTTTGCCGGACAACGTACTGATGATATCCTGCGGCGCATCGATTGCAATGCTGATAATACTGATCCCTTTGTCACGATAAGGAATTCCCATGCGTCCGATAATATATTTGGCTGCACCGTGTAAAAGTTCATTCACTTCCTGTGCTGCACTGCCATCTTCTATAATAATCGCAATGACTGCCACTCTCGTTTCCATTTTTTTCTCCATATTGACTCCATTTAGTCGGCTATGACCAGATTAAAAATCTGACCCTCCGTCCGAATTTTCAGTCACTCGCCGATCAGTGACTGTTAGCAGATTCTCGGAAGCAGCTCACCGCCCGGCTGAGGCAGCAGCGCCTGTGTACCAATCTCTGTTGTCATCACTACATGTCCCGGCTGTTCTTCCGTGACTTCGCCGATGATTGCCGCATCCTTTGAATATGGACACTGTCTCAGTACTTCGACAATCTTTTCTGCTTCTGACTTAGGCGCCATGATCACCAGACGGCCTTCACATGCCAGATAAAGCGGTTCAAGACCAAGCATGCCGCAGACACCCTTGACTTCCGGTGCCACCGGCACATCCGCTGCATTCAAACGAATGCCAACCTTGCTCTGTCCTGCGATTTCATAAAGAACTGTACCAACGCCGCCTCTTGTGGCATCACGGATCACATGGACATCTTTTGTGGCATTTAATACAGATTCGACTGTAGGCCACAATGGTGCACAGTCACTGGTTACATCTGCATCGATGCCGAAATCTTCTCTTGCCAGCAGGATCGTACATCCATGTCGGCCAATATCACCTGTTACAATAATAGCATCTCCCGGTTTGGCATAGTCGCCGGATGTGCTGACACCATCAAGAATTTCTCCAACGCCTGTTGTCGTAATAAAGACACCGTCCACCTGACCCTTTCCGGCAACCTTCGTATCACCGGATACAATGCGGACACCGGCCTCTTTGGCTGTTTTCTCCATCGCGCCTGCGATCTCTTCCAGTTTCTCCATCGGGAAACCTTCTTCAATAACAAAGGCACAGGAAAGATATAACGGTTTTGCACCCATACATGCCAGATCATTCACCGTACCACAGATGGATAATTTGCCGATATTGCCGCCAGGGAAAAAGGCCGGCGATACAATAAAACCATCTGTTGACATGGCAATCTTTCCTTTTGGAGCCGGAAGAACGGCAGCGTCATCCGCTGTCAGATCCGGATTTGAAAAATGTGCTTTAAATACTTCATCGATCAGTTCAGATGTCTGCTTGCCGCCGGCACCGTGAGCCATTGTAACTGTTTTATTATTCATCAGAAATGTCTCCTTTTGCATGATTCTCATATGTATGTCATAGAATTTTGTAACTGTTCAGAGCCAAGCAAAATTTCAAAAAACAGGTATAAAATGCTTGCATTTTTAAGACTGTTTTTGAAATTTTATTTGGCGGATACGCCACACCGACGAAATGCGTAGCATTTTGGAGGTTGGCTCTGAACAGTTATAATATTTTTTATTTTAGCTGTACTGATAGTAAGCGGAACAGGCCCCTTCATTGGATACCATACAGGCACCAATCGGATGCTGCGGCGTACAGCCTTTGCCAAATACCTTGCAGTCCGACGGCTTGCATTTACCCTGAAGGACATCGCCGCATCGACAGGCCGGATTGCTTCGTCCTTTCATCTCAGGCACATGGAACTTCTTTCTCGCATCGTAGGTTTCCCATTCTTTTTTCAGACGCAGACCTGAATTCGGAATAATCCCCAGTCCGCGCCATTCTGTATCACAGTTCTCCATCATATCTGCCACCAGCTTCTGTGCCTCTCGGCTGCCTTCCCGCGTCACCACTCTCGGATAGGCATTGACGAAAAACGGTTTGCCCTCCTGGAATTTGACCAGAGCCACCGCCAATGCTGTCAGTAATTCTTTGGCTGTAAAACCTGCCACAACACCGCTGACGCCTTCCTCCACCAGTGATTCACACAATTCTGTACCCGTAATGGCATTGACATGTCCCGGATAAAGGAAAACATCCGCGCTGCCTTTCAGTGCTGCATAAGCACCTGGCATCGTCTTATTGGCCACCAACAGCGCGAAGTTCGTCAATCCATCCTCCGCTGCCTTTTTCACAGCCAGGCAGCTGGCCGGTGTCGTTGTCTCAAAACCAACAGCCAGAAAAACAACCTGCTCTTCCGGATGATCCTTAGCGTACTGCTCTGCATCCACCGGGGAATACACAATTCGTACTTTTGCGCCCTTTTCTCTCGCACCGGCAAGACTCATCTCCGTTCCAGGCACACGGACCAGGTCACCAAATGTACAGATTGTCACACCGCATTCCAACGCCAGATAAACGGCCTCATCAATGAAGCCAACCTGTGTGACACAAACCGGACATCCCGGCCCTGAAATCAATTCTACCTGTTTCGGCAGGAGCTTTCGGATACCCAGTCTGAAAATCTCATGAGTATGGGTACCGCACACTTCCATAATCCTCACAGGCGGTCCGTCATAACCTTCTATTATCTCTCTCGCCGTTTTCTTCTTCTCTTCACTCATCAGAATAAATCCTCCAGCACCTGATCTGTTTCACTGTCATCCTCATCCGTAATCTTGGCAATGGCCACACCGGCATGAACCATGACATAATCTCCCGGCTCCAGATCTTCAATCAGCTGAGAAGAAATCTCACGTTTTGCGCCGCCCGCATCAATAATTGCAACACCATCATTAATTTTAACAACTTTCGCTGATAAACCTACACACATACTCAAAATCTCCTTTCGTTTATCCGCTGCAAATTCTCCCAGTTTTTCAAAAACATATAAAATTACCAGTTCACTGCAGGCCGCTCTCGCTGCCAATGCCTACAGCGGTACATAAGGCATTAAAAAACAATGCCTAAGTACCGGTGGCGTTGAAGCACCTGCCGTGAATCTGTTAATTTTATATATTTTTCCAAGAATATTGAGAATTTGCAGCTATATAAATCTCAACACCATAGATTTTAGTTTCTTAACTCTAAACCCGAAAACTTTCTCTTTCCTATTCGGCATTGTCCTTGGCCCGGGCTTTGTCATATGCTATGCCGCTTAACACTTTGCCGCGTTTATCACAAATCTATGATAACAGCCGTCTATTTTCTTCTGTTCAAGCTGTATTGATGATTTTGTAAATGAAAACGTTTCGGACGGGTGTCCGTTGTTTTCATTTACAAAATTCATTCAATCAGCTTGTCAAAGATAAAATCGGCTGTTTCTAAGACTGCTGATCAAACACTCAAAGAATTATTCATAGCGTAGACTGCCTGACCAAGTGCAATGCCGCCGTCGTTTGGCGGTACCAGGCGATGTCTCAATACTTTAAAGCCCTCTTTCTGAAGTCCTTCATCCACCATTTTCAATAACAGCTGATTTTGGAAGACACCGCCGCTTAATGCTGCTGTACCCCGTCCGCTTTCTTTTCTGGCTTTTTGACAGGTCGCTATTATTTCTTCTGCCAGTATCCAATGGAAGAAATAGGCCAGTTTTTCTGTATCTGCGCCTGCAAGTCTGGCTTCCGCAATGGTTTTCACCAAAGCACCTGTGTTCAGGACTGCCTTCACCTGTTCCGGCTTATTTATTTCTGTGGATTCCGATTCCTTATTATCTATGCATGCGGCTAACGGAAATTGCTTCCGCATCTCATCCATCACATTCTGAAGATCAACTGCGTTTTGATGTTTTTTCTCATACGCTTCCGCTGCAAATTCCAATGCCATGGATGCCTCGCCTTCAAATGTTGAAGCCTTCCGGATTCCCAAAATGGCACTGACACCGTCGAATAATCTGCCGGCACTGGTGGACATCACTGCATTGATCTTCCTGTCCGCCATAGTCATCTGAACTTTGGCATCCTGCGCACTGCACAGATTCAGTTTCTCAATCATTGTCATGCCTGCTGCACGGTCTTTCATCTGTCCGTACAGCATTGAAACGGCAATTCGCCATCCTTCCCTGGAGGATGCATCACCGCCGATCTGAAGGAATGGTGTAATACATCCAAACCGCTGAAATGCCTTATAATCTGCCAGAAGGATTTCGCCGCCCCAGATGGTGCCGTCCATGCCATAACCGGTTCCGTCAAAGGAAACTCCGATAACCGGTTCCTGACAGTCATTCTCGGCCATGCAGGATAAAATATGCGCATAATGATGCTGCACTTTGATCACCGGCAATCCCGATTCTTCCGCGATCATGGTTGAATTATATCTTGGATGCATATCACTGACCACCACCGGCGGTTCCACTTCAAGCAGCGTCTCCAGACGTCCAATGGTCTCTCGCAATGCATTCACCGTTCGCAGATCTTCCAAATCCCCCACATACGGCGACAGATAGAATCTTCCGTCCACGCCGATGCAGAAGCTGTTCTTCAGTTCTCCGCCCACGGCCAGAACCTGGCCTTTCCAAGGTGCCGACACCATCACCGGCAGAGGTGCATAACCCCTGGAGCGCCGGATCATATAAAGTTTATCCTTGTAATACTCCATTACCGAATCATCAGCACGGATCCTGATCTTGCGATTGTGAGACAACATGCAATCACACAGATGAGATAATTCAGCGATTGCATCATTGTCATCTCTGCAAATCGGCGCTCCTGATGTGTTGCCGCTGGTCATCACCAGATAATCCGGCATCTGAATGCCATCATCATAATCAAAAATCAACAGCTGTACCGGCGCATACGGCAGCATCACACCGATTTTCGGATTGCCCGGCGCCACAGACGGACAGAGCTGACTGTCAGCTTTGTCCAACCGCTCCAACAGCAAAATCGGCTTCTGATGGCCGTCCAGGACTTCCTCCTGTACCTCAGTCACCTGACATTCCTTCCGAACTGCCGACATATTTCGCACCATAATGGCAAATGGTTTCATCGGCCGGCGCTTCAATTCACGAAGTCTCGCAACCGCTGTCTCATTGGTGGCATCACAGCAGAGATGAAAACCACCTATTCCCTTAATCGCCGCAATTCCGCCCGAGGCGATCACTTTTCTCGTATAGGTGATCGCTTCACGGCCTCTTTCGTCACGGCCGATCAGATAGACCTCCGGCCCGCAGTCATTGCAGCACACCGGCTGGGCATCGAATCGTCTCGACTCCGGATTGTTGTATTCCTCCGCACATTCCGGACACATCGGAAATTCCTTCATGCTGGTCCGTTCTCTGTCATAAGGCAGCGCATCCAGGATCGTCAGCCTCGGCCCGCAGCAGGTACAATTGATAAAAGGATGCAGATAGCGTCTGTTGTTCGGATCATACAGCTCCTCTTTGCATTCATCACAAATGGCAATATCCGGTGAAACAAAGATTTCTCCCTTTGTCTTTTCACTTTCTATAATCTCAAACCCATCGAATTCAGGGTTATTATCAAGATGTTCAACATTTATCTTCAAAATAGCCGCACGCTTCGGCGGTCGTTTCTCCAAATCCTCAAGGAAGCCATCTACCTGTGCTTTCGTCCCCTGTGCAAAAATCTCCACATAAGGCCCTTTGTTGCAGACGCTTCCGTGAATGTCATTTTTAACCGCATGCCGACTCACTGTCGGACGAAACCCAACGCCCTGCACAATGCCGTAAACGCGAATCTTTCTTGTCTCTGTCTGATTCATCAGCATGCGCCTCCTAATTTGCCTGAAACAGCAAAATGCCTGATGCCGATGAACTGTCCTCCAAACTCCGGAAGCATCGATTTCATACAGTCATCCGCAATGACCACATCCCACTTGCTGTCCGCTGCCAGTTCTGTGAAATCATCTTCCTCTTTCAGATAAACATCATCTTCTTCGCGAAGTTCCGGTTTCAGGTCAAACCAGCTGCAGACCTTCACTTCTGATGCTCCGCGCATCTTTAATTCCTCACGAAGCGCATTCGCCATCACCTGCTGATGCACAATTAATACCTTTTTGCCTGTATAATCAGCCTCCGGCAGCATGTTCTTCACCAAAGGATAACCGACAACATACGGTGTTCCGAACTGTTTTTGAAGATATTTGGCCGTTTCCAGGGCAGATGGTGAAACAACCAGGTTATATTCCGCGGAAGCTGCCTGCTTCACCGCATCCAGGCCATCACCCATGCCATAGCAAACAGCCTTTTTACCATCGGCTGCAAATATCTGCCGTAATCTATCACCTGCGGATAAATCACTCAGATCCTGCGGTGTTGCACCGATAATGCCGACTCTGCCCTTTTCCACAGGCATCTCATCCACCACAAACTTCTTAAAAAGTGCCAGCCAGGCCTTTTCCTGACCTCTATCATATAAATCCATGCCATTCGTATCAATGGTCAGCACCGGAAGTCCTGTCTTCTTCTCCGTCATACGGCCCAGTGCCTTGTAATCCGTGCCGATCACCGCCGGCACCGGCGTACCGATAATCGCTGCAAAAGATACATCCAGTTTCTCAACTGCCGATGTCAGCTTTGCTACCAACCGGTCATCCCTTCCGAGAATGGCATCCATATCTCTCAGCCCGGCACTGAAAATAGCACTTTTCCTTGAGAACCATCTTGGTTCATCAAATCCACAGACATTGCCGACACAGCCTCCCGCATCACAGATCACGAGAATACCACCCAGTTCATACAAAACGGAGACAGCCCCCGACTGATCCGGTGCAAAAGGTGTTAGATATTTTCTTAATCCCTTCATGGCTGTTCCTCCCATCTATTCTCTGCTTCTGTCAAAGCCTCAAACAATCTGCGAACCCCTGCATAGCCATAAGGCTGCCTGTCCTGATTCCACATGACATTCGGGCAATTCTGATGATAATAGGCCGCATCCTTGCCAATGGCCATATTCACACCTGAATTTTCACCATCATAATACAGCATGGTCGGTTCCATGTTGGAATAAACTCTCGTCCCAGGGCTTATAGCCGCCAGCTGTTTGATATAAATAAAGTTCTCAGCGGTGATGGTGCCGTAAATCTCAGGCACCTTAAATCCGTATCGTACCAATGCCAGGGAAAGTTCGAAAGCATCGCCGTTCATACATTCCCCAACCGCAAAAGAGGCCTCCGGATACTGCATCCTAAAGGCATCCACTGCCTTCTGTGCGCTTTCTGCCGCTGCCTGATCATCAAAAGTCACACCCAGCACCTTGCCGAAGGCTCTGTACTGGCTGCCGATCTTGTCAATCTGATACAATCGGGTCAGTTCGATAAAAGGAATCTTCAATCTGTCATGAAAATCTTCCGCCGCAAATCTCGCCTCCGGATGCAGCACCAGATTGAAATTAGCTTCCGACATGGTCTGATATTCCTCATAATCCCTGCATGCAGAAATCTCATGAATGGTCTTCACGCCTGCCTGATGCAGCAGATCATATAGCTCACAATCATCCACAATGGGTGAAAAAAAGCCCAACAGATTCACTACATTTCCCCTTTTCTTACGCGGTTCAAGCAGAGAATACAATGACTGACGAACATGTACCATCGGCGGTTTTCTGCCTTCACGGGTCAACGCATACATATAACATGGTCTCACAGGAAGACCTGCCGCCTCCTCGGCTTTTCGACAGACTCTCTCCATGTCTGTTCCCAAAAGCGCATCCACACAGGTAATGCAGATCATCACAACTGACGGCTTCTTCTCCAGGCTGTCACAGATCTCTTTCACTGCTTTCGGTATCTTCTTCAAATGACGCCCCGTAACAATATCCGTCTCGTCCATCATCAGATAAAAGAACCGCTGATCATATTCTCTCATAGAACTGATCAATGATGTATTTCTGCCGCAGCATCCCGGTGCCACGATCAGCATAATAGAATCAGGGATTGCCAGCCCTGCACGCTTGACGCCAAAACCTTCCGCACCCGGTGAATTAAAGGCCAGCGTAGCTGGAGAACTGTATATTAAATGTGCGCCGGAAATAAACTGCGGCGGGATATTCTCTCTTCCCATTGCCGACAGCTCACCGACTGTACAAAAAAATGCATCCTGCATCATAATAAATTTCCTCCTCCGGATTTATTCGCCGTCCTGGGCTTTCTTCGTCTCATCTTCCAGAAGCAGATTGGCCAGATCAAAGAATCTCTGACTGATCTCGGAATCTCTGTCGCCTTCAATGACAGTCTTGCCCTGATCTTCATAGCGGATGATCTCATCACTTCTCGGAATCTCTCCCACAATCGGAATATGACTCTTCTCTGCAAAGGCCTGCACCTTCTCTGTCTCATTCTCCACATTGCGATGGTTCAGTACAATTCCGAAAATCCGGGCATAGCTGCGATCTTCAAAATTTCTCACAGCGCTTGAAATATTATTGGCTGCATAAAGAGCCATCTTCTCACCGGATGTAACAATCAGTACCTTCTCCGCATAGCCCTCACGGATCGGTGCTGCAAATCCACCGCAGACAACATCACCCAGCACATCATACAACACCACATCCGGCTTGTATGTCTCAAATAGTTTCAGATCTTCCAACAACTGAAATGTTGCAATAATGCCTCTTCCTGCACAGCCAAGTCCCGGTGTCGGGCCGCCAGTCTCAATACAAAGCACGCCGCCGAACCCTTCCTTTGAAATATCCTCAAGTCGCTCCGGCTCTTCGTCTTCTTCTCTCATAAAATTCATCACCGGTCGAAGCGGTTCACCCCCAAGCAGATTGATCGTTGAATCTGCCTTCGGATCACATCCGATCTGAATAACCTTCTTCCCCATGGCCGCAAAAGCTGCTGCCAGATTGGAAGTAATCGTTGACTTGCCAATGCCGCCCTTACCATAAACTGCTACCTTCAGCATATAAACCTCCATATGGCCTTGGAACGATGTATCAGATACATTGTTCCAAGGTTCTATATATAATAATAATTTCGTATTTTATTCAACAAAGAAAAAAACTCCTTTATCTGACGGTAAAGGAGCTTCTAATTATGTATACGAAAAGATAAACTATCTTCCCTATAATTTCCAGTTTACTATTCCTGCTCGGATATTCCTTGCCATCAGAGTATGCTTTTATTCAATTGTCTTGAATTCTTTTACTGTTGTGACATTCGAATAGAGTACCGTTCTCCCGGCAGTCATTTCGTCTGTCTTTTACGCATTATAACATATAATTATCAATAATGTAACCCTGGTTTTGTCTATTATGCTGTATACATTATTTCTCCCATCGACTCTTTTCATTCTCACAGATACCATTCCATTTACAGCCTCCGCAGATTTCTTTCCTCTTTCCTGTCACCAAAAGCTGATTCTGTACTTTTTCAGTAAAATCATCGAAGTTTAACTGCTCCCCATCTGCCAGAGCACAGGCCTCCAGCACGGCATTGTCATATTTTTCAACCAAAGCCACATCTGTGCATCGGCCCTCCCGATTATTCGGACAGGCAGAACAAATCTCATCTATCCCCACATGCAGCCGTACATTCATTCCTTTCTGCAATGCATCCAATACGTCTTTCATATGCGCCGAAAAACCATCGCTGTAACCTTCACCTTTAAAATAAGCAAGGCACATACCATGATGCGGTCTCAATAAAACCGGCTGAGCCAGCTTCTGCTTGTCTTTCTCTTCTGCCATTTTCTTTCTCTCTTTCTGATTTTTCCCTGTATGATTTTATGATTACTGCGTTACAGCAGCAATCCGACAATTCCCACAACGATTAGAATCGGGAATGCCAGATAGATCAGACCGCCCACAACCAATCCGATCAAAATAACTGGAAGCAGGACAATCGTCAGCAAGAATTTTGAAATTCCCCAGGCAGCTTTAATACCAAACATCAACAGTTTTCCAAAAACCGCAAAAAAACAAATAATAAATAACAACGTTAACATATTCTTCTCCCCTTCTATCTCTCATAATAACGATTTTGAAATTTTCACTTTGTTCAAATAACCGGCACAGATAAATTAGCCGTTGCTGTAATGCCATGCTTCTATTATAATAGAGAGAACAATAAAAATAAACTTTGAACATATAGAAATAACACTGTTTATTTCTCCGTTTTGGAGTATAAACCATAAAGAGGGATTTTACAATGGGAAGACAGTCAACAAGAGCAAACAAAAACATCTACCAGATCTGGCGTGAAGAATGTGAACTGACAAGAGAAAGGGCCAGTGAAATGATGACCGGTGTTTCTGCTTCACGAATTGAAAAAATCGAATACAATCTTCAGGATCCGACACCTTATGACATTGTTCAGATGGCTGACTGTTATAAACGACCGAATGAATGCTATGATAATTTTATTAAAAACACTTTTTGCCGTCATCTGACTCTGGAAAAATAAAAACATTATCGCTTTAACATAAAAAACATATTGTCTGTTTTTCAGAAAACTTATTCTGTTTTTCAACTTCTGTGATATAATGTTTTATTATAAAAATTCCCATGGATAAAACGAGGTGAACTAAGTGAAAAAGAAAACACTTGTGCCTCTTATCATTTTTTTACTGGGCATATGCCTTGTTGGTTTAATTGTATACAAAACAGACACCCACGAAAAAGAGCAGAGACACATAACAGCACAACTAAACGTAGCCACCTATGGCGAACGCATAAAGAATGAAATTACAAATGGAATTGAGATCACGGATGCCTTGGAACAGATTCTAATCAGTGAAAATGGTGAGATTCATCAGTTTGAAACGATTGCCGGGAATCTTATGTCTGATTCTATTGAATGCATACAGCTTGCTCCTAATGGTGTTGTAACAGATATTTATCCGGCTGATGGAAATGAGGCAGGTAAGATTGATTTAATCCATGATAAAGACCGCGGAAAGATTTCCTGTTACGCCAGAGACAACCATACAATCATTACGCAAGGTCCTTTCGAATTGGAACAGGGTGGCTATGGAATTGCGGTACGCAATCCAGTCTACCTGAAAGATGAAAACGAGCAAGAGTATTTCTGGGGATTTACTATTGTTATCCTGCGTGTTCCGGACATTTTTTCAGACTCACTTCATGCACTTTCAAATTTTGGATACGACTATAAAATTTTAAAAACGGACTCTCCATGGAGTGATACTTATAAAGTGGTTTATCAATCAGATGGTCAAACAAATCATCCTGTTTCTTATACATTTACAATAGGAGATGAAAACTGGAAATTTGAAGTAACTCCTAAAAGTGGATGGAGAAATAACTCACTACTGATAATCGTCATCGGACTGTTTCTTACAATAAGCCTTCTTCTGTCAATTCTTACCAGAGTATGGCTAGTAACAAAAGAACATAGGAACAAATATCAAATACTGGCACATACAGATTCTCTTACAGGTGTTTATAACCGCTATGGATTTGATGAGTTAGCAGAAAAAATGATTTCTAAAAATCCTCAAACTCATTTTGTAGCTGCACTCCTTGATATTGATGATTTCAAGTTTATCAATGATATCTATGGACATAGTTACGGAGACAGGGCATTAAAGATTCTTGCAGACAGCATGAAGGCTTTTTTCCCATCCAATGCGTTACTGGGAAGAAACGGTGGTGATGAATTCTGCATTCTTTTACCAAATTGTACCTTTGCAGAAGCAGATGTACAGCTACAGCAATTCACCAACCTTTCCAAAACGTTCTCATATCAAGGTAAGGAACATGCATTTTACATTTCTCTTGGATATGCAGAATATCCAACATTTGCATCCGACCGTTCACAGCTCATGCGCTTCGCAGATGTAGCTCTTTATGAAATAAAGCTTCATGGAAAAAATGGATGTATGGCCTACAGAGAAGGTCTTCAGTCAGGTGTTCGCAAACAGCTTGGATTCGCATTCAAGGATATCTCGGAACATCTTCCAGGTGCATTTATCATATACAGAGCTGACAAAGAAGATGATGAACTATTTTTTGCAAATGATGAATTTCTTCATATGTCCGGATATAAAGATATAGATGAACTGTTCAGACTTACTAAGAAAAGTTTTCGCAACTTGATTCGTGAAGATGAACAGCAACAGATAGAATCAAGTATCTGGGAACAGATTGACAATGGTAATGAAAATGACTATATTCACTTCCATCTTCGAAAAGCTGACGGAGCCTACCTTTCTGTGCTTGATCATGGAAGAATTGTAGAGAACCAACAATACGGAAAAGTATTTTATGTATTGTTCATGGATTGGGAAGATATGCATATTCGTTACAGTGATAAATTCTCAAAATAATAAAAATCGCAAAAAACAGAGAAGACGACGAAACTTATCAAAGCCCGGCTCGCTTCCTTTGATATCAACGAGCTTCGGGACCTGATAGAGTATGACGAACTGGAACTGGATACCCTGGGCGACCAAAAGACGGCACCACCTTTCATTTGCGGCAAAATGGAATGACCACACCATACAAATGAAAGGTGGTGCCAAATCAAGAAATGTGCTCCATTCAGTACTGAATTTTGAGCTCAGGAATTGTTCACTCAACCCGAAGCATCCGATAACCGATGCCGATGTGCGTTTGTATGTATTGCTGCCCATCTTTCCCGTTTTCCAGCTTTTTGCGCAGGGTTGCCATGAATACTCGAAGAGAAGCAATATCATTTTCCCAACTGCTGCCCCAAATCTGCTGCGTAATGTAGGTGTGTGTCAGAACCTTACCCACATTTTTTGAGAGCAGGCACAGCAGCTTGTATTCGATGGGCGTCAAGTGCAGTTCTTCACCATCAATATATGCGCAGCCTGCCGCATAGTCGATTTTCAGCGCACCATTCGTAAAAATCGGAGTTTCCTGCGCCGTATCCGCTTTCATCAACGCTAATCTTCGCTGCGTCACCCGTAGCCGCGCCAGTAGCTCATCCACAGAAAAGGGTTTCGTCAGGTAATCGTCTGCCCCGGCATCCAGCGCCCCGATTTTATCAGAATCCTCCGTTCTGGCGCTGATCACAATGATCGGCATATTCGACCACGAACGGATTTTTCGGATGATCTCCACACCGTCCATATCTGGGAGTCCCAGATCGAGCAGCACAATATCCGGATTATGCGACAGTGCTTCCATCACGGCGCTTGCGCCGTTTTGAGCTGAGAGATATCTGTATTCGTGAGTTTTCAGCGTCGTCGTGATTAAATTGCGCACCGGAGTATCATCTTCTACAACAAGAACAAGCGGCTTATTCATTTAAGTTCACCTCACTAAGTGGTACCGTAAAGGAAAAGATGCATCCATGCGGCGAATTGTCTTTCAGCGTCATTTCGCCATTATGTGCATGAATAATGGTTTGACAGAGAGTAAGTCCAAGCCCAAGACTTCGGCGGCTATCGCCAATTGGATTACTCCCGGTAAAGAACATTTCAAAAACACGTTCTTTTAGTTCATCTGAGATACCGGGACCGTTATCGCTGACGCATATCTCAGCCATATTTTCTCGCGGGATTGCCGTAATCCGGATGTTCGATCCAGTCGGAGTATATTTGACTGCGTTGTTCACCAGATTGATAAGTACCTGCACGATGAGTCCTGCGTCCACCCGCACCAGCAACGGTATGTCTCCGCAATCTACCTCGATGTGATGTTCTGTCGATCTTCGGTCGATATGCCGGAATGCTTCCGATACGATGTCATCCACGACCTGATCAGAAAGGCGCAGCTTTACGCTGCCGTCCGAGATTTTCGTAATAGAAAGTAAATTCTCAACCAGACCAGTCAGCCATTGCGCATCATCATAGATATCCGTAAAAATCTGTTTCCGTGTTTGCTCATCCAGCGCATTATAGCTGTGCAGCAGCGTATCTGCATTACCGGAAATGGAGGTCAACGGGGTTCTGAGGTCATGAGAAATCGAACGAAGAAGATTGGCACGAAGCTGTTCGTTCTTTGCAAAAACAGCAGCTTTTTCCTTTTCTGCGGCATTGTGCAGGCTTTCCAGCGCCAGAGCGCACTCTCCGAGAATGGAGAACAGAACGCTGGATGTAAATGCGTCAGGCTGCGTTTGCTTATCCATCAGAATCCCGACAACGCCGAAAACCTGCTGCCCGGTACGAATGGCAAGATACAGCCATTTTGCCTTTGGAAAGTTATGCGTCGTTGCGCCGGCACGCTTGCGGTTTTGCCAGACCCATTGAATCACGTTTTGCTCCCCATCCGCATCTGAGATGCTGTATGGGCTACGCCCGTCAACCGGGTAAATAATTTCATCCAACAAAGCACCACCCTGCGCTGGGCAAATCAGAACGTCCCGCTGCATGAGCTTTTGTATCTGCATTGCGGTCATCCGATAGACTTCCTCCGGCGTTTCTGCCTTTTGAAGCTGCCTGTTCATATCAAAAAGGAGCTTCGTGCGATAAGCATCCCGTGCGGATAGCTGTGCATGGACTTTAAGCTTTGCGGCAAGTGTGCCGGTCAAAAGCGCCGCTGCAAACATGACTGCAAAGGTTATGGGATATTTGCTGCCATAGGCAACCAAGGACAATCTGGGTTCCGTCAGAAAATAATTGAACAGGATGACGCTCAAAAAAGCGGACAGCACACCGCAGATATACCCTCTGGTAAAGGCGGAGGTCAGAAGCACACCCAGTAGGTAAACCATAATGATATTGGCATCTGCAAAGCCGTGTCGCAGAAAGACCCATCCAATGATCGTTGCAGCCGCCAAAATCCCGACAGTCAGAAGCAGTTCCCAGGCGGTCGGAAGCGCCAGGCGGATAGCGATCAGCCGGTTCTTGCGATAGCTTTTGTAGACTTCCGCATCTGGAATAATGTGAATGTCTACCTCCGGAGCCAGTGCGATGAGCCGTTCTGTCAGCGTCGGTTCGCTCCAGAAATGCCGCCGCTTCACACCGCTTCGCCCGATTACGATTTTGGTCACGTCGGAGAGCCGCGCATATTCCGCAATCTGCGTCGGTACATCTTCTCCGTGTGTTGTGACGATTTCTGCACCAAGTTGCTGCGCCAGACGCATATTCGCCTGCAATCGAACGGTATCTTCCGCGTTCATATCAGCGTCTCCGGGTGTCTGCACATAGAGTGCGGTAAGGCTTCCGCAAAATGCCTGCGCCATTTTTTCTGCCATTCGTACAATGCGTTCATTGGATGGAGACGAGGACAGGCACACCAGAATATGCTCTTTTGACATTTCACTTCCTTTGTTCTGCACACTTTCACCACCCCTCTTAAAATAATATTATAGCACCAAAATGTGACGGTTTCTACCGCGTCAGGTCAGATTCGTTGTCCGGGAAGGGAAATTCATCTGGGGCATAGATTGCGATTTTTACATTGGTATGACTGCTGCGGAACCGGGAAAGCGCTTCATCCAGCTCGTCGGGAGAAATATCTCCGTTCAGACGCACGCATGGCTTCTGCTGCGGTACGGTTTCTTCCTCGATTCGTTTCTGATTTTCCACCAGAAATTGATCCAGACGTTTCATCAGAAACCAGCCAAACAGGAATATCAGAGATATTCCGACGATCAAAACGACATCTTCCATATACCCTCACCGTCCGTTCAGATTCGGAAGCACTTTTGCAGCGCTTTGTATTCACCCAACGCTAAAATCGTTGTTTCCCCAGACAGCACCGTATCCGGTGTAATCGAAACCTCTGTTTTTCCCGAACGCTTAATGCCGAGAATGTTAATACCATACTTTCTACGAATATCCAGCTCTCCAACGCTTTTGCCGATCCACCCTTCCGGAATTTCTACTTCAAAAATGGCGTGCTGGTCGTCAATTTCTATGTAGTCAAAGATATGATTGGAGCTGTATCGGATCGCAACCCACTTTGCCACTTGCTTTTCCGGGTAGACTACATGGTCAGCACCGTTGCGAAGCAGAAACTTTGCCTGCACATCCCGTTCGGCACGCGACACCACGCACTTCGCGCCTAGCTCCTTCAACAGCGACGTCGTTTCCAACGAGTTCTGAAAACTGCCGCCAATGGTCACGATGCAGACATCAAAATTTCCGATGCCAAGAGAGCGAAGAAACTCCGCGTTTGTACTATCACCAATTTGCGCGTTGGTGACGTAAGGCAGCACATCATTGATTCGTTCCTCGTTTGTATCAACCGCCATGACCTGATGACCCAGCTGAGAAAGCTGTACTGCGATATGCCGTCCGAAGCGGCCTGCACCAATTAATAGAATGTTTTTCATGAGAAAAGACTCCTTATCCAATCATAATTTTTTCCTTCGGCAGCTTTGCACCGGTTGCTTTTTTTCCGGAAAATGCCGCATAAATGAGTGTAAGACCGCCGACTCTGCCCAGATACATGAGCATGATCAGCACCATTTGCGACGTCATATGCAGCTGCGGTGTAATGCCAAGTGTCAATCCCACCGTTCCAACCGCCGAAGCTGTTTCATACAGGCATGCGGAAAGCGACAAGTTTTCATAAGCGCTGATAAAAACAGCGCCGCCAAAAAACAGCACAAGGTACATCATCAGAATGGTCGCGGCGGTTTTAACGGCGCTGCAATCGACTCTGCGTCCAAAAAATTGGGCACTATCGCGCTGACGGAAAGTCGCGACAGCATTAGCAAGCAGAACCGCCAGCGTTGTTGTTTTCATACCGCCCGCCGTAGAACCCGGAGAACCGCCAATGAGCATCAAAAGGATCATCACGCCCTGCGATGCGCTGGACATCGCGGATAGATTTACCGTGTTGAAACCCGCTGTCCTCGGCGTGACGGACTGAAAAAAGGATGCCAGCAGCCGTTTTCCGGCGGGAAGCGCAGAAAAGTCTGAGAAGAAGAAAAACACAGCAGGCAGAAGAATTAAAAGACCTGTCGTGACGAGAATCACCTTGCTCTGCATCCGGTAGCGATGAAACCGGCACTTGTTTTCGCAGATGTCATTCCACGTCAGAAATCCAATGCCGCCAATCACGATCAGCAGCATAATCGTGATATTGATTACTGGACTGCCAGCATAACCGGTAAGGGATGGATAGAGATTATCCTCTGTCCCAAGAATATCAAACCCGGCGTTACAAAAAGCAGATATGGAATGAAACAATGCCATCCAGATGCCCCGCCATCCATAGTCCCGGCAGAACACCGGCAGCATGGCAAGCGCACCCAGCAGCTCAATCAGAAACGTCCCTCGCAGGATGAAGCGTGTCAGACGAACGATTCCGCCGACCTGAGGTGCTGAAATTGCGTCCTGCATGGTGCTGCGCTGCATCAACGATATTTTTCGCCCGGACAAAAGTGCTAACGACGCTGCGACGGTCACAACGCCAAGTCCTCCAATCTGAATTAGCGTCAGAATGACCGCTTGCCCAAAGGCTGACCAATAACTGCCTGTATCCTGCACCACAAGCCCCGTCACACATACGGCAGAGGTCGCGGTAAACAGTGTTTCGTTAAACGGCGTTACGCCCCCGGCTGTTGTGGAAATCGGCAGCATCAGCAGTAGCGCACCTAGCAGAATGACTCCGGCAAAACCCAATATGATAATTTGAAAAGACGAAAGACGGCACTTTCGGCGAATGTTCTCTCCTGGCATAAAGGCAACTCCTTATCAACATTAATTTTATAATTATACAGCCGTAGATTTTAAGAACGTATAAGAGACATTTACGACGTATTAAGATTGAATAAAGACGGGGAGATTGTTTCATCCAAACCTTCACATTGAATAATGAACCCTTCTCTTTGGTAAAAAGAAATTGCTCTGGCATTCTTCATAGATGCTGAGAAGAAATAGCTATTTTATCTGCATACTCTATAACTTTTTCTTTGTCGCCGGCATTATGTCTGATTAATGATATAATACCAATGATTGCGTTCATAGGTGTGCGAATATCATGCGACATATTGGATAAAAAATCTGTTTTTGCCTTATTTGCATTTTCAGCGGTCTGTAGAGCCTCAATAGCAATATTCTTAGCCTCTTTCAGATTTTTATTAGCTTCTTCCATTTCGCTTATAATCATTGCCTGAAGCTCATTGTTTCTTTTTTCAAATTTAACTTTTTGATTTGCAATACTGAATCTGGAAATACTGTAGAATAATCCAGCAAATATATGTATTCATCCTATTCAACAGAAGCTTTACAAAAACAAAACTTGAAAGAATGAAAATTATGGCAAACAATGGCATTATTATTTTTTTCTCTTAATTATCTCTTGTTCTATTTGCACTTTATTTTTCAACCTCTATATAGTCTTCTGGTGCTGACGGTTGCTGCCCATTTGACATGGCCGCAATCCATGCACTAGATAATGTTGTATCCCCTATTTGCTCAATAGCACATTTTGGATTAATTTTTTTCAAAATAGATTTTGTCGTATCCGTAAGAAGAATGGAATATTCTTTTTCTGTGTCTATTTTTTTATCATTTATTGTTATATCCTTTAATGAGAATCCGTTTTCTTCGTTTTTGACAATTATTTTCATACCAGATGCAATCGGCAACTCGTATTTTGTGGTTACATAAAAATTCTCATCAGTCTCTGTAAGATATTTTTTAACGAGTTCATAAACCTGCTCACCGTTGATCTTTACAAGATATAATGGGGTGTCTGAATTCTTCGCTGTCATCAGACCGACCCGGCTGCTGGTGCATTCTCCTTTGTAAATAGAAGAAGTATAATAATAATATGGTGTCAGAGCCAACTGTGCATCATTTTCTTCTCTGATTGTAGTTAACTTTGTCTCAATTCTTTTAATTATAGCATTTTATTTTTTCACGTCTATATTTTTCACGTTAATGTAAAAAAATTTTTTATTTTCCCCCACTGTAAAACAGCCTCTGAGCGTTTCGTTATATAGAGCGGTGAATAGATCGACATTGATATATAAGCTGCCTGATACACAGACAGCTTACCCTTCTTTCTCTTTATATTTTCATTCCTACTGCTCCCAAAAAAAGCCAAAGTAAATTTACATCGGCTTTCCGAGATATATTTCAGATATTACCTACTGCATATCAGAAACTGTATCGTAATCAATAATTTTGATGCAAAACTGCACCCACAATATCCCTGAGTGCAGTTTTGTATCAATCAATATTCTAATGTTTCTCCATCAAGTGGAATATCAAGAACAAGTATCCTATACAAATGCACTTTCCTCTTTTGCTTTCTGCAAATCTTTTAACACTGTTCCTATATCTCCCAAAATAGCAATCCCCTTATCTTCAATGAATTCCGGCAAAAACTGATATTCTGAATTTACGGAGATATAATATGCATCTTTCAAGCTGTTTGTCAGTTCCCAAAACGGTTCCTGTATAAACATCGGTGTCATGCGCCCTACTCCAAGTTCTATCAAGAGGATTTTTCTATCTTTGTTCTTTTGAATGTATTTTGAGATTTTCTCATATTCTTCTTCGTATTTTTTCCCTTGCAGAAAATTCCCATATCCTCTTACCCACGGAAACATTTCCGCACCACAATGAGGGCAGCGAGGAATCAGTTCATCCGGCACCATTGTCCCCTCTCCCATAGCCGCAATCATATCTGCCACAGGTTGTACGGCATCCCATGTTTCATCCTGACAACACTGGGAACACTGGAAGAAACGATGATCTCCCTGAATCTCACTGACCTTTTCTTCCGGATAAATCTTTACAAACTGTGTATCCTGATTAGTCGTTAAGATATGAAAATCCTTTCCCTGCAAAATTCTATCCAAATCCAGATATGGCTCTCTGATAGGAGCATTTTGTGTAGTACTTAAAAAGGTTGCCACATATCCCCAGTGTTCATTTCTTGTAGAAAACCGATGCATCATTCCGCTAAAAGCACCTTTGAATCCATACTTATCTGCAAATTTTCCAAAATGCTCACGAAAAGAAGGGGTATCACTATAATAAAAGTCACCACCTCCAGCCGCTGATAAACCGGATGCTCCGCCTACTATGATACACTCTGCCTCCTGCACTCTGCGAACAAATTCCTGAATCTGTTCCTTATAAGGAAGTGGTTTTTGTTTGCTCAACACTACAGCAGTACCGCCGGATGCATAGGTACTATAGTGTCTTGAATAGTTCATTTGTGTTTTCATTACCAAATTTTCGTAACAGCTCATTTTTTTCATTCTCCTGTCTCACAACTGTAATATCTTTAACCACTTTACTTAGTCTATCCTTCCCTTTCTGATTCCATTGGCAACACCTCGTCAAAAGCCCGTATTGCATTGCGAATGCAATCATCACATTCACAGAGTACAACACCTGTATCCTTTCCCTTTAGATCTTTACATATGGTTGCACCTGAATATTCCTGAAATTTGTTTAATATCTCCCGTGCCATTATCGCACTTTTCTTCCCCGGCTTTACAATTCCCGCCATCATGGTTGCTCCAATCAATGCACCACAAGTTGCTTCCATACCTCCCATACCTACCGCAAATCCGGATGCAGCATTCGTCAGTATTTCCTTATCAGAATCTGATAAATCGATCATTGCCTTGATAACTGACTGACAGCAATTAAATCCATTATGTTTGTAATATACTGCTTTTTCTTCTCTTGTCATTTCCCTTAGATTTCCTTTCTAATTTTCTTTAACGCTACCGTTAGATTACCATCCACACCGATGGATTTTTCTTTGATTTCCTCCGGAATGTAAATTTCGCCCTTGTTAAATGTGATATATCTTGCCTGTGGTTCTACTGCTGCAAGCTGCATCAAAGGAGCTTTAATCATCTGATTTCTCCAACCAATGCCAAATTCCAGAATTACCAGCTTCTTTCCATGTAAATTCTGAATAAATTCTTGATAGCGGGCAGCCTTTTCCTTCCAATTTTTCGTTTCTGTAAACGAGGACATCTCACCCCAATTTACTTCCATATCTCCACCGCATTTTGGACATTTAGGCAGTAACTCTTTGGGTACTCTTCCGTTTACTTCCTCTTCTGTCATGGCGAGAACTGCTTTTTGATTAGGATAAACTTCGTCATGACATCTGTTCTTGCACCGCATCTGGGTTAATTTCCCTTCCATTTCAAAAACACGGTCTGCCTCAAAACCTGCCGGCACAAAATGATCCTCCGCATTGGAAGTTACTACGAAATATTCTTTATCCTTTACTAGTGCATAGATGTTTTTCATAATCTCACTCGGCTCATCCTGCATAGCTTTTGCCTTAACAAGTCTGCTTACAAACGCCCACTTTTCTTCTACATTCATTGGCACTGAAAATCCGTGTAAAACACAACGCAGTCCGTATTTTTCTCTGAAATCTCCCATATTTTCCTGAAACCATGCGTCATCTGCAAAAATATTATATCCCTCTGCGATAGACAAACCATTACTGGCTCCAATCAAAATACCATCTGCTTCTTTGATGATTTGACTTATCTCTTGATATACATTCATCTTCATCACATTTCCTTTCCCACTATGTTTTCTTTTAAATCCCGCAGGGTTTCTGCCAAATCTCCTGCTATATAAATGCCTTTTTCTTTTATATGCTCTGGAGCTGAGGATTTCTTCTGATTCAGACAGGCATAAAACACCTTTTCATTTTTGTATGTCATTTTCCAAAAAGGAAGTTTAATAATACTGGGTGTCATCTCACCAACCCCCAGCTCCAGCAGTACAACATTCTTATCTGTTCCATTCATGAGATATTTTTTTAGGAAATCCTCATATCGCCTTACACTTTCCCTCCAGTCTTTCCCCTCCAAAAATGTATCATCCCTTACCCAGGGAACCATGATTCTCCCGCACTCATTACATCTTGGCAGAAGCTTTTTTATATCAGATTCCACACTTTTTATTTCGCTTGACTTTTATTTTTTTACTTGTTAAAATTAAATTTACATCAAGCGTTAAAAACATATTATCATGTAAGTTTAAAAATTGCAAGAAGAAAAATTCGAGGTGACAAATGAAATATTCCACAAAGCTTAGTGACACCATTCATATTCTTATATTTATTGCTCTTGGAGATGACGAACAACTCTCCAGCACAAAAATTGCAGAAAGTATCAAGACAAACCCGGCTTATGTCAGACAGCTTATGGCAACCCTGAAAAATGCAGGCATTGTTGTCAACACACAAGGTCATGCGAATGCCGCTCTTGCAAAATCGGCAGATAAAATCAATATGTATGACATCTACCGAGCCGTAGAGGGCGATAAGCCACTGCTTCACCTGGACACAGATACCAATCCGAATTGTGGAATCGGTATCAACATTCAATTCGCTATTGGGGACTTCTATCATGAAATTCAAAATATGGTAGATGAAAAAATGAAATCCATTACATTGCAGGATATTATTAATCGGTATTATTTTAAAATCAGGAAAGTTAAAAACCTTTAACTAATCAAGAATAGCAAGCACTGCCTGTGTCATGACACAGGCGAAATCCCACACACTTTCCTATCGTCTGTATGGTTAAATTTCCATTTTTTAGGAAGGACGTGACTCAATGGCAAACAGAAACCGCACCAATCCAGTGCAATTTTATCTCAGCGATGATGAGCAGTACATTCTCACGTAAACAACAAACGCCGGTATAGGATTATAAAAATCCTGCATCGGCGTTATTAATTGTGATTATTTTATTTTTTTTACTAAAATGAACCTCTTGTCATCTCTGCAAATTTTTCAATTCTTTTCAATTCCATCTGGCATATGATCTTTCTCAGTTATTTTTCGAATGACCCGGCATGGATTTCCAACTGCCAAACTATACGGCGTAATATCTTTTGTTACAACACTCCCTGCACCAATTACACACCCTTCTCCTATGATTACTTCCTATTAGGAACACTGTAAATACAAGGCTTTTCGGAGCCTACAAACCAGAAAAAATAATATTTGATCTATCACATTACGCAAAAAGCCGTCCGGCATGAAAAACGGGCGGCTTTTTTGCGTGGATAGACGGAAAGGAGGCGCAAAAATAACTACAAAATTTTAGCGTTCAAATTTGTGCAACTTTAACGAAAAGGAGGATCGTAAATGGCCGATGAAAAATTGAATACTGGCCCTGCGGAGAATATTTCCCCGGAGGCCGCCGAGCCTATCGCCACACCCGAACAGGCCGCAGCGTCTGAGCCCCAGCAGGAACAGACCGGGCCTGCCATACCTGAGTCCGGCGATGTGGTTGTGTCCTTTGACAAAATCAATGAACTTATGGCGGAAAAGAGGCAGAACGCCCGCGCCGAAGTCGAAAAGTCGGAACCCCCCGAAACGCCAGAGGCGGCAGCCCCCGGAGAAACACCGCAGCCCGCCAATACGGAGGAACCGAAAAAGCCGCGCCGTGGCCGTCCGCCGAAAGCGGAAAAGGCTGCGACTGAAAATCAGAAATCGGAGAAATCGGCTGGGGCCCGCAAGGGCCGCCCACCAAAGGCGGATAAGACGGCCCCTGACAAGCCCAAGCCGTCCAAACGAGACAAAGTGTCCCGAAGCGATGGAAAGGCCCCGGATGCCAAGGAGCCCATTAAGCCCGCACAGGATACGGCACTGAAGGAAACTGCTGCTGTGGAACAGACGGCTCCCGAGCCGACTACACCGCCCCGCCCGGTTGAGGAAGGCAAGCTGGTTTATCTGAAACTTTCCGAGGTTCATCCGTTTCACACATTCCGTCCGCACCCCTTTAAGGTACGGGACGATGCGAAGATGCAGGAAATCGTTGCTTCTATCCGCGTAAACGGTGTAATGGTTCCCGGTCTTGCCCGCCCGGAGAAAGATGGAAACGGCTATGAAATTGTAGCGGGCCATCGCCGTACCCACGGCAGTGAGCTGGCTGGACTGGAGGAAATGCCCTTTATCGTCCGTGAAATGACCGACCACGAAGCGGTACAGGCCATGAAGGACAGCAACAAGCAGCGTGACGGGATGCTCCCCAGCGAATTGGCCGCGCTGCTGGAACTCGAGGTTGAGGACATCAAGCATCAGGGCGGGCGGCTGAAAGATGTTGCGGAAGGCGATGTCGGGAAACGCTCGGTTGAGATTGTAGGCGAGGCGCATGAAATGAACTATAAAAAGGTCATGCGCTACTTGCGGCTCAACTCCCTTGTGCCGGAGCTTCTGGATAAGGTAGACGATAAAAAGATGGGCTTCATGCCTGCCGTGGAGCTTTCCTACATCAAACCGAAAAATCAGAGGCTTATTGCTGTTTCCATTGACGGGGAGCAGGCTTCGCCCTCGCTGGCCCAGGCCAAACGGCTCCGGGAGCTGGATAAGGAAGGCAAGCTCAACGGCGATGTCATTGACGGTATCTTATCAGAACAGAAAAAGGAGGATCGAGGCGTGATTATTTCTACTGCGGAACTGGAAAAGTATTTTGGCAAGGAGGTCACTCCCGCCAAAATGAAAGAACAGATTATGTCCCTGCTGGATGACTGGAAAGAAAAACAGCCGCCGGAGCTGGCAAAAGCCCCGAAAAAGCAGGAACTTGACAAGTAACAACTTCGAGACACTTTGTCCCGAGGGCCCCGCCCTCGCGCAGAGGCTCTGGTGGTATATATCCCCCGTCGCCGCCTGTTTTTTAGTACAGCCGGGAGTGGGCCGTCAAGGGTGCAGCGCACCGCCGTTTTCGGCGGCTCGCCCTTGACGGTCTGCCCCGGCTGTGCTATTTCCCCGGCAAGCGGCGGGGGTATATCCTCCAGAGCCGCCCCCTTTCCCAAGACTGGGAAAGGGCGTGGGGTTTGGGTTGAACTTTCTTATTAAAATATCGGAGGTATGAACGATGAAACGACCCCTTGCTTATATCACCGCTGCATGGCTCGGCGGCGATAGCGAAAACGCAGAACTGGCGGCGCAGTATTGCCGCACCGTGTATGAGGCAGGCTTTTCTCCTATTTGTCCGCCTTTGTACTTGCCCCTGTTTCTCAATGATGCTGTTCCCGAGGAGCATAAAAGCGGCATCGACATGAGCCGTGACCTGCTCCGCCGTTCTCATGTGCTGGTTGTTTGCGGGCACAGTATGACCGAATCCATGAAAAATGATATTGCCGTGGCCCAGCGGCTGGGAATTACGGCAACAACCCTTGAGGGTATCCTGACCGTCAAGGGGCAGGGCCGCCGCTGATGGCGACCCTGTTTGAAGCCTACGTTACCAACGCCGGAAAGTACAGCGAGGGCCAGCTTGTGGGTGAAACACTGAAATTTCCCACAACCGCCCAGGAGGTGGAGGCTCTCTTGAAACGGATCGGCGTGGATGGCGTCCGCTATCAGGAAATTTTTATTACCTCTTTCGATGGGGATGTGCTGGGGCTCTATGACCATTTGAGCGAGTATGAAAATCTGGACGAGCTTAATCATCTGGCCTGCCTGCTTTCCGAGCTTACCTCATCGGAGCTGGAAACACTGGAGGCCGTCCTCGACAGTGGCGATCACTGTTCTTCGGTGCGGGACATCATCAATCTGACACAAAATCTGGACTGTTACGGCTTTTACCCCGGCGTATCCGATGAGGAAACGCTGGGGCGTATTTATGTGGACGATCTGGAAATGTTGGATGTGCCGGATCAGGTAAAACCGTATTTCGATTATGAGGCGTATGGCCGGGATGCCTGCATCCACGAAAACGGCCATTTTGCCCCGGGCGGCTATGTTGTCAAAGAAAGCGATCATTTCGTGGAAGTGTATCACGGCTTGCAGGATATTCCCAAGGAACATAAGGTATTCTCTTTCCCGAAGCTCTCTATCCGGGAGCAAATAGCCGCTTATCAGGAAATCATAGACGGTTCTTCTTTGGAGGGCTACCGTCAAATGCAGAAAAAAGACCGTGGGGATCGGTGATGGCACTTCGAGACAAATTGTCCCAAGGAAGGAGGCGGTGTAACTGATTGATGAAGATATTTCCCGGCGCACGATAGCCATATCTGTAAAAACGACCAAGCTGACGGCGCGGGGACTGGCGTATGTGCTGGGCATGGTGGGTCGGAAGATCCGCAAGGCATACCGTGGGCGGCAAGTACCGCATGGCAAACAAAGTGTGCGAAAGCTCATGGCCCACGGCACAGCCACAAACAGCATTGAGCTATCCGGGGATGCCAAGTCCTTTGACCGCGTAGCCCGGAAATGGAATGTAGACTATGCGTTCTATAAAACCGGGCCGGACAAATACCTGCTGTTTTTCAAGGCTGGACAGGCAGACGCAATGACCGCCTGCTTTTCTGAGTATTCCCGGAAGGTGTTAAGCAAAGCAAAATCGAACCGTGTTCCCATCCGGGAACAACTGAAACAGGCGGCAGATCAGCTTTCCAAAGAAAAGCCGAAACAAAAAGAACGTGCAAAGGAGGTGGCCCATGAGGACAGATAAGATCAGAAAATATCTCATTCCGAACATTCCCTATCTGTTCATCCTGTGGGCGTTCCTCAAGCTGGGGACAGCCTACCGGCTGGCGGCGGGTAACGATTTTGCACATAAGCTCATCGGACTGGGCCAGACGATTGGCCCGGCCTTTGCTGACTTTGCACCCGGTCGTGCCCCGCTGGATTGGCTTGTTGGTATTGTAGGCGCAGTTGGTTTCCGGCTGCTGATCTATTTCAAAAGCAAGAACGCTAAGAAGTTTCGGCGGGATGCAGAATACGGCAGCGCTCGATGGGGAACGGAAAAAGACATCAAACCGTTTGTCGATCCGAAGTTTGAAAACAACGTGATTTTGACCGGGACGGAGTTTCTCACGATGAACACCCGCCCTAAAATCCCCGCAAATGCCCGAAACCTGAATTGCTGCATTATCGGCTCGTCCGGCTCCGGCAAAACCCGCTTCTGGCTTACGCCCCAGCTTTTACAGGCCCATTCCTCTTATGTGGTGGTCGATCCGAAAGGTGGTGTGCTGGGACAGGTCGGGGGTTTCCTGCAAAAACGCGGGTACAAAATCAAGGTATTCAACAGCATAGATTTTTCAAAATCCATGCACTATAACCCGCTGGCGTATATCCGCAACGAGGCCGATATTCTGAAATTCGTGGATGCTCTGATTTCCAACACCAAGGGCGAAGGCAAGGAAGGTGATCCATTCTGGACAAAATCGGAAACGCTTTTGTACTGTGCTCTGATCGCCTACATCATTTTCGAGGGGCCTGCCGAGGATCGGAACATGAACACCCTTGTGGATATGATTTCTGGCATGGAGGTCAAGGAGGATGACGAGGATTTTATGAACGCGGTGGACTATATGTTTGCCGGGCTCGAAAAGCGCAAGCCGGATTGCTTCGCGGTCAAACAGTATAAAAAGTACAAATTGGCCAGCGGCAAGACGGCAAAAAGCATTTTGATTTCCTGCGGTGCGCGACTGGCTCCCTTTGACATCCCGCAGCTTCGTGAGGTCATGGCCTATGACGAATTGGAGCTTGACCGCATCGGAGATCGGAAAACGGCGGTATTCTTCATTATTTCCGATACCACGCAGACCTACAACTTTTTAGTGGCACTTGCATTTTCGCAGATGTTCAACCTCCTGTGTGAACGGGCGGACAATGTTCACGGTGGCCGCCTGCCGCACCATGTACGGGTGCTGTGGGACGAGGCAGCCAACACGGGACAGGTGCCCCAGCTCGAAAAGCTGGTCGCGGTTATCCGCTCCCGCGAGGTGAGTCTTTGCCTGCTGTATCAACAGTTGGCACAGTGCAAGGCCATTTACGATAAGCACGCCGAGACAATCCTCGGCAACATGGACAGCGTGGTGTTCCTCGGTGGCCGCGAAGCCAGCACTATCAAGGAAATCTCCGAGAACTGGCTGGGAAAAGCCACAATCAGTATGCAGACCGACAGCCGCTCCCGTGGCCAGTCGGAAAGCTACAGCCAAAACACCCAGCGGCTGGGCCGGGAACTGATGACCCCAGCCGAGCTTGCAACCATGCCGGGAGACAAATGTATTTTGCAGCTTCGGGGCCTGCCCCCGTTCTTCTCTCCCAAGTATGATCTGAAACGGCATCCGAACTACCGTTATACGGCGGAGGCCGATAAACAGAAAAACGCTTTTGACCTCGACAGGCTCATTAACCGCCGCAGGCGGCCCGGGCTGAACGAGGCGTGTACGATGTATGAGGTGGCTGTGCCGGACGATGCACTCACGGAAGAGGACGAGGACATCCTCAACTATGATGACATCGACGATCCAGACGCCTTTGCATAAACGCTTCGAGACAAAGTGTCCCGAAGTTTGTAACCTGCCGCCTGCATGGGCGGCTTTTTTGTTACCGGGAAAATCCCGGAGAAATGGAGGCTTATATGGCATTTTTCTCATCTGCAATCGACACTTTACAGACCCTCGTTATCGCGCTCGGCGCTGGCCTTGGCGTATGGGGTGTGGTCAATCTGCTGGAGGGCTACGGCTCGGATAACCCGGGCTCCAATGCTCATGTACGGTAGAGAAGCACAAAGCAAAACAAAGACAGCCAGCCCTGCCACTATTCCGAAGGAGAAGCACAAAGCAAAACAAAGACAGCCAGCCCTGCCACTATTCCGAAGTCAGGGGAACGCAATAGAAAAATTCATAGCTGTATGCTATACTTAATTAGCATTTGAACATATCAAGCTGACACAGCAATCTCTTTGCTTGCCGTTAATGCGCGTCTACCAATAGTCCGCAGAAAGCAAGAGTAGCGTAAAGGTATAAAAATTTCAAACTTCTTTGTAACGAAATTCCGATTTCTCCGTCTAACCTATGAAGCTGAAGGAGGTGATGACAAGTATGGACTATGAAAAGCTCTATAAAGCCTACTATTTACAGGTATACTCGTATACTATTTCTCTTGCCAAAAATCGTGAGATAGCAGAGGAAATCACGCAGAACACATTCTATAAGGCTGTTTCTACAACATCACAATTCAAAGGTAAGTCAGATGAATTGACATGGCTCTGCTCCATAGCAAAAAATCTTTACCATGATGAAATGCGAAGCCGTCAGCGAGTAGCTGATGTGAGTGAAATCAATGACTTGCCATCAAATGAAAATGTTGAGAACTCAGTTGCAGATTCTGACATGGCGTTCCGCATACACCTCGTTCTTCACCGTTTGGAAGAACCATACAAAGAAGTCTTTCAGCTTCGCGTATTCGGGGAACTATCTTTTTCACAAATCGCTGCAATTTTTGGAAAAACAGAATCATGGGCGAGAGTTACTTATCATCGTGCAAAGCTAAAAATTCAAGAAAGGATGGATGAAAAGCATGAGTAAACAATGCGATATTGTTCGAGATATTCTTCCGCTGTATGTTGACGGTGCTTGCAGCGAAGCAAGCGCAGAGATGGTAAAAGAGCATTTGAACGCCTGTGCTGACTGTAACGCAATTTATCAGAAATTGCTTTCTCACACGAGCGAAGATGTTCTTCACGAAGAAAGCGAAAGCGTTATTATGCGCCATGAGGCAAAAGAAAAGCAGAGAGGCAGAAAAAAGATAACGATTGCTGTTCTCGTTTCCATCGCTCTTTGTATCATTGCAATTTTTACAGCTCTCTTTCTGTTACCTATAAACATTGCTTATGAGCCTGTCAAAATCGACTTCCCATTTGAGGTTGAAGATGTCGAAAGCGTTGAAATGTACCACTATGACGGAGTGCCTGCATCAGCAGAAAAGAAAGTAGTTGTTGCTGAAAATGATATAAAGACCCTGTATGATAAGTTCAAGGGCTTATCCTTAAAAGACAAAACAACTGAGGAAACTGCCGGAGCAGATGTGACCAGCTTTAGATTTAACCTCTCAGATGGAACAAGCTACGATTTGATTTACGCCTGCTATGGAGTTAAAAACGGCGAATTGAAGTCAGCAGCAGGCGGTTTTAAGTATTTCACAAGTGCGGATATCGGCTCTTATTGGAACAATTTGAATACGGAACTTGAAGCAATTCCTATCAATGAGAGTGAATTGCCGTGAGCAGATAGCAAACCCAGCCGAGCCTGTCAACGGTCAAGATGAACGGCGCAAATGCGCCGCCGTTGACAGCCCCGCCCGTCTTTGCTGTTC
>QFCH01002823.1_pt1 | contig 38297 bp, 43 predicted proteins | sample 5346071 | NCBI WGS metagenome assembly QFCH01 (sample SAMN09062255, study PRJNA434731) | Human gut metagenome, whole genome shotgun sequencing project. | isolation source: stool timepoint B chromium assembly | host: Homo sapiens | collected 2015
TCTTTTCATAGTTCATCTTATAGATATGGTCACCTGATAAAATCAGTACATATTCTGGTGCCATACTATCTAAGAAGTCAATATTCTGTGTAATTGCGTCCGCTGTTCCACGATATACTTCAAAACCCTTCTGATCTCTTTCTCGTGGTGGAAGTACGAATACACCACCATCGTTTGTATCAAGACCCCAGAACTGGTCCTTTGCAACATACGCATTTAATAAAACTGATTCATATTGTGTTAGTACACCTACTGTGTTAATACCTGAATTTGCACAATTACTCAGTGGAAAATCGATAATTCTATACTTCCCTCCAAAATGCACCGCAGGCTTTGCGACCTTCTTTGTTAAGTCATGCAGACGGCTTCCGCGGCCACCGGCAAGAATCATCGCAACCATTGCATTAGATCTCATAAAGTCCTCCTTAATCAAAACTATGGATACGCTTACATTATAAACTAATATTGATAATCAGAACATTACCAATACGTAAAATAAATAGATTTTTACTCATTTTTTGATGAATTTATCAAATATCTTTAATCCGCCAATCAATTCCCTTACGATGATTATTTTCCAGAAATTCATTGGCTTTCTTGAAGTGGTCACAACCGAAAAAACCATTGTATGCAGACAGAGGTGATGGATGTGCAGCTTCCAGTACAAGATGCTTCGTTTTATCAATCATGCATGCTTTATTTCTAGCTGCTCTTCCCCACAACAAGAAGACTACCGGCTCATTTTTTTCATTAATTCTTTGAATCACATGGTCCGTAAAAGTTTCCCAACCCATGCCAGCATGACTCTGTGGATGAGAATCTTCTACAGTCATCACTGTATTCAATAGGAATACCCCTTGTTTTGCCCATGGCACAAGATATCCATTGTTTGGAATTGGATAGCCATATTCTGCTTGTAATTCTTTGTACATATTCAAAAGACTTGGTGGTATCCTTACCCCTGGATTTACAGAAAAACACAAACCATGTGCTTGTCCTTTTTGGTGATATGGATCTTGGCCAAGAATGACTACTTTGATATCCTCATAATCACAATGATGAAAGGCAGAGAAAACTTGCTGTTTTGGTGGATAAATCTCCTTTGTTTCATAGGCATTCTTTAAAAAATCTGATAGCTTCAAGAAGTATTCTTTCTTCCACTCTTGATGCAACCATTCTGTCCATTGATTATCCATTTTAATACGTACTCCTCTTATATAAAAAATCATACCACTTTGGTATGATTTTTTACTAGTTTATTGATAGTTATTTTCTTTTTTCTTACGGATAAATACAACACGGAAATTTCAAGACATATCGCAAAGTTTTTTTGATTTTTTAGAGAAATATTTGTTTTTCTATGAAAGAAACTTGGTTTTGTTACATTTTAGAGTTATCTGTATTGCATGCAGGTTTATTTTATCAATTTGATACATCTTTTAAAAGACCATTATCCAATGATCTGATTTGTTTCCGGATTGTAATGTATGTATTGTTAAATAACGATGTCCTTCAGTTCAGGGAACTGCGGAAAGTTCCTGTATGAACATCTCCTCTGCTGTTTGATAATCAAATAGTTTTCTTGGGTAGTTGTTGATCCATTCTTCTATCGTTTTAAACTTGCTTTCAGGATAGTCATCAAACTCCGTTCCTTTAGGGATAAACTTTCTGATCAATTTGTTTGCAACTTCATTGCTGCCACGTTCACAACTTGTATATGGATGACAAAAATATAATTCCGTTCTCTTCTGTGTTTCATCTGTACAGGATCGTTCTATCTTGTCTGCATAGGAAAACTCTGTCCCATTGTCACAGGTGATCGTTCTGAAGAGTATGTTGAATTTCCCTTGTAATCGTTTTTCAAGATTGTTTAATGCTTGTACGACAGCTGCGGCACAATGATATTTCAACTTGACGATGATTTCTTTCCTGGTCTTTCTTTCCGTCATAACAAGCATACTGCTGTGGGATGTATTCTTTCCTTTGACGGTATCCATCTCCCAATGTCCAAATTCATCTCTGGTCAAGATGTATTCCGGACGTTTCTCAATACTTGTTCCTACGATCCGTTTTGCTTCCTTGTTCTTCTTTACCTTCTTATATTTCCGCTTTCTTTTCCCTTTGACAATCAAGTCTTTGTTAGTGACTCTATCAAATACACCGGCATCGATGTAGTTATACAAAGTGGTTACACAGATTGATTCTCGGAACTTCAGATTCTTACGTTTGATCTCTCCCAATACAACTGCCGGACTATACTTGTCATCTGCGATCTTGTTTTCAATATATCGGGCAAGACGTGGATCTCTTGATATTTTCTTGGCAACTCCCTTTGACCGCATCTTTGTTTCGTGACGTTGTTGTGCCAGATCAGAGCTGTATGTTCTTTTATGAGAGTTGCCAACCTTTTTATAATATTTGCCATGCTTTATTTCACGATATATCGTGGATATATGCACTTTTAAGATCTTTGCTATATCCTTGATTGGTACTTTCTTCTCATATAAAGTTTCCAATTTGACCCTATCGGTCTGTGTCAATTGTTTAAAGCAACGCATGATGATCAACTCCAAAATCTTATATGTACATTGTATAGCCGTAGGCGCAGAATGTTCAACTTAACTTTTAAGAATCAAATTATTAGAATCAATCATTTTTTGCTATTGTAATTTTTCCCTTTAGTCCTGCTGTATAAGCAATATTATATTGCTTTGTACTAATCGTATTCTCTGTTTCAAAAAGAATATTTTTATTTGCGACCCATATCACTTCCAAAAAGGCATCTTGATGATCTTTTTTATATCTTTCTATTACCTTTAAACCATCTTCATAATCTAAGCAAAATAACGCCGTAGATAAGCAATCAGCTGCCCCAGCATCCTCTGTTATAATCGTTACCGATCGATATTTATCAGCAGGATATGTAGTATCCGGATCAATAATATGACTATATGTTTTTCCATCTTTCGCCACATATGACCTTTCATAATCTCCACTGGTTACAGCTGCCATATCTCCGTAATATTGAACAGCTAGTAAGGATTCATCTGCGTTCAATGACGGATTATTAGGATCTCTTATCCCCGTCACCCATTCTTTTCCATTATACTTTTCTGATAATGCTTTCAGATTTCCTCCAGCATCAATGACGGCGTTTTTAATCTTTATTGATATCAAATATTCTGCAACTTTCTGGGTTGCATATCCTTTTGCAATAGCTCCAACATCCAACGATAGATATGGATCACTTATAAAAACCGTATTATCCTCATCATTAATATCAACTTTATCCCAGCCCCTATGCTTTGCTGCTTCTTCTAGTTCTTCTTGCAATGGGATATCTCCTAAGTTACCATCGGCATTTAATTTCATCCCATCTTCCCTTGCATCATGCCATAAAGAAATCATCCTTCCAGCAGTCACGTCTATTTTTCCATATGAAATATTATAAAAATATTTTGCTTCTAATAGCATATCAATTATTTCTTGGCTAACTTCCACAGCATTCAGACCAGCATTATCATTAATCTTTTTTATATTATTAATATTCTCATAATCATTAAACCTATCAAATAATTGATTATAGTACGAAAACATCTTAAAAGTTTTATTACCGTTTTCCCGATACTGTGTATCTTCATCTTTAACCCATTCTATATAGCTAATCACTGTGTCAAATCCTGCATCAAATGAATACATTTGCTTTTGCGTATATTTTATAGATGCATCACAACTCGCTAAACAAAAAACAATCAATAAAACTACAATCTTTTTACACTTCATATATCCCCCTACACTATTTAAAAAGAGTTCTATTTGAACTCTTTACTCTAACATAATTTTTTCAAAAGTACATTCTTACTCCATCAACTTCATATTCCCATTTTACAAATATATTTCCATTCGGTAAATTAGACAACCGATAATTTCCTGTTTGACGAATTGTACTGTGATATGTAATTGTTTGAACATTCTCATATACAATAAATAAATATGCAAAAACATTATTTGAATCTGCACCAGAGATTGCATCAGTCCCATTCCCAGGATCTGAAGTATAGCATGTACTTACAACCAGTTGTGCTGCTTTTATTCTACGAATTGTAACAGCTTCAGTTCTTATGCCTTTATTTACTACTTCTTGTGCATTTACAGGTATTGAATTTACACAAATAAGCATAATCGCAGATATTAATAAAGTCAAAAATTTTTTCAACATAATAGTTTCCCCTTTCTTTCTTAAACAGTTGAAATAATAAAGAGAAAACTAAATGCCTGTCTTATACCTTGCAACACATAGATGATGAATAGTATGTTCTTTCATACAATGCGTTCCCCTTTCGCATTTCTTTTACAATTTCATCATACGAATTTCAAACAAAATTGCAACATCTAACATTTTAGGAAAAATTTGATATAATATATTTGTTGATGACAACATACACACTTATGCCGAGATAGATTGCTATCCCGGCAATTTCTTTATTCTTAAATGATCTTCGTACAAAGTTTCAGTATTTCCTGGTTCTGCTTCAACTCTTCATCCGCTTTTGTACGACACTTATGGAACATCTCCCATTTACCACCTTCCTCTTCCGGATGATATACACCTATACAGCCTATATGAGGATACTTTTTAAAGTAATCACTGTATTTGTCTAGGATCACCTTCTTCTTATCCATTGGGACTACCACAAAGTTCTTATGGCAAAAGTCAGAATTCAGATATGCCTGAGAAAATGCCTTATCGATATCTGCCAACTTAAATTCAAAGCTGCATAATTCAATATGGAATCCTTTATCATCTTTTACTTTTTCTACAGTCAATAGATCAACGCCTCCGGTTCTAGCCTTGCACTCAAACTGATAGGAAACAATATTTGATCTGTATCCATATTTCTTCCAAAATTGTTCCTTCAACGCTCTTTCTTCTACATATTTCACTTTACTTTTCCTCCTCAAAATTCATCGTAAGCTGCATATCTGTTTCTCTGCTGTTTTCTTTATGTTTTCTTTGTTTCTTATTGATCGGTTTGACATCCAGAATCTCCCCGGTTTCCGCATCCGTCATCTTCATCATTTCTTCAAAATCATTTACTTCCCGTTTTTCAGTTTCCACCCTATGTGTAAACAATTTTTTATATTCTTCCGTCAGTGAGAAAGTATGTAATTCGCTTAGTTTGTTTTCAATCTGAAATTTATCTTTATACAGATACGCCGATCGATTATAGATATACCAAAAATTCGGATAGAACCTGGTAATGATCGGCATCTTTCTCTGCCTTAAAATGACTGCTTCGGAAAGTGACAGATGCATCAATCTGTCTTCAGTAATGACCGGCACGGTATCAAAGCGTTTTGTTTCTTTATTCCATTTCAACTTCTTGCCGGCACGATTAGAAAACTCCTTGACGGTTTTACTGTTGGTTGCCAACAGATAAATGGTATTCATGATATTTCCTTTGATCGTTTCCGCCATCTTGTCACCGTACTTCTCATCAATCTGAGAGTATTCCTGAACAACGATATGCCATCTGATTCCTCTGAAGCGGGATGCCGCAAAGACAGTATTTGGATCCTTCAATGCCGGGGATATGCCAAACTCATCCCAGATGATGTCCCAGGGAATAGGCAATCTTTGATCCGGATACTGTCTGGAAGCAGCTGCCAATTCATTATACAGTTGCGTAACAAACAGGCTTACGAAAGGATGATATGTTGTTTTTTCATCATTGGTAATCATGAATATCGCCGTTGGCTTAGTAACCATATCTTTAAAGCTGAAGGTAGTCTTTGAGGTCATCTTTCTGACACGTTCATTGATCATACCTATCTGCATTTTATTGGAGAACGTAGACAGAATGGATCCTCTTTCGTCTGCACCCGTATAACATATCGTGATCAGTCTTTCATAAGATCGATCTGTCACATTACGGAGATTTTGCAGATACCACATTAACAGGAACATCCTTCCGGATGGTGTATCAACGGTAGAAAAACCCTCGCTTGCAAGTGCATTGATATTCGGGAAGTTGATCTGATCTTCATCCAACTGGCAAATGTTCCCGTCATCATCAACATACTCATACTCCAAAAGAAAAGACACGCATCCTTCCATGAGCCGCTGTGCCTGTTGCCAGAAGTGTGCTTTTGATGTTTTTTCTTCACACAGTGTCCGGCAAATATCCGTCAACTGTTCATTGGCATCAGAAAGATCCGGTCTTGGAAAGTTCGGTGATTCTTCGATCATCATCTTTTGTTTCTTCAGCTGGTTATATCGTTTTTTGACCGGATCGATCGCAGCCTTGGCTTTTTGCTGCTGATCTTTGTCTTCCGAATCTAGGTCTTTGGCAAATTCTTTATTTACTTGCAGCATCTTTGCCTGCAGCAAGAGGTATTGTTTCTTTATCTCCAGGTAATTTCCCCGTTCATTTTCATTTTTCCAGCACTGATCCGCTGCTTGCTGTGCTTCCCGGTATTTTGCATATACGATTCCAAAAGGATTCCAGCATTCAGATTTCGCCGGATCCACAAAATCCAGAACAATAACATTGTACCCGTCCGCCTTCAAGCGTCCGTAATGCGCCTGCAACAGATTCTTTTTAATATCATTGACAAACATGTTTGATCTGCCAATGCGCACACCTTCAATAAAGCCATGCACTACCGTAGTTGTCTTACCGGAGTTCGTTGTACCAATGACCAGACTGTGATTATCATCCGGATCCACGTAAGTACATGATCTTGATGTTTCCATCGGCAAGCCGCATCTTCGATTCGTATCTTCCCCATTGATATTAAACCATCTGTATTCATTTACTTTCCATTTATCGGAGAGCTTCAAACGCTGTACCAGTTTATTCCACAAGTGTTTCTGCGGGTTGAATACAAAATCAGCATAATCTTTGATATGCGGTCTGAGCAGTACATATACCGCATTCCATCTCAACAGCAGATCTGTTCTCCAATTTCCCATATTCGCCTCGATCTGTTGAATATGTCCGCTTTTGATCAGCTGCTTCAGCTCTCTTCGCTGCCGGATCGTATCTTTGATCATCGTTAATTTATCCTTGAACAGCTTCCGGGCTGATTTTTCCCATACATTAGAGCTGATCAGAATCTCCAGGATTAGCAGTCCCAAAAAGATCACAATATAAAAGAACATATGATCCAAAACTGCCGGCAGTGTTAATTGAATCCGCAGCATGTTTGACGGAATATATTGACCTATCCGGTTGATCAGATTTTTTATTGTGATCATAACAATGACCACTGCTGATACAAACTGAATCAAAAATGCCGCATTGCCAAACCACCACCGGACATCTTTATAATACTTTTTGGCGGAAACAAACTTATGATCCTGTCTTCCATCCGCATCGAAGCGGAAGCGCTGCAATCCTTTTTTAGCCTCGTGCCTGCTTGCAATATGTGTATATGAACCCATTTCTTCATGCGTCAATCGCCGCTTCATCGCACGCATTTCTCTTTCTGTCTTAGACGGCCGCAATGACATGGTCAAAAAGTACAGCAGTCCGGCCAGAATCAGATATGTTACCAGGCGGAAGTATTCCGCATTCCCCTGCCAGAACATGATTGCCGGATCCAGACAGACATGCCGCACATTGATCGCATCAATAAATCCCATCAGATCATCCCTGTAAGATAAAAGCCATGCTATCTGCATAGCAAGAAAGTATGCAACAATCACATAGGCAATCCCCCAAATGATCGACTTCAATATTTTCTTCAAAACAATCATATCTTCTGTTCACCTCTTTTCACTTTATAACTAGGATATTCTCCAGACTCTTTTTCATATATCTTCTTTTGATTCTGCTTCAGATACTCATCAATTTCTTCCTCTACTTCTCTCTTTCGAGCATTCAGCATACGTTTGAAAAACTTTGGCAGTCGCATACCAAACCTCTGCCTATATCCATGGAACTCGTTTTTTGTAAAACCGATAGGTTTGCCATAAAAATTCATGAACTGTCTTGCCGGTTTATTTCCTTGCTTTGATGCAGCGTGCAGGTATTCTATTCCCTTTCCCTTTTCTGCATCCTTCGTAGAAGCAATCACTATTACACTGCCTTTCAGATATTGATCCATATCAGAATTGCCCAGGTTCTTAATTGCCATTTGTGCAGCTACAAAGTTCTGCTCCTTCAATTCTTTCATCACAATTTTTTGTTCCGGTAAGAGATCATCTGTTTTTATCTGCTCTAATGCATTCCACAAAAGCTGCGTACCGTGATCCATCTTCCAGGTATGCACTTTATTTACTTTTTCAGTCGGATCCTGTTTGATTTCTTTGAATCCTTTGAGTATCTCATTAGCGATCATCACACGCAGTTTTGTATCTTCTCTTTCCAGCATATGAGATATTTTTTCGTTGCCGATCGCATTCATATTGTCATCAAACTTTTTCAGATGATCCGTAAACTGTTCATACGTCCCTTTCAGTTCATCACTCTTCAGGATCTGTTCCACGATGTTATCCAGTTGGTTTTTATAGGGTGCCATGTTGGCGGAGTTGTACTGTAAGCGTCCGCTTCTTGGCAGTTGTGAATAGAGATTGGATACATCCTTTAACGTCTTATAAGAAAGAGTTTCCATTTGACTGATGACTTCTTTTTTAAGTGGATTGATCATTTTAAGTGCATCTTCTGATTCCTGCAGATACAGTTCCTTATATCTTTTTCTTGCCGCGATTTCTGTGATGATTGTAGTTTTAACTTTATCGATTTCTTTCTCAGTAAACTTTCCTCGATCTCTTGTATGTTCTTTTTCAAGGAACGTAATATGCATATGCGGGTGATCCGTATTGGTGTGAAAATCTTCCCACCAGATCATGTTCTTCGGATCAAGTCCAATCTTCTTAAATGTTTTGTTCAGCGCTTTTTGCGTCGTACTTGCAAAATCCTCCTGCGTCTTTAGCTCATATTCATTTAACAAATCATAATTATCCAATGAAACGACAAGTGTCCAAATAAGATCGCCATCCTTGGAAAATGACTTCATTGAATTTCTGATCCACTCTTCACGTTGCTCTTGTGAGTAGAGCTTTCCCTCATTTGTCATCGTAAAATATGTTTTGTCATTTGAATTTTTTGTGGCAGTTTCTCTGCTTGTATAGTCCATTAAGGAACCATCTAATCCATGTTCGGAATGCAAAAGAGAGTTTGCAGTATGCTTTGCTTGCTCTCCTTTACCTCGTACTAATTCATCATCCATTGAATTGCTGATGGCTTTGTCACGTACCAGATAATTTACAAATCCGCCAAATACGGATTCTGTTGTGACGATTCCTTTGAACCCGGAATTGCTTGGTGCGTGTTTACCATATTGCAGAAATGCCACATCAACGATTACATCTGCATGTCCCATTTTACATCTCTTCCTTAGTGATTAAAGTATTTGCTGATGTCTGCTTCATCATCTGTCTTTTTTTCTTCTACTGCATTTTCTGTAACATCTGCCTGCACTTTTTTCTTTGGCTTCGTTCTGCGTTTTGGTTTCAGATCAAGATCCATCAGATTCAAACTTTCGATCTTCTTTTCCAAATCTGCTTCGATACTTTCATATTTCTTTTGCAGTTTCTTCACTTCAGAAATGTTTGATTTCAGGATTCCGTTTTGTTCATTCAAGACTGCAATCTGTTCTTCATTTGCCTTTAAGACAGCTTCCATTTTTTCTAACTTGCTATTCAGTTGTTGTAAATTCATTTTTCATTTCCTCCCATAATCTGTTTTACTTTTTCTGTAATGATCTCTTCAAACTTCATATTGTTATCAACTGCAGTTTGCACACTATCTAAATGTTTTTCTGCACTTGCACTGTACATTAAAACTTTTAACATGAGCAATTCTTTTATGTTTATTTCTTTAACAAAGTCCTGCAACAGTTTTAACTTGCCTGTGATCATTGCATTATTTTTATTAAAGTAATCTTCTAATACACTCTCCAAAGTAATTTGAATTGATTCGGAAAATGCATTGGAAGTTTTCTTGTCTGTGCGCTTAATGTAGTAATCTTTGATCGCCTGTTTGATGATCTGCGTCTTATTTAATGCAATTCTGTTTGCGGTAATTGCATCTGTTTCTTCCTGTGTTACCAGAAAATCAAGCATGGATATATACTCATCTTCTGCTCTGAAGTGTATCTCTTTTCCATTTGCCATATTCTTACTATATTGCTCCCTTCTGCTTAAAAAACACCGAAAAAGATTTACCGAAAAAACAAAAAAACGAATTTTTAAACATCATTTTTTGTCATTCATTTTGTGGACACAACGTGGACAACATGTGGACACAAAAAACAGGTATCTATGTCCACACTGTGACACAATGTGTACACATCAAAAAAGCCGCTTATAAAGCGTGAAAATGGGCATTGCCCATTTATCCAAAGTGAAGTTGTGGACACAATTTTGTGGACACACACTTCCTTACCCTGTTTCTCTGAGATATTTTGAGAAAATTTCAAACTTTCCGCAAACTTCCATTTTCGATTTTAGAAAAAGCCGATTTCATTTTTCCGATTTTCCGATTTAGAATTTTCGATTTCTTCGATTAAAATTTTTTGCTGTCTTGAATTTTTTCAATACGACTTTGCGTGTTTTTCGTTTCAAAATTTTTGAAATTCATGATTTGATTTTTCCATTGTACATGCAGGAAAGTCCATTAAAAATTTTCGGTAGCACTTTGTAATTGCTAATAATTTCCAAATAATTCATATTGCCTTTTCCTTTCATTAGTGTTGAGATGAGTGGAAAGATTTTTTCTTCCCACTCACTCACGCATTTATTCTTCGTCCAGAATTTCGTTCACATCATCTGTGACCGGTGATAATGTTTTGAGATATGCTTCATACAGAACTTTGAAGTCTGCGCTTCTATCAGCAGTCTTTTTGAGTTGGTCTTCATACTTCAACTCTGCCATCTTTTCGTCCATCAACTCTTCAAGCTTGGAACGCTCTGATAATGCCTGTTGCTTTTTGAGATAATTGGTAACATCGACCAAGCAGATAACATCTTCAATACATTTGCGTTGATGACCGGTTAACGCTTCCAGTTCACTCACTGGCTCTAAAACCGTACCGATTGCAAATTGTTTGCCATAAGAATGAACAACAGCAACGTCATCTTTCTTTAATTCTTTTGGACTGATGAAGATACGTGTTTCATCTTCATCGTAGTTGAGAATAAATCTGTAGTAGTGTTTCATTTTGAATTTCCTTATCTACCTTTAGGGTAGCACTTTCTAATGCCTTATCCTTGGCACGCCCAAAATGAAGCATAGAAAAGTGCAGCATGAAGAACCTAACAAATGAAATGCGGTTGACTTGCGAGGTACTTGTACCGTAGCCCTTGAGTATTTTGAACTTGCAAGCACAGAGTGCGCCGTCCTTGACAGCTGGCTGTCATAGGATTCAAAAAGGTCAAGGGTCAACCCATAAAATCTTGTTCGTAATGCGTAACGCCAAGAGATAAAAAACAAAGGATAGCAAAGCTGCTTGATAGAGTTTCGTCAGAAACTCGTATCCTTGTTTTGTATCTCGTCTATGCGAAAAGCGTGGAGTGCCAAGGATCTTTGAAAGATAAATCAGAAATTATTTTGCAGTCTGTTTGTTAAAACAGATTGCATGAAAAAAGGAAGCCGGAGCAGATAATTATCTGTGAAGGCATCCATGTATTTAAAGCAGCACACGAAACCTGAATGGTTAAGTGTGCTGCTTGTTTAAGCCGAAAACAATTTGCTATTGTGGTGTTTTTTCAAAATCTTTGTAATAATATCGTTTCAATCTTTTTGCTAACAGAATGAATTTTTTATCTTTACTTGTCTGAAGACTCATCACCATGAAATGATTTTGATCATTTGCCTTCAGACCGGAATCGATTGTTGAAGCTTCCTTTGCTGCAGTGTACCAATTCTTAAAATCTTCCTTATTTTTGAAATTGCGTTTATTGATTTCAAATTCCGGAACTTGACTCAAATCAAATACACAATCGACCTGAAACCAATCTGCAAAATCATCATATTCGACCAAGAACGTCTTATTGTGTTCATAGTTTTCCTGAATTCCAAGAATATCTGCTACATAGCCAAGTCTAGCAACATCTCCGGTACTATAACTATAGACCGTAATGACTTGATCATTTTTCAGATCTGCAGCTTTATCAAAGAATGGTTGCCCTTTATCGGTCGTTCCACCGTTGGCTGCATGATCCAAATATTTTTCGTTATCATTCGTCTTCATGATTTCTTCCTGCACCATTCCGGTATCCCATAACATCCATCCATAAATGTCATAATTATCTTCCGTTAATTCACGCATATGCCTTCTGGTGTTCTCAAACGCACCTTCATATCCAGCATCCCATGTGAAGTTGTTGTAGGTAATCGTTGGATGCTCCTCTTCCGCCGGAACATCATCTGCAGCAATATATGGATTATCATCCGGCTTTTCTTCCGGTTCGACCGATGTTTCTTTCGTTTCGACATTACTGCTGTGTTCTTGTGCCACGTTTTCCTTTGATCTGTTCCTTCTTTGATTATAACCATATGCAAATAATCCCGTTAAAACAACGGCAATCAAACATCCTAAAATAATCTTCTTTTGTTTCACTTCCTCACTTCCTTCCCTCTGGGGCGTTTACCAAGGTACGCCTACGGTGTCGCCCCCAGACTTTAAAGCGCTATGAACCAGTATATCTTAAAATGCCATCCCAGTTGGAGTCCCAGTATTGCGCAACACTGATTTCCGTACCTGATGAATCACCATTTACTCCATCCCAATCCCAATGCGCTCCAAGGCTCATTCCACCGCCCAGATATAGTTCTGTGTGATTTTGTTCATTCAATAATATATCACCTCTTCTAAGCGATGATTGACCGCTAAGGACACCATAATTTGATAAATCACCTAATTGGTAACTTGGAATCCATTCCCAATGCCCTTCAGCCAAGAACATATTTTTCATACTATGGGTCGAAGTGATAGCAATGTTGAATCCTGCAGCTTGCATCGCATAGCATACCAATGATGAGCAATCATAGTTCGGATTCCCGTATCGAGTGATCTGAGAGTAACCATGACTATTATCGTTAGCGATAGCCGTTCCCCATTCGATTGCCGCTTCGATCGGTGCCGCAACCAGTTCACTTCTTCCTAACGACATGCTGTTAATCGTTTTACTGACGATCTGTGTCTTTAAGGTCTTAATCCTGGAGATTTTCTCTTCCGAAAAAATAAATCCGGTAATTTCTTCAATCTTTGTATAGACCTGCTCGAGCTGTTCATCTCCGGTAAAATAATTCATATACTCCCGCATGGGGATCTTTGTATTGATATCTTCCCCCGTTTCCAAAAAATAGTAGCAAGATATTGCTTCAGCGTAACCGACTTCTTCATAGGAACCATAGTCTTCAAAATTCGGATATACTTCTGCATGCCATTTTGATAGCAGATCGGTTGCTGTATTTTCGTCTTCAAACCAACCAACAATCCAGGTCTTTGCCGCATCCAGGGCAATGATGGGTGCCGCCACAACACTTGCTGCAGCCAATAGTGAAAACAAAAGCGGTAACAGTAAAACCGATATCGCAAATATCGTTATAAACTTCTTCAATTTTCCTAATTCTCTTGTCATTTCCCTGTAAACATCGCTCCCATCTCCCATAACTCATTCTGCGTTGCGTTGACATGGATCGGAATTCTTCTTTGATCCCCAATCAACAGTAGCGCATCACCTTGTGAGAATATATGTTTTACCCAGTACATTTCATTCTCATTGACAGATTCCAACTTTTCAAAACCTTCTGCAGCTGCCTTGTTTAATTTCATCACAATCTTATACGCAGAATTATTAAACATTGCTCTTGTATGCATGATGACCGCATCAACAGCAAAGTCCTGTGGCTCTTGCGTAATCAGAAACATCAGATTTTTATATTTTCTTGAACGTCTGACGAACTGAGCGACCATTTTTGCCGTGTGCGATGTCTGAATAACATCGTGTGCCTCATCAACAATGAATGCTGACTCTACATTTTCATCCAAACACAGTGACCAAGAGTAGTTAAACATCAAGTAATACAACGCATTCTTTAATTCCTGGTCAGCATTGAATAGCTCTTTGGTGCCAAAAGAAATGATGTTTCTGCCATCATCCTTTAATTTGATGGTCGTATGTCCGACGAAATAAACAGACCATTCCGTCAAGATACGCTGCATCTTTCTGACTAAGGAACTAAGCAGTTTTACATCTTCTACATGTCCGCTTCCCATCTTTTGATAGGATTTCAAAACTCTTAATAAACATGTGTTAAATGTTTCAAATGTCGGCATATCTTCCGTTGTAAGATCTTTAAATGATTTCCACATACCATTTTCATCCGCTTTAATGCCAACTTCCGCATAGGTCATTTTAACGATACCGCCGATAAAAGACAGTGCGTCCTCTTCCATCTGCGGGAATAAGAATTTAAACAAAATCGTAACATCCTCAATTACTCGGTTGATTGCCAATCCTGTATTCCACATTGCCGAATCATCTTCACCTTCATCAGATGAATTTGGCTTTAAATCAAATATATTGATAACATTTCCCAACTGTCCCCAGCTTACATAGGTTCCATTGTAACGCTTTGTAAGGATCTCATTCTTATTCTCTGGATCTACCCATATTGTAAAGATACGCTTTCGTATCAACCATCTGATTACCAATGCCGTTAAAGTAGTTTTTCCTGAACCGGCAGTGCCGACGATAACAAAGTTTCCGTTTAAACGATTGGTAATAGCAGCCTGTTTTGGCTGATGCAGATAGAACTGGGGATCCAGAAAGATTTTACCGCCGTTTGCTCTTTCTTCACCCAACAAGAAGCCATACAAATCATTCAATGTTTCAAATACAAATGGATACATGCCAGCAATCGCATCAGAAGTCAAAGGACTGCCAATGTTTTCTTCAATCGTTTGATTTAATCCTGAAGAAACAAACAATGGTGTTGCCATTTTAAATAGCTGCTCTTGTATCATCGGTGCCGTGCTGACCTTAAATTTACTCAATGTCAATCTGGAACGAAGACGATCGAACTTGTCCTTTAATTCCTTTTCATCATCAGCGACGATCTGGAATATAACGGTCAGATCATGTGTCCTATCTGCTTTACGTACCACTTCAGAAATATAGATTTCCTGTGATTCGATTTCCGTCAGGATCTTTTCTCGTTCGATTTCATCCTTTGTTTTTTTATATCTTTCTTTTAAGACACGCAGATCCTTATTGAGCATTTTCGTAAGATCATCATTTGAGCGCTTTGCTTTCATAAATACTTTGATACTCGGATCCGTCAAATAATCGCACATAAGTCCCAAATTGAAAACATCCGGCAATTCCGTTACCAATAGATTTTGTATGTACTTATCGCCAACCTCTATATGCCGATTCAGGATTCTCAATCCGACCGGAGCAATCTTTGATCTTTGTATCAAATTTTCCGATGGTTTGATATTTAAAATCGGATAATCCCCATATTTTGAAAAATCCTCCGTATGATCAACTTTTTCATATTCATCTTTCTGTTGATTCAACTGCATCTGTACATTCAGATATGAAAAAATGCCCCGTGAAAAGGTATAATCATTAATCAGCGAATTCTCAAAATAAAAGGATACTAACGAATAGTAATCCCGTTTGTTCAATACCTTCGGATTAAATCCGGCATTTGCCCAATGCCGATACAGATCTTCCAAGTTTTTATGTAATTGCTTTTCGTCCGTATCACGTATCAACAAGAAAAATTCTTTCTCTCGATGATACTTTTGGAAATCATAGATTTTTTCCATATCGGCTTCAATCATTCTGGTAATGACCGGATCTTTTTCGGTTCTGAGCTCTCGATTTAATTCATTCGTCCAGTTATCTGCATTAACGGGTGAATATGGAAACTCAAACCAGACTTCATCTGGCATTTGATTGAGTGCCAATCGAATGTTATTGAGAATCGCTTGCTGTCGTCCTTCATCATCGATGAAAATATCATGCGGATCTAATTTGATTCCTCTAACGATATATTTTTTATCTTTACCAACAATCATGCAATCATCTTTGACTTCTTGCAAATCCATCCATCTCAGCGAAGTGGCTACTTTCCTTTTGATTGCTTGGGCTGCTTTTTGTGATGATTTCAACTTTTTATATTCTGCTCTCTCCAGGCGTGTCATCACACGACCGTTATTTTTCTTCAATCGAATCATGTTTGTAAATTCCCTCCCAGATATACCTCTTGTTTGAAAATGCAAAATGCAGGATCACTTTTAAAAACTCCAAGTTATTATGATAGATACCGGCAGGAGTCGTTAAAAAATAAGTAATTACAGCCGGCAATAATAGCAACAATATAATCCATATATTGAATCGATTTAAAAATCCAACATAAATAATCACACCAAGAAAACTGAATACCGCTCCAAAAATCAACATGATTAGATCGCTCAACCTAAAACGATTCATGATCAATCTTCCCTGTTTAAAATTTCTTGGTGAGGTAAACAGAAACGGTTTATTCTGATCCATTTTCTATTCCTCCATTTCTGCCGGCATTGCGTATCGCATTCCCGAAGTATCGCACACCTTGCCCTACATTTTTTATCGTAGAGCCAACTGATTTTGTGTCATTGAGATGTTTTCGTTGAATATTTGACATGAACAGCCGATCGGCTGACTTCTTATACATGTATGAAGCAAATGAGGCAGCCATGCCACCTGCTCGACTGTTTTGTCCAATCTGTCCCAGTCTTGAATCTGAATCAGTTACTCGATTATCAGCATAGCGTACAGAACCACGCTCATTGATATACGGACTTGCCATAGCACTTCCGGATGATCGTGAAGCAGATGGTTCTGCATTCCAATCTATACCTGTGTCGCTTCCATTCGCAAAGATTTCCGATACTTGGTCTGTACCACCGTTTCCTGATCCTCCCGCAAGCCCACCGGAACTCCCTGTTCCACCACCAACATTCATTGGATTCAGGCTTCTGGCACCCAGTTTCCTTCCTATTCCATAGATACCCAATGCACCGGCAGTCTTTCCTAATTTCCCCGCTGTTAATGCAGCGCCGGCTGCCATTCCAACCCCAGCTTTGGCAAGCCCTGCGCCGGTACCAATCGCTCCTGTCATCATCTGTATGGATTGTAAGGACTGCATTGCGGCTTGTGTGCCCATGTCTGCACCCAAAATTTGCGCAATACCACTTGGTGCATTGATGATTGCAAAGATCGCACCCACAAATGCGATTCCTTTTTCAAACCCGTCCCAATCTGTCGGTAGTTTTGTCGCAAACAACATCGCAATCCACATCGTTACCACCTGAAAGAAGATAGCCAGGTAATCGGAAAAACATAATTTGAACCATGTATTCGTCCCCTGATCATCCGGATCGACAAGACCTGACACCGCATAAGGAGCAAGTACCATTTTCAATAATAATGAGATCATGCGGATGATCACCTGGATCGCCACGTTCAGAAATGTGTATGCGCAGATTCCAGCCAACACCAAAACAAGTACGATTCCTTCCGTCTTTTTGAAATAGACATATTCCCCTCTGCTTTTATCGTTGATTGTCTTTTCGGTAACTGTCTTTAATGTTGCTTTTTCACTGGTAGAAGAGCTGTTGCCAATAAACTCGGCATTTCCTGCTTCAATGATCACATCACTCGGTAGTATTTCTCCGATTGAGATCATCTTTGGGAAAGTCTTGGCTGATTCAGCCGCAAAATCATTTAATCTTGGCATCATAAATGGAATGAATGACAGTATGACCAATGCCGCAATGATCCGTCGTGACAGTTCCATTCCATCCAGTTTGTCCAATTTGTTTTCGCCCCATATTCCTTGTACAAACATTGCTGCGATACGAAACATCATAAAGAAACCTACCGCACTGATTATGATGATGTAGAAACTCTTGATAAATGGAAACTGATTGATATTCAAACTAAAGAATTTCATGATGATCTTATAAATGTAATCCGTTATCTCAAGAGCCAAACTTGTAAATATCCATAATACGGATCGAAAGATACCCATATCTTTTTCCTCCCTTCTTTTCCCTTATCATTTCTCATTCGGTAACAATGGATACGATCTTCAGAATAGTATTGATCGATACCGCCACGATTGCTACGGTCACGCCTTTTGAAACGGTCGACCAATAGGATGGAACCTGTTCTCCCTGTGCGTCCTTCTTAAACCAATCTACCGCTTTGAGCAATAAATAAATGACCAATGCCAGCGGAATGATGCCATACATGATTCTTGTTGCCGGTGCTAAATAACTGTTGAGCCAATTCCACCACTCTGCTTCATTGACTCCGTCCGCATGTGTCTGTAGTGTCATTAATTCCATCATGCATACAAGTATTGTTGTCTTAATAATCATCTTTGTTCGATTTATTTTTTTCATCTTACTTTTCTCTCCTTGATACGTACGTATCTTTCTACATAAGTTTTGATTTTTATCCATTCATACCGATTGAAGATCTTTTTTTCCATATCCAATACGAAGGTCGTTGTTTTATTGTTGATCTGTATTTTCAATCCATCCGTTTCTACCTGCACATCTCTTTTCAACACAATAAAAAACAGCCCTTTCATTGAGCTATCATCCGGAAAATAGATATGATATTCATCATCAACTTTTTTGTATCGAAAATATTTATCTGGCAGATATGTCCCTATCAGATCATACATAACTATCACCTTGTAATGTCATACCGCTAAAGACCATATCTGGCATCGTTATATCAACGATCATCTGTGGCTTGTCCAACATGAATGGATCGATGTAATAAATATTCTTGTTGTTGTCATCCTGTCGAAAAGAGTAATTCATCAAAAACTTCCAGCATAACGCATTGGCACCAACATTTTCATATTCGATCAAATTTTCTTTGACTAGATGCTTTATCGCCGTTGCTAGGATCTCAAATATTTCGACCGGCAAAGCACCTAATGATTTACGAATGATCAGTAACGCCGCAATCGTACATTTGTAATTCATTCTCTCTTCCAAGACTTTATTTTCCATTCGTCTCTCCTTTCCTTTGGGGGCGAAACGCCCCCAGCCTTCTAGTACGTTAATTTATACCCTTTATATAGCCCATCATCACCCATAATAGGCTCACATGAATACGCTCCAAAAGCTGAACCAGCAGCTATGCACGCACTGTATCCAGAATCCAAGTTATACCCATCACTGAACATAAAGTATTGTGTTCCATGCGCTGTGCTTGTACTTGGGGGCGTTTCGCCCCCAGAAGTATTTCCACCACCTCCACTTGGTTGATAGATTACGATCGTCTCTGGTGTAGGTGCAGGTTCTGGATCTTTGTAATGTAGACTTAAAACGCTCTGTGACTCATTTCCAGCCTTGTCTTTAACGCTATATGTAATCGTTTGGTCATTTATACTCTCATCTGGATTTGTCCACGTAACGCTATCTGTAACGTCTCCATCAACATCATCCATAGCACTAGATAGATAAGCCTTACCATGAAAGGTATCCTTCGTTCGAGTGAGCGTTACATCTTTTGTGTTTAATGTGATCGTTGGTGCTGTCTTATCTTGTATTTTGATTGTTAGCTCCTTAGATATGCTCTTCAGTTGATTTTTAAGAGTGTAGATGACCTTGATTTCACCAATCTGTTTTGTTTCAACAGCTTCCGGAAGTATCAACTGTATACCATCTGCTTTTGTATAATCTTCGATATAATCTATAGGATTAAATGCTTCTCCATATTTCAATTCAATATGATCGGATTTTAATTTGATCTCCATCGGCTGATTAAAAAGCATAAAGTTTTTTTTGCCGAAATAACCGATTGCAACTCCGCCTACGATTACAACAACAATTAACAAGACCATAAATAGATTTTTCAGTTGTTTCGCGTGCAGTTTAGATATTGCATGCTCATCGATCACGTTTGCATTTTCGATCTTGATCCTGGCATGGTTCATCGCTTCATAATTGATTCCGGGATCCAAGAATACGCTCATTTCTTTTGCGCTAAGTCCATGTTCCAACCCAAGCCGTATCTCCTGCATCTGCATGTGATCATATTCTGGTCTTGCATATACATCTACCTGATCGGTAGTTAATGTTTTTAAACCTTCTCTGACCTCCGCCATTTGGAAACCGTTTAATCCCCTGCTTTCAACTTCCTTTAAATAATTCATCCTTTATCACCCCCTTTCTCTTTTTGGGTTTTTATCTCTAGGACATTTCACGGTGTAACGATGGCACCTTACCCAGACTACAGTTTCCTACCTTTGGATTGTGCGTTTTGAATTGGATTACCAATTTCAACATGTACTGTCACCACTTGTGACTTTGAAAAATGCAAGCAAGTAGCCGCCATCTTATTGCGATCCAAATTAGATAAAAAAGTATTGTTCATTCGTTTCAGATCTTTGAATTGATATTCTCTGATAACGGTTGCATCTTGATAATATGTGATCTTTGCTTTTTCCAGGTTTGCTTCTACGGAATAATTTCCTCCGTCCCGGGTACTGAACTTATTAATCAGCACATGTTTCATATCTGAAAAATCAGTCTGATGTTTCTGGGTTTTACGATACCTTTTGATCAATCTTTTCGCTTTCTCCAAATCCTGCTGCCTGCTTTCTTCTGCCTGAATATATGGCTTTATTCCAAGTTCTGCATGATAATTCTTCAGCGTGCAGCGATGATCAAGCCAGGCATCATCTTTTGTTAGTTGGATACCTTTTTCTTTCTCTTCCTGAATGGCTTTATATTGTGAAATCGTATACATCGCCATTGCGTGTATCCGGGAATATTTATTTTTTACATTTTCTGCCACTTCATAAGGATGTAATTGTATTTCCTTTGCCATTGTATTTAGTTCTCTGTTACGCAATAGCAGCATCGTCGTACAATCGATCCCATGGTTCTCCTTTGTTGGATCGGGATGATCGATTGCGACACTATATCTTTTGGGACAATTACTCCTAAGCGGCAACAGTACATGATAACCGTCATATTTCAAACCCAGAAAATATGGTCGTATCTTTTGTTTATGCAAACCACGATCCAGACTCCTGTCGATGCTGTCCCTCAATTTAGTTGAGATCGTATAAAATTTAAAACTCATATATGTTCCTTTCAGACATGAAAAAAACCGATCAGATAAATTCCAATCGGTTTCTCCTTCGTCAAATATAATGAATAGATCGCCTATAGTTTTTGTTTGCGTTTGCCATCGTCTGATTTATCCGGTAATCAGTATTTTGATGGTAACCAGCTGTATGTCTTCGGACGTTCGGACACAAATTGAATGAAACATCGCCTATAGTTTTTGTTTGCCTTTACTTTAGATAAGTTCCGGATATATAAGAAATTTAGAAAGTGCTAAAGCAACCGGCTGTATGTCTTCGGACGTTCGGACACAAATTCAGTGTTATGTATATCTAACACCGTCGCCATATTTGACACCAAAATAATAGCATATTTACTGTTCAACTACAACACTATACATATTCATACATTTGCAGAAATGATATGCAAGCATGAGAAAACGCTTCATGATTTGTGCAGTATTTTAAATACGCATTCCCTTTGATTGTTCTTCGGGCTGTATGTCTATATTTATCGGCTCGATTACAATACTACTCTGCAGTGCATTCTTCATGACGAAATTATTATTGACAAGTTCGATCGGATTATCCTTTTGTCTGCGATTATACTCACTTAATGTCAAGTAACCACCATGCAGATCTAAAAAATCCGTTGCGGTCTGCGCAAGTTTGACAGCATCTTCCAGGCACTTTGGATTCTTTTTGATTTCTTTTGCCCAGCTTTTGACATATCGCATATGATTTTCAGCGTTTTCTTTTAAATAATTATCTACACTTTGTTCATCACCCACCAGTCTTGATGCGGTAAAACAACTTGTCATTTCCGCAACAAGTTCTTCAAAAGCATAGTCTTCATCGCCAAAGGATTTTCCTTTCACCCTGTTCAAACGTTGCTCATCACCTGATGCATGTCCTAATTCATGAAGTGCAGTAGCGTTATATGCATATTCATTAAAAAACGCCTTCTTTTCCGGAAGATGTACTGTATCACTTTTTCGATCATAAAATGCTCTTCCTTTTCCGTCATTAAGGATAGGAACATGCATTTTCTCAGATATCTTTGTAACGTATTCATTCTGATTGATTTGTTTCTCGTATTCTTTCTGAATAAGTTCCGGCAAACCTGTACACTGTTCAGCATTGAACACATTGGAATACCGAGCGACCAGCACAAATTCTTTCTCATCTCTCCCTTCTTCTTTTATCAATTTTTCAGCTTCCTGAAATGTAAGAAATTTCTTCTGCTCACCATACTTCTTGGTAAGATCTGACAGCATCCAGTATTGAATCTGTGATGATTTTTCTCCCTTCTTTATTTTTGCATTATCAAATTTATTCAATCCGTTAAAAGTGATCCATCGTGGATCTTTGTATCCTTTTTCCATAGCCACAAGTGACAACATGAGGGAATTTACTCCTCTATATCTTTTGCCAGTGACCATACTGATAGGTTCATCAATGGAGAACCATTGTTTCATCCAATTCATTGGATGAACAGAATCGTCAGCATCCAACAATTTTAGGAATTTGTCCGCAACAAGTTTTCTATATTCATCGACTTTTTCCTGCACACTCTTTTTACGTGGTATATCTTTCACGTCCTCAGCTTCAGCAAGTCCTATTTGACTTGCAACAACATTAGAATTATTTGCATGCATGTCATTATTCCTCACTGCATGATATACAGGCAGTTCTTCACTAATGTCTGAACTTTCGATCTTGTCTAATACGATGCGAGGAGTTTCCAAGATCTCACTTTTATTTCTCTTATATGAAAAAAAATCATCATTACTGTTGGCGACAATCACATGATCCAAGATATGGATGCCCATTACTTGTCCTACATATGCGGCTCTAGCTGTAATAATATCATCTGTTCTACTTGGCACAAGACTTCCTGAAGGGTGATTATGGAACAGCATGATAGAGGTGGCATTATTTAGAATTGCCGTTTTATACATGTTCTGTATTGGTGCAAGCGACCTATTTACATCACCAATCGATACAACATGATAGGACAACGGTCTATTCTGTGTATCCAGATTGACCACGACAAGTTTTTCTCTATCAAGATTGTCTAGGTATCCTTGCATCAATTCAATCACAGCATCCGGAGAATCGATTATCTCATTACTAAATAAACTTTCACCATCTTCCGGTTTTAAACGTACCTTGATTTCTTTCAGTTCATATAGTTTATGTTTATCTGCAACGTTGTATGTATATATCTTCCCTGTATCCGTCATATTATTATGCTCCGCTGTTTAAAATAACGGTGATCATTTCACCGTCGTTCATTTCATCGATCTTATTTTTAATTTGATTTCCGGTAAATTCCCCATTCATTTCTTCGCACATCTCCTGCATTTCTTCTTCAGAAAAGCCCTCTTGACTATCCTCAATCATTTTGATCAGTTCTTTATTCATTTATAATTTCCTACCTTTCCTTTCTTCTTCAGTGTTTTCTTCCATTACAGATTGATTCGGAACGATACTGGGAGACTCTTCTAGATTTCGTAAGTGATCCATATACATACTTGCATCAAGCATCAAATTTTTGAACTCAGCACCATTGATCACCTTCTTATCAATGATGTTGCCTAATTTCCCGTTTTCTTTGGAATATTGATATTCGGTAAATTGAAATTTTTGATAATGATTGACTTCATAGGCATTTGCTTCTGCATTCCATTTCATAATCTTCTTTGGCACCCATAATCCATCCATATCTGATTTCATGACTGCTTTTGGTATTTTGATGAAATATGCTTTTTCCGTTTCATGATTGACTAAATCATCATCCACTAAGGTTTTTAACTGTTTTCCTTGATCCTGTTGCAACGTGTTTGTAGCTTTTTCTATCATTTTATCCGATACCCATTGCATTGACGATTGCAACGTTGATATACGATAGCCAATATTTTCTAAAACATCTTGCAGTTCCTCATCAAGAAATTCTGAATATGTCCATCTAAGTTCGGAAACGGCTTTAGCGGCATTTTCCAAACAGTTTGCTTCTACTATGGAATGGGCTACCGCTTTGGCAAATTTCTGATGATTGAACTGCTGTTTTTCTTCTTCATTCTCTGGGGGCGTTTCGCCCCCAGAAAGTTTTTTTGCATCATACTGATTCTTAATTTCTTCCACCATTGTATTAACAGCGATTCTTTTATCCGTCTGATCCAGTATTTCTTCATAACTGACCAACTTTTTATCATCGAGTGATCTTGCATATTCTTCCGCGTCATTCTTATTTGTAAAAATATCATCCTGTATCGGTCTTAATACACCATCTTTGATATGGACGATCCTGTAATAATTATTGATCATCCCGACCGTGCCATCTTGATTAACAATATCCTTTGTCATACTGATGTCTTGCTTAAATTCCATATCTTCAAAATCTTCCGTTGATTCGATTGCTATCTTTTCCATGATCATTTACACCTCCTTTCCTTATGACAGTTTTACTAAGAAATCGATACTGTAGGCATACATTAGTGAACGCCACTAATCATTTCGTTACTATATCGATTATTCTTCAAAACCAAACGGTGCTTCAGATTCAAATCCTATATCGGCTGATTCTACAGTTGCTTTCTTCTGTAAATGGCAATCATCCACGTATACTTCCGTTACGTATATCTTCTTGCCGTCCTTCTCATAGCTTCTCGCATGTAGCTGCCCTTCCAGTTCAATACGTGATCCCTTTTTTCCATAGTTTCCAAGGTAATCGGCTTGCACGCCCCAGGCAACGCAATTGATAAAGTCTGCAGCATCATCCTTGGATCTTGTACGTTGCACAGCAACTGTAAAGTTTGCTACATGCTTGCCACTTTCTCCTTCTGTAACTTTCACTTCAATATCTCTAACTAAATTTCCTGACAAAATCACTCTGTTGTTCCACATTTTTATTTCTCCTCTCTCTGTTTACAACATTTCTTTTAATCTTTAAAAAACTTGGGGCAATTTGCCCCAAGCATTCTTTATGTATTTACTTCACTAATTCCTTCTTCTTAAAGAATAAGAATACTGCTACACCAAGACTGCCAATCAACATACATGCAAACAGTACTGCATTGAACGTATCACCTGTCTTAACGGAAGGTAATGCCATATCGTTTACAACCACTTTAACAGCATTATTAACTGCAAAATCATAATCCTCACTTAATACTACTTGGAAGTGATCATGATTGATTCGATAGCCTTCAGGTGCTGCTGTTTCCTGAACGTAGTAGCCGCCTAAATCATCGGCATATTCAACAGCCCAAGTGATGACTCCTTCTCCATCTGTGATTCCTTTGCATTCTTTACCGTCCTTATCTAAAGCAACCGTGCCATCCGCTTTAAATAACGTCAATTCAGCACCTTTCAGTTTCTTTGAGTTATCCATAGCATCTACCTTAATTGCACTCACGTAGAACATTTTACGTTGATCCACAGCAGATATAATTTGCTTGCTTTGTCTTGTTCCAGTTACTGTAAATTCTATATCCTCAAACTTGTTGAAGCCAAATGGAGCCTTGTCTTCACGCAAGACATAAGTCTTACCGCCCTCCACGTACTTGGAAATATCTGTGTTTTCCTTCGTGGATGTGAATGTAGTGATCTCATTACCAGTCACCTTGTCAATCAGTGTCATCTTAGCTCCAGCAACGTTATTGCCCTTGCCATCTGTTTTAGCAACATCAATGACAATCTTCTCATCTGCATAATCAAGACTAACGATTGCTCCGTTGTCTTTGATTTCAAAAGCCTTTGGATTTGTATTCAAATAGTATCCAGCAGGTGCAGAAACTTCTACTAATTCATAATCACCTGCTGGAAGGAAACTATCGTTTGATTTCCAATAACCGTTTGCATCTGTAGTGATTGTATATGGTAAAGTCTGACCAGCAGCAGCTGTAGCCACAACATCACCATTCTCATCTCTAGCTACTACATCGTAGTTATTCTTGTTTACGATTTCGAAAGTTGCAGTACCAACATTTGCACCTGTATCTGCATCTTTCTTCTGTATTTCTAGACCACCACGTAATACACCTTCCACTACGGTGTATTCGTTGCCACCAACTACTGCTGCAACATGCTGACTGTTCTCAGTAATATTAAATAACGCAATTCCGTTCGCTACTTCCTGACCACCAGCACTCAATGTCTTGTTCTGAAGAGTATATCCTGCTGGAGCCTTGGTTTCTTCCACAGTTATAGTACCAAGTGGTAATGTTACATTACTGGCTGCATCACGATAAAATTCATCTCCTGATACAAACCATCTACTATTGTCCGATAAAATCGCCACATATTTACCACTTGCTGTCTTAGAAGTTTTTATTACCCAAGTACGTGTAGCTGTAGTTGGCAATGTATCCATTGTATATTGTCCAGCATAATATCGTACTGTAAATTCAGCACCTTCAAGACTTGCCGGATTCGTAACTACACTGCCATCAGAAGATTTCTTTTCAAGTTGAATATTTAATGGGTCATTAAGTGGCTGATCAGTAGATTGCACATTGTACGTTTCGCCATTTGTTGTGAATGCATGACGGTAAACCTGTGAATCAAGATTAAATCCTCTTGGAGCAATCAATTCTTTTGTATACAGTACTGCGCTGCGCTGTACAACGAGTCCATTTAGTTCGCCGTGTCCATTTGCATCAGTTGTGATTCTACCTACTTCATTTGTTAATGCAGCATCTGAGTAAACCCCATATACTGCTCCACTTAAATCTTGAGCATAGCAAGCTGCGTTGCCTTGAGTCATTGCAGGATTACCATTTGACTTATCTAATGTAACGTTTACTGTGATATTCCGTGGTGCTGTTCTAATAATCCAAGTGCCTGCACAAGCTTGGTAAGGAACTGTTCTTCCATAGATCGCACTCCACCCAGTTGCTTCTTCGTTTGTACCTGGTTTCAAGTAGTGCGGAACAAAAATAGATAATGTTACCGTTCCATCAGGCTGTACATCTGTTACCGTTGCGTGGTAAGTATATTCAGCCTTTACTCCCTGGCTCCATGCGTTAATATCTGTTAATCCAATATAACCACGTTCAATACAATCAACGTATTGCTGATAAAGAATCTGGTCTGAAACTTCCGCTAATAAGCCAGTAATCGCATCAACATTGAAGCGATTACTATTCATTGGATCTGTATTGTCAGTCCCAAAAGTACCACTAAACGTATCACCCACTTCTAATGTATTTACATTAACTGTGCTTGCCACAACTGAAGTAGTGGTAATCTTTACTGGAATAACCATTGCCAGTAATAACGCTGCCATCATACTTAAAATGGCAATGACTTTTCTTTTCATTTGATTTAAATTCATGTTTTTATTCCTCCTGGTAAATTTTTCTGTGTTGTATGAAGCTTGTTGTGTGATGCTATATCTCATCGCCTATTTGCTATAGCAGACTATCAAAATAGGCAATGTTGTTTTAAACTATTTCCCCTCAACAAAAAAGGCGGTAGACTTTTACATCTATCGCCTTATCAAGGAGAAAATTGACTGAATTTAATATTTGTATCTTATCTATAACCTACAATAACTGTTTCATCCCAGGCATATTGATCCACGACCCAAACTTGTTGAGTAACCGCATCATGATGAATAGTTCCAGTTTGAACTTGGGCTGTATGATAACCATAATCACCGTTATCCACTCCATATTCTCCAAATTCATCAACAGAACTATAGTACTTTCCGGTATTATTTCCTATAATTCTAATTTCATACGTTGGCTCATCCCAAGCCTCTTGAACAACTTGGGTTTCCCAATGCCCGACCTCTTCATGGTGAATGGTTTGATAGATCGGTTGTGGTTCTGGTTGAGATGGAGTTGTATTCGTGGTTGGGGTATTTATTACTGAAGAATTGTTGTTATTGTTCTGTACCTCTGAACTAGTTGTTCCAGTTGTAGGAGTAACTGGTGTTTCGGATGTAGTGGAAGTATCTTCTTTCTTATCTCCCTTCTTACCAGTGTCATCCTTCTTCTTATCATCTTTCTTAGAAGTTTGATTCTTTTTATCGTCATTCTTCTTAGATGATTCCTTAGATGAAGAAGTTTCAGTGCTAGTTTCGTGCTTTGCTGAATTGTTTGTTTTTGGCTTTGGTAGCATGAATAGCATAACTACTAATCCAATTACTGCTAAGATGCTAACGATGATGAATAATTTCTTCTTGTTCATAAGTTTTCTCCCTTCGGGGCTTACTATGTACGCCTACGGTGTCGCCCCCCATACTTTTCAAGATAAGAAAAAGAGGAAAATTTAAGTTTACTAAACTGTAAGAACTTTCCTCTTTCTTATACTTTTATCAAGTATAGATATTTTAGTACCCTCTTTTGTTTCCATTCAAGGGGTGCTTTAGGAAACAAAAACGTCATTTTTTGAAAAGTCCTTTATTTATGCGATTTTTTGAATGTCATATATCTCTTATCTTACCGAAAGTTATAAACCATTTACTAAATAATGCAAATAAAACTGTTCTTTTTACTGTCTTGAAATAGAATATTTCTTTCGTTATTGCGTTTTATATTCCATATATCCATCATTTTTGATATCTGCCTCAATGGACTCCAAGTTATCCCATGTACTATATGAATGCGTCTTGCCGGAATTCTTGTCTTTCAGAATTACCTTGTTGTCAACAACATCCACTCCTTCATAACCAAAATATGTGTAATATGTTTTCTCACTGGATTCTAAATATCTAAACTTCGTTTCAAACACTTTGGTGATTTTATAAACCGTTCTGACATTTATATATCCGCCCAGATCATCATCTACATAAGCTGCTTTATATGGTGCCTTGTATTCCAAATAATCTTTTTGTTTCTCAACTGTATACGTAGTGGTTCCTAAATCAGTATCGCTGTTCTGTGTTTCCGTTTGCATGTAAGTATTTACTTTGTCATACAACTCATCTAACCCACTGATCATTGATACTTCCGGTAATCCTGTCACTTTCTTTTTGTATTCACTGATATTGTCCTGAATAACTTTTCCTTTTTTGGCAAGTTCTTCGATTGCCGAATCTTTGATCTTTATTTTGATTTCAGAATCATTCGTTATGGTATCGTTGATCTTTGTATTAATGTCATAGATAGTATCATCAAACTCAACTCTTCCGAAATGATTGTATCCGATAAAAGTAATCGGATATTCCTTTTCAAGATCATCGGTTGTGATCTTCTCGGTTTCCTGAAGTCCTTTTACCTCATACTCTTTTGTTTCCTTTGCAAACGGGCATTTTTCACCGCTGCACGTCACGGTAAAGATGATCTTATCTCCATTCTTCAAATGATCTGTTTTATCAAAACTGTAACTTACTCTCTGTTTTTCTTGTTCAGCCTTTAAATACTTTGGAATTGCGTTAAGCAGACCATCCAAACCTTTTTCCGCATCCTTGATATCCTTTTCCGTAAGACCCGCTTCTTTATACATTACTTCGGTGACTGTTTTATCTAATTCACCATGATTGAATTCAACTTCACCGTATCCATCATATCCTTTGAAATCTATCTTCAGCATGTCTGATAGTTTCTTAGGTTGTGATCCAAAATAGACCGCAATGATTATGCTCAATAAAAGCAGTATTGCGATACCGCCAGCAATTTTCTTATGCTGCATGACCATATTTTTTACTTTATTGATTAGGTCATTTCCTTTATTGTCAGTTTCTGACTGTTCAGGTGTTTTCTCTTTACCTTCCTTTAGATTGCCTACTTCCTGTTGTCTATCATTCTCTTCCGTCATAACTTTTGGCATTGTTGTTTTATTTAAGTTCTTTTCATTCATATTTTATCCCCTTTTTATAATACGAATTCTGCATAAGCAAAAAACACGCCATGTATTAAAAATATTATAACAATTTCTTAGTTAATTATATCAACACTGAAATTCGTCATCCGACACCGGATATTTACACCCTTTCTTCTGGGGGCGAAACGCCCCCAGATATTATCTTCCTTTTCTTCCCACCAATTCATCTAGTGATATATCTAATGCATCCGCTATTTTTATAATCGTGTCCAATCTCGGATTTTTAACTTCATCTCTAATAATTTTTGCTACTACACTTATAGGCAATTGTGTAATCTTTGCTAAGTGATACGCACTTATATCCTTTTCTTCACATATCTTCTTTAAATTTTCATTTATCATAATTTTATCTCTTTCTACCTACCAATTCATCCAATGTTACATCTAATGCATCCGCTATTTTTATGAGTGTACTTATGCGTAGATCTGTATGCTTTCCTTTTTCAAATTCAGATAAGGTCGATTCAAGCACACCTGATCTTTTATGTATTTCATAATTGTTTATTCCTTTTTCTTTCTTTATCCGTTTGAAGCTTTCTATATTCATTGGTTCCCTTTCTAACTTCATATATATGAAGTATAATTTAATTGATATTACGGAGCTGATTATATGAGTTGCATTGACACTAAAACATTAAAAGAACTTAATTCTTTTAATTTTTAAATGATCCTGCCACTATCTCTGGACTTAAATTTTCTATATTTTTCTTATTTATGTAATATTCAGGGTTTATACTAACTTTTTGATTTTTTCGTTCAGATAAAGGAAATCCCCTCTTCTCTGTTAGTTGCTTTAAATCATTGATATCAATGATTGCTTTCTTCTGTTCATCATTCCAATTTTTCATATATCCCTTTCCTTAGCACTTTGTTCTTTTTTGTATCATCATTCGCATATGAATCATCAATTCCCAGTAGTCAAATTTCCTCGACAGTATCCTTTCTGCCACTTTTCCTTATATCTCCAATCATTATTATTTTCTTTTTCTCGTATTGCATTTATAATCCCGCAGTTTGTACATATAGTAATTTACCAAATCAATTAAAGAAAATTTACAAAGTGTATTTTATGTTTTGCTTATCCCCGATCCTTGTCTTGTTCTTTGCAGCACTTCCATCTGTTTTCCAGTTTCTTCTCCCATTTTAAAAACAATAGTTTTAATGCATAGCAGATACAGTATGTTGGTATCAAAAATATCGAGCCTGTATAACAAATGATATTTGCTATATATTCTCCTTCCTTTCCAAATGTATATTTAATAATCTGCATATCAATATTTATAAATAATAGATAGATTATTGATAATTTTGTTATTCCAATAAAAATTTCTGCACCTTTATCATTTGTATCAGTAATTTTTGGTGCAACGATTGCAAAATGTAATGTAATAAGTAAGCCAAGTAATATTATTTCCATATCCTTATCCTTTCTTCTGGGGGGCGTTTCGCCCCCCATACCTATTGTTTCTTCCTACCAACCAATTCATCTAGTGATACACCCAATGCATCCGCTATTTTTATGAGTGTACTGATGTGCTTATTTGCTTTTTTTAAATATGGAATCAATCTTTTCTGGCAGTTGTCTAACATATCTTCCCCAATTAGAATCTATTGCTTCAGACAATATTTCATAATCCTCTTCTGCAACATGTTCCTGTTGCATCAGTTCTTTTGTAATATGCATGGATGCAAGCATGTCAACGACCATGGCTTCCTCATTGTGGTTCTTTATCATCCATGCGCCCGCAACACATATACCTTGTGTTAGGTTCCAACCATCGCCCCTTCCCACCAACTCATCCAATGTTACATCCAATGCACCCGCTATTTTTATAAGTGTGCTAATTCTTGGATCAGATGTTACGCCTGTTTCAATTTCTGAAAGCCTTCCAGTACCTAGACCTGTCATTTTCGACAGTACTGCTAAAGTAAGATGCTTCTGTTCTCTATATTCTAGTAACTTTATTTTCATAATATTTCTATTTTCTTCATATCTCCATAATCACCTTTGAGGAAAATTTTCGCAAAATTCAAAAATTAAAGGATACACTTTCATAAATAAAATCGTCATTACAATCGCATATACAACCATTGTTACAGTAACCAAACGCAAACGAGATATATATACTTTCTTGTCATCACACATTATTCGTAGTAGAGCTACTGCACTAAAAATATATAAACTTGCCAAAACAAAACATTTCATATATAGATCAGATATCACTAACCAAAATGCCAGACTCAATATCAGCAACAATGTATTTAAAAGTAAATATCTTGTATAGAATTTTTCTTTCATCTTATTCCTTTCTCTGGGGGCGAAACGCCCCCAGACATTATTTCCCTTTTCTACCAACCAATTCATCTAGTGATATATCCAATGCATCTGCCAATTTTATAAGAGTATCCATAGTTGGATTATTTCGTTTTCCTGTAGCCAGATCGCATAGTCTTCCTGTACTGATTCTTGTTAGTTCAGATAGCTTTGCAAAAGTGTATCCTTTTTCTTTTCTTAATTGTTCAATTTTATTTGATAACATATTAGCGCTTTCGCATTCCTTTCTCTGGGGGGGGCGAAACGCCCCCCAGACTTTTACATCACCTGGTATTGTTCAACTGGATTGTCATTTGAACCCTTAAAAATCGTAACCAGATAATCACTTTTATCTCTGATTCTGTCCGCCCACTTCTTGGCTGCATGCATATTGGTGAACCATGCTGTTTCAAATGCCCTGTTATCTTTAGAAAGAATAACCATGATCTCATCATCCATTCTGTTCACCGACACCCTCTTCTAATGGCAGCTCACAATATCCATAAAAGCAATGACTGCATAGTGTTTTCGTATCATCCACCCACCAGCAAGTGCCAATTCCGGACACATAACAAGCACTATTTTCTGTGCAGCCGCACTTTCGGCATACTCCTCTTTTAATTAACTTATATTCATGATTTTTCATTATGATCATTTACTTCCTCCTTCTGGGGGCAAAACGCCCCCAGACTATTTCTTTCTCAAAACACAAACTTATAGTTGGTTAATCTCTTGAAGCTTCAGGCAAAGCAATCTCCTTAAACTTTGTACCTAGCGCATACTCATCGCTATATAAGTACAAATTTCCATCCAAGAAAAATATTGATAGATCTTCATTGATTACCAAATGAAAATCATGTGGTGCATCCAACCCTTCAAAGATTTCCTTTATTAATGAAATCTCATCTAAGATCCGATCAGATAAAAATTTCTTTGCAAGCATGCTAACATATTAATTTCATTTCGTTTTTCCCTCAAATTTACTAAGATCTAACAATCCATGTCTTTCTAAAATCATTTTCGTTTCCTCTTCAGTTGGATAGAAATGTAAGTACCATTGTGGATGCTCTGCCAAATAGCCACCATAGATCCCAGTTCTTGTTTCTCGCAACCAGTTTCGTGCATCACGTCCCAATATTTCTCCACTGTCACATGCCCGACCATAAAAGTCCAATGCCCATAGCTCAATCAGTTTTTCTTCTGCTCTAGCTAATACTTTAGGTAAAGTCTTAGATGAAATTTGGAACTTTTTTAAAAGATATTCTCTGTTGATCCGTTTGGTTGCTTTAAACCATTTCCACACAATCGCATGTCTTTCAATTTCCGTAAGAAATACATTGAAATATCTTAGTGATCCATAACATAGCATTTTATTTTTGTAGTCATACATCATGGAAGCAGAATATCTTTCATCATATTCGCAGTTTCCTTCCGGAATTTTAACTATCGAACCGCCAACCTTGATTCGATTCAATCGGAATACTTCTTTATCAAATCTTGCAATGCATTGATTATTAAAATAGAATCTTTGATTGCTGTACAATGCGTTGATGTCCTGCAGCAAACCCATAAACTCATTCAACCTTTCTTCCGGATCACAATGCATTTCAACGATCTTTACCCATCTATCCATTTGTACCTCCTGCATTTTTATTCAATATGCATTTTGCGATGATCGTATATTCTTCCGGTCTTAAAGAATTGGATTTGATCTTTTCACTCAGGCTGCCAACTGTCATCGATAACCCCTGCATGCGTAATTCTTCCACCCATAAATCTATTTCATTAATCGAGCAGCTCTGCAGTTCTTGCAGTACAAGTCGTTTCAGCAACTCGTTTTCTTCGTCTTTACTTGCAATACGTTTTTGCATTTCATAGATCAGCATCCTGGATTCAAACAAACAGATTGGATCAAAACAATCCGCTATCGGAATGCTTTCGTTCATTCTGATATTTGTTGCATTCAGTCGGCACAATATGGACATTTCATCCTCGACATATTCAGCCAATGCATCCACGCTTTGTTGATTATTGCGGATCATCTTGCTCCCCTTTCCTCTGGGGGCGTTTCGCCCCCAGAACAACACCTACTACTTTTTTTCTATGACATTAATTCTCTTTCACCATTTGCTGTGCATTCTTGTAGATGAAGACTTAGTTCAAAGCATTTGCTTTGAAATGTATTTAATTCATCTTCAGATAAAGTTGCTAATACGTAACTGTCCAGTTTTTCAAACTTCTTGATGCATTTATTGATCTGTTTGAGCAGATCCTTATATGCTTTCTCTTCTTCCGTTACTTGCTTGGATTGTCTGATCTTCGCAATCGTTTCCGGATCTTCTTCAGCAAATTTAATTTCTCTATTTTTACTTGCTAAATAATCTTTTACATAATGTTCTTTAATTCCTGTAATCGAAGAGATTACCGTTGCCTTGCGTTTGCCTTCCCAGGAGAACTTTCCACTCATCTCCTGCTTTTCTAATGCATTCAACGTTTCATCAATGATCCTGTTCTTTTCATCTGCCTGCATATCACGATGAGCGTTAGCAGAAATCATCATCATTGTCTTTGCATCACCTACTGCCTGTTTAACATAGGATACTGGTGCATATCCTGTGATATCCTCGCCGTTGTACGTATATGCCTTCCCTGTTTCCGTAAGATACTTCAATGAAGTAAATCTACGTTCCCCAGAAATCAATCTAATTTCTGTGCCTTCTTTCTGTGCAGTAAGTGCCTGGAACAGTCCGTATTGTTCAATATTCTCAGCTAATCTTTGAACGGATTCTTCTTCTACTTCGTATGGATTTTCCTCTGATGGGAAAATATCTTCCAGTTTGACCAGGTACACTTTTAACGCTGCAGCCTTCTGCATCTCCTGATTGCTGTTCCCAAACATCTTTCCTAAATCTAAATTTGTCATGCATGCACCTCATCCTTTTGAATTACTTCTTTTGTCAAATTTCTATAGTCTTCAGCTACACCAGCTTTCATGTCTAATAAAGACTTCTTACTAAATTCTGCATCCTGCACTGGCTTCTGTTGGAATCGAATCTGTGTATCAAATACATCTTTTCCAAATGCTGCTCTTAACTGTTTTGCTCCTTCTTTACAGTTATTGTTTCGTGTCATCATTGTAAGAACAATCTTGAAGTTTAAAGGCTTACTAAATGGAAGAGCCTCTAAAGCCTGCACGCATACACCACGTGTATTCATAACTCCCTTCAATGTCTTTTCGCTGATATTTGTAGGACAGATGATTACATCTGCCGCATAGATGGAGTTATAAGTCATCTTGTTGATGGAAGGGTTATTATCGATGATGATCTCATCATAGTCCAATCCCTTTAATGCATTTCCCAACAAGAAATCTGCACCACCTCTTCCCTGCATTTCATAGATGACAGTGAATAAATCCATGCTTGAAGGAATTAAGTCTAGATTTTCAACATCTGTTTTCCAGATACAATCTTCAATCTTCTTATTTCCTTTTAAGTAATCTACGATTGTTCCTTTCTCTGGGGACTTACTATGTACGCCTACGGTGTCGCCCCCAACAATATTTTCGGGTTGATCAAAGTTAATATTAGGCATCAATGATGACGTTATATCGCCCTGTCCATCCGCATCTACAACTAATGTTTTTCTTCCTTCTTTTGCATATCCCCTTGCCAGCATTTCAGCTGTTAATGTCTTTGAACATCCACCCTTGATATTCAGTATTGTTGTTATCATATTTTTCCCTTTCTGTTTTGTGTGTATTTCTGATAGACGCTTAATCTTGTTTCAATTCTAAATAAATCAGATAGAATAGATTCCAATTCTGCCTTATCATTTATAGAAACCGTAGATTTTGCCGCTTCATTCACTTTATAAATCACCTGCTGTAGTTCTCTAACTATCTCTCTGTCCATATTTTCCCTTTCTAGTTTCCATACCGGTATTTCATCCGGAATTCATCTATTTCTTTATCAAAATCTTCTATGACGGTATCTATGTTTTCCTGTACCCGGATAACATTCATGAATATTGAGAAAGATAGTTTTATCTTCTTTCTGCCACCATCAATAGGATGATTTGAGAATCCTTGTTTCATCTTATTTGCATACCGTTTTGCTAATGCCATGAATCGGTCGTATACCTTCCCTTCTTGTAGGAAATATCCATCTCTCAGTGCAATCCACTCCATCTGCAGTTCCTGTTCTATATGTTGTATGGCTGAATTTATCCTGGTTAGATTGATGTTCTGATACTTATTGAGCCAATCATGACGTTTCAGCTTTGGAAGTAGGAATGTTTTGTTAAACTGAATCTTCAATTTAACAAAGGCTGCTACAATACACTGACGTATATGGCTTAGCAATCTATCAAAGCCTATTCTCTTTTTTCTGTTTGAATGCTTTCTGGCAAATCCATCAGCCGTAAACATTCTGCTCTTTAGACTGAAGTGTGATATCCAAGTCTTCCGAATGTCACCTGCCTTTACAATTCTTCTGGCTTGAGGATCGTCTGCTTTACATAGTTTCCCTGTGAGCTTGTTTTGAAACCTATCCGACTTCCATCTATCTTCATAGATAATTTCTTCATTACTGTAATATCGTTCAGAAATAAGTATTTTGATATACTTTCCCTTTCCTCTTGTTTCCAACCATGCAGCGTAGGGCAGATGCTTTTCATGACCAAACAATTCATGCATGATGACATGTACACAATGTTTGACATCCGTTATTCCGGTAGGCAGCAAAATCTCTAAAGACTTTGCCTGGATATTGAAGGTGGAGGCTCTCTTGCCTGCTCTACTGAGTTCAAACTCTTCTAACTGACGGAAGAATTCCTGATAACCCAAAGATGAAACAGTAGCATCAACTACTAACTCTCCAGGAAGATCACGCAACCACTCAGAAATACTTAAGACTGATTGAAGATCATCATAGATATTTGTCTTATTGAAAAACGTCTGCATAATGTTCCTTTCATCTTATTAACTACACATCATAGGTTTACCTATGTTGTTTTTTTATTTATTCATTTGTGATAAATCAAAAATATTTAACTTTTTTGATTTGTTGCTAAAATACAGAATTTCCTGTATATTTATATGTGCAAAGAGGTATCAGGTCGCGCTGAGGGTATCTCACTGAGGGTATCTAAGTATCTAAGTATCTCTGAGTATCTGAGTCCTCTACAAATGCACTATATTGAAGGCTATTAAACCTTCTCCCTTGATCACAGAACACTCTAGCTTGGTAGGCGATGGGTAAATGTTCATGTGATTTTTTTATTCTCTTTTGTTTTCTTTAATGATTCGATAGATCGTTGCCAGATGTACTTTAAATCGTTCTGCAAGATCTTTACTGCTATATCCTTGCTTATTCAACGCTAAGATAGATTCTTTATCATCTTGCGTTAATCGCTTAAATGTAGAGCGTTCTACAAGCCCTTCCAGATGTAGCATGATTACCGGAATACTATGATTTGTTATCCTTGCAATTTGTGCCGGCTTTTTCCCTTCTTGATATAATTGGCGGATATATTGATGTTCATCATCTTTGATCTTATGAACCTGCTTTCTTACATCCTTTAATACCTTTGCGATTGTCGGCTCTGTCCATCCGGTTTTTTCACGTATTTCTTTAACAGATAAGCCTTCTTCCCAAAGTGCATGGATTCTCTTATCATCTGCTTCCGTTAGTGATGTGCGTACATATTTCCCTGCAATCACATTTTTCACGGTTGATTCGGCTATATCCAAAACTCCAGCAATGACATTTGGATCAACGTTTTGTATATGTAACTCTTCTATTTTCTTAACAATCTTTTTACTGACTTTTTCCAATGCCATTAGCTTATCCTCCTTTCTCAAAATAAAAACAATGCGACCAAGAGTTATATTTCTCTTAATCACATTGTTTAATGTTTCTATGCGATTTGAGTTATACCACTCTTTTCGCATTTATCTTAGAATTTACGCATAGTTTGAC
>QFCH01000156.1_pt1 | contig 37744 bp, 32 predicted proteins | sample 5346071 | NCBI WGS metagenome assembly QFCH01 (sample SAMN09062255, study PRJNA434731) | Human gut metagenome, whole genome shotgun sequencing project. | isolation source: stool timepoint B chromium assembly | host: Homo sapiens | collected 2015
GAACCCACGTATTCAGCTTGGAAGGCTGATGTTCTACCATTGAACTACACCCGCATAGGGTTGGGTGGCTGTCTTGACGACAGCAAATATATTTTAAATGATAATGAATTCAATGTCAAGCACTTTTTTAACTTTCATATCCGCCATCATCACCGGATCATGGGCAATTCGCCGCTTCTGCGATCTGCCATAACCGAATGGATGGAGAAGGATTCGAACCTTCGAAGTCGTCGACAACAGATTTACAGTCTGCCCCCTTTGGCCACTCGGGAATCCATCCATATTGTCTCCTGAGACTTTTATACTATAGCACAAAAAAATATACTTGGCAAGGATTTTTTGTACCCATTTTCATGTCCATGAAAATGCAGCCCACAGCTGTATACGCAGGCAGCTAAAGCCGCCTGCGTATACTTTAACCGGACGAGCTGCCGGATCGATCAGCCGCAGGTCTGGATATTTTTTAATACAAGCCCTGCATCCGGAGGAATGGACAGCTTCAGGCAGCCATTGTCCACAGGATAAAGGACGCTGTCTGTGTCAAAACCTGCTGCATGACTGCGAATCAAAGCCATCATATGATCACCTGTCACACCGACTTCCCATACAGGAACAACAACGGTTTTACTTTCCCCGGGATGATTATTAATAACCGTAACAATCTGATCTTTTCCGTCAAAACGGCCATAGGCAATCACATTGGGCTGCCCGCCGAGAAATTTAATGGAGCCGCTTTTGAAGGCTTCATAACCTTTATGAATACCAATCATTTCTTTATGAAAACGGATCATTTCCTGATCCTCATGGCCCCATGGATATGTCCGTCGGCTGTCCGGATCGGTCCAACCGCAGACACCGGCCTCATCACCATAATAAATCGTAGGCGCTCCCGGCCAGGTCATCTGAATCATCACAGCCAGGCGCATCAAAGCCGCATCCGTGCCTTCATTGGCGGCCATAGCCCCCACACTGGCAATCCGTCCCACACGGTGATTGGTTCTTGTAAGGAACCTGGAATGATCATGATTAGAAAGCTCATTCATGGCGATGTATAAAGACTCATGATGAAAACGGGACATATGATGGCTCATGGCACCAAAAAACGACTGGTCATTTCCCAGCAAATCGCCTCTGTACTCATCACTGTGTTTTTCAACACCTGTCAAAAACCAGGTTACCGGCTCCATAAAGGCATCATAATTCATCACCGTATCCCACTGATCGCCCTGCATCCAGGACGCCGGATCGCCGTAATGTTCGGCCAGAATAATGGCTTCAGGATTTGCCTCCTTGACGGCATTTCTGAACTTACACCAAAAACTGTGGTTATATTCCGAAGAATGGCCCAGATCTGCAGCCACATCCAGACGCCAGCCATCAATATTAAACGGTGGTGATACCCACTTTCTTGCAATATCCAAAATATATTTTTCCAGCTGCGGCGACTCCTCATAATTAAGCTTTGGCAGTGTATCATGGCCCCACCAACCGTCATAATGAGAATTGTACGGCCATGGACCGTCCTCTATAAACCTGAAAAAAGAATGATAAGGGCTGTCCTTGGAAATATATGCCCCCTTTTCATAACCCTCCTGGTGTTCATAAATCTGTTCCCGGTCCATCCACTTATTAAAGGAACCACAGTGATTGAAAACACCATCCAGAATAACCTTCATCCCCCGCCGGTGAATTTCCGCTACAAGGTCTGCAAAAAACTGATTGCCGGCCTCCAGATTTCTCCGGTTCGTTACCCGCTGAATATATTTGCTGGCCCCGGAATTATAAGTCTCCCAGTCCTCCATGGCACGGCCGCCGTCCTCCACAATTTTTCCAAAATGAGGATCCACATAATCATAATCCTGTATATCATACTTATGATTGGACGGAGATACAAAAATAGGATTCAAGTAAATGACTTCAACCCCCAGATCCTGTAAATAATCCAGCTTATCCCATACGCCCTGCAAATCTCCGCCGTAAAACCGGGCCACATCCATATTCTCCGGCAGGCTGTTCCAGTCATTGACATGTCTCACCGGAGCGTGGATATAATGATACTCATGATCCACCACGTCATTGGATGGATCTCCGTTACAGAATCGATCCACAAAAATCTGATAAAAGACTGCGCCCTTGGCCCAATCCGGCGTTTTAAAGTCCGGCATGAATCTGAAGTTATAATAGGACTGAACTTCATCCATAACGCCTCTTTTATTATAATAAACCGTTACACAGCCTGAACTTATTTTAAAATAATATTCCTGACCACCGGCCTGACAGTCAATACAGCACTGATAAAAATCAAAAAACCGATCACTTTCTGATTTGATCATGTCAAATATCTGCTCATTCACAACAACCTGAACCTTTTCAACGTTATTTCTGGCTGTTCGAAATTTCAGCACCGCCTGCCAGCCATCGCCGTTTTTCTCATAAGACCTGTAAAAGGTTGTTCCATCGGCAAAAAGTGCACCGCGATCAATCACAGGATGTGCCCGGTTTACATAAAGCAAGAACTGTTCACACTGGCTCAAACAGTTAAAGTCAATATTTATACTCATAAAAATTCTCCTTAAATGTTCACTGACAGCCCAAAATTATTAAAATTTATAAGATACAGTTTCTTCTATTTTAAACCATATGGGAACAGAAAACAATAAAAAGCAGAGGACTATCCGTAAATGATAATCCTCTGCACAGTTCGTCGCTGCATGGTCCAGCAATCATCTTTAAATTCATTCATCTGCCGTCTGGCTGTCTGTCAAAGCCTTGTCTGTAAACAAAGCCTCGAACTCTTCACGGCTGATTTTTTCTTTTTCAATAAGCAGCTTTGCACAACTGTGAAGCACATCGATATGCTCTGTAATAATACGGCGGGCTTCCTGATGGCACTCATCAATAATACGTTTAATCTCACCGTCAATCGCCGAAGCCACATTTTCGCCATAACCGCGGGCATGCGCCAGATCACGTCCGATAAACACCTCGTTTTCATCGTCCGCATAGCAGATCAGGCCAACCTTATCAGACATACCAAACTGAGTCACCATGGCTTTAGCTGTACCGGTTGCTGACTTAATATCCTGAGACGCACCGGTTGTAATATCATCAAAGATCAGTTCTTCAGCCACACGGCCTCCCAGAGATACGATAATATCCTGAATCATCTTGCCTTTTGTATTAAACATCTCATCCTTTTCCGGAAGAGGCATTGTATATCCGGCAGCACCTATACCTGTGGGAATAATGGATACCGAGTAAACCGGTCCCACATCCGGAAGAACATGAAATAAAATTGCGTGACCAGCCTCATGGTAAGCTGTAATCCGCTTTTCTTTATCCGAAATAACCCGGCTTTTCTTTTCTTTACCAATGCCCACGCGGACAAAGGACTGGCGAATATCATTCTGAACAATATAAGCACGGCCTTCCTTTGCTGCTGCAATGGCGGACTCATTCATCAGATTTTCCAGATCAGCACCGGTAAAGCCAGCCGTTGTCTGTGCAATCTGATCCAGATCCACATCATCGCCCAAAGGCTTTCCTTTGACATGGACATCCAGGATCTCCCGGCGTCCCCTGACATCCGGACGTCCCACTGCAACCTTACGGTCAAAACGTCCAGGACGAAGGATTGCTGGATCCAAAATATCCACACGGTTTGTTGCGGCCATCACAATAATGCCCTCATTCACACCAAAACCATCCATTTCCACAAGCAGCTGGTTTAAAGTCTGCTCACGTTCATCATGGCTTCCGCCCATACCGGTACCTCTGCGGCGGGCCACGGCATCAATCTCATCGATAAATATAATGCACGGCGCATTTTTCTTGGCATCCGCAAACAGATCACGTACACGGGAAGCACCTACGCCCACATACATTTCCACAAAGTCAGAACCGGAAATACTGAAAAACGGAACACCGGCTTCTCCGGCTACAGCTTTGGCCATTAACGTTTTACCTGTTCCCGGAGGGCCCACAAGAATGACCCCCTTAGGAATACGGGCACCGACTTTTGTATACTTCTGAGGATTTTTAAGAAAATCTACGATTTCCTCCAGATCTTCCTTTTCTTCCTCCAGTCCTGCCACATTTTTAAAACGGATGTTATTCACACCCTCTCTTGTCATACGGGCACGGCTCTTTCCGAAATTCATCATCTTATTTCCGCCCGCATTCTGTTGCCCGGAAATAAAGAAAAACAGGAAGAAAATCAGTGCACCGGCCATGATGAGATACACTATATTCTGCTCAATCCATGAAGGACGCACCACATCCGTTGTCGTGTAATTTGTATAGCCGTGGTCAAGCATCTCCTGCTCCACTCTGCCCACATCCGCAGTATAAAAGCTGTACTGCTTACCGTCCTTCATGGCATAAATCGTACCGGAAGGAAGCTCCTGATTCGGTTCAATAACAACCTGGCTGATGGCAGTACCGGCCTCAAGATCCCTTACAAACTGGGTGTAGGAATAGTTCCCTGTGTTGCCCCGCTGTATGGTCGTATACAGCATATAGGCAATCATCAGGATCAGCACCACCACAGGCCAGATACTGAATCCTCTGCGCTTATTCACTTTTTAACCTCCTTATTGCTCAACAACACCAATATAGGGAAGGTTTCTGTATTTCTGGGCATAGTCCAGGCCATAGCCGACAACAAATTCATCCGGAATATTAAAGCCAACGTAGTCAACCTTTACATCTGCCGTACGCCGTTCCGGCTTGTCGAGCAGCGTACAGATTCGTATGCTTTCCGGATGTCTCTTATAAAGAATCTCAACCAGATAATGCAGTGTATTGCCTGAATCTATAATATCCTCAACAATCAATACATTCTTTCCTTCCAGTGGCTCGTCCAAGTCTTTGATAATTTTAACTGCACCTGAACTTGTCATACCGTCTCCGTAGCTGGACACGGACATAAAATCCAGTGATACAGGCACCGTGATTCGTTTAGCCAGCTCACATGTAAAGAACACGCCGCCTTTTAAAACGCATACAAGGTGAACAGATTTTCCGGCATAATCTTCAGAGATTTTTTTACCGAGAACTTTGATTTTTTCATCAACTTCTTCTTCTGTCAATAAAACTTTAATCTTATCTTCCATCTGCTTTTTCTCCTTTAACTTTTATCTCTACAATTTTTGTTGTTTGTCCGGTTATTTTATAGGCTTCGCTGATCCTTAAGCCCATGATCCATACAGCATGGTCTCCATCAGCGATGATCCACATCTTTTCCCGTTCAGCTTCAGGGACCTTTGCATCAATCATCAGTCTCCGGACAGGCTTTGTCTGACCCTTACTGTTTATTTCAAGGAAATCCCCTGTCCTGCGATGACGCAAATTGAGTCCATTTTTTATTTTATCATAATCAAACCATTTCGTATACTGCTTTTGCTCAATTCTTTCAATTTCTGTCCGTTTTTTTAGCCGAAGCTCCAGCTGCAGTCCAGACTCTGGCTCTATGTAGTCCAGCTGCCCGTTGTTTTTCTCGCACAAAAGCAGCAGATCCGGGCCAGGACCGCCGGCAGTGGTCTTATTCCCAGGTTTCCCTGCATGTTTCAATTTTCTTTCAAACTTCAAAGTCTCATACGTACGGACAACTTCAATCCCGTAGGGCAGACAGACCCTGCGCCCCACCTGATGGTCCATCAACGCAAGCACCTGTTCCACATGAATCCTTGAAATATCCTTTAATCCCCCCGCCATATGTCCAACCTGGGTGCGAACGACCGCTCCTGAGATCACAGGATCCATCTGTCGCAGCGCCGAAATATCCAGCGCCCAATCCCATTGCCGGTCCATCTCACGCCATGATTCAGGCGCGATCTTTGGCCTGACCAGGGAAGACTGCCAGGCCCTTTGAACCTGTCTGTCCATATAGGCCCAAACATCCCGCACAGAGGCAGCCAGGCTGGAAATATGATCCACAGCCCCTGCATTGATATTTTCAGATGCATAAGACAAAATATGATGTCTGACTCGATTCCGGGTATAATCTGTTTCCATATTTGTAGCATCTGTACACCAGTCAATGCCCTGGGCTTTCAAAATTGATTCAATTTCCTCCCGATCCAGACAAAGCAGGGGACGTATAATCTTCCCTCTCACAGGTGCAATACCGCCCAGTCCTTTAAGTCCGGTGCCCCGAAACAAATTCATAAGCACAGTCTCGGCAACATCATTTTTGTGGTGCGCCACAGCAATCCGGGCTGCCCCCTTTTGCTGAAGCACCTGTTCAAAACAGTCATATCGAAACCTGCGCCCTGCCTCCTCCTCCGACAAATGCGCCTGCCTTGCCAGCGCAGGAATATCTCCGCAAAAACAGACATACTCAATGCCGTGGCTTTGACAGAAGCTTTCCACAAAGGCCTGATCCTCATCCGCCGCCGCACCTCGAATTCCATGATTAATATGAACCGCTGTCAACTCAATGAAATGCTTTTTTGCCTGACGCATAAGCACAAAAAGAAGGCACATGGAATCTGCGCCCCCGGAAACCCCGACAATCACATGCATGTGTCTGTCAAGCATGTGATTGTCGTCCATATATTGCTCTACCCTTTTGATCATATCCTCATCATTCATAAAATCACTACTTTCCCCAGGGCATGCCAAAAATCAGCAGCAATGATTGGACATGCCCCGGCCACTTCTGTGGTCTTTTCCTGATCCTATCATATCACAGCCCCCTTTCATTTTACAAGAACCCAATCCTTGCGATTGAATACACAAAACAAATCCTTTGGATTGGGTTACACTAAACAAATCCTTTGAATTCAACTCACAAATAAGGCCTACGACTTATAAACACCACATGTAAGCACTGTCATGTCATCACTGATATTGTAACTGCATTTTTCCATGGTATATTCCAAAATGGCATTTGCCGTATCCTGAGGACTGGCCGTTGTATCCAGCTGACCAATAAATTCTCCCAAAACTTCATCCTTATTTTCCCCTTCCAGATGATTGATAATACCGTCAGTTACCATAATAATCATGTCGCCATCCTCCACCTGCCTGGAGGTGCCCTCGTAATCCACCTGGGTAAACGCCCCCATAGGGAGCGAATACGATCGTATGGCCTCAACGCCGTTTTTATGTCGAATAAATGTGGTCGAGGCTCCCACCTTGATAAATTCACACATTCCGGAATAAAGATCCAGAATACTCATATCAATTGTAGAAAATGCCTGGCGGTCCGATTTGAGAAACATCATGGAATTAATCAGGCGTACCGCTGACTGTTTACTGAAACCGGTATCCAAAAGCTGCTCCAGAAGCTCTATAATATATTCGCTGTCTTCGCTGGCCAGCCGCCCGGACCCCATGCCATCCGACAGAGACATAATCATCTGGCCGCCTTCCAGAGGCATAAACGTAAAGCTGTCTCCGGATACATCTTCCCTTGTTTTAACCGCCTTTGCCACGCCCTGCATTGTTCTTAACTGAATATCTTCCACAAACTCATAGGTTCCAAATTCCTTAGAAATCACCATACGACACCCCTTTGCCAGAACAAATTCTCTACCGAAAACTTCACCGATCACTTCACATATTTCCTTTGATGTCATACATCTTCCCCGCTTCATCCGGGCCACCATATAGATGCTTTGTCTGTGATTCGGTTTTTGGACAACGGTCAGACTTTTGACAGCCACCTTACTGTTGGCCAGTTTTTGCCGCAAAAGAGCAACTTCCGGCCTGTCCACAACCTGATCTTCCTCAAGCTCTTCCGAAAAGTCTTCTATAATTTCAGCCACCTCACCCAGCTGGCCTGCAATGGCCAGACGGCTTTCCATCATACGGTTCTGCCAGTTCAGATTCAATTTCGCTACCTCCATGATTCTCGAAGTTTCACTTAAGAAACGGTCCACATTGATACAACGGCGTTTAAAACTCATGGGCAACTGACTTCTCTCCATTTCACCGTTTTTAGAAAAATAATCCAATATATTTGAAGCTGCATTGGCAGTATCGGCATATTCCTTTTCCCAACAATACGAACAGCGGCTGCACGAACCACATACATTTCGGGTCAGCTCATCAAAAACCTCATCCAGTTCATCCGAGGACAAAAGGCTTCTGGGCAAAACACCCGCATTAAACGTGCCCGCCAGTTTTTTGAAAGAATCAGAAAAATCTTTCAACCGTCTGCGCATCATTTTCTCAATGGACTCCTTTTCACCTGTAAGCCCTTCCCCCTGACTGCCGGACTGCCTGGACATAAAACCTGCCGGAAGCAGGGCAAAAACAATGGAAGCGGCCAACAGCCCTTCCAGCGCATAGGGCTCCAGGAAATAAGGCACCCCCAGATATCCTACCAAAATCACACCGCCCATATAGGCAATAGCCTGAACAATACGTCCTTTTTCTCTAAAGGCTCCTGCCAAAATCCCAAGCATGGCCATATATCCAGGCAGGCTCACATCGCTTTGCTGGTAGGCCATGACACTACCAATACATGCTCCGGCTATGGCACCACCTCCGGCACCATAGCAATAACCGATATACAACACCACAAACAGTATGATTGTCTGAAGCACCGAATAGGTCTGCATCAGCTGTGTACGGAAAGCATAGACACACAGGGCCAGGGTTATACCCAGGCTAATCTGTTCTTCATTGGCCAGTGCATTTTCATTTTTATGAAACAGAAAAATACGGATCGCATAATTAAAGACAAAAACCATACAAAAAGCCACAATTCCTTCTAATGAAGAAATGAGCAGCATCTGCCACATATTTATTCTGTCCAGCCCATTTAATCCTGCCGAGTAAGCAAACCCGGCAATACAAATCAGTGTTCCACAGATCACAGCCATTCGAAACGGCGTGATGATCTTCTTCCTTAATTCCAGTAGCCTGGTTATGATCACAATTCCCAGGAGTACACCAACGTATTTTATAAGGATTCCAGGCGGCATCACCGTTGCCATACCTATAACAGATAACAGCGCCGTCAGCCACCGCCCTGGTTTGTACATATACGCCCCGGCGAAATATGCAATGCCGAAAGGATTCATCATCAGTAGGATTGACCGGTTCATTACCGCAGCCACAAGCGCGGTAATGATATGAGATACATCCAATCTTTTCATTTACGCTCCTCCTGATTTCGTTCCCTGTGGTGAGGCCTATTATAGACCAGCCTGGAAAAATAGTTTGTCATTTTATGGATTATTTTTCTTAAAATGTTTCGGCATGGATTCCTATAGAAAATAAGATTTTAGAAATTCGAGGGAGTTCAGAAGCTTTAAGAAGTTCATCATTCAAACAATTTAATTTTAAAAATTTATATTCAGACAGACATATTCAGATATAAAAAAAGCTCTGCAGAACTTTCTGCAGAGCCTAAGCGTAGCGGAAACTGGATTTGAACCAGCGACACCACGGGTATGAACCGTGTGCTCTAGCCAACTGAGCTATTCCGCCGCACCAACGATGATTATTATAACCGACAGGGAAATAAATGTCAACACCTAATTTTAATTTTTTTTATGATGACACTTCACAAAAAATCCCCGCAGACATCTCTATATGTCCCGGGGATTATAAACGGCCTGCTTACTGCTGACTGCTGCTTTTCTGTTTTTTAAATACAATATCTCCGTCCTTGACAAGACCCAGCTTATCTCTGGCAATCTGCTCAATATATTCATCACTTTGAATATACTCACTCTGACGGGCCAGGTCTTCACTCAGTTCCTTTTGTTCTTCAATCTGGCCTAAGAGCTCCTGTTCTACCTGAGCATATTCACGAATCTGCTGCTTCATACCAATACTGTTATATAGTAAAATAACACCCAGAACCATGACAACCATCGTGATCATGAGCATCCCTGTCTTCTTTTTTTTGGGTCTGCCCTTTTTCTGCTTTAATGACATTATACCACCTATTTACAATCTGATTGATTACTTGTTATTCCCATTCTACCTGTTTTTACATTTTTTTTCAACATTTTTGCCAAAGACTTAAGAAATTTTTTTAACAATCTGCGAAAAAAGTTCCGTATTTTCCTGAATATGGTCATCATCACCTTAAAAGGCTTTATAAATATATTCAGCAATTTTTTCAGCAGCCACGTTACCGTGCGTACAACAATCTTATCCAGAAGCAGTAAATACAGGCCCATACCGGCAAGCATTCCCAGCATGGTATAGCTTCGGATGGCACCGCTGTCATAACGAAACATAAGGCGATAAATGAAGAAAGCCTCGGCGATCCAAAAGATCGCATCCTGTACCGAGCACAGCCAGACAGGCTGTGAAATCAGCCGTCTGAATATACGCAGGCAGTCATATGCCACAACAACGGCAGCTCCCCATGCCATTGCTGCGCAAAAAAGGCGGATCTGGTGAAGAACAGACGGGCTGATTTCCATTTATCTAAAAAGCCGCCCCCATATTTTTTCCGCCTGCTTGGAAGCTTTTTGAGATTCTGAATACGTGAGGCTGTCAATATTACCATCCACGTTAATTTCGCCTTTTTCCAATGTCAAATGACTCATATGAAGTTCATTTCCTTTAATCATCAAAAGCCCCAGAGCTGTTTCCAAAATAATCTCCCCGGCGTCAAAGGAAATCACATCCGAGACTCCGGTCAGCTGTATAAATCGCCGGTCTCGCAGTGTAAGCATATGATTATTCGTACCGCTGCCATCTTCCATAAAAAACCCCTCCTTACAAATGGATTACAGTCTGCTTAATTCATCATATTAAAATAAAATGATAATTATGCATCCATCTGCAGGAAGGGTCGGACACCATTAATTGTGATACACAAATTCCATCTCAGATTTAAAATCAATCTCAAATTTCACATTCATCTCAGATATAACGGAATAATTCTTTAGCTTCGTCCTTTTTCACGGTTTCAGCCACGCTTAAAACTTCAACCTTCACCGCTCTGGTACCGAAGCCGATTTCAATAATATCTCCGGCTTTAACATTCACCGAGGCTTTGGCTACCTTGCCGTTAATAAGTACACGTCCGGCATCACAGGCTTCGTTGGCCACGGTTCTGCGTTTAATCAGCCGTGAAACTTTAAGATATTTATCCAGTCTCATCCTTTTCTCTCCTTCATCAGTTATCAATTGGCATATCCACGCGATCTGCCAATTAATGAAAGCAGAGCTTTCATCGTAAAAAAGGTGCCCAAGGGAAACTTCCGCTTGCGGCACCTGTCTGACAATTTCTTAAGTACAATAACTATACGTTTAAATTATGCGTTTACAACGTCCTTTAATGCTTTTCCGGCTTTGAATTTCGGAGCCTTGGAAGCAGCGATCGGCATTGTTTCGCCTGTCTGTGGGTTTCTGCCTTCTCTTGCAGGTCTTTCGGATACTTCAAATGTACCAAAACCTACTAACTGAACCTTTTCGCCTTTAACTAATTCATCTGTAACAACATCGATAAAAGCTTTTAAAGCTTTTTCGGAATCTTTTTTGGATAATTCTGCTTTTTCAGCAATAGCTGCAACTAATTCTGTTTTGTTCATTGTATAAATCCTCCTAAAATGTCTCTGCATCCGCTTACTGGCGGCTTAGTTTCTTATTTAATTCCCACAGCTGATCAAGTTGCTCCGGGTCTAAGGCCGAAAGCTCCAAACCCTTTGATTTTGCTAGGTTTTCAACACTTCCAAGTCTATTTATAAACTTTTCTATAGCATTTGTCAAGCTATTTTCGGCATTTACCCCCAAAAACCTGGAATAATTAATAAGGCTGAACATAACGTCTCCGAATTCATCATCAATATGGGCCTGATTGCCTTCTAATACAGCATTTTCAAGCTCTTCAAGCTCCTCCCGGACCTTGTCCCAAACCTGATGAATATCGGCAAATTCATATCCGGTAACCGCGGCCTTTTTCTGTACCTTTGCAGCCCTGATATTGGCCGGAAGAGCTTTTGGAACCCGCTTCAAACTTTCATAAATCGTTGTCTCATGTTTTTCCTTCTTTTTAATGGCTTCCCATTGATCCAAAACCTCCTCTGAAGTCGTCACGGATGCATCTCCGAAAATATGGGGATGGCGGCTGACCATTTTGGATGCAATGCCGTCAACAATATCGGCCATATCAAACCAATTTTCCTCTTCTGCAATCTGTGCATGCATGACAACCTGTAAAAGTACATCACCCAGCTCTTCTTTTAAGTTTTCCTCATCCTTTTGATCAATAGCCTCAACAACCTCATAGGCCTCCTCCAGCATACACGGTTTTAGGCTCTCATGGGTTTGCGCTCTGTCCCAGGGACAACCGTCTTCTGCCCTCAGGCGCTTGATAATCTGCAGAAATTCCTCATATGTGTATTTCTTTTCCATGACTTTTCCTCCTGGTCTTTTGCCCGGTCCGCCATTACTGCACAGCAAAAAGGCGGCACTGATTTGTTTTTATATTAGCACATCAGATCCTGGGTGTACAGAGGACGGTCGATCAAAACATCTTTTATTGTTCCAACTGTCTTCCAAGGAAACCGGCAGCAGCCTGAGCCAGCTTCACTTCTACCTCTCCCATCCTTGCATTTTCGGTGCGGCTGGTCATAATCACAGACCCAATCACATCGCCCTCGGAAATAATCGGACAAATCACCTGAGCCGTAAATCCTTCATTATTCTGGTTGGAAATAGGAATAAAATGCCGTTCTCCAGCGACCGCATTCCTTACCTCACGCCGATGAATCAATTCTTCCAGTTCTTTTGATAAGGACTGGTTTAAAAGATCCTTTTTGGCCGGTCCGGATACAGCAATATGCTGATCTCTGTCTGTAATACTGACAATATGACCGCTGCTTTGAGCCAGCGCATCCGCATACTGCCTGGAAAAAGCGCTCAATTCTCCGATAGGCGAATATTTTTTTAAAATAATCTCACCTTCACGGTCTGTAAATATTTCCAGAGGATCACCCTCACGGATTCTTAATGTACGGCGAATTTCTTTGGGCACAACAACTCTGCCAAGGTCATCAATACGTCTAACAATTCCGGTTGCTTTCATAAAATTTTCCTCCATCTGCCAAAAACAATAGGCATAAAAAATAATCGCAGTACTATTATCTGTAAACAGTGGATTTTTATACCATGAAAGCAAAAGAATGCGATTTCATACAGGTTACCTGCCTTTATTTTGTCATCGATCCGCACCTTCACAAAAAAAATCAGCCGCAGGCTCAGGCCCCGGCTGATTTTTCCAATATCAGACTTCTGACACAATACAAATTATACCATGCATTCGTGGATATTTTCCCGATAAATTTCTTTTACCACCATAATCTCTCGGTCCGTCTCAAATATCTTCTGCATTTAGCAAAATAACCTGTTCCGGACATCCCTCGCCGCCGATGGTGACACGAAGTGTTCCCGGCGCCATGGGACGGATAACTGCAAGGGCATGACCGGCAAAGGTTGTACACGCACCTGTACAGAAGCTTTCTTCGCTGTCAGGCGCACCGGTTCCCAGACCTAAAAGGACTCCAGGTCCTTCAACAGTGACCCAAACCTTTCGGTCACTGTCTGTATTTATCCGATCATTTTCATCCTTTAAATAAATATCAATATAGGCCAGATCCCTTCCGTCAGATGCCAGCCTGCAGCGGTCAGCCTGAGGAGCAACATGAACATCTTCAGAAGCTGTATGAATCTCGTATCTGCCGGTTTCGGCTCCATTTGTATAAACGATGGCTTCTGCCTTGCCGGGTTCATAAATGGTATCAAACACATTAAAATATGCCAAAACACCGTTGGCTGTCTCCCTGGGCACAGCCTGCCTGCCAACGGATCGTCCGTTAATCAGCAGTTCAACTTCATCTGCCTTGCTGTATACTTCAACTCTAATGGGTTTGCCCTCAAAACCTTTCCATGTCCATGAAGAAACATGGCTTGTCCAGCTCCATGAACTGATCACTGGCTGGCGCTCATACAATCCAGGATCCTGAACCCCGATAAAAGGCTGTGTTCTGTTGCCGATCACAATTTCCCTGTAATAACCCTGGGGTGTTTTTTCTCCCGTAATATCAAAATCCGCATCCCAGGCCAGGCGGTACGGATAGCCGCCGTAGATGCCGTTATCCTCCATTTTGCTGTCCTTGAAAGCATACTTGCCAATGCCCGCTTCCCCAAGATAGTCCCAGGAGGTCCATGAAAAATCGCCGATGACATCAGAATTTTCAAGACACAGTTTCCAGTTGGCCGCCAGATCCTTAGGGAAAGTTTCACTGCCCACACTGATCCAGTTTGTATACTTCTTGCGGTCTGTCGCATAACGGGTTTCCGCATAATTATAGCCGGCCACATCAAGGGCTTCATAAGATTCATTGGTAGCCTCCATTACCTGAGGCAGTGTCTGAGCCAGCTTCATCATCTCACCCATATCAGCCATGGCCGTGTTAATTTCCCCGGGTATAGCCTCTGATTCCGTCCGACCGCTGCCGCCATCTGCATCTGCCTGTCCTGCCATAAGTGTCTGCATGATTTCCTGCATATGGTCCATACAGGCCAGCAGGTTATTGGTACCTGCCGTTGTGTAACGGGTGGCATCCAGGCGATGGAACTCCTGGCTTAACCGGCGCATGGTAGCCGCGCCTGCCGCAGTTCCCACCTCAGTAATTTCATTGCCGCAGGAATACATGACTACAGATGGATGATTATAGTCCTTTCTCACCATGCTGGCCAGATCCGCTCTCCAGCAAGCCTGAAAATGGGTGCTGTAATCATCCGGATTTTTCGGATCATTCCACATATCCGTCAATTCATCCATCACAAGAACGCCATATTTATCACAGGCATTCAGCAGAGCACGGCTCATGGGATGATGCGCGGAACGCACCGCATTATATCCGGCCGCCTTAAGCAGACGAATCCGCCGTTCTTCGGCACGTTCAATCGTTGCCGCACCAATCACCCCATTATCGTGATGAATACATCCGCCGTAAAGCTTCACTGTCCTGCCGTTGATGGCCAGCCCCCGCACATGATCCAGAGTGAGACAACGGATACCAAAGCTTTCCACTTTGGCAGTATCCAAAACTTTGCCCTTTTCCTTTAACTGCACGTTTACTGTATAAAGCCAGGGTGTGTCCACATTCCACAGCAGCGGATTTTTAATATACAGTCTGGCCATATACTGGCCACTTTCATTGCCCCTGATATGAAGCACCTGGGTATCCTGGCAGGCCGTCTGTCCATGAGCATCTGTCATGATTATTTCCATTTCAAGAAACCGGTCTGCAGCTGCCCGATTGACGATCTCTACCTGAGCCGTCACAGCAGCCACCTGTTCGTCACAGGAAACGGTTGTCAGCCGCACGCCGTCCGGCGATATATGTGCGGTTTCACCCACATATAATCTGACATTGCGGTAAATACCGGCACCTGCATACCAGCGGGAGTCTTTTCCGGTCCGCACGTTGACAGAAATTTCATTTTCCCCGCCGTATTTCAGCAGATGGCCGATGGGCACTGTAAATTCTGTATACCCATTATAATGGCTGCCTGCAAAACTGCCGTTGACGTAAACCTTTGCTTCCCGATACACGCCCTCAAATTGAAGCGCAATTTCCTTCCCTGCACAGGCATCGGGCACATCAAACTTTTTCCTGTAAACATAAGCCCCTGACGGCCAAAAACCCATGGAACGGCCGCCCACAGCATCCGGACTGCGCATTTCTCCGATTGTGGCATCATGAGGCAGCATCACCGGAAATGCGTCCGGTTTCTGTCCGGTCATAAAGCTCATTCCGTCCGCAGCCTTTTCAAATGTCCAGCCATCATTAAATAATCTTCCAATCATTTTATACCCACCTTCTCTATAAATAGTTTATCTGTATATTTAATTATAAGCGTTTTTTTATCAGAAAAAATGGCTGAAATGGTTTTATTTTTATCCAATTTGGGCAGCGTCCATCATAGGGGACATTAAACTTTTTAGATCCCAAATCACGAAAAGCAGTAACCATACCGGCTGCTGCTTTCCAAAGAAGGGGTACACTATATTTTTTTGTTTCTTACTCCACCAAATCCAGAATTCCTCTGATATCCTGAACCACTGCATCTGCGCCTGCTTCCAGATAAACTCTGGCCACGCTTTCGTCCCGGGCTTTTTTCTCCGCCAGGGTCAGTGCCTCGTATTCCGCTTTTGTCAGTCCCATCACCGAGCTGCCCTCAATAATACCTACAGATACCATACCGGCGTTTTTGCCTTCTTTGATATCGGCAACGGTATCTCCCACTTTCATAACTCTGGAAACAGACAAAAGTCCCAGTTTTTCCATGTTTCTGAAAATCATATATGGGTAGGGTCTGCCTTTTTGTCCCGTAGAATCCGGGCTGAACCAGCAGTCCGGACTGTAGCCTGCAGCTGCGGCTTCCGGTACAACCAGGTTCATCATTTCATCTGTATAGCCGGTCGTTGATCCGATTTTCAGGCCCATGGCTCTGAGCTGATCTACAGTTTCCGTCACATAAGGTTTGGGATTCGCATAATCCCTGACAATTTTTAAAATTTTACATTCACTAAGTTCATAAACCTTCCGGACATCCGCCTCTGTCCATTTTCTGCCCTGTTTTTCTTCCCAAAGTCTGGAAATTCTATCCATAGAAAGCATAGCTCTCACATGATCGATTTTAAGCATTCCCATCGGTTTTCTCACTTCTTCCAGTTCCGGTGTCATGCCGAATTCCTGAAAAGCTTCGATAAAAGCCTTAACCGGAGCAAAGCATCCGTAATCCACCGTTGTACCTGCCCAGTCAAAAATAATTCCATCAAATTTCATTGCATCATCCTCCATGATCTGCTTCCTGTTTCTGAAAATTTCCTGTTATCGATTATCTTGTCTCCAGAAATTCCCGGATAATTCCACACAGCCGATCCATATCCGCTTCGTAGATCTCCCCAATATTTCCAACTCTAAAAGTATCCGCATCTGTCACCTTTCCGGGATAAATGGCATAGCCGCGTTCTTTAATATAAGTGTACATATCCTTAAAGGAAAAATTATGGTGCTGAGGATATAAAAAGGTTGTAATGATCGGGCTCTGATGCTCGTGCCCAATATATGTATCAATTCCCATCTGAGCCATCTTTTCAATGAGTACCCGGTTATTATTGGAATAACGGTGATTTCTGGCTTCAATGCCGCCCTCCTGTTCCAGTTCTTTTAAAGCCTGAGCAAATGCCAGAACCACATGGGTCGGGGAGGTAAAACGCCACTTTCCGTCTTTATTCATGGTTTCCCACTGATCATACAAATCCAAAGACAGGCTTCTGGCTTTTCCTTTGCTTTCTATAAGCCGATCTCTTTTACAGATAACAAACGAAAATCCCGGGACACCCTGAATGCATTTGTTGGCACTGCTTATGATAAAGTCAATCCCCAGATCACCTACAGGGATATCTACACCGCCAAAACTGGACATGGCATCTACAATAAAGATTTTTCCGGCCCCTTTCACAACACCGGCCACGTCTGCAATATCATTTAAAATACCGGAAGTCGTCTCGCAATGAACCATGGCAACATGGGTAATTTCCGGATGTTCTTTAAGAATCTGCCCAATCTTTTCTCCGCTGGGCACCTGGTTATAAGCTTCATGGTAAATATGGTACGGAATTTTTCCATGTGCTGCAATATCCTCCATCCGCTCACCGTAAGCGCCGTTGGCCACGATTAAAAGATTATCAGCCGCGCCGATGACGCTGGTCAGAACAGATTCCACACCAAAAGTACCGCTGCCCTGCATAAGCACTGTGGTATATTCCGGTTCCGATACATGCGCCAGGTTTAACAGTTTTTGCCGGATGGACTGAGTTATGATTTTATAATCATCATCCCATGTGCAGTGGTCAAACAGCATCTGATTTTTCACAGTATCCGTCGTTGTCAGCGGTCCCGGTGTGAGTAATTTATAATAAGCCATTTTAAATCTCCTTTTCAAACTCTGATCTCGTATTTATTTACAGCGCTCCGAAAGCTCCTGGTGCTGCTCTAAAAGCTCCAGTGTCAAAGGCTGTTCAAATATTTTCGGGTAAGCCGAGCTATTGGCCGCATCGGTCGTTTCGCCCTCATACAGGGCGTTGGGATAATATTTTTGCAGTTCACTTCTGCCTTTTGTAATGATACATTCCGCCATTTCCTGAGCCAGAGGATTGGTCTGTTCTCCCTTGTCCACAACTGCAACAGATTCTGTCAGAGAAAAATTTCCTTCCGTAGGATCCGCAAAATCTACAGGTAAACCCTGCGCTTTGTCGGAGACAGCCTGCTGGCGGAGGCCAAAGCCAACGGCAACCTCGCCGGCCCGGACTTTTTTCAGGGGTGCTGAACCAGAAGATTCAATGTGGGGACCTGCATTCTCATAAATGCCTGTCAGAACCTCTTTGGCACCGTCATCGCCATAGGCACTGACCAAAGCCTGAATCAGCAGCCATGCCGTGGAGGAACTTTTAATATCTGTCACTGAAATCAAATCCTTATATTCTGGTTTTGTGAGATCCTTCAGGCAAGTAGGTACAGCCAGATTATTTTCCTCCATGACCTGAGTATTAAAAATCATTGTGCCCTCCTGGGATGTTATAGGCGCACAGTAAGTCTTCTGAGCCTGGCTGTCCAGTAAGGTGTAATCAAAAGTAAGATCCTGGAACATTTGCTTCTCTTCCTGAGCGCTGTCAATATAAAATGTACTCAAAGTCAGCAGGTCAGCCTCGATATTTGTTCCTTCGGCCATCACCTTGCCTCCCAGTTCTGAAGTTCCGAAAGTCTGAAAAATATACTTACCTTCATAACCATTGGCATCCAATGTTTTTTTCATTGCCTCAACGGCCTCGTCATCGGCATTGGAATAAATCACAACCTGGGTATCGGCATTTCCCGATCCGCCGGCCTGACATCCGGTCATCGCCATTGTGCCTGTAAATACGGCCGCTGCCATCATCAGTGCACCTACTTTTTTTAAATTCATTGTTTTTCTCCTTGTTTTCCTGATTTTCTTATGATCTTCTTTAACTTTAACTGCATATCCTAAGATTCCCTTAACCAAAAGATTGGTAAACAGAATAAACAGCGAAAGCACAAAAACCTCATTATATTTTGTATAATATTGAAGCTCCTTGATTTTTGTTGTAATGACCATCGTTCTGGCACCGGCAATAAAAATCACTGCACTCACCGTCACCATGGCATTGACAAAATAGTAGCTAAAAACCTCCAAAATCGTTGATGTCATATTGGGTGTAACAATTCTTATAATTGTTTTCATCCATGTATCTCCCATCAGCGATGCCGTTGTCTCCCATGAACTGTTTAGCTTGGAAAGTGCATTTTTCATCATCAAATACGGGGTTGAGAAAAAATGAACCACATTGCATATAATGATGAGTAAGAATGTATTTTGCAGGGAAGTTCCTGAAAAAATAAACATAAAGGCAATACCGATCACCATACCTGGTATGGTGTTGGTTACAAGGGCAATACCGTCAATCACTGATTTAAGTTTCCCGTTAAGTCCGCTTCTGGCCGTGGCCAGAGCTGCACCGTAGGTAACCAGAAGTCCTAAAAGGGCAGTACACACGGCCACAAAGATAGAATTTTTGTAAACCCCCAGAAGGCTTTGATCGCTTAACACATCCTGAATATGTTCCAGGGTAAAGGATGTCTGATAAGGCCATTCTCTGACAAAGGGAACCACAAAAATCACCGCAAAAACAGCCATAATGAACAGAATGATTCCCATCGAGGCCACCCCGCACAGACTGTCCCGAAGACGGCTTTGCTTTAATTCGATCTGAGAAATTTTACTGTATCGAATGTTGTAGCGTTCCAGGTATTTTAAAACAGCAATACTCACAATGGAAGGCACCAGCATCATCATGGCCACAACTGCACCCCGGTTAAAATCCGGAATGCTGCCCAGCATTTCATTATATAAAACCGTAGCCACCACATCATATTCACCGCCCACAGAGGCCGGAATTCCGTAATCTGTAAAGCACAGAAAAAAACACTGTACCGTGGATGCAGCCAGGGTTCCCAGAAGGGGTCTTAGAACCGTCTGCCAGAAGGTGCGCAGTTTTCCGTCCCCCATCACCTGTGAGACAACCATAAATTTCTTGTCAATAAATCCCATGGTGTTGAGAATCAGCATAAACGATATGGGCAGCGTGTAAATGACATAGCCAAACAAAAGTCCGTTAAATCCATAAATTTCAAATATCTGTCGTCCGAAAAGCTTTGTCAGCAGTCCTTGCTTTCCAAAAGAATAAATAATGGCAAACCCATAAGTGATCGTCGGCAAAAGCATAGGCAAAACAGCCAGCATACGGATCAATTGTTTAAATTTTCCGGGAAGATTTGTATATTGTATACTGTATGCCAGGATAAAGGCCAATACGGTTGCAATCAAGGCGCTGCACACCGAGACAACCACACTGTTTCCCAGGGCTGTCACAAAACCTTTGCCGGTAAGTACATCCACATAGTGACTGATGCCAAAGCCTCCGTCCTCCATAAAGGATTCCGCCAGAAGTCTCACAATGGGTATCGCCAGAAATATACCGAATATGGCCAGCACCAAAATATAAATAACCTTAATTTCTTTTTCCTTAATCTTCATTGTCTCAACCTGCCCAGGCACTATTCATCAGCGGAGAGCCAAACAGGGCATATATATTATTTCTTTTAATTTCCAGCTGATTAAGAATAAATTCTTTGACAAAGCGATTGGCAGGCGCTGTCATAATTTCTTCCGGAGCACCATACTGAGAAATCTGCCCCTGATTGACAATCAGCACCTTATCTGACAGGGTCAGCGCCTCCTCGGGGTCGTGGGTAACAATAATGGTTGTCAGGTTAAAATCTCTGGCAATTTCCTTGATTTTTTCTTTAATGGTCTCCTTAATCACACCGTCCAGAGCGCTTAATGGCTCATCCAGCAATAAAATCCGGGGTTTCATCACCATTGTTCTGGCCAGCGCCACTCTCTGTTTCTGACCGCCGGACAGCTGCTCAATTTTTTTATTCAGATGTTTTTCCAGTCCCAGCAGGTGAATCAGCTCGTCCACCTCTTCCTTTGATGAAACCCCCGGCTTATTTCTCAGGCCATACGTAATATTTTTATACACATTCAAATTAGGAAACAGGGCATAATCCTGAAATACAATGTTAAACCCTCTGCTTTCCATAGGTGCTGCCGTAATATCCTTTCCGTCAAACAGGATTTCCCCCTGATCCACAGGGGTGAGGCCTAAAATCAGATTCAACAGCGTTGTTTTACCGCATCCGGAAGGCCCTAATATGGATACAATTTCCCCGTCCTGAATTTTAAGATTAATATCTTCCAATATCGTCACATGATCATACGATTTTTTAACATGTTTAAGTTCCAGCATGAAATTCTTCCTTTCTTCCATGAGTTCGTTTACCAATTCTTTCATTAACATCCTGAATTATAAAAAATGAATTCCCCGTTTTCCGTGAAGTCGATGTCAATTTTCAGTAAAATTTCCAAGAAAAAAAGAAGGGATTTCTATAAATATTTTACAGAAATCCCTTCTTTTTTCACCACACGGATAGATATCATCCATCCGGTTTAACCATTCTTAATCTCTTAACCGTCTTTAAATCAAAACACAAAGGTCGCAATACTGTGCGGCGCCAGCTCATAGTCTGCAATTTCCTCGTGGAAACGGATAACAGCCTTGCGGGCCTCATCGGCAGTATTCATGGCTACCAGCACCTTTGTACCGTCTGGATTGGAGAAAGCAGTCATTTCCACATCCTGTGTATAGGAGGAACAGCCGATTCGTCTGGCTCCTCTTTGCACAAATTTGCTGAAATGTCCTACATAATAATAGGAGGATGCATAAACAATCTTGTCCTGATCATGAAAGGTCATCACCGGCGATTCTCCAAACCATATGCCCTCTTCCTTTAATATTTCCAGGAAACGTGGATCTTTCCAATCCATTTCCACACCGCGTTCTTCCCGTTTTTTTGTAATGCAGTCCCACTGCAGCTGCTCATCCAGCCAGTGATCCGGGCCGCCGCATTCATCCAGCAGCATGTTCCAATCCACCCAGGCACTGACCCAGTTATTCATATCACCGATAATGTCATGGGCATAAGTTTCACCGGAAATCCACGGAAGCTCATCCCGTCCCTTACACTGCTCTGAGGCAATGATCATTTTTTCAGGGAATAAATGATGAAATGCATCCAGCGCACCAAAATGATCACCGGAATACCAGTGAACGGCCACACCGTCAAAAGCGGCTCTGGAACGATCATTGCACAGTGTCTCCAGGCTGCGGTCCACAACCCGCTCCTTATTATGATCCCAGAAGAAAATTTTGCGGTCTCCCACACCGGCCCGCTCGCATGCAGGTTTCAGGTATCCGGTAACAAAATCCCGCTCCTCACCGGCCTCATAGTGGCAGGATTCCCAGCCCTGCTCGGCCTTGGCCTCATTCTGCACGGTCAGCCCCCACAGTTTGATGCCCGCCTTTTCATATTCCTGTACATATCTGGCCACATATCTGGCCCATACATCCTGACATTCTTTTTTCAGGAAGCCGCCCTTATCCATACGGCCGTTGGTTTTCATCCATGCTGGCGGACTCCATGGTGATGCAAAAATTTCCAGACCATCAGACTGGGCCATTGCACCCTTAATCATGGGGATCACATCCTCAAAATCCCGTTCAATAGAAAAATGCTCAAGTTCATAATCTTCCGGCGTATCATCATAAGAATAAAAATCCGTGGAAAAATCGCAGCTGTTAATCGTTGTCCGGCAGAAATTATAGCCAATTCCCTTTTCCCGGTCAAAATAAGCTTCCAGAACTTCCTTTTTCTTTTCATCATCCAGCTTTTTAAAATTTACAGCTGAAGACTGGGTAAAAGCACCGCCGAAGCCTTCGATTTTCTGATACGCCACCTGGTCATAAACGTTGAGGATATTAAGCTCATTGCCGTCATTGCCCGGCTTATCCTTTCTGAAATTAAGATCCGCCTTGTGCTCTAAATGCACACCCTGCGCCATGTTGGTTTCATAAACCTGAATTGTTTTTCCCATAAATATACCTCCTGTCATACCTTAAGAATCAAGCATACCTCCAAAAACAAACTGCCAACCGGGAATGCCACGGTTGGCAGGGGTATGTGCTTATTATAGCAAATACAATCTCAGGCTTAAAGCACGAGACCGGCTTTAATAATAACAAAATCCGGACTTTTTTATCACTCTGACATTAAATGCTTTTTCAAAAATTCCACAACCTGAGGATAACAGTCCAGTTTATTTTTCAGCTTGCTCAGACCATGACCTTCATCGGCATACCGAAGGTACTTTACGGGAACACCTCTGTTTTCCAGGCTGGCCACAATCTGATCTGCCTCACTGACAGGCACACGGGGGTCGTTGGCACCATGGATCACCATCAGAGGCGCCGTAATCTGATCTACCTTATGAATCGGTGAAACCCGACGCAATGTTTCTCTGTCATGCGCCAGTGTTCCATATTCAGATTCCCGATGAGAACGGCGGTACTCAGCAGTGTTTTCAAGGAAAGTTTCCAGATCAGACATCCCCACCGTATCCACGGCCGCTGCCCACAGATCCGGATAATTGGTAATGCTGGCCAATGTCATATACCCACCGTAGCTGGCACCCATAACGGCAATACATTTAGGATCCGCAATACCGGTATCTATAAGGTGCTGTACCAGACAGGCCACATCGTGAACACTGTCCAGACGCTTTTCCACATCATCCAGATGATGATATTTCTTTCCATAACCCACACTGCCCCGGATATTCGGTGCAACCACATTAAAGCCCTGGCCCACCAGATACTGGATTAACGGGGTATACATCGGAAATTCCTGACCTTCCGGGCCGCCGTGAATTTCCAGAACAACCGGGCCTGGCTTATTGGGAGATCCTGGTGCCCGGTAATACCAATAAGGCACACGCAGTCCGTCGTAGGAATTAAAGTCTCTCAATTCCGGCTCAGCCATTTCTTCCGGCAAAATTCCTTCAATGGCACTGTCAGTCACCGCATAAATGCTGTCCTCGTCCAGATCCAGAATCCACAGTCCTGTAGGACGGCGTCCGCTTGTAAAGGAAAACAGAAGCTTATGTCCATTGGGTGACCATTCCATCCCCGCATAAGTATAGATAAAACCCTTTGGAGGCAAAGGTGTTGCGATGAAATCCCCTGTTTTTGTATCCATCACCTTCAGATCACCATAGCCATCCCTGTTGATCACCATGGCCAGATAACGGTCGTCACTGCTTAAAGCCAGGGCGCTCACATCCCAGTCTCCATGATAAACCGGAGTCATACGGCGGGATGCCACATCATAATATGCCACATAAAGAAATTCGTCATCTTCATCCGTAGTCACATAAAATCCTGTACTGTCAGACTTCCAGGCTGTTGACTCATACTGAGCAAAGGTGCCTTCCGGATAAAGGTCATGACTTTCACCGGTATTCATGTCAATAATGTACATACGATTATCAGACATACCCTTTAATTTGTTGTACAGCATATATCTGCCGTCCGGTGAAACGCTGGCCGGCATATTATAATTGTCATGATTTTCAAGGACAGTTTCCACAACCTTTGTGTCCATATTCATTTTGCAAATATCAAAACTTGCCTTATTTCTCTGATTGCAGGAAAAATATAAAGTTTTAACATCTTTGTCAGCACCGCCCAGATAAAAACGGGAGGTTCCGTCACAGGTAAGATCCACAGCTTCTTGTGCGCCGTATCTGAGAATATAAATCTGCTCCTGTTCATTTCCGCCAAAATCAGAAGCAAAAAGCAGATCCCTATGATTGGCCGTTCCGGCAAGGCGCCAGATCCGTTCCTTGTAAAAAGTCAGCTGTTCTGGTTTTTTGTCTTTTAAAGACATTTTCCAGATTTGATCCACACCACTCTTGTTGCTCAGATAGGCAATCTCATCATCACCGATCCAAACACCGCTTCTGTTTTCTACAACTGTATAGTAATTTTTAAGTTCAGCCATTTTCAAGATCCCCTTTTGATAATGTATTTAAATAATCAGCCACAATCATACCACTTTCAAGCTGAATACTTACCAGCTTTTTAATTGGTGTCACTTCATAGTTAATATCCGCTTCAACAACCTGTGCCCGTTTGGCAAACTCGGCTTCACATTCATCATGAACCTTAGCAAGCAGCTTCTTGTCTGCTTCATCATGGTTTTTCCCAAGTTCATGTTCACAGGAACGGATGGTCAGTGTCCACATGAAAAGTGCAAAGAATTTAGGCAGATCCAGATTGTCAAAGGCCTCTGATTCCTTACATGGCACAGCATATTCTTCATTGGTTTCGATGAAAGCCTTTTCGGCACCATAATTGCCCTCATCATATTGAATAGACACTTCAACCATTTTGGCAAAAGGGTTATCCGGAGAAATCAGATGCTTCACCTGATTATAATACACCTTTACGTCCTGATAATTTTGATGATAAAAATCATTGCGTTTAAGCGCAGCCTCACGGCGGGTAAACGGCATTTCCTTATCACTCTGAATCCGCTGTTCGAAAAAGTAAGGCAGCTCTGTGACAAGGGTTACTGTACCGTACTTTTTGGCATAACTGCTGCTGCTTGCTCCGGCATTCATCAGAGTTTCAGGAGGTACATCAGAAAATTTTTCATAATAATCATAGGTCGCTTCCTGCTCAATCATGGGGAAAATCGCCGGTGCATAAGGGGTAATATAATTCACCTCCGGCTCGCCCAGATGAATCGGAATATTCTGACGCCTGCTGGCAGCGTAAAGTTTATCCCAAATGGGATTTAAATCTTTTGTCAGGTACCAGTAAGTCCCGCCAAATCCTGAATTATGCAGCGAATACATAAATACCGGTTGAACTTCATCAATAATTTTCATTAATACCTGTGTTTCAGGGATGGGATCATTAAAGGAATAGTTTTTATAATTAAACGGGAATGTCCATTCCGCCTGCTCATATCCTGCAGGCCGGAAATAATTTCTCGCATAATTGGACAGGGTAAACGGACCCTTAAACCATTTTTCATTCAGCTGTGTTCCATCTACATCGATACTCTTAATAATATACCATGTATAATCCAGGGATTCCCGAAGATCATCTTCTTCTGTAATAGCCCTTGTAAAATACTCAAGCATCATGGCGCCCATCGGTTCATTGGGATGGGGACAGCCAAACATAAAGGCGTTTTTGCTTCCCTTTCCGATTTTCATACAATAAATAGGATGGCCGCCCCGAGACACACCGGCCTTAAAAACCTCCACCTTATCCGGATATTCTTCAGCCAGAGCCAGTGTATGCGCATCCATCTCATCCACAGTGAGAAACACCTTATAATCCGGTACATTTTCAATTAACTTGCCAAAATCGGCCATTAAAATCCCCCATTTCTGTTTCACGATATAAGATCCGTTAATTTAGACCTTATGCATTCTGATTTTTACTAATCGCTTCCTGTTCATGAATTCTAAAGCAGGCTGCACTGTGATTGCCGCCTAAATCCACGGTTTCCGGATATTCTTTAAAACAGCGTTCACAGGCACAATAGCATCTGGGCGCAAAGTAGCAGCCAGGGCCATTATCAATCGGTGTCGGCGGCTCGCCCTGAATCTCGATAACCTCCCGTTTTTCCATAGGGTCAAGGGATGCACAGTTGGAAATCAAAACCTTTGTATACGGGTGCTGTGGATTGTGAAGCACTTCATCTGTGGGTCCCATTTCCACCACACGTCCCAGGTACATAACCGCAACCTTGTCGGAAATATAGCGGGTTGTTGCAATATCATGGCTGATAAATACCATGGCCGTATTTTTAACTTTTACAAGATTTTCAAGCATATTGATAATATCCGCACGGATCGAAACATCCAGCATGGATACCGGCTCATCGGCGACCATAAAGGTCGGGTTAAGCAGCATGGAGCGCAGAATCGAAATACGCTGCAGCTGGCCTCCGGACAGTTCATGGGGATGACGGTCAATATAGTCTTTTGCCGGACGAAGACCGCTCTGTTCCAGAATATCCAGCACAATCTTCATCTGTTCCTCCTCAGATCCCCCGATTTTATGAAGTTTTAAAGGACTCATGAGAATCTTTTTTAATGTATATCTGGGATCAAAGGTATCAAAAGGATTCTGGAAAATCATCTGACAGTTTTTACGGAATTTCAAAGGTTCCTTTTTCAGCATCCTGGCACTGGATTCTCCAAACAGTTTAATGTCACCGCCAGACGGATCCTCCAGACGAATGAGCAGCCTTCCCAGGGTAGACTTTCCACATCCGGATTCTCCGATCACACCCAGTGTTTCTCCTCTTTTAAGTTTAAAGCTCACACCATCCACGGCCTTAATATGCTGTTTGCGGCTCACTTTTCCGTCTTTTTTCTGTACCTTTTTCTGTACATACCATTTTTTTACATTATCAACCTGGATGACATATTCCTGATCATCCTGGACTTTTTTTTCTTCAACGCTCATTCTTCCTCACCTCCTGTAAGATGACATGCAACCTGCCACTTCTGTTCCGGACGTCCCACATTTTCCATTTGGGGCAGTGAAGTCTTACATTTTTCTGTCGCATATGGGCATCTGGGAGCAAATACACAGCCTGTCGGTTTAATAGAAAGATCCGGCAGAGATCCCGGAATCCCCCTCAGTTCACTTTTTTCACCCTTAAATGATGGAAATGATTTTAAAAGTCCCTGTGTGTATGGATGCTTCGGATGTACAAGCACATCTGTCACATAGCCCATTTCCATAATTCTTCCCGCATACATCACAACAACCTTATTACAAGTCGAAGACACAACCGACACATCATGGGTAATCATAAGTCGGGTCAGATTCAGTCTTTCCTGTAAAAGCATGATTTCTCTTAAAATCTGACTCTGAGTAACAACGTCCAGCGCCGTGGTTGCCTCATCCATCACAAGAAGCTTTGGATTAAAGATCAGACTCAGGGCAATGGAAATACGCTGCATCATACCGCCTGACAGCTCATGAGGATAAAGCTCATAAACACGGTCAGACAGATTAACAATTCGAAACAATTCGAAAATACGTTTTTTAATTTCGCTTTTGGATGTCTTTGGACGGTGAATCAAATACACATCCTCCAGCTGCTTGCCGATTTTATGCACAGGGCTGAGGGCATTCATGGATTTCTGGAACACAACAGAAATATCATTCCAGCGCACTTTTGAAAGTTCTTCTTTTGAAAGCGTTAAAAGGTCTTTGCCTTCAAATATAGCTTCACCGTCAACCTGGGTGATCTTTTCCGGAAGGAGCCTTAAAATTCCCATGGCCAGGGTGGACTTTCCCGAACCGGATTCACCTACAATACCAATGGCATCCTGCTCTTCCACTTCCAGGAAGGCATCCTGAACAGCATAAACTTCTTTATCTTTTAACTTGTAGGTCACATTAAAGTTTTTGACTTCTAATAATGCCATGACTCTTTCCTCCCTTATTTGTTACTCTGCATTTTCGGAGAGATGAAGCGGTTTAAGCCCTCGCCGATCATAAAGAATGTCAGCACGGTAATAACGACAAAAATACCCGGTATCGCCGAAATCCACGGACATTTCACAAGATACTGTTTTCCGGAGTTAATCATCTGCCCCCAGCTGACAATATTCGGATCTCCCAGTCCCAGGAAGGAAAGGCCTGCCTCTGTAAGAATGGCACCGGAAATCTGCATGGTCGTGTTGGCAATAATCGGGAAAATCCCATTTGGAATAATATGCTTAAACATAATGCTGATTCTGCTCTCACCCATGGCCTGAGCCGCCTTGACAAAGGTTCTCTGACGCAGAGAAATCGCCTGAGCACGCATCAGTCGGGCATTCCCCGGCCAGGAGGTGAGACCGATCACGATCATTACATAACGCAGGTCACTTCCAAAAATAGCAACAATAATCAAAATCAGGAAAAAGGACGGTGTCATTACAAAAATATTAATAAATTCCACAATCACCTTGTCTACCCATCCGCCAAAAAATCCTGCAATACCGCCGATGAGTGTTCCCACAATACCGGAAATCGCTGCTGCAATAATACCGATTTTCAAAGATGTCCGGGCACCATATAAAATCTGGCTGTAAATGTCACGCCCCAGGGCGTCCGTTCCGAAAATAAACCCGTCTGTACCTGGCGCTACCTTAATACTGTCATACAGCTGATAAGGATCATGTGTGGCAAACAGAGGCGCACCAATGGCTGCCGTAAATAAAATGACCAGCAGAATCAGACCCGTACGAAGCTGAGAATTCTGACGCAGTTCTTTACCGAATCTTTTTAATTTCTTTTTCATAATGCTCCTCCTTAGTCATCATACTTAATTCTCGGGTCAATAAGACTATACACAACATCCACAAGAATCATCATAATTGCCACAGTCAGGGCGATAATCAAATAAATTCCTGTGAGTACCGGATAGTCACGTTTACCGATCGACGAGAATAACAGGCGGCCCATACCCGGCCATGAAAATACGGTTTCAATATAAACGGAACCTGAAATCAAAAACGCAAGGCTTGTACCAAGAACTGTAACCGTAGGGATCAGAGCATTTCTTAAAACATACTTATTGAAAATACGATTTTCCTTCATGCCGGTTGCCCGAAGTGTTGTAATGAAGTCTTCGGACATAACCTGAAGCACCGAAGAACGGGCAATACGAAAATAATAAGGAAACTGAACAAGGGAAAGGGTAGCTACAGGAAGAACCAAATGATAGGCCACATCGCCCACATGCTGTAAACCTTCGTACCCGGCTCTCATATTTTCCATACCGGAGGTGGGAAACCATCCCAGGTTGGATGCAAAAATTAAAATAATCATCAGGCCCAGCCAGAAACTGGGGGTCGAGTCAAAAATATAAGATAACACACACATCAGTTTATCAAAAACGCCACCGTTTTTCCGGGCAGCATAGATGCCAAGACCTGTGCCCACAACAACGGCAATAATTAATGCAGATAAGGACAGAAGAATCGTTGGGAAAACCTTATCCGCAATCAGCTGTAAAACTGGCTGTTCATTGGTATAAGAATAGCCAAAATCACCTTTGCACACATTAATCAAAAAATCAATAAACTGTTCAGGTATAGATTTATCAAGTCCGTATTTAATCGTCAGAGCCTCAATCTGCTCCGGGTTCGGATTATCCACACCTGCCAGAATACGTACCGGATCGCCAGGCGCGCAACGTACCAATACAAAGTTAATACAAACCGAAATAAGCACAACAACAATTCCGGTCAGAACTCTTTTTCCGATATACCGTTTCATAAATGACCTCCTTGCGTTACTTCATTGCAATGTATTTTTATCCTTCAAAACTCAAAATTTTCTATAGAAAAAGCCCGACATTTATCGGACTTTTTCTGAAAATTATTTTAATCTGCTCCAGTGTCGAATCCTTTACTGGGCCAAAAAACCGACATAAGTAAATTCTTCGGATGCACACTTATCTGTTACATCATAAGGAGAACCAACAATGTTATTCGGTACAGGGAATTTTGTACCATTATCAAGTAATAATACCATAGGAACTTCTTCACTCATGATCTTCTGAATTTCACTGTAGTACTCAGCCCGCTTTGCTGTATCAGATTCAGAATCACTTAATGCAAACAATTCATCAACACGCGCATTACTGTATCCACCAACGTTACTGGATTCTCCAGTACGGATACGTCCGGCCAGTCCGGATACATCCGGTCCCTGATAACCGGCAAGCATTGTGATTGTAAAGTTGTGGTTCTGATTTACCTTTTCAACCCAAGCCGCATATTCCATCATATTAATTGTAAGGTCAATACCTGCTTCTGCCAGATTTGCTTTGATGATCTGAGCCATATCTCCGAAGTTGCCGCTTTCAAATACATCCATTGTCGCATGCAGATAATATCCGTCTGCATCCTTTGTATAACCCGCTTCTTCCATAAGCTTCATGGCTTCTTCTACATTTCTTTCTGGCTGAACATAAGTTTCATCAACATAATCGGTCAGCAGCGGAGAAACATATGTATCTGATCTTGCACCTGCACCGCCGACACGATCAAAGATACCCTGACGGTCTACAGCCAGCTGTACAGCTTTACGTACCTCTGGTTTTCCGAAATCCGGATCAGCAAAGTTGAATGTAATATAAGTTCTGTTAATCCAAAGTGCATTAAATACACGGTAGTTTTCATCTTCATCCAGCTCACCAACATTAGCTGTCGGAACACCGGTACCAAGGTAGTCAACTTCACCATTTAAGAATGCCTGATAAGCAGAATCCGGATCAGCATAAACAGCAAAGATAACCTTGTCCAGATGTGGTTTGTCGCCCCAGAAATCATCATTTCTTACCAGTGTTACACCAACGCCTGTTTCATAGGATTCAAACTTGAATGGGCCTGTACCTACAGGATTTTTAAGCGCTGCATCACAGGTTGCCGGATCCTGTCCTTCATAAAGATGCTTTGGCAAAATAAATGTGCCATACCATCCAAGTTTTGAAACAATGGTTACGTCTGCAGCCTTTAAGTTAAATACAACTGTATTTTCATCCGGACATTCAATTGATTCTACAGAAGACAGGCTTGTCGCTTTAAACCAGTTCTGTTCAATGGCTGTGTCATAGGTCCACTTCACATCTTCAGATGTAAACGGTTCACCGTCATGCCACTTCACGCCTTCTGCCAGATGGCAGGTCAGTGTCTTTCCATCTTCGGAAAATTCATAAGATGTTGCCAGGTCAGGAACAATCTTACTGTCAGCTGTCAGTTTAAACAAACGGTTATACATATTCTGGGCAATCAGCCACAGGTTATCATCCGATTTGTAGTCCGGGTTAAAGCTTGAAGGATCTCCGCCGACGGAAACTACAAAAGTACCGCCTTCCTCAATTTCACCTTCCGGCTGACTGTTGTCTGCAGATGCTTCGGAATCAGCTTCACCGGCTTGTGTCTCGCTTGCAACTTCTGTCTCAGCAGCTGCCTGAGTTTCGCCTGCGGGTGTCTTTGTTTCACTGTTGCCGGAATTGCCGCCGCCACATGCCGCCAAGGAAAGCACCATAGAGGATGCAAGCAATGTAGCAAGTAATTTTTTCATCTTCATACTAAATCTCTCCCTTTTTTTATTGTATACAATCACTGTCCAGCGTTATTGATTTATTATATCAGAGTGACACAGTGATGTCTACTCTTTTTTTATATATTTTTTATATTTTTCTTAGTTTTTTCCCATTTTTTATGTCAGTTTTTTTCTGAATTTTTCGAACAATTTTATTTTTTCACACAATTTCAATCTATTTAAAGAATTTCCTTAAAATATCTGAAAATTTCCATTCCATTCACAGTATCCCTGCGCTTAAATCGGCCGCACATCCGCTCCGGATGCCACTGAACACCATACACAGGAAGCGTCTGATGTTTCAAACCTTCCACAACAATCTCACCGGAACAGATGCCATCGTTTAATATATCTGTAAAAAAGTCTGCCCTCCTGTTCACAGCATACTGAACAGGCATAAGCCCTTTCCCCAGTTTTCCCACTGCCTGATGATGCCGGCTGTTTACAAAAAAATCAGGACCGTACAGTTTTTCCAGCCAACTGCCGGGCAAGGCCTTTGTGGCATGAATCAGATCCTGATTTTCCGATGTATGAAGCTTCCAGTTTTTCAAATGCTGGATCAGAGTTCCTCCGAAATAAACATTTAAAACCTGCATTCCCCGACAGATTCCCAAAATCGGCCGCCCCGCGCTCACAAAAGTATCAACGGCTTTCAGCTGCTTTTCATCCAGATCATTATCAACGTCCGATGATCCTAAATCAGGCTGACCAAATCTTGCCGGGTTGATATCCCCACCGCCGGGAATTACCAGCCCGTCCAGGTTGGCGCCGCTGTCCCCATCCTTTAAGAATCGCACAGAAACCCCAACCTGCGTTAAAGCCTGAATATAATTTCCACACTTTTCTTCATATCCCACAATTCCGATTTTTTTAATAGCCATTGTCCATCCCCCCCATACACAAACCATATCTCATGGTCTTTTGACACTGATGCCATAAAAAAAATAGTATATCTCTGTTTTCCAATTTTACAGAGATATACTATTATATTTGTCATCCTAAAAAAATATAACGCCGGACATTTACTTTCCCAGTCCCAGCAGCACATAATCCACAATCGACGCCAGAATCATCAATGCTGCGCTGATTGTGCCAATAACCAGCTTTGGTCCCAATACCCTAAAATGTCTGTGCCAGCCATTGCCGCCCTGAAAACGCTCCTGCTTTTTTCCTTTAAGCATAATCATCCCCGCAACAAGAAACAGGGTCATAGCGGTAAGAAAAAAGAGGACATTTTTTGCCATTTCCAGTCCTGCGGCCAGGGAACCTCCACCGATCATCATCCCCGCTGCCAAAAACAGGAGGGCAATCGCAGCACCTGCAAGCAGGCCAATCATCAAAGCCTTTAAAAGGTCAATCAAAATATTCTTTACAGACACCGAAGATTTGGACTCACTCATGTTTTGTCCGCTCCTGACCGCTATGCACATGATGGCAGGCAACAAAATGACCGCCGCCCACATCGATCAGCTTGGGAACGCCAGACTGGCATTCCTGTGAACAATATTTACAGCGTCCCTTAAAACGGCAGCCATCCGGCGGATTAATCGGGCTGGGCACATCCCCCTCCAACCGAATTTTTGTGGCTTCTCTGGCTTTTTCAACCTGAGGGTCCGGAATAGGAATCGCCGACAGCAGTGCCTGAGTATAGGGATGAAGGGGATTTTCAAAAAGCTCCTCCGAAGGTGCCAATTCCACAAGAGAGCCTAAATACAGCACAGCCACACGGTCAGAAATATGTTTAACCATGGACAGATCATGGGCAACAAATAAATACGTCAGACCCATCTCTTTCTGAAGATCAATCAAAAGATTCACAACCTGCGCCTGAATGGACACATCCAGCGCTGAAATAGGCTCATCAAGCACAATAAATTCCGGCGCCACGGCCAGGGCTCTGGCAATACCAATACGCTGCCGCTGGCCCCCTGAAAATTCATGAACAAAACGGTTGGCATGCTCCCGGTTAAGCCCCACCATTTCAAGACATTTAAAAATAGTATCCTGGCGCTCCTGTTTATTTTTCGCAAGACGATGGATGTCAATACCTTCACCGACGATCTCGGCAACCGTCATACGGGGGTCCAGAGAGCCATAAGGATCCTGGAAAACCATCTGTACTTCTTTTTTAAAGGCCTGACGTTCTTTACCGGACAGAGTGTGGACATCTTTACCTTTATACAAAACCTGTCCATCCGTTTTGGAATACAGACCAATACATGTACGTCCACAGGTTGTCTTTCCGCAGCCGGACTCTCCCACCATGCCCAGTGTCTCGCCTTTATAGATATCAAAGGAGACATCATCAACCGCTTTCAATACGACGTTTTTTCCTACATTAAAATATTTTTTTAAATGCTTCACAGAAAGCAGAACTTCTTTTTCAGTACTCATGTCGCACTTCCTTTCAGGTTTGGCATTTCAACGGCCGGAGCCATGGGATGATGAAGCCAGCAGGCTGCCGTGTGGCCGTCTCCGAAATCTGTCAGCTCCGGCATCTGCGCCTTACAGATTGGCATACAGTACTTGCAGCGGGTACAGAACGGACATCCCACCGGCGGATTCAGTAAATCCGGCGGAATTCCCGGAATGGAAGCCAGTTTCTGTTTATTTGTAAGATCCAATCTGGGTACAGATTCAATCAGTGCCCATGTATACGGATGTCTTGGCCGATAAAAAATATCTTCGGATTTTCCCCGCTCCACGATGATTCCCGAGTACATAACAGCAATATCCTGAGCAATATTTGCCACAACCCCAAGGTCATGGGTAATCATAATAACCGATGTATTATGCTTTTGCTGAAGTTCTTTGATAATATCCAGAATCTGACTCTGAATCGTCACATCCAGAGCTGTTGTAGGCTCATCACAAATTAAAAGCTTCGGGTCACAGGCAAAGGCAATGGCAATCATTACTCTCTGGCGCATCCCGCCCGAAAACTGATGGGGATACTGCTTTACCCGTTTTTCAGGCTCAGGAATACCGACTCTGCGCAGCATTTCCACAGCTTCCTTCTGAGCTTCTTTTTTATTCATATGCTTATGCGCCATGAGATTTTCCATAATCTGCTTTCCCACGCGCATGGTTGGATTCAGGGCAGCCAGAGCATCCTGGAAAATAATTGCACATTCTCCGCCCTTATAGGCCTGCCATTCTTTTTTATTATAATTTAAAATATTTACATTATTATATAGGATTTCACTGTCTTCTTTGATCTCACCCTGAGGCTTTTTGATAAGCCCCATAATAGACTTGGCAGTAACGGACTTTCCACAGCCGGACTCTCCTACAATGGCAAGAGCCTGGCCTCTGACCAGATCAAAGGATACCCCCCGGACGGCCTTGACCTCACCGGCATAAGTATGATAGGAAACCCTGAGATTTTTCACTTCCAGAATATGATTATTTTCATCCATAGGTCTGTTTCCTTTCTTCTTGGATTTTTCTTTTGGGCCGCTTGAGATTACTTACGCAGCTTCGGATCAAGCGCATCACGCAAACCATCACCAAAAAGGTTAAAGGCCATCACAATGATACACAGGATCGCACATGGGAAAAACAGCTGGCTGGGATAAAAATCCATGGTCTGCTGGCCCTGGGAAATGAGGACACCAAGGCTGATTTCCGGTGCGGTTAATCCGATACCCAAAAAGCTTAAGCCGGCTTCGGTAAAAATAAACTGAGGAATTGCCGTGGAGGCATCCAGCAAAAGGATACTGAGCATATTGGGCACATAATGTTTAACAATAATTCTCAGAGGACTGGCGCCTAAAACCTCGGCCGCATATACATATTCGGATTCTTTAAGCTGTTTGATCATACCTCGGGTCTGCCGTGCCGTTACACACCAGGAGGTAATACTTAAAGCAACCAAAAGGGCAAAAAGATTATTGCCCAGCACCATCATAATCAGAATCGTGATTAAAAGATGGGGCAAAGAGTTTATAACCTCGATCACACGCATCATAAGGTCATCCACCCATCCGCCGAAATGAGCCATAACAGCCCCGTAAAGGGTTCCGACCACAAGCTTTAACACCGTGGCTACCAGTGCAATAATAATAGAAGCTCTGGCACCGACCCAGATTCTTGAAAACAGGTCACGTCCCAGGTTATCTGTACCGAACCAGTACTTTGCGCTTGGTCCCTGGTTTTTTTCAAGTACATTCATGGATACATAATCATAGCCGCGAATATGGGGTCCGATAATAACTAATATAATCAGAAGTCCCAGTGCAAATAAAGAGGCCATGGCCACCGGATTTTTTCTAAGCCGCCGCCAGGCATCCTGCCAGTAGGAAATCGTAGGACGGTCAATCCGATTGGCTTCTTCCTGGGAGTAGCCGATGATTTTAAATTGTTCAGGCTTTAACATAATTTCTACTCCTTCCTACTTACTGCTTCCCGGCATGGCAATACGCGGGTCTACAACAACATACAAGATATCGGTAATGAATAAAACCACAATATACAGCATAGACAAAAGTACAGTCAGTCCCAAAACGATGGATAAATCCTGATTATTTACCGATGTTACAAAATACTGACCGATTCCGGGAATGGAATAAATACTTTCAATAAAGAAGGAACCGGTAATACACATAGCAACCGACATAGGCAGCTGAGTCATAACCGGAATAAAAGAGTTACGTAAAATATGTTTGCGGATAATCCGTCCCCGGCTTAAGCCTTTGGACTCGGCCGTAAGTACATAATCCTGATTAATAACGTCCAGCATGGATGTTTTAAGCAGTCTGGCATAAGTGGCGATGTAGGTAAAGCATCCGGTCAGGGTAGGCAAAACCGTATACTCCCAGCCGCCAAACCACAAATCCTTACCTTCCGGCCATCCAATGGTGGGAAACCACTGAAGGGAACCGGCAAAAATCTTCTGAAGTACAAGACCGAAAACAAGGTGCGGTACGGAAATCAGAAGAACCGAGAGTCCCACAACACAGTAATCCGGAAACTTTCCCCGTTTGACCGCAGCCAATATACCAAGTAAAAGGCCGACCACCACACCCAGCAGCATCTGCTGTATACCAAGCCTTGCGGAAACAGGAAGACGGGTGTATAAAAGCCCGCTGACGGTCTGTCCGGCATAAACAAAGGACTCACCGAAATTACCATGCAGCATATTGTTCATTGTTGTCAGATAACGCTCCATAACCGGCTTATCCAGTCCGTAGCGCTCATACAAGGCCTCCTTAGCCTGAGGCGCCAGACGTTCGGCCCGCTGAGAAAGCGGATCCCCGGGAACAGCCTCCAGGAGGAAAAAAGTTGCCGTCGCAATAATAAAAAGTGTTAAAATCATTTCAAGTATGCGGCGGATAATGTATTTTACCATAATAATGCCCCCATGTTTTATATGGGGAAGCGCCTGCACTGCAGACCCTTCCCCATCTCAGGTTTCTTATATCTGTTTTCATTCAGACAGTATTCATCTGTACGCTGGTCGGACAAAAATCAGCACATGCGGCTGTCTAAGCTTCGTCCCGCGTCATGCTCAGTTGCCTCTGCCTTCGATGTAAGTCATAATAAATTCCTGGCTGGCTCCGAAGGAAGACCAAC
>QFCH01002104.1_pt1 | contig 37497 bp, 36 predicted proteins | sample 5346071 | NCBI WGS metagenome assembly QFCH01 (sample SAMN09062255, study PRJNA434731) | Human gut metagenome, whole genome shotgun sequencing project. | isolation source: stool timepoint B chromium assembly | host: Homo sapiens | collected 2015
CATAACCATAATATCCGTTTCCCTCATCTCCGATAATTCTCTGCAGCGGCACACGGTAAAACAAACCGATGACACGTACAAGAATCTGAGCCGCCGCCAATATGGCACTCTGAACCAGGATGCTGTCACCTCTGCTTTTCTTTCGAGTTTCCATGAATAAACCTCGTTTCCGACTTATTCGCTCAGGGTAATATCAAATGTTGTGGGAACAACAGCAATATATGTTTTTCCTGGATTCATCTTTACCTGAGTTCCATCTTCGTAGTAATACTTTGTCTGATCGCTGCTGCTTTCACGGGTCCAGGTAATATTGACAGCCTTACCGTCTGTAATATAAACAGCTTCGCCGCTTCCGTCAAGCTTCAGGTCCTGATGGCCTTCCGGTGTGCCCATACTGCTGTATGCCACCTTCTGCACAATCACATTTTTAAAAGCCAGCTGCTCACCGTTATTGGCATCCAGCTGAGGACCTCCATACTGATATTTTTTATAAACCTTATCTGTGCTGTCATATTCCAGGTAGCAGCTGCTCAACACAAAAGGAATATCCACTTTATTGGCAATGGTTCCATATCCCAGATCTGTGTCCTCTGTGTTAAATTTAAAATGACCTTCATAGCCTTCCGGATAATTTCTGTCTACACCAATTTCGGCAATTCCAGCTTCCAGTGTTTCTCCACTGGCAAAAATATGGTGCGGCGCCGCATAATTATTATCCTGGAAATAAGCAGAACCCACATTTTGGCTTACGGTTTTCATGCCATCCTGTGTTATACGATCCTGAGCAAATTTTGACCATCCGTAATGACAGTAAATGGCATCATTATCATTGGCAAAATCAATATAGTAGTGTCGTGCACTTCTGATGGATCCCACCTTTTCAATATCTGCAGTATCCTCAAATACGGCCAGGAGACGGGTAATATCTCCCTCCACAACAGCCTCATAAAGAACATCCGCCTGGGACAGACCGGCCTGCTGAGGTGTGGCATCTTCAATATTATTAACCATCAGTGCCACCGGACGTTTCTCACCAACAGCTTTATCTACAACTTCACCGGTAAGATAACTGTACATCTGGTTTTCGCCCAGCGTCTGCTCGGTTTCCTGTACAAGGGTTTCGCTTTCAGTCTGAGATTCGGTTTCCTTCACACTCTCAGTTTCCTTCACAGCCAAAGTTTCCGATGCTTCTGTCTGTGCATCACTTTTGCCGCAGCCGGCCAGAAGCATTGAAGCCAGCACTGCAGCGGCTGTTATTTTGCTTATTGCCATCATTTTTTTCATATTTGTACGCTCCTTTAGGTCTAATTTATCTTGTCAGATGAATCATATTTAAAATATCATTCTGTTTGACTTCCATCACTTCAGTTTCTTCAGGTTCCATATGATCATAGCCAAACAGATGCAGCATGCTGTGAGCTACAAGAAATCCCAGCTCTCGCTCCACACTGTGTCCATATTTTTCAGCCTGCTCATAAACCTTATCCATGGACACAATAATGTCTCCAAGCATCAGTTCTCCGGTCTCAGGATTAAAGTAGTCCTCCTCGTCATAAGTATCCAGCTGGGTAAAATCTCCCGGTGCCACATAATCTACCATGGGAAAAGACAAAACATCCGTTGGTTTGAATAAATCTCTGTAGTCTCTGTTAATCAGCGCAATTTCTTCATTATTGGTCAAAATAACATTTAGCTCCACCTCATATGGGCATTCTTCAAAATCCAGGGCAGTATTGACAACGTCATTGATTATTTTTCGGTAATCGAGTCCTGACGGAATGTCTACTTCTGTTTCGATGTTCAGCGTCATCACTGTTCCTCCTTTGTTTTTCCTCATCAAGATCTCTGTATTTTTCAAAGGCCTTAATGATATCCTTGACAAGCTTGTGGCGAACCACGTCCCGGTTATTCAGTCTGGACACAGCAACACCGTCTACATTTTTAAGAATCTGTGCGGTTGTCTCCAAACCGGAGGCACGATCCCGCAGATCGACCTGAGTCACATCTCCGGTCACAATAATCTTTGAACCCTCACCCAGACGGGTAAGTACCATAAACATCTGTTCCAGGCTGGCGTTCTGAGCCTCATCCAGGATCACAAAGCTGTTATTTAACGTACGGCCCCGCATATAGGCCAGGGGCGCTACCTCGATGATTCCCCGCTCAATATGCCGGTTAAACTTCTCCTCTCCCAGCATTTCAAACAGACCGTCATACAGGGGTCTTAAATACGGATCAACCTTACTTTGCAGATCTCCCGGCAAAAAGCCCAAATGCTCTCCAGCCTCCACGGCAGGCCTGGTAAGGATGATTCTGGAAATCTCTTCATTCTTCAGAGCCTCCACTGCCATCGCGATGGCCAGATACGTCTTTCCGGTACCTGCCGGTCCGATACAAATCGTTACGGGATGCTCTCCAATCGCACGTATATAGTTCTTCTGACCAATAGTTTTACACTTCACAGGCTTACCTTTACAGGTCACGGTAATCACATCTTTCATCACCATAACCGCATCTTTGGCACTGCCGTCTTCCACAAGTTCCATGGCCTGACAGACAACGGTATCATTAATCAGCTGTCCGTTACCCTGCATTTGAATCAATGTCTCTATGGTACTTGCAGTTTTTTCCACAAGTTCGGCCTCGCCGGTAATTTTCACGGCCAGGCCCTGTCCTGTAATCGTTACAGGAAGCGTCTTTTCAATTAATTTAATATTCGCGTCGCATGGACCAAATACCGCCGACATCTGATTCATATCGGCAAATTCAACAATTCTTGTAAGCAAATACATTCGCTCCTTAAATTCTGGTTAAAATTAATTCAAATTAATTTAAGTTTAAATAATGAATTATTATAGCAGATAATCCAGGATTAGTAAAGCTGGGAATTTTCTCTGAAGGTACCCATAGGCCCGATCATTTCCACGCTGCCATATATTCCGTAATTTTTTTCCGTAAAAACGCACTGAATCTGATTTTCAATAATCTGCGCTCCTTCTTTCTTAAAAGCCGTCAGTTTATCTTCCAAAACCTGCCTGGCCAGTCGTTCCTGTTCCTGTCTGGAATACCAGACCTTTTGTGGCTCATAGGCCCGGACAACCGTGTGGTTCAGTGTCAACGGCAGGTAAAAATTGGGGGTCAGCCGGTATTTAACCATTTCAGACACCATCTCATATCCCTGATCTGTATCCTCCCCATGTTCCAAAAATCCATTTTGCTTTTCCCTAAAATCCAGTGTTCCCAAAGATACTGTTTTTCCAAACAGTGTCCACTCCCACCGGGACCGTTTATTTCCTGTATAATTCTTATGGATGGTATAGGCCGGATAGTAATCCTGGCAAAAGACCTTTATTCTGGCGGTCACATCTCCGTCAGCCCGAACCGGATGGGTGGCACCCACACGCCCGTCATCATTAAAAATATCCACTTTCCCATAAATTAATACATCGCCTGCACGAACCCAGTCTCCTGGTGCCACAGCAGCCGTTCCCCTGCGCACAACAATGGATTCAATCATCCCATCGCTATCGGCCACAATATCTCCTGGTGCGGCGGATTTTTCTTCATCAGCCTTTAAATCGGCCTCCTTAATCTGTACAACCAGCTTTGTACCTGTAATTTTTGCAGAGACCCATGAAATATCATTATATTTCAATCTCAGCTCATCCTCCAGCCATTTTGAATCCACCATGGATTTAGCCATTCCTGTATGAATGCCCACTTCAGACATAAATTCAACAAGCCGCTGATCTGAATATTTTAAATTTCCCTGAATCTCAATATCCCATATACGACTTGAAAGTATATACAACAAAACCAGCAGAAGAAGTATGCCAGAATAAAAAAAAGGATGTCTTTTACTCCTCTGAAGAACAAAAGGCAGCCCTTTGCGTCTGAGCACCCTGGGGACACAGTGACTTTTTTTACAACAGGCCTTAATTTCCAAAAATCATTAAGACTTATATCAAAAACTGTCATTTCCGGCTCTGGCTGTCCATTCAAAGAAGGGGACTTTTCGGTCTTGCCTTCACTTCCCGCTTCTCCGGAGACGTAAACATTTCTCAAATAAATTCCTCTGTTGCGGCACAAATTCATAAACCGATGGCTGTCTTCACCTTTGATACCGCAGGTGACGCTTCCTTTAATCCAACCTGCAATTCTTCCCATAAGTCTAAACCCCCGTCTGTAAATTGCCCGAAAATGTCATCTGCAAAATCACACCGCAGATTTTTATATCCTCCTTGGAAAAATACATAATGGCCAGTTTTCGTCCCTCAATCTGAAGCTGCAGCTGTTCCAGCTGTATTTTTACCCGTTCCGGCGTGTATTCCATAATATTTTTATACTGCTCAATATAAATACTTCCGTTTCCGGACAAACGGATCAGGGGAAGCGGTTTTGCAGCAATATTCATATAATCCATAGGCTTTTTCAATATCGCTTTAATAGATTCATCATCCGGGGCCTTTTTTTTACGAAAACAGGATTTCTCTACCTGCCCCACAATCGCTTTATGCTTTGACTTCCTTTTCACGGCGGACCCTTCCTTTGCCGGACTTTTTACAGTATATGCACGCAAAAAAAGCTATAACACAAGGTTATAGCTTTTTGGAAAATAAATTTCATTATTTAAACTTGCGCTTTCTCGCAGCTTCGGACTTTTTCTTGCGGCGAACGCTTGGTTTTTCGTAATGTTCTCTCTTACGAATCTCCTGCTGGATACCAGCTTTTGCACAGTTTCTTTTGAATCTGCGTAAAGCACTGTCCAGAGTTTCGTTTTCTTTAACGATAACGTTTGACATAGCTCACACCTTACCTCCCTCCAGTTGCGTATTGTGCTTATACAACTGTGGGTATATATTTCATAGCACTATATGCATTATAGCATATTTTTTTAATTCGTCAACTGTTTTTCCAACATAATTTTATATTTATAGTCAGAATATGTATAATTGAGTCCCGAATTACCGATCACGGTTTGAATGACGCCCGTATCCCCATATCCGGCATTGATACGTTCAATATCATAGTATTCCAGCCGATCCTTGAAGGCTTCCGGCTGGTCATGGGCCTCACACAGCGGAAGCACGGCAATATCCTGATCTGTCCAATCTACAAAAGTAGGAATAATCTGTGCATATTCAAGCTGTGTCCCCCGGCTGGTCACCTTAAGCGTTACACTGGCAATAATACCCAAATCTCTGGGATAGCCGTTATCTGACTGATACTGCATTGAAGAAATAAAGTTACCCAGAGAATAAAATACAACCCCCGTATGCGCGGTGCCATCGGCCATGACTGTCTCTATAACCTCCATCGGCTGTACAACATGAGGATAACTTCCAAAAATAATATCAGCTCCGGATTCCACAAGCTTTTTAGCCAGTGCTTTTTGGTTCTCTCCAGGTTCAGAGGCATATTTTGTGCCGAAATGAAGATTCACAACAACAACATCTGCCCCCTTTGAGCGCATTTCCTGAATCTGGCTGCACAGCAGTGTTACTTTGGACTCATTGTAATTATCCAAATCAGCCTGACCATCCAGACTGTTTACATCATACTGGTCCGCCTCCTGGGGGGATTCGTTCAAAAATCCAGTGTAGGCAATGATTCCTACATTTACACCGTTAATATTCTTAATGGTATATTTCTGATCCGTTTTGTTTTTAAACGATCCTGTCTGATCCAATCCGGCCTCAGCGATATGGTCAATCGTTGCACTCACCCCTTCGCTGCCGCTGTCCAGCAAATGATTATTGGCGGTTGTCACCATATCCAGCCCCGCAGTTTTAAGATCTGCCAGCGCCTGTTCCGGAATATTGAAATTCATCTGGTTTACATCCGCCCAGTAACCGTAGCTGTTGCTGGAGGTCCCTTTATCTTTTCCTGCAGCCGTGCCTTCCAGATTGCCCAACACATAGTCCGACTGAGCCAGATAAGGCGCGATCGCCGTAAAGCTGGGTGAAAAATCAAAAGTCCCCTTTGTACTGTCATAAGCCCGGTCCATCTGATAATCATAAAACATGATGTCGCCCACACCGGTAATCGTAATTTCCTTTTCAATGTTGGCTGCAGCATATTTTCGCACTGCATCCTCCACCGAAGTATAGGGTTTTGTCTTTATATCGGAATCCCCGTTATACTGTGCGTAATAGTCCTTTGCAGACCGTGCGCTGTTAGCGCACAGAATGTAAAAGACGATAAAAAATACCGCACAGCCGAGAACGATCGCTAATTTTTTGATTTCTTTCATGGGCGTCTCCTTCTGCATCAGCCCAGCTGTCCGTCAAGTACCTGCACAGCAGCCTCTAAAGCCCGATCAATGCCGGCCGGATTTTTTCCGCCCGCCTGAGCCATGTTAGGGCGTCCGCCACCGCCGCCGCCTACAAGGCCGGCAATGCCTTTAATCAAATTGCCTGCGTGCGCACCCTGATTCATAGCGCCTTTTGTAGCCATGGCTAAAAGGCTGACTTTTCCGTCTTTAGCCGATGCAAGGACAATAACCCCCTCGCCCAGCTTTGTCTTTAGCTGATCGCCCAGATTCATCAGCCCCGGCATATCCACATCATCCACTTTGACCGCCAGCAAGGAAATTCCTTTTACCGTCTGAATCTGATTCATCACATCACCTAATGCTTCTTTGGCCATTTTATTTTTCAGCTTTTCGTTTTCCACTGTCAGCGTTTTGATCTCATCCAGCAGGGATTCAATACGTTTGACAAGCGCTGAGGGTTCGGCCTTAGCCGCATGTGCCGCATTTTTTAATTCCTGTTCAAGATTTTCATAATATTTAAATACACCGTCTCCGGTCAATGCCTCAATTCGGCGCACACCGGCAGCGACACCAGTCTCGGAAATAATTTTAAATGCCCGGATAACTCCTGTATTGGATACATGAGTACCGCCGCAAAGCTCTCGTGAAAAATCCCCCATGCTGACAACGCGGACATTCTGGTCATATTTTTCACCAAACAAAGCCATAGCACCGGTCTTTTTGGCTTCCTCGATATCCATAACCTTTGTAAGTACTGCCAGATTAGCGTCGATTTCATCATTGACAATACTTTCCACTCTGGCAAGTTCATCCGATGTCAATGATGAAAAATGAGTAAAGTCAAAGCGAAGGCGATCTTCATTATTACTGGAACCGGCCTGCTGAACATGATTGCCCAGAACCATCTGAAGCGCCTTCTGAAGCAGATGCGTGGCACTGTGATTCTTAGCCGTATCCTGACGTTTCTTTGTATCAATTTTTAATTTTACCGTATCGCTGGTTTTAAACATCCCCTTAGTGACAACACCGACATGGCCGATCTTGCCGCCTAAAAGCTTGATTGTATCCTTAACCTCAAATACACTGTCACCGCAGGTAATAACACCATGGTCAGCTTCCTGACCGCCGCTGGTGGCATAAAATGGGGTTTTTTCTACAAAAATGGTTCCCTTCTGGCCGTCCACCAGGGCATCCACAATCTCGTCTTCCGTTGTAAGAACAGTTACCGGGGATTCATATTCGCTGTACGCATAACCCACAAATTCACTGGTCAGTGCAGGATCAATGGACTGATAAACCGTTACATCGGCCCCCATATAGTTTGTTGTTTTTCTGGCCTTTCTGGCCTTATCCCGCTGTTCGTCCATAGCGGCCTTAAAGCCTTCCTGATCAATGGTAATCCCGTCTTCCTCCAGGATCTCCTCCGTCAAATCCAGAGGGAAACCATAAGTATCATAAAGTTTGAATGCATCTGCACCGGAAAGCACGCGGCTGTCCTGAGCCAGAACGCCGGCCTTCATCTCGTTAAGAATACTCAGTCCCTGATCAATGGTTTTATTAAATTTATCTTCTTCCTCGGTAATTACCTTGAAAATAAATGCTTTCTTTTCTTCCAGTTCCGGATAACCGTCTCTGGAGGTTTCAATTACCGTATTGCTAAGGTCTGCAAGAAATTTTCCGCCAATCCCCAAAAGACGTCCATGGCGGGCAGCCCGGCGCAGCAGACGGCGCAGAACATAGCCCCGGCCTTCATTGGAAGGCATAATACCGTCTGAAACCATAAAAGTTACAGAACGGATATGATCTGTAATAATACGAATGGAAACATCCTTCTTTGCATCTGCTTTGTATACAGCACCGGCCAGTTCACATACCTGTTCTCTCAGTGCTTTAATTGTGTCCACATCAAAAATAGAATCCACATCCTGAACAATGCTGGCCAGACGTTCCAGACCCATGCCGGTATCAATATTTTTACTTTCCAGCAGTTCATAGTTGCCATGACCGTCATTCTCAAACTGGGTAAACACATTATTCCAGATTTCCATGTAACGGTCACATTCACAGCCTACCGTACAGCCCGGCTTGCCGCAGCCATACTTTTCACCACGGTCATAATAAATTTCAGAACATGGTCCGCAAGGTCCGGCACCGTGTTCCCAGAAATTATCTTCCTTGCCAAACCGGAAAATGCGGTCAGCAGGAATACCGATTTCTTTATTCCATATTTCAAATGCTTCATCGTCCTCCACATAGACAGACGGATAAAGACGGTCTGCCTCAAGCCCGATTACCTTTGTCAAAAATTCCCATGACCATGCAATAGCTTCATGTTTAAAATAATCTCCAAAAGAAAAGTTTCCAAGCATTTCAAAAAATGTACCGTGGCGGTCTGTCTTTCCGATATTTTCAATGTCGCCTGTACGAATGCACTTCTGACAAGTGGTCACACGATTGCAGGGCGGAATCTCCTGCTTTGTAAAATAAGGTTTAAGGGGTGCCATACCGGAATTAATCAGCAGCAGGCTGTTATCATTATGAGGAATCAGAGAAAAGCTTTTCATAATCAGATGGCCTTTGCTCTGGAAAAATTCAAGATACATTCTTCTTAATTCATTTAATCCATAAGGTTTGTTCACTTTTTTGCCTCCTGTATTTTCAGGTTTTTATGGTAAAATTTTTTATGATCAATCCACATATTTCCATAAAAACAAATTACCGGCACACTACACGCCAGTATGCCAGTAATCTATTATAAAATCAATTGAAAGCTTTGTCAATTGCTCATTTCGCTGTTTTTTTGTCTCTGTATTTCTTACCCAGAATAAATCCTGCCACTGCCACACAAATCAGCAGAATATATTTTCCCAGATAAGTCAAAAATGCCGTAAGTAATGTCATCGCTTAACGCCTCCTTTTCAATGCCTTTGATGAAGCTCCGCCATCACTTCATCCCATGTCAGATCCTTTTGAACCATTAAAACCATCACATGATAAAGAAAATCCGAAATTTCGTATTTCAGCTCCTCTTTATCCGGATTTTTGGCTGCAATCACAATCTCCGTGGCTTCCTCTCCTACTTTTTTCAGGATCTTGTCAATGCCTTTATCAAACAGATAATTGGTATATGAGCCTTCCTTTGGATGAACCTTTCGATCCCTGATGGTTTCCATAAGCTCTTCCAGTATAATTGACGGATTTGATACATTATATTCCTTTTTAGCCAGTTCTGTAAAAAAGCAGCTTTCATGGCCTGTATGGCAGGCAGCCCCCACCTGAGCCACCCGTGCTAAAATGGTATCATAATCACAGTCAATATCCAGCGATTTCACATACTGGTAGTGGCCGGATGTTTCTCCCTTTTTCCACAGACACTTTCGGCTGCGGCTGTAATAGGTCATTCGCCCGCTTCTCAGCGTTTCCTGATAGGCCTGTGCATTCATATACGCCAGCATTAAAACCTTACTGGTTTGATAATCCTGAACAATCACCGGCACAAGACCTTCACTGTTTGTTTTAAACCTGGAAAAGTCCATGGCCGGGCTTAAAACAGACCGGCCTTGAATCAGCTCCGGCAAAGTCTCGCAGGGTAAAACATAGATGGTCACCTGCACATCCTCAGGAATCCCCCAGATTGATACCAGTTTTCGGGATAAATCCCGGGATACGTAAAACCGTCTGCATCCTTCCTGGTAGAGGCCGTCAAGTACAGAAGCACAAAGCTGTCCATCTTTAATCAGGATTCCCACCTTTTCGGTACCGAACCTTAAAAGGCCTTCCCTTAAAACCGCCATACCGCCGCCCTCGTCAGGACAGATCAGGGCCGTCGCTGCACCGGCATATAAAACTTTTTTAACATCTTCGAACCGATGATACACCTGATATACATCCACAGGTACATCACAGGCCGGCTGTACATGCTTGATCAGATCCAGCAGGCTTTCTTCCCGGGTATTCACCGGTTCCATAGACGCCTTACTTTCATCTCTCTGATCACAAATCAAAATCCGCCCGGCACCGTCTGCTTCCATCACACATATGGAATCCAAATACATATTCACTGTATCCGGGCTTAATACACAATCCTCAAAAGGCTGTAAAATCACTGCCGGCTCTTTTAAACTATTGATCATCCCTGCGCCGTCCTTTCTCGAATCTGTTAATCGCTTCTCTAAGATCTATGCTGCCGTCATATAGCGCTGTGGCAATAATCGCACCGGATACACCAAGCTTTTCAATCTGATCCAGATGAGAAAGCGATGAAATGCCACCGGCAGTAATAATATTCATATTGCTTTTCATTACCAATTCTCTGGTGTTTTCAATACTGGGGCCGCTGTGCAAAGATGAACGGATCACATCGGTATATACCACATTTTCCACACCAAGCTCACTGAGCACATTAATGAGCGAAATAGCATTAAACTTACTGAACCGCTCCCGCCCGTCAATGGCCACCATACCGTTAATTGCATCAATACCCACCACATAATGCTCACTGCCGAAAAGAGAAATAACCTCGGTATTAAAATTTCGGTTCTGGGCCGGTCTTGTACTACACACAACTCTGGTTACTCCCATGTTCAGATAGTAGTCGATATCCTTCACGCTCCGAACGCCTCCACCCACCTGTACAGGGATGTGAACACTGCCTGTAATGGATTTCACGATTTCGCTATTTACAGGCATTCCCATAGACGCACCGTCCACATCGACAATATGCAGCCACGAGGCGCCGGCATCTTCATAAATACGCGCCAGCACAGCCGGATTGCTTGTATAAATATTCTGTCGTTTAAGCGGAGCCGCCGAAGGGTTAAAACATCTTCCGTTTTTAATATGAATTGTTGGGTATAACTGCATCATTCAATATCCTTCCTGTCTTACAATGAACCTTTTGTTGATAATACATCCGAAATACGAGGGTCAAAATCCACCGCCATATCCAAAGCCTTGGCAAATGCCTTGAAAATACCTTCGATTATATGATGATTATTCTCACCGGCCAAAAGCCGGATATGGAGATTCATCCCCGCACTGTAGGACACTGCATAAAAAAACTCCCGGACCATCTCTGTGTCAAAGCCGCCGACCTGCTGCGAACTTAAGGTCACGTCATATCCCAGATAAGGTCGTCCTGATAAATCGATTGCGGCAAGTACAAGGACATCATCCATAGGCAGAATAAAGGAACCGTAACGGCGGATTCCTCTTTTGTCCCCCAAAGCCGCCTTAATTGCTTCACCGAGAACGATCCCCGTATCTTCAATCGTATGATGACAGTCCACATCCAGATCTCCTTTAACTTTTAATTTCAGGTCAAAAAAGCCATGCTTCGAAAAACCGGCAAGCATATGATCAAAAAAACCAATCCCTGTACTTATATCCGATTTTCCCGTACCATCCAGGTTCAACTGCATAAAAATATCTGTCTCATTGGTTGTTCTTTTAATATCACTGATTCTTTGCGCCATCTTTTCCTCCGTCATTTTTCAAAACGCACCTGAATAGAATTGGCATGCGCTGTCAAATATTCTGACTCTGCGAAACGGATAATATCGTCTTTCACAGGTTCAAGGGCCTCTTTTGAGTAATAAATAATACTGGATTTTTTTACAAAATCATCCACACCCAGAGGAGAAAAAAACTTGGCAGTGCCGTTGGTTGGTAAAATATGATTAGGTCCGGCAAAATAATCTCCAAGGGGTTCGCTGCTGTATTCTCCCAGGAAAATGGCGCCTGCATTTTTGATTTTTGTCATCACCTCAAAAGGATTTTTAGTGACGATTTCCAGATGCTCTGAGGCAATGTCATTAGCAATAGCCACCGCTGCATCCAAATCATCTGCAATCAGAATATATCCGTAGTTTTCCAGGGATTTTTCCAGAATATTTCTTCTGGAAAGATGGGTCATAAATTCCTCCACAGCGTCTGAAACCTGGGCAGCCAGTGTCTCACTTGTTGTCACAAGAATCGCTGATGCCAGTTCGTCATGCTCTGCCTGTGACAGAAGGTCTGCTGCCACAAACCTGGGATTTGCCGTCTCGTCGGCAATGACAAGAATCTCACTTGGTCCGGCAATGGAATCAATACTCACATGTCCATAAACCGCTTTTTTGGCCAGTGCCACATAAATATTTCCCGGTCCTACAATCTTATCTACTTTTGGTATGGATGCCGTGCCAAAAGCCAGGGCTGCGATGGCCTGGGCTCCGCCCACCTTATAAATTTCATGAGCACCAGCCTCATGGGCAGCCACCAGCGTTGCCGGATTCACTCTGCCGTCAGCGCCCGGCGGTGTGACCATCACAATCTTATCCACACCGGCCACCTTGGCAGGTACGGTATTCATAAGCACCGAAGATGGATAAGCCGCCCGGCCGCCCGGCACGTAAATGCCTGCGGATGCTAAAGGCGTCACCTTCTGCCCCAGTATGGTGCCATCGGCTGTTGTATCAAACCAGCCATACTGACGCTGCTTTTCATGGTAAATCCGGATATTCTCCATGGATCTGCGGATGACCTCAAGCAGTTTGGCATCTACCTGTCCATAAGCTTCCTTAATCTCTGCATCGGTGACGCGAATATTCTGGGCACAAAGATCGGCCTTATCAAACTGCTTTGTATATTCAAACACAGCTGCATCGCCCCTAGTCTTCACATCCCTGATAATCGCATCCACACGTTCGCTGTAGCCCTCATAATTATTGGGACTTCTTTTAAGCAGATCATTGAGAATATTCACTGCACTGTCTTTTGTTAAACGTAAGGTTCTCATCTTTTCCTCCCATCCCGAAAAATTTTCCCGGATATTATTTTTATTATATCAAAATAATCGTAAAAAGTAAATTCAAACAATTGAGCTGCCAATCATAGGTTTAATTTCATAGAGGAGACGGGTAATCCGCTCATTCTGCATTTTCATACTCACCTGATTGACAACCATCTGAGCTGAAAGGGGGCAGATCTCCTCCAGAACCGTCAGTCCGTTTTCCCGCAGCGTGGAACCGGTTTCCACAATATCTACAATCACTTCCGAAAGTCCCACAATGGGTGCCAGTTCCACAGAACCGTTAAGCTTGATGATTTCCACGGTCTGATGCTTTTTATTATAAAAATAGTCTTTGGCAATATGCGGATATTTTGAGGCAACCCGAATAAGTGCCTGATGCTTTAAAAGCTCTCTGGCGCTTTCCGGCCCGCACACACACATACGGCATTTTCCAAATCCCAGATCCATCACCTCATACAGCCGCCGGCCTTCCTCCAAAATCGTATCCCGTCCTACAATACCAATGTCTGCGGCACCGTATTCCACATAAGTCGGCACATCGCTGGCCTTTGCCAAAAACATTTTAATTTTCTGCTCCTCATTGACAAATATCAGTTTTCTTGTGGATGAATCCTTCATTTCTTCCATCTGTATCCCGATTTTTTCGAAAAGCTCCAGTGTTTTTTTTGCCAGCCGGCCTTTAGCCAGCGCAAATGTAAGATATTTCATGTCTTTTCCTCCAACCCTTTCCCCATAATCAGCCAATCTCACATCCCACAGTCAGAATACTGTCAATCTGGTGATTGGAACTGTATGTGTCATAATCGGCCATCGTCAATTCCGGAACATACCGGTTCATCACAACATTCTTTTTCTGCGCCCGAAGTTCTCCGGCCATTTTAACAGCGTCACTATAACTGTCCTGCCCATAAATAATCATTACAGTTGTGTCCTTTAAGGGAATCTGGACTTTCTGCCGTGACAGGGCCGCCATAAGCCGGTCAACGACAACGGCCAGCCCCACAGACGGAGCCTGCTTGCCAAACTGGCCCAAAAGATGGTCGTATCGCCCGCCTTTAACAACCGCATCGCCGATACCGTAAGTATAGCCTCTGAAAATAACACCTGTATAATAGTCATAATCCGTAAGCATGGCCAGATCAAACGTTACATATTTTTCATATCCATACTGACATATGATCTTATATATATGTTTCAGCCTTAAAAGCGCCCTCTGAGCCGCCGGATTCTTAATCAGATCAGCGGCTTCATCCAGGACATCGGCCTGTCCAAAAAAGTCAGGAAGACGGACAAGTATATTTTTAAGTTCATCGCTGACAGGCGTGTCTTCAATAAGATTTTGAATACCAAAATAATTTTTATTGGCAATAAGCTGCCGGAGATGCGACACACTTTCAGCCTCCAGCCCGGACTGGAAAATCAAAGCTTTAAAAAAGTCTGCATGGCCAATATCCAGCTGAAAATCCTTTAGACCGGCTTCCAATAAAAGTCCGATGGCAAGAACAATAATTTCGCCGTCAGCTTCTGCACTGTCATCGCCGATCAGTTCTGCACCCAGCTGCGTGGATTCCTTCATCAGCCCCTGATAGCTGGAATTATTAATAAACACATTGCCAATATAAGAAAATCGCAGAGGAATCACTTCATCCTTATAATATTTGGCAGCCGCTCTGGCTATTGACGGTGTAATATCCGGCCGCAGGACAAGGGTATTGCCTTCCCGGTCAAAAAATTTATACATTTTTCTGGCATTAACGGTTCCCGTTTCCCCATTAAATATATCGAAAAATTCAAATGTGGGCGTCTGTATACTTTCATAGCCATAAGATTTCAGCTTCCCGGATAAACGTTCCTGCAGAACAATTTTTCGGGCACACTCACCGCTGTAAATATCCCGGACACCTTCAGGCGTATGTAATAAAACATCCTTCATCTTGATCTCCATTTCCCCGGGGCCGTACAATCGCCCCCGGTTTACTTCAGTTTGCTGCACTTTTACATTGCTTTATTGTGTTAAATTGCTAATTTGATGATGTGTTTTTATTATACACATCGCCTCTTTTTTTGTCAACGCCCTCTTTTTTATCTTTTTTCTACCGATGATCCAAATCCTTCTGAATCAGTGGCAGATACTGTACATAATAGCCTTTGACCGGAATGGTGAAATCAGGGTTAAGCTCATCATATCGTATGCTTTTAGCATGTCCGGTTTTGGCTCTGTTCCAGAAATGGGCCAGCTCATTAAATCTCATATAATAATATACATTTTGCTGAGCAAAAAAGATAATCAAAAAAGAAATACCGCCCTGTTTTTCAAAATCCTCCATACACACAATCTGATGTTCATGAACATTCTGAATCGGAAAGTTTGTGCCATGACATTCTTTCGCATCAAAACAGACCGGTATTCCCTGAACGGCACCAATATAGTCTACCGTGGAACGTTGTTCAAAATAGGCCAGCGTAATATGACGCTGGGCCTTGTCAATTTTTATAGGTTTAATCGGCGTCGGGATTTTTTGAATCAGCGCCAATCCCGACTGCCTGTACTTTTCATTGGTAAGGTTTATAAGTTCTTCCAGTCCGGACCCTCTAAGCCCTCTTGAATTCCATGTAGCCATGTTCATCCATCCCGTCGCTTAATTTTTCTTCCTTAAGGATACACTGAAATAACGTTGGCAGAGGTGCCAAAAAGCTTTTATTACTGATTTTTGTCAAACGCATTGTATCTTTTGGCATTGTCATACACATACAATGTAAAAGCTGATATTTCAAATGATACTTCCTGTAAAAATAATCGTTTATCCCCCTGTCCCCATATTTGCCGTCTCCGATAATGGGATGACCAATACTGGACAGATGGGCTCGAATCTGATGAGACCGTCCCGTAATCAGTCTGACAGCCAAAACACTGTATTTTTCACCGGTGCATATCGGTTGATATACGGTTTCTATAAAATCACTGCCCGAAGCCGGCGTTTTGGTTACAGTCACCATGTTGGATACCTCATCCTTAACCAGATAGCCTTTTATATGCTGTCCCTGACTTACCCGGCCTGCCACAAGGCAGCAGTAATACTTGCCTACCCTGTGGCTTCGAATAAGCGCTGACATATCCTGAAGCGCTGCCATAGTTTTGCCTCCGATGAGCACACCGCTTGTATTCCGGTCCAGACGATGGCAGACCGATGGTTTGAAACTTTTTAAATCTTCCGGCTTAAGCTGACCCGTATCAATCAGGTGGGAAATTAAAGCCTCATTGGCAGAAACATCCTCCGGCTTTGCCTTCTGAGAAAGCATGCCTGCACTTTTATTAATAACTATAATATCGTCATCTTCGTAAACAATATCCAGATGTTCATGGACAATCGTTACCTTGGGCGCTTCGGAAAATTTACAGATTGTTTCATCAGAAAGCCACAGTGTAATTTCATCGCCCACATTAAGCTTTTCGCTTCCGTCTGCCTTTTTTTTGTTTAACGTTATATTCTTTTTTCTCAACATTTTATAAATAAAACTTTTCGGTGCCCGGTTTAAAATTTTCGCAAGCAGCTTATCCAGTCTTTGTCCGGCCTCATTGGGGGTTACGGTTTGATTCTGCATCAAAATACTCCTTTGTAAAAAATTTCCTTATCTCAGACAGCCCGGCTTAAAAGATCAGCAATAATGCGCTCATCCTTTTTTGAAGTCTCCACAGGGCTTTGTCCGACTCTTTTTAAGGCTGTCATAAATTTTTCAAAATCTGTAAAAACCATAGGAACCCCACTGCTTCCACCGGCCTTTACACTAGCCGTTAAATATGCCTGAATCTTTTCCGGCGCCGTTTTCTGTGATGGCACAAAGGCAAAAATATTACCGCCGTGAATAACGGCATAATGAATGGCCATGGAGCCTTCATATCGGGTTAAAACCAGATCTGACAGCACCGTTACTGCCTTTCCTGCCGTTTCTTTGACCTTATTAAATCGATCCGCATCCCCGCTTTGATATGGCAGGATTAAGATCAGTGCAATCAGTGCCTTTGCGGCGGGAAGCACAAGCAGGATTCCTAAAATAGTAACCATATTAAGGCGGGTTTTAAAGTAAAGCCAGCCGCCGCCAACCACGGCTGCTATAATGACAGCCCAGCAGATTACCTTCACCAGCTGGTTTTTCTTACACTGGTCAATATAACCAATTCCGCCTTTCATTATTTTTTTCCGGTTCATCTGACAAACATCCCCATTCCTTTAAGAATCAGTTTATGAGGAACCAGCCGGGCAGCCCCATAAAACAGTTTCATGGGCAAACCATAGACAGATACTTCCTCCCGCCGCATGGCATCCTTCCAGGCCAAATGCACCACCTTGTCAGGCTCTGCCATAAATATATTTTTCACAACTCTCAGACTGCCGCCTGTACCGCAGGCTCCAAAAAACTCTGTATTTACCGGGCCCGGGCAAACGGCTGTAACCGAAATTCCCCGGCGCTTCAGTTCACAGCCCAGGCTTCTGGCATAACTTAACACATAAGATTTTGTGGCCGCATAAATTCCAAAACCGGGCTGAGGCAGGAAGGCCGCCGCAGATGACATCATAATCACACGCCCGCCGGATACCATATATTTCAAGCAGGACTGACAAACCCCTGTCAGAGCACGCACATTGACATCGATCATCCCCAAAGCGTCATTAAAATCCTGATCCATCTGATTGCCATATCGCCCATAGCCTGCGCTTAAGACAAGGGTACGAATATGGGGTTTTTTCTTATCCAGTAATGCCCTGAACTGATCCAGCGTTTCCTTTTGGGATAAATCCATGGCCAGGATACGCAAAGGCCTGCGAATATGGTGCTGAAGCGCCTCCAGCCGTTCCCGCCGACGGGCAATCACCCAGATTTCATCCAGTCCGCCGGATTTTTTATCAATCATTTTAACAAATTCCATACCGATACCAGATGAAGCACCGGTGACAATAGCGATTTTCATCCCTATCCTTCCTTTCACTTCTTTTTATGCACATTGCGGATTGTCTTTTTTTTCTTAGGACGGACACTGCTGCCGCTTCCCCCCTGGGCATTTCTGTGTCCGCCCTGTGTGAATTTGTCTTTATCCTTATATTTTGGACGAATCAGGCATTTTTTATCATAACCGATTAAATCAGTACGTCCGGCCTTGCACAAAGCTTCCATCACCAGATCATAGTTTTTCGGATTCCGGTACTGAATCAGCGCCCGCTGCATGGCCTTTTCATGGGGATCCACAGGAACATAAACCTTTTCCATTGTTCGTGGATCATAGCCAGTATAGTACATACATGTAGAAAGGGTAGACGGTGTTGGATAAAAATCCTGAACCTGTTCCGGCATATATCCCAGATCTCTGAGATATTCAGCCAAAGTTATGGCATCCTTCATCGTAGAGCCTGGATGGGAGGACATTAAATATGGCACAAGAAATTGATTTTTTCCCAAATCCTGATTGATTTTTTTATACCGCTCCGTAAATTTACGGTATACATGATTGGACGGTTTTCCCATTAACCGCAAAACATTATCCGAAACATGCTCCGGAGCCACCTTAAGCTGTCCTGAAACATGATATTCACACAGTTCTCTAAAAAAGGTGTCGTCTCCGTCTGCCAGCAGATAATCAAAGCGGATTCCTGAGCGGATAAATACCTTTTTTACCCCAGGAATCTGCCTTAACGCTCTCAGCAGTGAAAGGTAATCCTTATGATCTGCCTTCAGATTCACACATGGTTTTGGAAACAGACACTGTTTATTTGGACAAACACCATGTTGAAGCTGCTTATCACAGGCCGGGAATCTAAAGTTGGCCGTAGGTCCGCCTACATCATGAATATAGCCTTTAAAATCCGGATCCCAGACAAGCTGACGCGCTTCATTGATAATAGACTCATGACTGCGCACCTGTATAATCCGGCCCTGATGAAAGGTTAAGGCACAAAAGCTGCAGCCTCCAAAGCAGCCCCGGTTGCTTACAAGGCTGAATTTAACCTCCTCAATAGCAGGCACACCTCCGGCAGCCTCATAGGAGGGATGATAATTTCTCATATAGCCCAGTGCATAAACCCGATCCATTTCCTCCGTGGTCAATGGCCATGATGCAGGATTCTGAACAACATATTCATGATCACTGTACTTTTCCACCAGTGTTTTTCCTGAATAAGGATCCGTATTGGTGTACTGAGTATAAAAGCTTTTCGCATAGGACTTTTTGTCATTTTTAATCGTTTCAAAATCCGGGAGCATGACCGGTTCATAAACATTATCAATATTTTTAGTTTTATAAACAGTTCCCCGTATAAATGTCACATCTTTAATATCCAGTCCACTGTTTAAGGCATCTGCCACCTCTACAATACTGTGTTCTCCCATACCGTACATTAAAAGGTCCGCACCGGAATCCAGCAAAACGGAACGCTTCATAGAATTACTCCAGTAATCATAATGGGCCATACGCCGCAGACTGGCCTCAATACCACCAATCATTACCGGAATATCTTTATAAGTCTGACGAATCAAATTTCCGTAAACAACCGTGGCATAATCCGGACGTTTTCCATAAACCCCGCCTGGTGTAAAGGCATCATTGTGTCTGCGTTTTTTTGATACCGTGTAATGATTCACCATTGAATCCATATTCCCGGCCGTAATAATAAAGCCCAGTCTTGGCCGTCCAAAAACATCAATACTCTCTTTTTTTCTCCAGTCCGGCTGGGATATTATGCCCACACGATATCCATGGGCTTCCAGCACACGGCTGATAATGGCATGTCCGAAAGACGGATGATCCACATAGGCATCACCGATCACGTAGACAAAATCCACCTGATCCCATCCCCGTCTTTCCATATCCTCGCGACAAATGGGAAGAAAATCTTTAATCATTGGTTATACCTCTTATTTCTTCATAGCTTTCAATATAATCATCTGCCAGCTGCCTTTTTATTTCCCGTTCAGGAGCCGAATATGCATCTTCAACAGCACAGCATCTCATTCCTGCACGCTTGGCTGCCATGATTCCCAAAGGAATATCTTCAAACACAAGACATTTTTGTGTGGACACATTCAAAAGCCTGGCAGCTTCCAGATAAACATCCGGGTCCGGCTTGCCTTTATGAATATCTTCACCTGTGAGAATAACATCAAAATATCCCCGTAGATCATGGGCATTCAAAACCGCATCCGTAAGCCGTCTTGTATTACTTGTTGCAATGGCACAGCGTATGCCCCGGGTCTTCAGGCTGGTTAAAAACCGGATTATTCCAGGCTTAAGAGGGGTTTCATGGCTGTACTTTTCATAGGCCATATCGTTCCAGTCCTGGATGATTTTTTCCACAGAATTCTTAATTTTAAAAGTCTTCTGAAAATAAACAGCTGTCTGCGTCACGCTGATTCCCGCAATGGCTTCCTCAAGCCCTTCAGGAACTTTAATGCCAAATCCGGCCAGATACTGTTTGTCAATATCTGCCCACATCCACATGGAATCCACCATTGTTCCATCCAGATCAAAAATAACGGCCTCAATATCTTCCATAAGCCCTGAATGAGATCCACCGTTCTCTCCTTTAAGTGCAGCCAGCTCTTTTTCAGAAAGCGGTCTGTACTGACCAGGTGCCAGCTGCTCATCCAGCATGAGGGAACCCATGGAAAGCCGTTTCAGATAAACAACACGTTTTCCGACGGTCTCAAACATTCGCTTCACCTGATGAAACTTTCCTTCATGAATTTCCAGGGTAATCTCGGAATACACATCGCCCTTTCCGTCTGTAAAGGTTTTCAGAATTTCCAGTCTGGCCGGAAGGGCCGTCAGGGACGGGTCCACCACAAGACCGGCTTTAAACGCAGCCACATCCGACGAATCCACCAGGCCCGCCACCCTGGCAAAATAGACCTTTGACACATGTTTTCTGGGAGACAGCAGGTTATGCGCCAGCGCCCCGTCATTGGTAATAAGCAAAAGACCTTCTGTATCCCGATCCAGCCTTCCCACAGGAAACAAATCCCGGCGCGCCCGAGAATCAATAAGATCAACCACGGTCCGGGTTTTTTTGTCCTCTGTGGCAGAGATCACCCCTGCCGGCTTATTAAGCATGTAATACTCATAGTGGATATAGCCAACCACCGTACCGTCACAGGCAACGGAATCCACAGATGTATCCACCTTAAACTGAGGATCTGACACAATTTTTCCATTGACCGACACAAGGGCCCGGCGAATTTTTTCTTTAACCTGACTCCGGGTGCCTATCCCCATATCTGCCAGATATTTATCTAATCTCATCACTGTTTTTTTCTGATTTAAGCCCATCTCCACCCCACCGGATATTTATTTTTCAATGTACCGCCATTAAGTTTTCCAAAGCCCAGAGGATATCCTTCAACACATACAAGATACCAGCCGTTTTCCAATGACGGTTCGGTTTCAATTGTTTCACATTTCAGATATTTCAGCACCCTGAGATCATCCTGTTTCAGATCAATCACATGATGGCACTGGTGCTTATACAGACCTCTTGCAAAGGCGCCTGATGGTTCAAAACGCTTCTTTTTAAGCTCACCCAGATACCATCCGTTTCTTATCACATGAAGCCCTGAAAGTTTTGGCATCATTTCAGGAAAATAGTAAAGGCTGTCTCTTTGGACAACAAGCCGCCGGCGATCAAAAGGAACATCAATCTTTGCATCCCTGACAAACGCATCAAAGGATTCAATATCTTTGGGTTCCTTTGAAAAATTATACGTCTCAGCCCCAAATTTTGAAACTTCCCGCGTCCCCATTTCTGATCCGGATTTTTTTAACAGCGCACAGAAATGTCCTTCACCGTCAACCTTGTGGGGCCACAACCGTTCCTGGCTTATCAATTCCATCTCCGGCCGTTCTTTCAGCAGATATGCCACACTGCCTTCATCCTCAATACCAGAAAATGTGCAGGTGGAGTAGACCATAGATCCGCCGGGCTTAAGCATATCCGCACCGTTTAGCAAAATCTGACGCTGAATTTCACCAAAATACTCAGGGCCGGACTTTTCCCAGTTGGCCGTCATGGACGGCTTTTTGCGAAACATCCCTTCACCGGAGCAGGGCGCATCAATAAGCACCTTATCAAAATATTCCGGAAAATGCTGGACCAGTTTATGAGGATATTCACTGAGCACAAGGCTGTTTGTGATGCCAAAAAATTCAATATTTTTCAGCAGTGCCTTTGCTCTTGACTGACTGACATCATTGGAAACCAAAAGTCCCGTCCCCCCAAGTTTTGCCCCAAGCGCCGTACTTTTACCCCCGGGAGCCGCGCATAAATCCAAAACCTTATCGCCAGGGTCCACCGGCAAAAGATGGGCCGGGCGCATGGCCGACGGCTCCTGAATATAATAAAGCCCGGCGTGATACAAAGGATTTTTGGAATATTTCTGAGTACCGTCGTAATAAAAACCCAACGCATTCCAGTCTACACGTCTCAGATTTTCTCCGGTCAGCTCCAGATATTCCTCTGGCGTCAGCTTTAATGTATTTATTCTCAAACCGCTGTTCATAGGCTTATCATAACTTTTTATAAAATCATCATACTCATCTGCCAGCAGTTCTTTCATTTCATCTAAAAATTTTTGTGGAAAATCAATCATTCGTTGCTCCCCTTTTCATAGACTTCATCAATCAGCAGATCATGACCGTCAGCGGCCGTGGTGGCCAGCGTATCACAGCGTTCATTCTGTGGATGACCGTCATGACCTTTTACCCAGTGAAAGCAAACCTTGTGGCATCGCATGGCATCAAGCATACGCTTCCACAGATCTACATTTTTCACCGGTTCATTCTTTCCCCGTTTCCAGCCTTTTTTGATCCATCCATCAATCCAGTGCTGGTTAAATGCATCTACCAGATATTTGGAATCTGAATAAAGATCAATTTCACAGGGACGGTTTAAAGCCTCAAAAGCGGCAATCGCCGCCATCATCTCCATCCGGTTATTGGTTGTTCTGCGAAAACCGGCGGATAGTTCTTTAACGTGAAGAATTCCTTTTGAATCAATATATTCCAGTACTGCGCCGTAGCCGCCCGGGCCTTCCGGATTGCCTCTGGCTGCACCGTCTGTATAAATCGTTACCTTCATTTTATAAATTCCTTTCATTTCATTATCATACCAGCCTCAGCCCGTATGTTTCCGACATCCACTGTCCTCCGGACTTACATGCATCGGTTTATACCAGTGACACCTGGGACCAGACGCCGGTTTTTTCAAAACTTTTGGCAGCCATTGCGGCCTCATTGGTTATTGAAGGATCAAAACCAATGATATCAAGAAGTTTTATAGCATTTCTGGAAACTGCCTTGCCGGGATGAATCATATAGTCAAATAACACGTCATTATCTTTGATTTCTTCCTGAAAATGATAGCTGGAAAAATGGTTCTGCAAAATCGTGGCCAGCTCGATATCATGGGTTGCCGCAAAGCATAAGGTGTTTTTGCGGGAAAGTTCGGCAAGAATCCGGGAGGATGCCGCAATACGTTCCACTGTATTGGTTCCTCTTAATACTTCATCGATAAAGCACAGCATAGGCACCGTGTCCCCTGAAGCGTCCAGAATCCGTTTCAGCGAACGGATTTCCACAATATAATAACTTTCGTTATCCATAATACTGTCTTTTAGGGCCATTGACGAATAGACTCTAAAATAACTGGAACGGTAACTGTCCGCCAGGCAGGTATAAATGGTCTGGGCCAAAATAGCATTAATGGCTACAGTCTTTAAGAATGTAGACTTCCCCGATGCATTAGATCCGGTCACAAGCACGCAGTGCGCCTCATCCAGACTGTTTTTTACCGGGTTAATAACCATGGGGTGATATATATTTTCCGTTTTTATAAAAGGCTTTCCCTGCAGCGTCAGTTCCGGCACACAGTAATCACCCATGTATGCCCTGTAAGAGGCAATGGCAATATCACTGTCCAATTCACCAATCATATCCATCAGTAAATCCAGCTCATCTTTGTACTGATAAATACATGAAACCATCCGATCAAACACAATCAGATCCACATGGGTTACCATTTTAATATAATCCAGAACAATGGAAATTAAATCCGCAGAAAAATCCGTGCCGGATACAAAAAGCCAGGCATTGCGCCCGACCTTTTTAAGGGGGCGGACATTTTTTTCAAGCCTGTGATTATAGTCATTCAAAGCGCTGATTTTAAGTGCAGCCAAATCTGCAGCCGTCTGGGTCAGACGGGCCAGATAGGCAAATACAACAAAATAGCTGCCAACCTTGCCTTTGTACCAGAAATAAACAGCCATGTTCACCACAATGATCAGAATCAGCAAGGGAACATAAGTAACTGGCCGGATAAAACAGCCTGCTATGGCTATTAAAAGCAGGGCACATAAAACAATATGCACCATAGGACTTTTAGGGCGCAAAGAACGGACACTTTCCAGATACTGGCTCACGCTGGCTGTTCGAAGTTTTCCCAGTCGTTTAAGTACATACTGGACCTTCAGCCGCTCATCCTCATGTTCGTGAAAAAATCTGGCCACCCGGTCCCGTTCCATAAGCACTTTAGAATCCGTGGTGGGCATTCTTAGCATGGCATAAAGATATTCCTCGCCTACCCCTGTCTGAGTATTGTTTATAATCATAAACACGGTTTCCATATCCAGGTCATTCCATGTAATATCATCCACGACATCCTGTTTTTTCTCTCTGCTTTTATAATAACAGCCGATCCCCTCATACCGTCCTGCCTTGTAATCATTATCCGGAACACGCCCGTATTCACGCAGCAGCTGAGCATAAAATTTAGACCGTCTGTGCAGCTTATCATAAATCATTTTTCCGATAATAAATAGAACAACAGCGCCCACAATCAGCGCATAAATTTGTCCGTTTGTCAATAAAATTCCTCCCTGCTTTTTAAGTTGTAATCATCTTATCATTAATCCTCTGGTCTGTCAAAGTACTGTTTTTCAAAATATGCTTTTCCCACACCGTACTCCCTGCCAATCATCCGACTCATTTCTTTTGGACTTTCCATACATCCGTTGTCCAGCCACAGCCGGATCATTGCCGTCAGTCCGGCCATGAAGAAGGTTTCATGATAGCTCAGCTCATAGGCATCCGCAAAGCCTATTTTTCGTCCCGTCTCCGCCTTTGAGATTTGATATTTTTCAGGCAGAATAACGTTAATCACCTGCATTTTTGAGTTTCTGGACAAATACACACTGTAAAACGCCCTGTTTTCTTTTACAAATTCAAACACCTTTTCAAAAACATGGCCAATTCCCAGGTAATGATCTTCACTGATCACTTCTTCTACCAGTTTTTTCCCCATCTGGGCCTCTGTCTGTTCCATTAAATCATAAATATCCAGATAATGGTTGTAAAACGTTTTTCGGTTAATTCCTGCCAGGGCACACACCTCACTGACTGTAATTTTTCCCGGTTCCTTTTCCTTAAGCAGCTCTAAAAGAATTCGGTGCAGCTGTTTTTCGGTTTGAAGAAACCTTTGATTATTTGCTGTATTCATATAAACCCTCCTCATTAATTACACATTTGTGTAATAATTGACCATTGGCATGAATCTTTATAAAGATTATAATCAATTCATATTAAATAAACAAGTGTTACTTTAAAGGAGAGGTTTTTATGGGAAACGAACATATTTTAAAAGAAGCCCCCATTGGACAGCTGATGATCAAACTTTGCGTCCCCACCATTGTCGTCATGCTGGTTATCGTTGCCTACAACATGGCAGATATTTTTTTCATCGGCCAGACCGGTGATTCCATGCAGGTTGCTGCACTGTCTCTTTCTACCCCGCTATTTTCTGTGCTTCAGGCATTGGGAACCTTACTGGGCAGCGGTGCCTGTACGGCCATTGCCGTTGCCCTCGGTCAAAAAAAATATAAGGATATTCAGGCCATGACCAGCTTCTGCGCCTGCGGCTCCTTGATCATCGGCGTCCTGTTTGCTGTCATTGTTCTTATTTTTACAGATCCTCTTGTGGCGCTTTTAGGCGGAAGTGCCAGGACAACTGACGCAGCCTGCACCTATATCCGCATCCTTTCCCTGGGATCACCGGCTATTATTTTTGCCAATGTTTTTGCCAATGTGGTTCGCTCAGACGGATCAGCCAAACAGTCTATGATTGGCAACGGCATTGGAACACTGACCAACATTATTCTTGATCCGCTTTTTATCCTTGTATTTCATATGGGCATTGCAGGTGCGGCCATCGCCACAGTGATTGGTAATATTGCCAGCTGTACCTATTTAATTATTTATATATTGAGGAAGCAAAAAAACTTTTCCCTATCTCCCAAAAAACTTTCCCTTCGCCGGGAAGTTTCGTGGGATATCCTCTTATTGGGGGTTCCTATGGCCGCCGGAACCCTTCTGATGAGCTTTTCTTCCGTGTTCATGAATAAACTGCTGGCTGGTTACGGTGATATTGTTCTGGCCGCATCCGGTGTTTCTGGAAAAATCGGCATGCTCCTTTCCATGATTGCCATGGGGATCTGTATGGGTATACAGCCGGCAATTTCTTATAGTTATGGCTCCGGAAATATGAAACGAATGAAAAACATCATTGTCCGTACAGGTATAACGACGATCGGCATCGGAAGTACACTCACCCTGATCTGCTTTATTTTCAGAAACAGCCTGATCAATGTCTTTATTAACGATCCACAGGTCATCGCCTATGGTCAGATCATCATTATCGGTTCTCTTGTTACCGCACCGGTTTACGGCCTTTATCAGCTGTGCAGCGCTTTCTTACAGTCCACCCGCAAGGTCAGCTATGCAACCTTTGTGTCTTTGCTGCGACAGGGAATTATTTATGCACCCACGCTTTTTATCATGAATGCTCTGGCCGGCCTGAATGGGCTTATCTTTTCAGCCGCTATTTCGGATGTTCTGTCCATAATCGTTGGCCTTCTATTAAGTTTTAGATGGTATAAAAAAATAAGTATGAAAAAAAACGCTGTCCCACTGATTGCTTAGTGGGGCAGCGCCCTTTTTAGGATACTGATTTTAAATGCTTATTAAGCGTTTATTAAACATTTATAAGCACTCCGATTTCTGAAAATTTAATGATCAGTTATTAATTAATTTATTTTCATCATTCCAGCTGTAAAGCTTTCTCAATTCTGCGCCAACCTTCTCACAAGGATGTTCTGCGGCTTTCTTTCTCATGGCATTAAAGTGAGGTGCGCCCACCTGGTTTTCAAGCAGCCAGTTTTTAGCAAATGTTCCGTCCTGAATATCGGAAAGGATCTGCTTCATCGCCTTCTTTGTATCTTCTGTGATAATCTTTGGTCCGGTAATGTAATCGCCAAATTCAGCAGTATTGGAGATGGAATATCTCATGCCGGCAAAACCGCTCTCAAAGATCAAATCAACAATCAGCTTCATTTCATGGATACATTCAAAATATGCATTTTCAGGAGCATATCCGGCTTCCACCAGTGTCTCATATCCAGCCTGCATCAGTGCACAGACGCCGCCGCATAAAACAGCCTGTTCACCGAAAAGGTCTGTCTCTGTCTCAACACGGAAAGTTGTTTCAAGAACACCGGCTCTTGCACCGCCGATGGCCAGCGCATAAGCCAGGCCGATATCATGAGCTTTACCTGTGGCATCCTGTTCAACAGCGATAAGGCAAGGAACACCTTTGCCTTCCTGATACTGACTTCTCACCGTATGTCCCGGCCCCTTTGGAGCGATCATAACAACGTCTACATCCTTTGGCGGAACAATCTGACCGAAATGAATTGCAAAACCGTGAGCAAACATAAGCATATTGCCTGGTTCAAGGTTTGGTGCAATAGACTCGTTATACATCTTTGCCTGCTTTTCATCGTTGATCAGAATCATGATAATATCTGCTTTTTTAGCTGCTTCTGCAGCTGTATATACTTCAAAGCCCTGAGCTTCAGCCTTTGCCCATGATTTACTTCCTTCATAAAGGCCAATAATAACGTTGCAGCCTGATTCCTTTGCATTTAATGCATGGGCATGGCCCTGGCTTCCGTAACCGATAATGGCAATTGTCTTTCCTTCCAGTAATGAAAGATTACAGTCTTCCTGATAATAAATCTTAGCCATTTTTATTCCTCCTACAATTTTATTTATGTAACACTTTATTGTGATGTTGTATTAATTTTATCCCTTTTTGAACTTTTGTCAAGATAAATTTTTGATAAAATTATGTTTCCCAAATATCTTTGATGGACAATCCACCCTTTATGGTCCAAATTTTACAAAAACTTCACATCATGAGCCCCTCTTGACAGACCACATATTCCGGTTCTGGCAAGCTCCAGGATTTCATAATCTCCAAGCATGCTGATACAGGCATCCAGCTTTGACTGATTACCGGTAACTTCAATAATTAAAGATTCGCTGCCCACATCGACGACATTGGCTCTAAAAATATTAGCCACTGCAATCACCGCCTGCCGGTCAGCGCCGCTGCAGCGAACCTTTACCAGCGCCAATTCTCTGCATACCGAAAGGTCATCCTTAAGCTCTTTGATATCAGCTACATCCACCAGCTTGTTCAGCTGCTTTGTAATCTGCTCAAGAACCTGGTCATCTCCGTTGACTACAACCGTCATTCTGGAATATCTGGGATCAGCAGTTTCTCCCACAGTCAAACTGTCAATGTTGTATCCGCGGCGGCTGAACAAACCGGAAACCCGGCTCAAAACACCGGCGGTATTATCTACAAGAATCGAAAGTACCTTTTTTCGCTCCATATACTTCACCTCTTTACTGAATTAAAACCATTCTAACAATCTTGACTTTATTTGTCAATGGAAAGGCCGGGGATTTTTTTATTACCTGCTTTCACCCAAAACGACATTTCTTTTTTATGATCTACAGCCTCTCAACAGCGGCTGCAATAATATAAGGGCGGACACGCATATAAGCAAACGTGTCCGCCCTCATCTAATGGCCATTAGATTATATATATCACAGTCTGTTTGACAATTTGGCCTGGTCCTTCATATGTAATTAAAATACAATTTCTTTGCCCTGAGCATCAGATTTATAAATCGCATCAAGAATCTGTGTAACCACAAAGGCCTGTTCCGGCTTAACCAGCGGTTCTGTATCATTCACAATGGCATCAATCCACTGCTTAGCTTCCAATGCGCCAGGTTCGGATGCACCGCCTTCGAAGTAGGCAATATTGCCGCCGGCAGAAATCTTTTCTTCCATAAGAAGTCCGTTTTTGCCTCTGTTATAGATTAATTCATTTTCTTTATAGCTCATACCGGAATGAATTTCAGCGCCGGCTTTTGTACCGCAAAGTGTGGTGGATGCTTCTCTGGATTCGACCATATTGATGGCCCAGGCAGCTTCCAGATTAATTGTTGCGCCGTTTTTCATCTTAATAAAGCCCATTGCGGAATCTTCAACTTCGTATGTTTCAGGATCCCATGGACCGAACATATTGCCTTCTGTAGCCTGTGGCAGATGTCCCAGTTTGTAATAGACAGAACCCAGAACACGATCCGGTTCATAATTATCCATACACCATAAGGTCATATCCAGTGCGTGGGTACCGATATCGATTAATGGTCCGCCGCCCTGAAGGGCCTTGTTTGGAAATACACCCCATGTCGGAACGGCTCTGCGGCGTACAGCATGGGCTTTCGCATAATAGATATCACCCAGTTCACCGCTTTCACAGGATTTATGAAGTGCCTGAACTTCAGGTCTGAAACGGTTCTGATAACCGATTGTAAATTTCTTTCCGGAGGCTTTCCATGCATCAATCATTTCTTTTGCAGCTTCTGGCGTGTGCGCCATCGGCTTTTCACACATAACATGCTTTCCTGCATTAAATGCGGCGATGGTTATCGGCGCATGGGCAACATTTGGTGTCAGTACATGCACAACATCAATGTCGCCATCTTTTAACAATTCATTATAATCTGTGTACACTTTTGCATCGGCTGTACCATATTCTTTTGCAGCCTTTTCTGCTCTTTCGATAATAATATCGCAGAAAGCAACGAGATCAACCCGGTCTTTCTGTGTCATTAAGGATGGAAAATGTTTCTGATTTGCGATACCACCGCAGCCGATGATACCAATCTGTACTTTACCGTTTTTCATAGTTATTATAGCATCTCCTTTTAAACTTTTGATTTATTCTAACTAAATCAGCCATAAATATAATATCATTTTCAGCAAAATTATGCAAACATTTTCACAAAAAAAATCTTTATGCTGTTAAAAACAGCCATAGGTTCCCATAGTCCCCAGTTCATCGCATATTCTTAACAACCGGTTATATTTAGCTGTATGTTCGGATCGCTTAATTGAACCGGCACAAATTTTTCCGCAATTAACCGCCACAGCCAGATCTGCAATAAACGAATCCTCACTTTCCCCGGGACTATATGAAATGATCGTGTCATATCCGGCTCTTTTAGCAATTTCTATAGTCTGAAAAATTTCAGTCAATGTACCAATCTGTCCAGGTTTAATAATAACACTGTTTCCCGCCAGACTACGAATGCCCATTTTTAGCCTGTCCGGACTGGCCGAAAAAAAACGATCTCCGGTCACACTGATTTTTTGCCCTAACCGGCGGGTCATTTTGACCCATCCTTCCCAGTCATCTTCATCCAGCCCGTCACGGATCAGGCAAACAGGAAATTTGTCACACAAATATTCATAATATTCAATCAGTTCATCTCCGGTCATTTCCATGGCCGTCCTGGGATTCAGCTGATATTTTCCGTTAATCCAAAGCTTATCTGCCGCCACATCCAGGCCGATCTGCACATCCTTTCCCGGACAATAGCCGGCCGCCTCAATAGCTTTCACAATCCACCTTAAAGCTTTTTCATTGGATGAAAAGTCAGGGGCAAAGCCGCCGCCCCGCCCAATGGCGGTATCACAGCCCTCCCGAAGCAAAAGCTGCTCCATGTGGTCAATAACCTCTGCTCCCGTTTGAAGCGCCGCTTTATAATTTTCTGCGTTTGAAGGCATAATCATAAATTCCTGAAAACTCATCCCTGTGCATCCCCTATGGACACTGCTTAAAATATTCAACATCGGCACAGGAAGGGTATGGGCATAAAATCCGCCCATGATTCTGTAAAGCGGCTGCCCCTGGCACAGAGCTGCCGCCCTGGCACAGGCCATGGATACCGCCAAAATGGCATTGCTCCCTAAATTTCCTTTGTTGGCCGTGCCATCTCTTCGAATCAGCATACGATCTATACCGACCTGATCAAGAACACACATACCGGTCAACATTTTTGCAATGGTTTTATTCACATTTTCCACGGCATGCAAAACACCTTTGCCCATATAGCGTCTGGACGAATCATCCCTTTGTTCCATAGCCTCATAAATTCCCACGCCGTCTCCCGAAGGTGCAATCGCACTGCCGCACACGCCGCAGTGGGTATAAACCTGAGCCTCAACTGTAGGAATACCTCTGGAATCCAATACTTCTCTGGCATAAATATACTTAATATAGGGCATAAAAATACCTCCTGAAATCACACCTGCTTTTTCATAAGTATTGGAAATTTCAGAAGGTTTTATACGCCAGATTCCGCCTCTGGGGAAATAAACATTAATAAAAAGGCTGCCAGAAGTAAAAAGCAGCATATAAGCACCGCCAAAGTATGGAAAACGCCTGAAGCCAATGCGCCGGCGGCGGCTCCTGCCATAAACAGCGCTATAATCAGATAATATTCCAAGCTTTTGCGCCGAAGTTTCTTATCTCCGGTAATGATGTAGCGATGCATCATTTCCGTGGCCGAACGAAGATTGCCGGTACACATCGTCGTTGCCAGCGTATTACCCCGGATTTTTCTAAAGCTTTCCACCTGAAGGGCACACACAAAAGACACGCACCAGTTGGACAGATCATTCATACTTTGAGGCAAAAATGCCACAATGGCCAGAATCAATATTTCAGCTGCCACGATAATCTGACGCCAGTGAAACCGACGATGCTCTTTAATCCCTTTATTTTTAAAATAGTGCCGGACACATTCCACGATAAACACTCCGACAGCAAAAGCGGCAATAGGCACCATATATCCCAATGCTTTTTTAAATTCACCGGATGCCAGATTCATACCTAAAAGCACAATGTTTCCGGTCTGTGCATTGGCAAATACCGAGCCTCTGCATATATAAGTATAAGCATCCAAAAAGCCGCCGGCCAGCGCCAGAAAGGCTCCAATCACCATGGACTCTGACATCTGGCGCCCCCGAGGGCTCTGTTTTTGTGTCACTTTCATCACCTTCTACCTGAGAAAGCCTTCCACAATCTTCTCTTCTGCTTCTTCCTCGGTCAGCCCCAGAGTCATCAGCTTAATAATCTGTTCCCCGGCAATTTTTCCGATAGCTGCCTCATGAATCAGAGCTGCATCTGTACTGTTTGCTGATAATTCAGGGACAGCCACAACCTTTGCCTGATCCATAATAATGGCATCACATTCCGTATGTCCGCTGCACACTGTATTCCCCACAATATTAGATACAAATTTCTGATAAGAGTGATCCCTGGCAACGGAACGGGACACAACATTGGCAGCAGAATCTTCGCCCTCCAAAACAACTTCAAAATGACTCTCAGCCGTTTGATTGCCATGAGTCATTAAACGCTCCATGACAACAAGACGGGCACCCTGAGCAAGCTTTGCCTTTGTCAAACGGACAGTTGAATCAACCCCTTTAATCTGTACGGTTTCCATCTCCATGTAACTGTTTTTATCCATTTCCACAACAGTCTCAGGATTCATGATCCGCTCCCCATTGCCATCGCCGTCACCGTAATGTTTTTCAATATACTTCACTCTGGAATTTTCTCCCACATAAAAACTGTGAATACCGTCATGACGGCTGCTGTCCTCGCCTGGATTATGAATACCGCAGCCGGCAATAATCGTCACATCACAGTCAGCGCCAATATGAAAATCATTATAAACGACTTCCGAAAGCCCGGACTGACTGATAATCACCGGAATGTGAAGGCTTTTCTTTTTTGTTCCCGGTTTCACATAGATTTCCAGGCCTTTGCCGTCCTGTCTGGAAATAATTTCAATTTCATCGGTGGATGTCCGCCCGATACTTTTTCCGTTCTCTCTGATATTATAGGCACCTTCGGGAATTCCATGAAGGTCTGCGATTTCTTTAAGCATCTGTAATCTGATTTCGTCCATGATCATTCCTCCTTAGATTTCCTGTTTATCATAAAATTTACAGCTGCGGCTCTCATCAAGTACATCCCGTCCGAAAATTTCAGGCAGTACCTCTTCTTTTGCCCCCTGCTTTACCAACTGTCCGTCGGCAATCATCACAAGTTCATCTGCAATATTTAAAATTCGTTCCTGATGAGAAATAATTAAAATCGTTCCGTGATTTTTCTTATGAAGCTTTTCAAACACCTGAATCAGATTTTGAAAGCTCCAAAGATCAATACCCGCCTCAGGTTCGTCAAAAAGCGTCATCTGTGTGCCTCTGGCCATCACCGAAGCAATCTCAATACGCTTTAATTCCCCTCCGGAAAGGCTGGCATTTACCTCACGGCGGATATAATCCTTTGCGCACAGTCCCACCTCAGAAAGGTACTGACAGGCTTTTTCTACATTAATCTTTTTCCCCGTAGCCAACTGAATCAGGTCAAACACCGTAATTCCTTTAAAACGTACCGGCTGCTGAAAGGCAAAGCTGATGCCTGCTTTTGCCCGCTCTGTAACCGACCATTGGGTAATATCTTCACCGTTCCACAGAATTTTTCCTCCGGAAGGCTTATAAATACCGGCAATCACTTTCGCCAGCGTAGACTTCCCGCCTCCATTGGGACCGGTAATCACATAAAATTTGTTATCCTCCAATTTTAAACTGATATTTTTTAAAATTCCCTTTGTCCGATCATTTTCATCTACATCAAAGGAAATATTTTGTAGCTCAAGCATGAAAACGCTCCTCTCTCACTGTCCATTCAATCTGTATTTAATATTCCCATTCCTTCAGTATTATAGAGCAAACAGTTGGAAAAAACAATTTATTTTGGAAATTTAATTGAATCTTCCCCTTGCATTATGGCTGCCGAGGAAATATAATCTACACTGATTATATATTTGAATTCATTTAGAAACGAGGCTTATCATAATGACACCAAAGATGATCTTTTTCGATATTGACGGCACTTTAATTCCCGAAGGCGATACTGTAATCAGCCAAAGTACAAAAAATGCCATTGCCAAGGCCAGAGCCAACGGTCACCTTACCTTTATAAATACAGGAAGGACCTTTTTTAATATCGATCCTTTTATTCTTGATCTGGGCTTTGACAGTCTGATCTGCGGCTGCGGAACTTATATTTATTATCACGGGCAAAAGCTTTTCTCACATACAATTCCTCATGACCGCTGTGTGGAAACAATTCATATGATGCGAAAACTGAAAATTCCAGGTTTTTTTGAAGAAAATACCCATATTTATTTTGATGAGGAACTGCCTTCCACCGGCTTTATCGATGAACTTCGCCGGATGTTTAAAGCCAAAAACCTTGAATTTTCCATAGATATCAAGAACCCGTCTTTCACTTATGACAAAATCCTGGTCCATATGAACCAGGATAGTGATGAAAGGGCTTTTAAGGCTTATATTTCCCCTTTTCTTGATTATATTGATCGGGGCAATCAGATTGCAGAAATCGTCCAGAAAGGCTATTCCAAAGCCACTGGTATTCAATTTATGTGCGATTATCTGAATATTCCCCTAAAAAACTGTTACGCCATCGGTGACAGTACCAATGATCTGCCTATGTTGGCATATGTGCCCAACAGCATTGCCATGGGCAACAGTATGCCGGAAATTCTTCCCTTCTGTACATGGCAGACCCGAGATGTGGATAAAGACGGCATTGAATTTGCACTGAAGCATTATCACATCATTGATTGAAAGTTACAGTACCGCCTTCCAGGCCCTGTGCATTGATTTTCACGGTTACCGGGCCTTCTCCTAAAATTTTAAGTACAGCCATAGCCCGTCCTTCTCCTGCACGGGCTGTCATTTTCTCAAAACCACAGTCATGCGCTGCCTCGATGCTGCCAAAGGCCGCCAGTGATGCCGGTCCCTGGATTTCCATCGTCAGCTCATGACTGGCATCCGGAACCCATTTTCCATCTTCATCTTTAAGGATCACATCTACAAATACCAGTTTTGTATGATCGCCTTTTGCCGTTAAAGTGGTGTTTTGATATGTATGTTCATCAACACTGGCCGTGATTTTTGCTGCAGGCTTTGTTGTACAAAGCTGACAGCGGCCGATTTCCTCACCCTTTTCATAGGCAACTGCTGTGAGTACACCAGGTTCATATACAGTGTTAAACATTGTGTAATACTGGGTTCTTTTTCCACAGTCCTGACGTCCAATCAGCCGGTCATTTAAGTACAGGGCGACCTGATCTCCGCCGGCAAAGACCTGAATCATAATCGGTTTGCCTGCCATACCTTCATAATTATAATTAAACGTACAGTCTGTAAAACACCATGGACCAAATTCCCGTGGAATTCCAAAGCTGGCCGGATTCTGAACCGCAATGCAAGGCTTTTTCGTCAGTCCAAAAACAATTTCTCTGTAATAAGAGATTGGTCTGCGGCAGCCTAATAAAGATACATCAGCACCGGAGTTGATCAGAGATGGATACTGAGGCGATACCTCTCCAAGATAATCATAACCGGTCCATGTAAAATCCCCAAGCACGGCCGGGCACCGGGTAATTGCATCCCAGTTTTCGGCAATTTGTTTTGGATAGGTTTCTGTGCCCACCATCACGCGGTCCGGATAGGTTTTGGCATCCTTTAAATATCGGGCTGTCATATAATTATAACCGATCACGTCCATGGTTGTTTCCAGTTTCTCAAGAATATCCGATAAAATCGGGTGACAGACAATTTCCGCCATATGTGTGGCCATGGCCCCCATAAATACATTCACATCCCCGCTTCCAGGATCAGCACCTGTAATATCATGGACAATATGAGCCAGACCGTCACCGGCCGCAAAAGCACCGTTAATACCATTGGTTGTCAGTCTGGACGGATCCAGTTCATGGAATTTGTCACCCAGCATCCGGCTGACCTCAAAGCCTTTATCCGAGCAGATTTCAAATATTTCATTTCCCGTGGAATACATGATTACCGAAGGATGGTTATAATCAGCATGAACCATAGCACAAACATCCTTTTCCCAGTCCTTTTCAAAAACCATGGAATAATCATAGTCTGTCTTATTTTTCGTCCATACATCGGACAGCTCATCCATCACATAGACGCCAAGTGTATCGCAGGCTCTAAGAAGGGCCTGTGATGCAGGATTATGGGCACAGCGAACCGCATTAAAACCTGCATCCTTTAAAAGCCGAATACGCCTGTATTCATAATCATCATAGGTTGCGGCCCCTAAAAGCCCCTGGTCATGGTGGATACATGCGCCTCTGAGCTTAACCGAATCTCCGTTAATACGCAGACCATGCCGGGCATCCGCCGAAATCATACGTATACCAGTAACAATACTGTCCTCATCTGTGACAGTACCTTCACTTTCAAGCCGGATATACAGCTTATAAAGCGCCGGATTATGCTCACTCCATAATACTGCGTTTTCCACAAATACAGATTTACGAAAATGAACGGTTTCTCCCCCTTTAATCCGCACCGGATATGACCGGGTAAGCACAGAATTCCCCTCGGGATCATAAAGCACCAGTGTAACCTGCTGCCACAGGGCACGGATATCGGTATTTTTAAGATCAGCCTCTGCTTCCACAAGGGCACCGTCAGCCTCCAAGGTCTTTGTTGTCAGACGCAATGTATAAGGCGGCACATAAACTCTGCCGGCCACATGCATGGATACTGGCCGGTAAATTCCGCCGCCGCTGTACCAGCGGCTGTTGGGCATCGCCGAACATTTTACAAGAACAAGGACCTCATTATCCGCCCCGAATTTGAGATAATCATTGGCATTGACAAAAAAATCCGTATATCCATAGGCGCAGCTTCCTGCCAGAGATTGATTAATATACACAAAAGCATTCATATAAACGCCTTCAAACTGCAGTAAAACATTTTTATCCCTATAGTCTTCGGGCACAAAAAATTTCTTATAATACTTATATACAGAACCGTCCAGATGTCCTGTCCTTCCGCCATTTTTACTATGTTCACTCTGCTTTTCATGAAACATGGCATCATAAGGCAAAGTCACATCCACAGCATCCTGGGGAACTCTAAAGACAAGTTCAAAGGCATCCTGTTCCTTCCAAACCTTCCAGTCCTGATTAAAATCCGATTGATGCATATTGTTTACCTCCTGTATGTATCCTCAGTATGCAAAAGACCACACGCCTTATCCGTGTGGTCTTT
>QFCH01001095.1_pt1 | contig 37473 bp, 31 predicted proteins | sample 5346071 | NCBI WGS metagenome assembly QFCH01 (sample SAMN09062255, study PRJNA434731) | Human gut metagenome, whole genome shotgun sequencing project. | isolation source: stool timepoint B chromium assembly | host: Homo sapiens | collected 2015
TTACCGTTTATCCGGCCTCAGAGTATATATTTAACGCTCCGGTGATTGAGGCCGGTCTGGCGGGCATGCGCCGGGAGCTTGAACAAACCGTTAAAACTATGAAAAAACAAGGGCAGGGGGAGGCTGCGGCTCACCTTGAACAGACCATTGCCCAGGTCAGTGAGGACCTTGAATCTTCCTTCGGACAGCGAAATATTGATAGCTTTATTGCGTATTTTTACGATGACACCTGCTCTTTTGTGGAATACTTTGATCCAAAGGACACCCTCTTTTTTTTGGATGAGCCTGTTCATCTTGAAGAAAAGGGGCGGGCTGTGGAGCTGGAATTTAGGGAAGGCATGACTGGCCGACTGGAAAAAGGCTATATTCTTCCGGGACAGATCAATATTTTATTTGAAACCAGACAGGTTTTTGCGGCTCTGTCCAATCAGAAACTGATTTTGCTCTCCACGATTGCCCAGAAAATCCGAGAAATTATTCCGGTAATGAATTATAATCTGACTGTGAAGTCCATTAATCCATACAACAGTAATTTTGAGATCCTTGTCAAAGATCTTAAACAGTGGAAGGCATCTAAATACAGAGTGATCCTTGTGTGCCGTTCAGCGACCAGAGCTCAGCGTTTGGCAGGGGATTTAAGAAATTATGAGCTCAATGCTTTTTATACCGAAGATGAGGGGCGATGTGTGGCTGAAGGGGAGATTATGATTGTCCACGGAGGTTTTCGCCGGGGGATGGAATATCCCCTTGTCAAATTTGTAATGATTGCGGAAACGGATATTTTCGGTGAAGAAAAGAAAAAACGGAAGAAACCCAAGCTGTATCAGGGAGAAAAAATTCGTGGATTCATGGATCTTAATATAGGAGATTATGTGGTTCACGAAAATCATGGTCTGGGGATTTACCGTGGGATTGAAAAGGTGGACGTGGACGGCGTTACAAAGGATTATATTAAGATTGAGTACGGTGGCGGAAGCAACCTGTATATTTTAGCGACTCAGCTGGAAATGATCCAGAAATATGCCGGTTCGGATGCCAGAAAGCCAAAGCTGAATAAGCTGGGAGGGCAGGAGTGGAACCGGACTCGAGCAAAGGTGCGGACAGCGGTTAAAGAACTGGCCCAGGATTTGATCCGTCTGTATGCGGCCAGAGAATCTAAGACCGGTTATCAGTATGGCCCGGATACGGTATGGCAGAATGAATTTGAGGAAATGTTTCCGTATGAAGAGACCGATGATCAGCTGACCGCCATTGAGGCAACAAAAAAGGATATGGAAAGTTCTAAAATTATGGATCGGTTTATTTGTGGTGATGTGGGATTCGGAAAAACAGAAATTGCCATCAGAGCTGCGTTTAAGGCTGTTCTGGAAGGAAAACAGGTCGTTGTTCTTGTGCCTACCACTATTTTGGCGCAGCAGCACTATAATACATTTGTGCAGCGAATGAAGGATTTTCCGGTCACTGTTGATCTGTTGTGCCGCTTCCGGACAAAGGCCCAGCAGACGAAAACGCTTCATGAGTTAAAGCGGGGAATGGTGGATATTATTGTGGGAACCCATCGTGTGCTTTCAAAAGATGTGGAATTTAAAGATCTGGGGCTGCTGATTGTGGACGAGGAACAGCGTTTTGGTGTGACACATAAAGAAAAAATCAAAAAAATGAAGGAAAGTGTGGATGTGCTGACACTGACGGCAACGCCTATTCCCCGAACTTTGCATATGAGTCTTGTAGGGATTCGAGATATGAGCGTACTGGAAGAACCGCCGACGGACCGTATGCCGATTCAGACCTATGTGATGGAATACAATGAGGAAATGGTCAGGGAGGCAATTCACCGTGAACTGGCCAGAGGCGGGCAGGTGTATTATGTGTTTAACCGGGTCAATGGTATTGCAGAAATGGCTTTGGCCATTCAAAAGCTGGTGCCTGATGCCCAGGTTGCCTTTGCTCATGGTCAGATGAGTGAGCGGGAACTGGAAAAAATCATGTATCGTTTTATCAACGGAGAGATTGATGTGCTTGTTTCTACAACGATTATAGAAACCGGTCTGGACATTTCCAATGTGAATACGATGATTATTCATGATGCAGATAAACTGGGACTTTCTCAGCTGTATCAGCTGCGGGGGCGGGTGGGCCGTTCCAACCGGACAGCGTATGCTTTTTTGCTGTATCGGAGAAATACGGTCCTCCGGGAAGTGGCTGAAAAGCGGCTGTCTGCGATCAGAGAGTTTACAGAGCTGGGCTCTGGTTTTAAGATCGCCATGAGAGACCTGGAAATTCGTGGTGCAGGGAATCTTTTAGGACAGCAGCAAAGCGGTCATATGGAGGCCGTAGGGTATGATCTGTATTGCAAAATGCTTAATGAGGCTGTTAAATTGCAGAAGGGTGAAGCGGTGGACGAGGATTTTGAGACAACCATTGATTTGGATATTGATGCTTTTATTCCTGCCACCTATATCCGCAATGAATACCAGAAGCTGGAGATTTATAAGCGTATTGCGGCCATTTCCAATGAGGAAGAATATGAGGAAATGGCAGACGAGCTGATGGATCGTTACGGTGAACTGCCAAAGGCTGCGCAGAATCTTCTGGCGGTGGCCCTTTTAAAGGCCCAGGCGCATGAGGCTGGAATTACCCAGCTGATTCACAAAGACTGCGTGACAAAAATTATAATGAATCCTAAGGCTGGCGTTTATGGAGAACGGATTCCTGCACTGCTGGAAAAGTACAAAAATGCCATGAAATTTACACCGGCGGATCCACCTTATTTTACAGTACGGACAAAAAAGGGGCCTGGTTTTGATATTTTTAAATGTGAAAAAATTGTGATCAGAGATATAAAATCATTGATTGGTGAATGAAATTCCAGTATAATGGGTATTTGTATAAGGATGCCGCCGTCAGGCGGCATATCATTTGAAAAAACGGCTTCATGAAAATAAGGCACAGGCCATGTCTTTTGGCCTGATTTTATTTTGTACAGAGGCCTGAAAGGAAAAGAAAATGAAGAAAAATTTACTTTGTAAACGTGTGGCAGCATTGGTTTTATCTGCAGTGCTTATGGGGGGATCTCTGACGGCATGTCAGAATACAGATACAGCCGGGGCCGGTGAGAGCCAGAAAAATACAGGGGCATCGGCTCAGACAGAGACACCTGGTGAGAGCGGGGAAACAGCTGCTCCTGAGACGGAAGTCAAGACAGAAAATGAGCCGGTGGATCCAGATGCAGTGGCCATTGAAATCGGAGACACCAAGGTTAAGGCGTCAGAACTGTTCTACTATTATTATGTCTATAAAATGCAGAGTGAAATGGGTGGTGTGACTGACTGGGCTCTGGAAATGAGCGCAGGTGTGACCTATGGGGATTATCTGAAAATGATGACTGAAAATCAGGTGCTGCAGGCTGTCTTTTTAACTCAGAAGGCTGCCGAAAAAGGTATTGAAGTGGAAGTGACTTCAGATGATCAGGCTGATATTGATGATGCTGTTGCTTCATTTTTTGCAAATGTATCTCAGGATGACCAAAAGGCCTATGGCTTTACCGAGGATAATGTACGGGAAGTGATCACCAACAGCCTGAAGATCAGCAAGATTTTAAATGGTCTTGTGGAACAGGGGATGACTGAGCTGACACAGGAAGAACTGGATAGCTGTGTCTATCGTACGGTTCAGCATATCTTGTTTAAGACAAAAACTCCGGAAACCGGCGAATCCGGAGAAAGCGTGGATAATTCTGAGGTTGATGATTACAATGCCCAGCAGAAAGCCAAGGCCGAGGACGTTTTGGCAAGAGCCCAGAATGGAGAGGATTTTGAGATACTGGCCGAGGAATTTAACGAGGATGGCGGCTTTGAATATTCTCTGAATAAGGACGGACAGACTCCGGATGGTTCTGCCTTTGTTCAGGAATTTGTGGATGGTTCCAATGCTTTAAATGAAGGGGAATTTACACTGGTTCAGACCGAGTATGGTTATCACGTCATTAAATGTGTGGCTGTAAACGATGAAGAAGCCGGACAGACAGCCAAGGAAAATCTGGTTTTAAGTAAGCTTCAGAGTGATTATGGGACCTGGCTTAATGAAAATACACAGGAATTTTATGATTTCTGGCAGAATTATGCGGTTCTTAATCCAACAGCCGATTTGACCCAGGATGAAACCGGGGACACAACTCAGGCAGAAACCGGTGAAACAACGCCAGCCTCTGAAACCGCTGCTGTGGATGAGATGGAATCTGATCAGAGTGAAGAAAAATCCCAGACCGCTGCAGATACAGAAAACACAGATGCCGAAACATCAGAAACAACAAATACAGAAACACAAAATCAGTAATCAAAAACTGCGTCCAGGCATTTGTCTGGGCGCAGTTTTTGATTACTGCAAACCACGGGTGTTGTCTGAATAATACAAAAAAATCTCAATCAGTTCGGAAAATTGATAAAAAAGGACGGAATATGCTCTTTTTTTATGTGGGTTTTTTTGATAAAATAAATAACAGTAAAGGTTTTTAGACCTTGATCATTGAGTTTTAGGAGGTATTAAATATGGCTAAGTATTATGCACCGACCTGCGGTGCTGTCAGCGAAAAAGAAAAAGCCCATATGGAGGCTATTCGGAAATTTGCTCCGGAATGTATAGTTTTACTTGAAAATGATGGGGTACTTCCATTAAAGAAAACAGGGAAACTGGCACTTTACGGTGCAGGCGCCCGCATGACCGTTAAAGGCGGTACAGGTTCAGGTGATGTGAATTCCCGTACAGTGATCAATATTGAACAGGGTCTTGAAGCTGCCGGTTTCGAAATCACAACAAAATCATGGATGGATGGTTACAGTGCCGATGTGGCCAAAGCAAAACAGGATTATTTTATGAACCTTAAAGCCCGGGCAGCCAAAGAAGGTGTAACTGAGTTTGCCCTGATGTTTTCCAATCCATTTAAAGAGCCGGATGGCGCAGCGATTACAGATGAACAGATTAAGGCTTCGGATACCGATACAGCTGTTTATGTCATTGCAAGAAATTCCGGTGAAGGCGCTGACCGCAGTATGGGCAGAGGCGACTATATGCTTACTGAAGCAGAACTGGAACATATTAAAAAACTGGCTGCTGCCTATAAGCATACAATTGTACTGTTAAATGTAGGCGGTGTGATTGATACAAGCGAGCTTAAAGGCATTGAAGGTGTGAATGCCATTGTCCTTGTAAGCCAGCTGGGAAATATCGGCGGCTACGCAGTTGCTGATGCACTTACAGGCAAAGCATCACCATCAGGTAAGCTGACAACCACATGGGCTGCCGCTTATAAAGATTATCCGTCTTCCGAGGAATTCAGCCATAATAACGGCGATACTGAAGATGGCTGGTATACAGAAGGCATTTATGTAGGATACCGCTATTTTGATACATTTAATGTAACACCAAACTATTGCTTTGGCTATGGACGTTCGTATACAGATTTTGATATTCAGGTTCAGAGTGTCTGTGCGGATGAAGAAAAGGTATCCGTTGAAGTTAAGGTGACAAACACAGGAAGTGAATATGCCGGCAAAGAGGTTGTTCAGGTTTACTATTCAGCACCTGAAGGCAACCTGGAAAAACCATATCAGGAACTGGCTGCTTTTGGCAAAACAAAATTACTGGCACCAGGGGAAAGTCAGGTAATGACCATTTCCTTTAAGACAGCTTCCATGGCCTCTTATTGTGAAAAATGTGCATCCTGGGTACTGGAAGCCGGAAAATACTATATCCGTGTGGGCAACAGTTCCAGGAATACAACGATTGCTGCTGCTGTGTGCATTGAAAATACAACAGCAACACAGGTACTTAAAAACCTGTTTAAGGACAGTGAAGCGCTCACAGAAATCAGCGCCAAAGGTCATGCGCCATATAGCTATGACGGTGAAGAGGCACAGAAAGAAAACGCTGTATGCCTTACAGTAGACTGCAGTAAAATCAAGGCGCATCAGGTAAGCTACCATGGTGAAAAGAAGATCCTGACACCGGTTGAAACTGAAAACAAGATAACGATGGATGATGTGATTGCCGGACGGGCTTCCCTGGATGATCTTGTATCTCAGCTGACGGCAGATGAGATGATCCAGCTGTGCGTAGGTACAGCCAGAGGTTTCGGTGAACAGACAATCGTTGGTGCTGCTTCTGCAAATGTTCCTGGCGCTGCCGGTGATACAACATCGATCATGCTTGAGGACAGAAATATCCGTAACATGATTTTGGCTGACGGCCCTGCGGGTCTTCGTCTGACACCGGAATTTAAGACAACTGCCGATGGACAGCTGCTCCAGACGGGGATGGTATTCGGTGATCTGAAAACAGGCGGTGCCGATGAGATTCCGGAGGACGCCGTGACCTATTACCAGTATTGTACAGCAATTCCGATCGGCACAGCGCTGGCTCAGTCCTGGGATGAAGAGCTGATTGAAGCCGTTGGAAGTATTGTTGGTGAGGAGATGGAACAGTTCCATGTTCATCTGTGGCTTGCACCTGCCATGAATATTCATCGTAATCCGTTATGCGGACGTAACTTTGAATATTATTCCGAAGATCCGCTGGTTGCCGGTATTTGTGCAGCCGCAGACACAAAAGGTGTACAGTCTCACTGCGGTGTTGGTACAACAATTAAGCATTTTGCGGCGAACAGCCAGGAAGATGACCGTTATTTTACCAATGCCCATGTCGGCGAACGTGCCATTCGTGAAATTTATTTGAAAGGCTTTGAAATTGTCATAAAGACATCTCAGCCGATGTCCATTATGTCATCTTATAACCTGTTAAATGGTGTGCATACAGCCAACAGTTATGATCTGCTCACTGCAGTGGCCAGAGATGAATGGGGCTTTGCCGGCCTTGTAATGACAGACTGGTTTACAACTCAGGATATGAGCTTTATTGCAGGTAATGTAAGCCATTTTAAATATGGAAAATCTTCACCGGCGATGTGTATTAAGGCGGGCAATGATCTGATTATGCCTGGCGGACAGAGTGACCTTGACGGTATTCTTGCTGCACTGGATGCAAAAGAAGGCGAAAGCATTACACTGGGAGACCTTCAGGCCTGTGCGAAAAATATTCTTAACATCATTACTAGTTTTTGGCCGGATTTTTGACGGTTTTACAGGAAATTAACAAAGGAGGACGGTTGAATGTCAGGAAAATCGAGACGGAATAATAAAGGCACCCGTATTATTTTAAATGTGATTCTTGTTATAGCCATTCTTTGCTTTCTGGGCAGCGGCGGCTATTTGTTGAAATATTACTGGGATGGCTGGCAGGCCGAGAAAAAGGTTTCGGCTCTGGAGGATATGATTTTGGATGACCATATGACAGTTCCGGACGGCAGTGCGGGTCAGACAGGCGATGCGGGCGAAGGCACGGCTGATGGTCAGACTGAAACCGAGGAACCAGGGGGCCGGTACCGGAAATTGCTTGAGGCCAACAGTGATTTTATCGGATGGATTTCCATCGATGGGACAAAGCTTAATTATCCGGTAATGTTTACACCCCAGGATCCAGAGTATTATCTTCACAGAAATTTTGATAAAGTGTATGAATACAGCGGGCTTCCGTTTGTGGATGGCCGATGCAGCCTTAATCCGGCCAGCACCAATGTGATTATTTATGGCCATAACATGAAAAATGATACGATGTTTAGTGTGCTCCTTGAATATCAGGACAAGGAATGGTATGAACAGCACAAGAGGATTACATTTAATACGATTTATGGTGATGCCACATATGAGGTTGCGGCGGTTATTCTCTCCAAGGCATTCAACAAAGGTGAGGAGGGCTTCCGCTATTATGGCATGGTGGATGCGGCTGATCAGGCGGAATTTGATGACTATATGGCGAATATCCGGCGTATGCAGCTTTATGATACAGGGGTGGAGGTCAGCTATGGCGACAGTCTGATAACCCTGTCCACCTGTGAGTACTCACAGGAAAATGGCAGAATTGCAGTAATTGCCAAAAAAGTGGAATAGAACAAAGAATTAAAAAAAGTATAAAAAGGACAGGATAAAGGAGGATTTTTTGTATGAATGTATTAGTGATTAACTGTGGCAGCTCTTCTCTGAAATTTCAGTTGATTGATGCTGCATCGGAGGCGGTGCTTGCAAAAGGCTTGTGTGAGCGTATTGGTATTGAGGGGAGCCGTATTGTATACAAGCCGTCAGCAGGAGCAAAACAGGGGGAAAAGATAACGATTGAGTCGCCGATGCCGGATCATCATAAGGCAATTGAGCTTGTGCTGCAGTGTCTGACAAACGATGCATATGGTGTGATTGCTGATCTGGATGAGATTGGAGCTGTCGGCCATCGTGTGGGCCACGGCGGTGAGAAACTGACGTCTTCAGTGATTATTAATGATCAGGTTGTCGCAGACATTGAGGAATGCTGTGAACTGGCGCCTTTGCATAACCCGGCCAATCTTACAGGGATTACCGTATGCCATGGCCTGATGCCGCAGGTCCCTCAGGTTGCTGTGTTTGACACTGCTTTCCATCAGACGATGCCGGAAAAGGCTTACATTTACGGAATCCCTTACCGTTATTACACAGATTACAAAATACGCAGATATGGTTTTCACGGAACATCCCACAGCTATGTATCCAAAAAAGCTGCCCAGCTTTTGGGCCGTCCTTATGAACAGCTTAAAACCATTGTGTGTCATCTGGGCAATGGCGCCAGTATATGTGCTGTTAAAAACGGTAAATCAGTGGATACAAGTATGGGCTTTACCCCTGTAGCCGGCCTGGTGATGGGAACCCGCTGCGGCGACATCGATCCGGCTATTGTAGAATATCTTGTAACCAAAGAAGGCAAGGATGTACAGGAGATTAACAGAATACTCAATAAGGAGTCCGGGATGTATGGTCTTACCGGCGGGCTTACGGATTTTAGAGATATACGCTCCGGCTGTGCTCAGGGTGATCCGGAGTGCCTGAGAGCCATGGATATTTTTATGTACCATGTAGCCACCAGGGTGGGTGCTTATGTGGCAGCTATGAACGGCGTGGATGCCATTGTATTTACCGCAGGTATCGGTGAGAATGGTGTTCAAATGCGCAAGGACATCTGTGAACAGTATTTTGGCTATCTGGGTATTACCATTGATGATGAAAAGAATAATCTTTCCGGGGAAGATGTGATCATATCTACTCCGGATTCCCCGGTGAAGGTCATGGTCATCGGCACCAACGAAGAACTGATGATTGCCCGGGAGACGATGGCGCTTGTTAAATAGTTGTGAAGACAGACATGGGACATTCCCTGCGGGACATACAATAAAATAAAAGCCCGGGAGTGGAATTTGGTGAAAAAAAAGATCATTGCTTTTTTTGCGGCAGTATGTGCCTGTATCAGCTTCCCATGTCTGGTTACGCTGGTTTTAGAAGGGCTGTCAGATGAAACAGAGGGGGATTTAAATACCTCTGGAATTACGGTTTATATCAGCCAGGGAGAAACCGTGGAAGCCATGGATCTGGATGAATATACAATTGGGGTTCTGGCCGCTCAGATTGATCCGGCCAGCCATGAGGAAGCTTTGAAGGCTCAGGCGGTGATGGCCCGGACATGTATGATGAATGTGATCGGACAGTCGGAGCGGATTCCGGCCCAGGAGCTGAATCAGACATGGTATGATGATGAAAAGCTAAAGCGCATTTACGGTGGAAATTATGAATCATATAAAGCCCGGCTTAAAGCCGCTGTCACAGAGACTTCCCAGGAGGTTCTCAGCTATCAGGGCGGCGAAGTGATTCCTGTATTTTTTAAATGCAGCAGCGGCACAACAAGGAATGCCGCAGATATTTGGGGAAGTGAAATTCCATGGCTTACCGGTGTGGACAGCAGTATGGATCAGGACTGCCCGTTTTATGAGACAGAGCTTATTTTACCTATGGATGCGTGTGTGGAAAAGCTGCGGGATGCCTGTCCCGAGATTTTGACCGGGGATCATGGCTTAAAAGGTGAACTTCAGATTCTTTCCAGGGACAAAGCCGGTTATGTAACCCAGATTCAGGCAGGCAGCGAAACAATGACCGGGGAAGATTTTCGTGCGGCCCTTGATTTGCCTTCAGCAGCTTTTGAAATGAAAGTGAAAAGCCGTTTGATTTCCTTTACGGTTCGGGGATGGGGACACGGTGTCGGTTTAAGCCAGTGGGGGGCTGATGTTATGGCGCGGGAAGGAAAGGGGTATGAAGAAATTCTCGCCTATTATTTTCCGGGGACAAACATAGAAATTCTTTGAATTGTCTGTATAAAACCTTTAACGGATGGTGAGACTATGGTTAGAGGTGATTATGGTGAAAGACAATTTTTCAAAATTTATCAGAAGCAAAGGATTTTATCTTGCCATTGGTGTTTGCGCCTTGGCCATTCTCGCAGTAGCGGGTATTGTAAATTACCAGTCAAAACAGCAGGAACAGCAGCTGGCCGAAAATGCGGCAGGATTTGAAGATGCACCGGAGGAATCAAAAAACAGCAATGCAGTCGCAGACCATCGAACCAAAGATAATGACCATGATCTGGACTATACGGAAGGCTATAATGCAGATCAGATTCAGGATATTCTCAACAGCCTTGAGGAAAGCGCGGCGGCAGCTGCCAATGCTCAGGCTGTAGGAGAAAACCAGGCGCAGTCAGAGCGCGACACGACTCAGGAAACCGGCAGCAGTTGGGATCAGGCCAGTGAACAAACAGGAGATTCGGCAGCAGCTGGTTTTGATGAGCATCAGAAAATGAGCTGGCCTCTGCAGGGTGAAATTATTCTGGATTACAGTATGGATACAACGATCTATTATAAAACACTGGATCAGTATAAGTGTAATCCCGGGATTCTTATTGCTGCCGATGTAAATACACCGGTTAATGCGGCTTTTGACGGTACCGTTGTTTCTGTTGAAAATGACGCAAGCCTTGGAAATACGGTTACGGTTGATATGGGTAATGGCTATACCGCTGTTTATGGACAGTTAAAGGATGTTCCTGTCAAAGCGGGAGATGCTGTTGTCAAAGGACAGGCACTGGGCAGTATTGCTCAGCCAACCAAGTATTTTACACAGGAAGGTGCGCATCTGAATTTTCAGTTAAAAAAAGATGATCAGCCTATTGATCCAAAAGCTTACATGGAATAAAATATAAACGGGGCACATACCGGTAATCGGGACTGTGGCCCGTTTTCCTGCAGGCGTGTGCACCTATCGATCAGGGATGCATATATTGTTATTATCTATGAAAAGAGAAGCAGATGCCGGTAAAAGGTATTACATAAAAAATACGCGGCCGGCAAATTGCACTGCGGCATGAACTGCCGCCTGGTAATCTTAAATTTGGGCTGCTTTTCATAGATTGGCCCCGCCCTGCAGGAAGATTTCCTGAGGCCGGGGCTTTTGCTGTATACAGAGGAGAAATACGATTGGAAAATTACTATACATATATTGTGCGCTGTGCAGATGAGACACTCTACACTGGCTATACCACGGATTTAGAACGACGGGTCAGGATGCATAATCAGGGAAGAGGTGCCAAATATACCCGGGCACGGCGTCCGGTAGAACTGGTTTATTATGAATGTTACGAGACAAAACAGGCGGCCATGGCCAGAGAATATGCCCTCAAACAACTGCCAAGAGCCCGAAAGTTAAAACTTTGCGGGCTCCTGGAGTGAGTTTGCTGCAGATGTGATAAAAATGAATTTGATTTATATAAAATTAAGAATTTCCGTAAAGCCCATGGCTGCTAAGCTGTAGGCACCAATGACAAAGGGTTTTCCAAAGACAATGATTGCAGCAAACTTTTTCCAGGTCATTTTTGTAAGCCCGGCCAGAAAACATAAAATATCATCCGGGGCCACCGGAAAGAAAATGGCCAGTGTAAAGAAAATATCAAATTTTTTTCCACGTTCCAGCCAGCCGGAATATTTTTCATAATTTTTTTCACTGATAAATTTTTTAACAATATTTGTTCCGTATTTTCTGGCAAAATAAAAGGCGATCAGAGATCCCAGACAAATGCTGATATAACTATATAAAAAGCCTTCCAGAGGGCCGAAAATCAAAGGCCCTGCCACGCAGGTGACGACACCGGGCAGTATGGGAATAATGACCTGTATCGCCTGAAATGACAGAAATATTAATGGCCCCCAGATGCCGGTTTTTTCAATAAAATGCTGGAAGGTCTCAATGGATTCAAAAATTCCCAGCTGATAGCCGTAAACTGTAAAGGCACCGACGGCTGCGATGATGACGAATGTTGAGATTTTGGATATTATGGGAAGGTAGTTTTTCTTGGCTGTCATATGCGGCACTCCTTTAAAAAATTTTTTTCACTCGGTTAAAGCCGGATGTGTTGCTCTCTTTTCTGATGTATAAAAGGATACCGCACATATTTTAAGAAAATTGGAACAAAAGCCAAAGAAATTTTAAAATCTTGTTAAAAAATAAAAAATTGTCCAAAACCCATAAAACGCAGCATATTTTCAGTAAAATCAAGGCTTTCCGTGATTTGAAAGCAGTATATCTTTAGATATATCGCCGCTTCGGTGTTGGTCGCACCGGGACGGTGACACAATCTCAATATCACAGCAGAGCCAGTTAGGAAGGTATAGATGTGAATTTCGAGAAATAGAATGGGGTGGTGCTGATAGACAATAAAACCTTCAGAGGATGAGAGACTCTGAAGGTTTTTGACGTATATATACTTTATAAGAGTGTATAACGGATAATTTTACTTTAAACTCTATTGCAGGTGTTGAATTCTTTTCTTAATTTGTTGCCTGCGCTGATACATTTTAAGTGTAGTGCGACAATCAGGATGATTGCGATGATGATCCCAACCCATGCGGGTATATAACCAATATTTTCGGATATGACTGCGATAAGTGGGACAGAAATAGATGCGCCGATCAGATAGAATGAATAGGTGAGGCCATATAGTGAGGCATAATCTTTTGTTCCCAGCGTATTCATAACTGCCTGTGAAGGAAACAGAACACCCATGTAGCAGCTCAATCCCAGCAGCAGTGCAAAAATGTATGCAAATACAGGATTATGTCTTCCGAGAATTAGACTGACGATCGCAAGGACTAACATTATACCACCCCAGATCACACCTTTTGTATAGCCTACTTTTTCAAGAAGAACACCTCCAAGAGAACTGCCTGCAACGCCGGCAAGTGTAAAAATAGTCATTACAGTACCTGCAGAAGTAATATCCCAACCAGACTTACAAAAATATGTTACGACATGATTTGTAACACCCGTAGTATAAATTCCTGTTAGAAACATTACAATACACAAAAAATAAAAACAGGGCTGTTTGAGTGCAGCTTTTTTTGTGATTCCGATCCATGTTCCTGAGGTGTTTTTTGCCGATTCATCTTTTTCATCAGCACCGTAAGGCTGCTCTCCATATTCTTCTGGACTGCGTTTGATTAAAAATATAACGGCAAAAAGTGCCATGACCAGCGATATCATACCGCCAAAAATGTAAGCGTTTTTCCATCCATATTCTGCAATAATCTGTGAAATGATGGCATTTCCTGCTGCGCCCCCAAGATTACTGCATGCCATGGCAATTCCTGTAAAGAGTGTTCTTTTTTTGACAAACCAGTTTGATATCAACATGGCTACAGGAACAAATGTAATCATATTAAAGCCAATATTATATAGGATTGCAAGGAGATAGAATTGCCATAATTGTGTGCATAGTCCCTGAGCTGCAAATCCCAGGCACACATCTGCAACAGAAACAGCCATAATGATTTTCATACTTTTTCTTTTTCCTTTAGAAAGAAATCCGACTAAAAAGGCACTCACAAGTGCATTTACGATCGAAGACAACGTGACTACAACAGAGTATGATGTAACTGAAAAACCAAATTCATCGCATATAGGATACATAAATAATCCTGTTGTATACGGTAATACACCGCCTGGAAAAATCATTAAGATTATACATCCGGCAAATACAGCCCAACTGGAACAAATTTTCTTTTTTTTCTTCATTGTGTTTCCTTTCCATAAAATCAGCGCGGCAAGCCAGAAAGCGCCGCGCTGTAAGATTACTCTGTTTGTTAAAATCAGATTTTTAAACCAACTTCATAGCCTTCTCTTGTGGCAGACATAGCATCACCGGCTTTACGGGCGCTGCCAATAACATAAACTTCCTTACAGTTGGCTTTTGCTATTTCTTCAAGAGGGTTATATGCACGATAACCAAAGGCTGCGATTACGGTTGAGGCTGGAATCGTATAATCTGTATCATCCGGCTTTTTATAGGAAACTTTTCCGTCACTAAAGCTGGTTACTCTGGCGTCAGTGAGGATTTTTATATGTTTTTCCTCCATTCGTTCTAAAAGCTGGCATTTTGTATCCAGTACGTTCATTTCTTCCAGAATTTCCGGTTTCATTTCTAAAATGGTAACATCTGTATTTGTCTGTGCAATAAACTCAGCTGTTTCTGCGCCTACTTCGCCGCCACCGCAGATAACGACTGGACCCGCCTCTACTTCTGCGTTTCCGTAAAGAACATCTTCTGCTGTTAAGATATTTGCCTGTTCTTTTCCAGGGATACCAGGTACAAAGGGAACAGAACCTGTAGCAAGAACAATCGCATCGGGGGCTTCTTTTTGAATCAGAGCTTCTGTAACTTCCTGTCCCATGTGGAATTTAACCCCGAGTTCAAGGCATTGTTTGCGGTAACCGGATATAACAGTTGAAAGCTCGCCCTTGCCCATTGGATAAGCTGCTGCACGGAAAGCACCTCCAAAATGGGTATCTTTATCGTATACAGAAACCTGGTGTCCTCTTTGAGCCAGCGTTCTTGCTGCCATCAGCCCGGCAGGACCTGTTCCTGCGATCATGACATGTTTAGGTGCTGTAACCTTTTCAAGATCATTAAGGTGTTCTTTTGCCAGACGTGGATTTACCAGACAGGTAAAGCCTTCGCCATCAGCCATTGCATTAATACATCCCTGTAAACATCCGATACAGTAGTTAATTTCTTCAAAACGGCCTTCCTGAGCTTTTTTGGGAAGGTATGGATCTGCCAGGGAACCTCTGCCCATGGCTATGAAATCTGCTTTTCCCATGACAAGTAATGTATCTGCCATTTTAGGGTCATTAATGCGGTTGGCAACCATGACAGGGCAGGAAACAAGTTTTTTTATTTCACCGGCCACATCCATATTAATGGCATGATCTGTAAACATAGCTGCAACCATTTTGTATTTATAATCAGCTGCATAAGCGCCGTTAGAAACACTTATGACATCTACACCTAATTCATCAAGATGGCGTGCCAATTCATAAGTTTCGGCCTCTGTTCGTCCACCAATTACATATTCATTTCCTGAAATTCTTACACTGATGGGGAAATCTGTACCGACTTTCTCCCGGATGGAGAAATAAATCTCATCAAGGAAACGGACACGATTTTCAAAGCAGCCGCCATACTGATCGGTTCTTTTATTTACAAAAGAGGACAAAAACTGTGCAATTAGATAGCCATGGCCAGCATGGATTTCTATGCCGTCAAATCCTGCTTCTTTTGCCCGTCTGGCGCTGTTCCCAAAAGCGTCCACTAACATTTTGATGTCTTCAATTGTCATTTCTCTGGGCTGAATTAAGGTGACAGTATCCTTAATTGCACTTGGCGCTATAGCTTTCCATGGAACATAAGGCAATGTTTGCTTTCCAGAATGGTAGATTTGACAAAAAATTTTGGAACCGTGTTTATGAACGGCTTCTGTGAGTTTTTTATTGCCCTCAATCTGGGCGTCATCCCAGAGTCCCGGGAGTTTTTGACAGTTTCCGGCTTCCGGCGTTACAATATAATCTTCCGTGATAATAAGTCCCCAGCCGCCTTTTGCTTTTTCTTCATGATATTTTACCATTGAATCAGGAACCATCCCATCCGAGCCACAAAGCATTGTTTCCATGGCAGGTACGACCAGACGGTTTGGAATTGTACAGTTTCCAATCTTATAGGGGGTAAAAAGCATATTCAGCATTATTTGATCTCCTTTCTTTCCGCTTTATCGGATGAACACATTATAGGAGATCAAATGATTGCAGGGTCAATAGAAAACTTGTATTTTTTCTTCATAAAAAATAGCCGGGGAAAAGGGGGTTACCGGTATTGGATTTCATAAATGCGTTTATTGGATGATTGCTTTATGAACAATATGCACAAATTGGGTCTTATTCTTTCCTGCACAAGTCTGTAATACTTTTAAGCTTTTTCTACTGGGAGCTGAAGTTCCAGAAAATATTCTGACATTTCTAAGGACATACCGCCACATATAGAACCGTATACATCTCCATTTGGATGGTAGTTTCGCTGCGCTGCATAATCTTTCAGAGCTTTGCAGTTTTTTAAAGAAAAATCAGATGCTTTTATAATTGTATTTGCACTTATGAATGGTGGCAGCGCTTCCCTGCATTCAATGGGAAGATTCAAATAATCTCCGTATTCTTTAAGAATCATTAAACTCCACAGTTCATCCTGATCTTTTTCTTCTACAATAAAGTCACAAAAGGGAAGAATTTGTTCACTAAGCAATGTGTTCGTAATGGATTCTGGCAATAGACATTTAAAGTCTCCGCTTTTTTCAACATATAAAAAAGGGTAGCGATATTGCCCTGGGCGACGTTTTAACCAAAAATTTCCTTCGTTTAACAGAGCTGTATGATTCCGTTCAATGAGTTCATTCACTCGCATTAAAAGCCAGTTCCTATATTCAAGTTCTTTCACAAGGCGTTCACGAAAGGCAATAATATCGGTTAAGAATTTTTTTGTATATCTGTTTTCAGAAATTGTTCTAATGTGACGTATATCTTTTATTTTAAACTGAAAAGACTGCAGCTGCATAGCGGTAATGAGGAGAAGGACATCTCTGGATGAATAAATTCGATAATTACTTCCTTCCTGGCGATCAGGTTTGAACATTTCCATTTTTTCGTAGTAGCGGATCATTTCGCTGGATAGATTTAAAAGCCGGGCTAAATCCCCGATAAAATATTTCACGGAATGGATCTCCTTTCTGGTCTGGTATAAATTGTTAATAATCAGTGAGGTTATGTGGTATGTATAGATAAAAAGTCAAAATCACGACCGCAGGTTTCCTCTGTGGTCGTGACTTTCTTTTGAGTTTTAATATTTATACATAGGTTGTTTAATTGTTACATGTTTTGTAAGAAATTCTCGATGTGCCTTAAGGCATCATCTTCATCCGTTCCGGATGTAAGCAGTGTTATCTTATCACCACTTTTCAGACATACACTTAAAACACTGACAATGCTTTTGACATTAATCTTCTGGTTATCCTTCTGTAAATAGATACTGCTGTCAAACTTCGTTGCTGTTTGAACCAGCAAAGAAATCGGCTTTGGGTACGCAACACCGGTAGTCCCAATCGTGATCTGCTTTTCCATAGGCACACCTCCTGTCCCTGCATAAAAAGCAAAGATAAAAGATAAACGGTAACCAATCTTATGATTATGTGGTGGACCTTAATGACCATAACCTCTGATTTACATTAAGTATACAATACTTTGGTAAAAAATACCAGAGATTTTTTGAATAAAATTTTAATGTTGTATAAGATTAATATGGAAAATAAAATAATAGGTAAAAATGCTGGATTTTTTGTGGATTAATGGTTGGTTTTGTCTAAAATATGATGGACTTTTGTCAGATTAAGGCCAGGGATTTCAGAAGAAACACCCAGAAGGTTAATGAGACAGAGGATAAAAGGGTGGCCATGACCACAATACTTGAAGAAAGGACTTCATCGTTTCCCATATTTTTAGCCATAATATAGCAGGTCACCGTTGTGGGGGATCCCAGCATAACTAAAATTGCAACAAGCTCACTTCCACGAAAACCCATCATCACCGCAAATGGAAAGAAAACGGCAGGCAGAATAAACAGCTTGATTATGGATGCTGTCAGTGTGGGACCCAGTTTTTGAATAGCCTTGCGTCCTTCGAAGCTGGCACCGACCACAAGAAGAGCAATGGGTGTGGCTGTAGCAGCCAGATTGCTGATGACTTTATAAGGAATATTTAATGCAGGGCCGGTAATGTCAATACCCAGCAGGGAAAAGGGCAGACCGGCGACAATCCCGATAATGATGGGATTTTTAAGAACATTGAGCACGGTTGTTTTAATCTGGCTGGCATTATTGTCTTTATTATTGGAATGAACAGTCAGAATAATTACCGAAAAAATATTATAAAGGGGAACTGCGGCTACAATCATCATAGGCGCCATTCCTGATGAACCGTAAATATTATTGACAAAAGCGATGCCCAAAACAGCTGCGCTTCCCCGGGCACTTCCCTGGACAAAGGCGCCGATAATGGACTTGTCTTTAATCAGCAGGTTGGCAAAAAACCATACCCCCAAAAACATCATACTTGTGGCGATCATGCAGAAAAAGAAAAATTTGGGGTCAAAATCACTTCGGATATCCGCTGTAGCAATATCTTTAAAAAGAACTGCAGGCAGGGCAACCTTAAAAACGTACTTATCCGCTGATGCGGTAAAAGCCTTGCTAAGAATTCCAAGGCGCATTAAAAACCAGCCCACAACGATCAGTAAAAAAATAGGAACCGTAGCATTAAGGCTGAAAATAAAATTATCCATAAAGCTTTCCTCACTTAAATAAAATGCCTAAACTGAAGGTATTATAGCACAGCTGAATATTTTTTTAAACAGCGAATATTTATATATAAAAGGCGATCAATGAGGCCGGATTTATGTCATTGAAAAAAGAGATTTTAAAAGGAACGGCAATTCTCACGGCAGCCGGACTTGTAACCAGATTTCTTGGGTTATACAACAGGGTTTTTTTAGCCAATGTGATCGGGGCCAGACAGATGGGAATTTATCAGCTGATTTTTCCTGTATTTATGGTTTGTATATCCATCTGCTGTTCAGGAATCGAAACCGCCCTTTCAAGGCTGGTAGCCGCCTGGTCTGTTGACGGCTGTCAGGGCAATGTACGCCGTCTGATCAGAATTGCTGTTTCGGTATCTATGGGGATGGCAGCCATTCTCGGACTGGGCGTATATATATTTGCAGGGCCTGTGAGTGTGTGGATTTTGCAGGAACCGGAATGTGCCGCCTGTCTTAGGATTATGTCCCCGGTAATTGTTTTTTCTACAGCCCATTCCTGTGTTCTCGGATATTTTTATGGCTTGAAACGTACGGCGGTTCCGGCCAGTGCCCAACTGCTGGAGCAGGTTTGCAGGGTTGGAATGATTTATGTACTGTCTGTTACTGTTTTTTCGGGAAATGATGCCACAGCAGTACTGGCAGTCTGGGGAATGCTGGCCGGTGACGGTATTTCCTGTATTTATACCTTGATCTGTTATAAGCTTCATGTGGCCAGGGAGGTACGCAGAAATTGCACGACTGCTGAAATGCGTAAAGGATGTACCAATGCGCCGGCTTCTTATAAGTTTCTTGCGCGTCAGCTTATGTGCCAGGCTGCGCCGCTGACAGCAAATCGTCTGGCTCTGACTGCCCTTCAGAGTGTGGAATCGATATTGATTCCTTTTATGCTGAATCTGTATTATCACAATCAGAGTGAGGCTTTAAGTATATTTGGTGTAGTTACCGGTATGGCCATGCCTTTTATTACTTTTCCGACAACCATAACCAACGCTCTGGCCTCAATGCTGATGCCTACAGTTGCCCAGGCGGCTCAGAAGGATGATTATCCGCTGATTTGCCGGGCTGCATCTAAAAGCCTGCATTACTGCCTGCTGATTGGAATTGTCAGCATGGCTGTATTTTTTCTTTATGGGGATGCACTTGGTATTGTATTTTTTAAAAACCAGCTGGCCGGACGTTTTCTCACCTTATTTGCTATGCTGTGTCCGTTTATGTATGTTTCTGCCACTCTGGGCAGTGTACTTAACGGTCTGGGGAAAATGCAGCTTTTATTACTGCACAACGTTCTTTCTGTTGGCTGCCGCATCGGGTTTGTTGTGGTATGTGTCCCTAAAATGGGAATCAAAGGTTATTTATGGGGGATGCTGGTTGGTGCACTGATCCTTTTGGGACTGCATATCCGTCAGATTATAAAATGCTGTGGACTGACATTTAATCTGTGGCATTCTGTGATTTTACCTGGTCTGGCTGCTGTGGCTGGCAGTTTTGTATCTATTGGATTCTATAAATTTCTGCTGGGAACATTGGCCATGCCGCCTCTGATTTTACTTATCATTGCCTGTGGCATATTGGCTGTCATTTACGTGATGATTCTGGCCTTGTTTCACAAATAAATATTTCCCATTAATGATTAAAGGTGCTATACTATAGCTGTGCCGCAATGGAAAATTGATAGAAAGAGAGGTCATTGACAGAGATGAAAAAAAGATTAATTAGCTGCCTGTGTGTGCTGGCCATGGTGACATTGACGGCGTGCAGCAGTTCAGGCAATAACAGTGGAGATAGTGAGGCGCAGACCGGTACTTTGGCGCAGACTGGTCAGGTTCAGTCCGATGAACAGACAACTGCACAGACGGAAAGTACCACTGAAGCATCTGAAAGTATGTCTCAGTCTGAATCACAGATTGTCATTACAGATGGTGCTGCAGTCAAGGTGGGTTCCCTTAAAGGCCCTACATCTATGGGGCTTGTATCTCTGATGGATCAGAGTGAAAAGGGAGAGAGTATTCAGGATTATGATTTTACCATGGTGACAGCTGCCGACGAACTGGTGGCAGCGATTGCCGGAAAAACGGTGGATATTGCCACAGTGCCGGCCAACGTTGCTTCTGTTTTATATAATAAAACTCAGGGTGGGGTATCGGTCATTGATATTAATACCTTAGGTGTGCTTTACCTTGTAGAAGGTGCAGATACCATTCATTCTGTACAGGATTTGAAAGGAAGAACCATTTATCTGACAGGAAAGGGAACGACTCCGGATTATGTCCTGTCATATATTCTTTCGGCGAACGGGCTGACTACAGCGGATGTGACTCTGGAATATAAATCAGAAGCTACAGAGGTTGCCGCTATTTTAGCTTCGGACAGCAGTGCCGTAGGACTTCTGCCGGAACCCTTTGTGGCGGTTGCCTGTACCAAAAACCCAGATCTTAGACGGGCACTGGATCTGACCCAGGAGTGGGATAACGTTCAGGGCGAAGGGGAAAGCCAGCTTGTAACCGGCGTTACGATTGTACGTAATGAATTTCTTGAAGAAAACGAAGATATTGTGAATGCTTTTCTTGAGGAGCATGAAAAATCCACAGCCTTTACCAATGAAAATCCCGGAGAAGCGGCACAGCTGATTGCAAATCTTGGGATTGTGGAAAAGCCTCAGATTGCAGAAAAGGCGATTCCCACATGCAATATTACTTACATAGACGGAACACAGATGAAGCAGGCACTCAGCGGATATCTTCAGGTTTTGTATGATCAGAATCCTGAATCTGTAGGCGGAACGCTTCCTGGAGACGATTTCTACTATAATGCGCAGTAAAATATTAAAAAAAGCAGGGATTCTGCTTTTCTGGATTCTTTTGTGGCAGTTTGGTGCCACAGCATTAAATCAGCCAATCATATTGACAGGGCCCATCCAGGTTTTAGGGGCCCTGTCTTCCCTGGTTTTTGAGGGAGAGTTTTGGTTGAGTATCGGCCTTACATTGGGAAAGATTGCCTCAGGTTTTTTACTGGCACTGGCTGTGGGGGTTGTTCTGGGGATTTTATCCAGCCGATGGCGGCTTGTGTGTGATTTCATGGAACCGGTGATGCACCTGATGAAGGCCATTCCGGTTGCCTCTTTTGTAATTTTGGCTCTGCTCTGGGCCGGCTCCTCCATGCTGTCTGTGCTGATCAGCTTTCTTGTGGCCCTTCCGATTATTTATGTTCATACTCTGGCAGGGCTGCACAGCACAGATAAAAAACTTTTGGAGATGGCTCGTGTATTTGCCATGCCGTGGCAGTGTAAAATACGATATATTTACTGGGAAGCACTTAAGCCTCATTTGGCAGACGGCTTTCGGATTACATTGGGTTTTTGCTGGAAATCCGGCGTGGCCGCAGAGGTGATTGGTGTTCCGGCCCATTCAATCGGTGAAAAGCTTTATATGTCTAAAATATATCTGAGTACAGATCAGCTTCTGGCCTGGACGGTTGTGGTGATTATTTTAAGTACATTATTTGAAAAAATATGTCTCAAGCTGATAGGAGGTAAGTCTGGTGAAATTAATGATCCAGGGGCTGAAGAAGAGTTACAGCGGTAAAGTTTTGTTTGAAGGTTTGAATCTGGAAATGCATGCGCCGGATATTTATTGTCTCATGGGCATTTCCGGATGGGGAAAAACAACATTTTTAAGAATTGTGATGGGGTTGGAGCGGCCTGATCATGGTCAGGTTTTATGGCAGGGATCCCATACATCTGCAGGTACCTGGCCTAAAATGGGCTGTGTATTTCAGGAGGATCGTTTGTGCGAGGGATTTTCGGCCGTGGAGAACGTGGCCATGGTTTTGGATCGAAAGCTTAAGTGGGAAGTGCGTATGGAGAAGGCCCGCAGCCAACTTTTGGATGTGCTGGATGCAGACAGTCTGGGAAAAGCGGTTTCCAAACTGTCCGGAGGCATGCGGCGCCGGGTGGCGATTGTACGTGCCATGGCTTCAGATGCAGATGTGATTTTTATGGATGAGCCCTTTACTGGTCTGGATGTTTCCACAAGACAGCAGGTGATTGCGTATATATTAAAAAAACAGGAAGGCCGCTTGATGCTTATTGTTACGCATCAGCTCCAGGATGCACAGCTTTTGGGGGCCAGGGCGATTCAGATGGAAAACATGACCGTGTCAGAGTAAGGGTTCATATTGATTGTTCATGTGTGATACGTGAGAACAAGACAGTGCCGTAAAGCTCGGGGGTTTGCCTGGGATTTATGTAGGCCTGTCTTTTTTTGCCTTGTCTGGATATTAATTATCAGAAAATATATCAAAATATTAAATAATATATGAAATTAGTGAAATATATCAAAATATAAATTGATAAAATATAATTAAAACAAATATTAATAGTTAAATTTAAAAAAATGAAAAAATATATTGACAATTACAAAGGGATCAATTATAATAAAATCATCAAAAGAAATAAAAGATCTTACCCAAGATCTTAAGTAACCCGTTAAAATTTAGGAAAGAGAGGTACAGACCACCAAAACAGTAAGTTAAAACCCAGGAAAACAGATCTTATCATTGAAAAAGTAAAGCAGATGAATTTAGAGTAGGGTCTTTAAATGACAGCTTTATAGATTCGGAAAGATCGAAGATGTCTTACAAAAGCTCAAGCCATAAAAATCAGGAAAAAGGAGCACCAAAATGGCGGCATATACTTTTAAATGATTGGTAAGAAAGCTTGTAAGTACGAAAGAAAAGCGACTGTTGTAAAGAAAGCAGACGCATCATAAACAAAGTCATATAATAAGCGAAATTGAAGAAAGAGGTATAGTCCAATGGATAGCATAGTCTAAAGGGGCGTATGAATTAGATGTCAATCTGATGCATACGCTCCTTTTTTGATATAGGTGGGTAAGTTATATAAAGGTAATTGTGATAAATCATGAAGGCATTGCCCATGGTTGATCAGTCGTTATAGCTTTATGTCATATATTTATTTTGCGGAAATAATTTTATAGTAAACCCTGGCGGTCATCATGTAAATCATCGTATAAAATACCGCAAAGATCAGTGCTGTACAAATAAGACTGACGATAAATAAACGGGTGTTGCCCATACTCAGCATGGCCATAAGTTTGGAAACAATAGGAAAGGCGAAGGCTGTATGAATGCAGGCCACAACAAGGGGCATATAAAACACAGATAATACCTGGCTTTTAATGGATTTTTTTACTTCTGCATCACTCATGCCTACATTGCGCATAATGGCAAAGCGTTCTTTATCTTCATATCCTTCGGTAATCTGCTTATAGTAGATAATCAGTACAGTGGCCATAATGAACAGGAAGCCAAGGAAGAGTCCGATAAACAGCAGACCGCCATATAAAAGATGGAAATTCTGGGCTGTATCATTTTCAAAACGTATATTGGTAATGTAACCGCAGTCGTTCAGGGCTTTGGTTAATGTTTCCTGATAGGAGAGCTGTTCCTGCTTGTCCATATCCAGATTAAAATAAAATTCATAATAACCAGCAACCAGCAAAGCCGCCTCCGATGGCGCTTCATCAATAAGGGACTGGATAACATCATAATTTTTAACGATAACATAGTATTCTTTCATTAAACCATTCATTTCGCTGACTGTGAGACTTAGGTCATCCAGCGCATCCTGTACATGGAATTGATGGCTACCCACTGTCAGTGTCTGATTGGGATATTTCAGATTGTTCAGAGGATCATAAACGACGACATCAGATTCTGAATCCAATAAAATATCCTGTTCGTAAATATCATTATATTCATCCGCTGTTATAAAGTAAAAACAAGTAGAGTTTGAAGAATAGCTGTATCCGTCCGTGAGCCATTGATATGTGTCATCTTCCAGAGTTACCGGAAGAATGGTTTTATAAAAAGGCAGGGGGTCAACCGGGGATAATCCAATTTTGTCCAGGCTTTCCTCGATGTTGGCCTTGACCATATCCCTGTCTTTCCATTCGGTTCCGTGTATGGTTATGGTGACAGATCTGGGAAACTGAGCTTTGATCTGATCTCCGATGCCCACATACAGCAGTACTGTTGTGGACAGCATGACAAGAACCATGGTGGAAAGAATACATATATTTGCCAGTCCTACTGCATTTTGCCGCATACGGTAAAGCATTCCGGAAATAAAGGTAAAGTGTCTGGGGTGATAATAATAGCGTTTGTTTTTACGGAGTATTTTTAAAACAGCAATGCTTACTGAGGTAAACAGGCAGTAAGTACCGGCAATGACAAATATAACAGCAATAAAAAATAAAAGCGTGGCTGCAATAGGGTCTTCCACTTCGAGGGAAATATAGTAGCCGATGCCAAGAAAGATAATACCCAGAAGGGTGACAAAAATATTGGCTCTAGGTTCCCGCTCGCCGACCTGGCTGCCTTTAAGCAGTTCAATCGGGTTGGACAGATGAATCTGACGCAGTGTATTTAAATAGGTCAGTATAAAAATAATACCAAACAGTATCAGCGTATTTTTCACCGTTTCCAGTGATATATAAAAGCCTCCGATGACCGATGCACCAGTGATTTGGCATAAAAGCAGCTGGGCTGCCTTATAAAAAAGAATACCGATCATAAAACCAAAAGCAAAGCTGATCACTGAGGCGTAGAGGGTTTCAAAAAACAATATTTTAGAAATATGTTTCTTTTCCATGCCGAGAATATTATAAAGACCAAATTCTTTTTTTCGGCGCTTAATTAAAAAACTGTGGGTATAAAAAAGGAAAATCAGAGCAAAAAAGCCGATGACCCATTGACCATAAACAAGAAAGACTTTAATTTCACCGCCGCCAAAAAAGGTATCCAGATCCGGGCTTGTGACCAGGGCGGAAATAATGTAAAACATGGAAATTGTTAAAATACATGTAATGATATAGGAAATATAAGTTCTTTTATTTTTTATTATATTTTCCCAGGCAAGACGTGTATAAAAACCTTTATTCATGGAACTCACCGCCTGTCTCTTCCTCTGGTCCAAACGCTGATTGTGCTGCGGCCCTTTTGCTGCCGCCGGTAGCAATCAGTGTCAGAGTGTCTGAAATTTTTTGATACATGGTTTCATAGGTTTGTCCGGCACGATAAATCTGATGGAAAACTTCACCATCTTTAATGAAAAGTACCCGTTTGGCGTAGCATGCTGCCTTTGTACTGTGGGTAACCATCAGAATTGTCTGGCCGTCATTGTTGATGTCGCAGAACATATCCAGCAGGCTGTCCGCAGAACGGGAGTCCAGGGCTCCGGTTGGTTCATCGGCCAGAATCAGCTGTGGGTGGGTAATCAGTGCCCGGGCTGCTGCGGCTCTTTGCTTTTGTCCGCCGGATACTTCATAGGGGTATTTTTCCAGAATATCCTGGATCTCAAGTCTGGAAGCAATAGGTTTTAAGCGCTGCTCCATATCTTTGTAAGGGGTACGGGACAGGACAAGGGGGAGAAAGATATTGTCTTTTAAAGAAAATGTGTCCAGCAGGTTAAAGTCCTGAAATACAAAACCCAAATTGTCCCGACGGAAGGCGGAGATTTCTTTCTCGGGTATTTTCACAATGTTTTTGCTGTTAAGTAAAACTTCGCCGCTGGTGGGCTTGTCCAGCGATGCGAGTATATTTAAAAGGGTTGTTTTACCGGAACCGGATTCACCCATGATGGCCACAAATTCACCATCTTCCACGGAAAAGGATACGTTTTTCAGGGCCTGAATATGTTGGCCGCCAAAGCGGGTTGTATAAACTTTTTTCAGATTATTGACTTCAAGAATAGCCATATTAATGCCTCCTAATGTTTTTTGATGGATTAAGTATATCAAAAAGGAGAAATGTAATGCCATAATCGTGGCTTACATTTCTCCGCCAAAACTTACATTTTTGAAAGGATAGGACTTTTGTAGGCATCAAGCTCGAGCATAATCGTTGTTCCCTCTCCGGGTGCGGACTGGATGGTTATGGTGTGAGAAAGCTTATCCATAATCCGTTTGCACAGATATAGCCCCAGACCTGAGGACTTCTGATTACTGTGACCGTTGTAGCCTGTAAAGCCTTTTTCAAAGACACGGGGGAGATCATCGGCGCCAATGCCGATGCCCGTGTCAGAAATGAACAGTATTTTTTTCTCACTGTCTGCGGTGATTTTGATACCGCCGGATGGGGTATATTTCAGGGCATTGGACAGGAGCTGTTCAATGACAAAGGACAGCCATTTTTCGTCGGTGATTACGGTAAAATCCTGTAAATCAAAAGTGAGAGACAGCTTTTTCATAACAAAAATCCGGGCATATTTGCGGACTGCGTCTCTGGTAATTTTTTCAATGGAGCAGGGACGGATCACATAATCGGTTGTATTGCTGCCAAGCCGAAGATAGGATAAAACCATTTCCACATATTGTTCAATTTTAAAAAGCTGGGCCCACATGGCTGTATTGGCCGGGGTATCTTCCGCTTTAAGAAGAAGGCTCATGGCAGAAATCGGCGTTTTGATCTGATGGACCCACATGGTGTAATAGTCCAGCATATCGGCGCGTTCGCTGTCACTGGCTGCAATATATTCCATTTTACTGTCATTTAATATGCGCAGCAGCGCCTGATAATCCCTCTCAAAAAGTGTGGTCGGTTCAGGCAGATGGCTGGCATCGAGAATAATTGTTTTTTTCAGCATCTGAAGTTCCTGGTGTTTGGCCTTAAAACGAAAGTAGTCCCAGATTCCCAGAACAAGAATAAAAAACAGACTGAGCATAAGTCCATAAATTGCCGGTTCCATAGGCATCTGATAAAGATAAAAGGATACAAAAAAGGCCCCGATTACAAAAAACAGCATGATCAGTGTGCGGATGTGCTGTCTGAAATATTGTCTGATCATTGGATAATATACCCGATTCCTTTCTTTGTTTTAATAAAATCTTTCAGACCGTAGCTTTCCAGTTTTTTGCGGAGTCTGGTCACATTCACGGTCAAGGTGTTTTCATCTACATAACAGTCGGTTTCCCACAATTTAGTCATTAGTGTATCTCTGCTTACCACGCGACCTTTGTTTTCCATGAGCGTAAGCAGGATTCGATAGTCATTTTTGGTCAAGTCAATCGTTTTATCATTATAAGTGAGTGTGGCATTGCCTGTATTAAGAATGGCGCCGCCATGTTCAATCAGGCCCGATGAAGCGCCAAAATCGTAGGTGCGCCGGAGGATGGCCCAAACCTTGGCGACCAGGACATCCAGATCAAAGGGTTTGGTGATAAAGTCATCGCCGCCCATATTCATGGCCATAATAATATTGAAATTATCCGAAGCCGATGAAATAAATATAATAGGTACCTTGGAAAGTTTACGGATTTCTGTACACCAATGATAGCCATTAAAAAACGGAAGGGAAATATCCAGCAGAATGAGGGATGGATTCTGTTCGACAAAGTCGTTGATTACTCTGGAAAAATCTGTGACGCAGAACGTCTCACAGCCCCAATTTGAAAGCCTTGAGGCAATCGAGGCGCTGATGATGGCGTCGTCTTCAACAATCATTATTTTATGCATATCAGGTCGCTCCTATCTATGGTCGTGGTCGTATTATTGTTATATATATTTTGCCGGAAGCAGCAAAAAAACTCTGATGTAATCGTATCATATAATTAATTATTTGAAAACTGTCTTTTGAAAGCTATTGCGGCTGGCATGGCCGGATGGTATACTATTAAAAATAGATCTGAATACATAGGAAAAGATGGAGAAAATATGAAGATTCTGTTGACAGCAATTAATGCAAAGTATATCCATTCCAATCTGGCTGTGTACAGTCTGAAAGCATCTTCAGGCCGTTACAGAGATGACGTGGAAATTGCGGAATATACGATTAATAATTATATAGATGAAATTTTAAGCAGTATATATATAAAGAAGCCGGATTTGATTGCCTTTTCATGTTACATATGGAATATTGATATGGTTCTGGAACTGATTGATCTATTTCACAAGGTGGCTGGCGATGTGCCTGTCTGGGTCGGCGGTCCGGAAGTCTCCTATGATGCCCGGGCTGTGTTGGAGAAAAATCCGGGAATTACCGGGGTGATGTGCGGTGAGGGTGAGGCTACGTTTAGGGAGCTTCTGGCGTGCTATGAGGAGACTTTTGGCGGGGATTTACGTGCAGGTAACGTCATGGATTTTTGGAAGCGTCTGGAACAGGTGCAGGGACTGGTGTTTCGTTCCTGGGATCAGACCATTGTGGCGACTGGAGAACGGCCGCCGCTGGCGATGGATGATCTGCCCTTTCCCTATGAAGACCTTAAGGCTTTTGATCATAAGATTATTTATTATGAAAGCAGCCGAGGCTGTCCTTTTCGGTGCAGCTACTGTCTGTCATCCATAGATAAACGGGTGCGTTTTAGAAGTACGGAACTTGTAAAGAAAGAGCTGCAGCTGTTTTTAGATGCCCGTGTTGAACAGGTTAAGTTTGTAGACCGGACGTTTAATTGCAGCCATTCTCATACACTGGATATATGGCGTTTTATCCGTGACCATGATAATGGTGTAACTAATTTTCATTTTGAAATATCCGCAGATCTTTTAAATGAGGAAGAGCTAAAGCTTTTAGCTGATCTGCGTCCCGGGCTTGTTCAGCTGGAAATTGGTGTACAGTCTACGAATCGGCAAACCATAGAGGCGATTGACCGTACAATGGATTTTGAGGCACTTTCCGGGATTGTAAGTCGGATTCAGGAGGCGCATAATGTGCATCAGCATCTGGATTTGATTGCAGGCCTGCCTTATGAAGATTTGGAAAGCTTTAAAAAATCTTTTAGTGATGTTTACAGGCTTAGGCCACAGCAGCTTCAGATGGGGTTTCTTAAAGTTTTAAAAGGTTCTAAGATGCACAGGGTTCAAAAGTCATATGATCTGGTTTATCGAACAAAGCCGGTGTATGAGGTGATGTCTACCCGGTGGCTTTCCTTTGATGATGTTCTTGCTCTGAAGCAGATAGAGGAAATGGTAGAGATCTATTATAACAGTACCCAGTTTTTTAATACATTGGATTATTTCCTGCACTTTTTTAATACGCCATATGAAATGTTTGAGACGCTGGCCCACTGGTACAGCCGTACAACGACAGATGGCGCCAGTCATTCACGTTTGGCCAGATATGGTATTTTAGAGGAATTTGCCAAAACTGAGGGAAAACGGCGGGGAATAGATCCCAAGGCAGCCCGCAGTGTGCTTGTTTATGATCTTTATCTCAGGGAAAATGTAAAAAACAGACCGGATTGGGCCTGGAAAGAATCCGATTATAAAGATGATGTGGCGGCATTTTACAGCGATCCCGCAAAGCGGCAGCAGTATCTTTCGGGACATGACGGGGAGAGCTATCGGCAGGTTCGTCATCAGACCCATTTGGAGCGTTTTGAAATTGATGTGGCGGCTGCCGTAAAACGGGGAGAAACCCTTGATAAGGAACAGTGGATTTTGTTTGATTATACAAAACGGGATCCTCTGACTTATGAAGCATGGAGGCAGATCTTATGAAAACGATGACAAAGAAACAGAGAGTAAAGGCAATTCTTGATCTGCTGGATGAACATTATGGAACCGAGAAAATATGTTATCTCAATCATAACAGTCCGTGGCAGCTGCTGGTTGCGGTGATTTTAAGTGCGCAGTGTACAGATGCCAGGGTGAATATTGTGACGGGCCCTCTGTTTGAGCGTTATCCCAGTGTGGAAGCTCTGGCCGGGGCCAACCAGAAGGAACTGGAGGGCTATATTCATTCCGCCGGTTTTTATCAGACAAAGGCCAGAAATATTATCGCCTGCTGTCGGCGGCTTGTGGATGTGTTTGACGGGCAGGTGCCTGAGCGTATGGAAGATTTGACAAGCCTGGCCGGTGTGGGACGTAAAACTGCAAATGTGATTCGGGGCAATATTTATGATGACCCCAGTATCGTGGTGGATACCCATGTGAAGCGTATTTCTGCAAAGCTGGGATTTACAAAAGAAAAGGATCCGGAAAAAATAGAGTATGAGCTTATGAAGGTTTTGCCGAAAGATCACTGGATTTTATATAACATACAAATCATTACCCTGGGCCGCCAGATCTGCACGGCCAGAAATCCTAAGTGTGCTCAGTGTTTTTTGGGGCCGTACTGTCCTTCCTGTGAAGGGGATAGGACGAAGGCTTCCAAATCCGGTGAAGTGAGGAAATAGCAGATGTTAAAATCATATATTGCATTTGATGTGGAGACAACCGGGCTTTCGGTTGAGGAGAATTGTCTTATTGAGATTGGAGCCCTGAAGGTGAGAAATGGTGCTGTGGCACAGCGTTTTGCAACGTTTATACGCCCGGAGGAGGTTATTTCATCGAAAATCACAGAAATTACCGGAATTACGGAAGAAATGTGTGAAGATGCACCATGTATTGATACGGTTATTGAAAAGTTTGTGGATTTTTGTGAGGACGATGTGCTCATCGGACATAATGTTATGTTTGATTTTAGATTTGTCCGAAAATATGCGGCGCGCCTGGGATTGCCCTTTGAAAAGCAGGGGATTGATACATTAAAAATTGCCCGTACGGTCTGTACAGGTGTGGTGTCAAAAAGCCTGGGTTCTTTGTGTGATTATTATCATATTGTAAATTCTTCTGCGCACAGGGCGTATCATGACGCGCTGGCTACGGCAAAACTGTATCAGACTTTATGTTATTACCACGAAAGTGATAATCCGGGAATTTTTATGCCGGAGCCTTTGACATTTAAGGAAAAAAAGATTCAGCCGGCAACCCCCAGACAGATTGCCTACTTGAAAGAATTAATCAGGTATCATAAAATAGAATTTACCCAGGATATTGACCATATGTCCCGAAGTCAAATGTCCAAAACAATTGATCATATCATTTTAAATCATGGTATGATGCCAAATAAACGGGGAAAAATACAGAAAGAAGGATGAGTCATGTTTTATAATAAGAAGTCTAAAAGAATCGCATCCACAATTATTGTGGCTATTCTGATTCTGGCGATGCTTGCAGGTATTGTGGCAGCATTTTTCTGAATCGGTCCCTTTGTTCCCGGGGTTTTCCGGGGGGACTTTTTGATGAAATTATGCTGTGGCCTGTGTCTTTGAAAAGGAGATGCATATGAAAAAATTTTTAATAAAATTACTGATGGTACTGGCGGTGGCAGCGGGGGCTTTCGGCTTTTTTCCTGCCCATGCCATGGCGGCCCAGACTTACCGTATTCCTGACGGTGTGGAGGTTGAAGGGATTGATTTATCCGGTATGACTCAGGAAGAGGCCAGAGCTGCCCTTCAGACCTTTGTAGATCAGGTCAAATGTGGAACATTAAAGCTTACGGCCGGTGAGGATGTGGTGGAGATCCCTTTGGCTGAAATCGGATTTGATGTGGCGGATGCCAGCGTACTTGATAACCTGAGTAAAATCGGTTCCGGTGGGAATATTATACGGCGTTATAAGGAACTGACGGATGTTAAAAATCATAATGCCAGCTATAAAATTTCTTTTGTCTGTAATCGGGATCAGCTGACGGCGGCTATTAGTGCCAGGGCGGATCAGATTAACCGGCAGCCTCAGGACGCAACGATTGTCCGTCATGACGGTCAGCTTATCATTACAGAGGAGCTGATCGGACGGAATTTAAAAATCGAAGAAACTGCAGACAGTGTGATGAATACCCTGGCCGGAGAATGGGATAAAACAAATTTGACTGCAGCTGTGGTTATGGAAGAAACTCCTGCGGCCCATACTGCCGAGGAATTAAGTGTGATCCAGGATTGTCTGGCTACTTATACCACAAGTTATGGCGGTTCTGGTTCCAATCGTGTAGCCAATATTCAAAATGGTGCTGCAAAGATTGATGAAACGACGCTGTATCCTGGGGACACATTTTCCTTTACTCAGGCTGTGGTTCCGTTTACTTCTGAAAATGGCTATTATTTGGCCGGAGCCTATGCGTCTGGAAAAAGTGTAGACAGTATGGGCGGCGGTATCTGTCAGGTGTCATCCACTTTATATAATACGGTTTTAAGAGCAGAGCTGACCATTGTAGAGCGCACCAATCATATGATGACTGTCGGATATGTACCGTTGGCGGCGGACGCTACTATTGCGGAACCCACAATTGACTTTAAATTCAGAAATGACTATGATTTTCCGGTGTATATTGAAGCGTATACTTATAATGGCAGTGTGACTGTAGCTATTTACGGCAAAGAGACAAGACCGGCCAACCGAACTGTGGAGTTTGAAAGTGTAACAGAGCAGACCATTGCCCCGCCGGCAGATGTAGTTACAGAAGATCCGAATCAGCCTGAAGGGTATGAAGATGTCACACAAAGTGCGCATACAGGCTATGTGGCTGCTTTGTATAAGTGTGTTTATGTGGATGGTGTGCTTGAAAGCAGGGAGCTGGTGAATCGAAGCACCTATCAGGCCTATCCCCGCTATGTGACTAAAGGAACAAAACCGCCTGAGACAGAGCCGCCGGAAACACAGGCACCTCCGGTCGAAGTGCCTCCGACAGAAGAACCGCCCGCGCAGCCGCCTCAGACTTCGGACCCTGGAAATTCGGTGCCTCCTGACGGAAATGGCGGAGCCGGCACTCAGGTACCTTCAGATCAGACACCCTCCGTATAAATCGGGAAAGGGCTGTGCCCATTGTTTATCAAGAATTGATCATCGAAAGGAAAAGGTATGCAGATAGGTAAAATACAGGAAAATGTTTTAAAACGGTCGGTTTTAAAACCCCTTCACAGCAGCCGGCCGGAGGTTTGCTTTAGACCGGGTCCGGGAATGGGGTATACGGCGGTTAAGGGCAATGACGGAGAAACGATGGTTGTTACAACGAATGTGGTTGAGGGTACACCGTTTCAGGTGAGTGTGCTGACCGTTCCGAGAGCCTTAAACAGCCTGATATGTTCCGGGGCCAGACCGGTAGGAATCATGCTTGGTGTAATGCTTCCACAGTGGGTAAGCGAAGCCCAGTTAAAGGACATGATGACCGGTATCGATGCGGCGGCCCAGGCTCATGGCGTAGATGTTTTAGGCGGTCATACGCAGGTCTCTGACAGTGTTTCCTCTGTGATTGTGACAGTGACAGCGCTGGGTTTTTTACCGGAAAACGATGAAAGCAGGGGCGGTGAATCTTTGAAGCTGGCCGGTCAGGATATTGTGATGACCAAATGGGCCGGCTTGTCGGGAAGCTGGCTTCTGGAACAAAAGTATCACAATGAATTTACGGCGAAATATAATCAGGATCTTTCGGAAAGTATATCCGGGATGAGCCGGTGGTTTAGTGTGATTGGGGAGGCCAGAGTGGCTCTGGAATACGGCGCATCGGCCCTCTATGATCTGTCTGAAGGCGGTGTCTTTGGCGCTCTGTGGGAGATGGCCGTTTTGGGAAAAGCAGGTTTTTACGTGGATTTAAAGCGGATTCCCCTGAAACAGGAAACCGTGGAATTATGTGATTTTATTGATACCAACCCATATCAGCTGGTATCCATGGGATCTCTGCTTATTGCGGCCCATCACGGTGAGCACCTTGTTCGGGAACTGACGGCGGCCGGAATCAGTGCTGCAATGATCGGAACTTTTACGAATCAAAATGATCGGATTGTCATCAATGATGAAGAAGTTCGTTACCTGGAGCCGCCAAGAGCGCCTAAAATTATCTGACACAGGCAAGCCCTTATACGGCTGGACAAGACAGATGAATGACGGCATGACTATGAATGAAAGGATTTGGATTGGAGGATATTGATATGAAAGAAAAAATATTGTCCGTTATAGAGAAAAACAGTAAAATCAGTGTTGAGGAATTGGCTGTTGTCCTCGGAGAAAAAGAAGAAGATGTAGCCAAAGCTATCTATGAAATGGAGCGGGATAAGACAATCTGTGGCTATCATACATTAATTAACTGGGGCAACACAGAAAATGCCAAGGTTGTGGCATTGATTGAGGTCCGTGTCACTCCGCAGAGAGGCCAGGGCTTTGATAAAATTGCGGAGCGTATTTATAATTTCCCGGAAGTAGATTCTGTTTATCTGATTTCCGGCGGGTTTGACCTGATGGTTATGCTGGAAGGAAAAACACTTCAGGAGGTGGCCCATTTTGTATCTTCCAAGCTGGCACCGCTGGAGTACATATTAAGTACGGCCACACATTTTGTTCTTAAAAAATATAAGGATCATGGAACAATCATGGTTCCTGAGGAGAAAAAAGAAAGGATGCTGATTACACCTTGAGAAATCCATTATCTGATGTTATAACAACAATTAAACCATCCGGCATTCGTAAATTTTTTGATCTTGTGACTGAAATGAATGACCCGGAGGTTATTTCTCTGGGGGTAGGGGAGCCGGATTTTGATACCCCGTGGCATATCCGAGAGGAAGGGATTTATTCCCTGGAAAAGGGACGTACCTTTTATACATCCAATTCCGGGCTTATGGAGCTGCGGGAGGAAATCTGCAATTATCTTGCACGCCATTACGGTGTGTCTTACCAGCCAAAGGGCGAGGTCATCGTGACGGTGGGCGGTTCAGAGGCTATAGATATCGGTCTGCGGGCCATGCTTAATCCTGGGGATGAGGTTTTAATTCCTCAGCCCAGCTATGTGTCATATGAACCCTGTACCGTCCTTGCCGGCGGTGTCCCCGTGATTATTAATCTGAAAGAGGAAAATGAGTTCCGCCTGACAAAAGAAGAACTTCTGGCCGCGATTACCCCGAAAACAAAGGTGTTGATTTTACCTTTCCCTAACAATCCTACAGGGGCGATTATGACCCGCCGGGATTTGGAGGACATTGCCCAGGTATGTATTGAAAAGGATATTTTTGTAATGTCCGATGAAATTTACAGTGCACTGACTTATGGCGAACCTCATGTGACCATTGCGTCTTTACCTGGAATGAAGGAGCGGACGATATTAATCAATGGTTTTTCGAAGGCTTATGCCATGACCGGCTGGCGTTTAGGTTATGCCTGCGGTCCTCGTGAAATTATTGAACAGATGACAAAGATTCATCAGTTTGCTATTATGTGTGCCCCCACAACCAGTCAGTATGCGGCTGTGGATGCTCGGCGAAACGGTGATGAGGATGTGGAAAAAATGCGGGAATCTTACGATCAGCGCCGTCGTTTTCTGATTCATACGTTCCGAAAAATGGGGCTGGAATGCTTTGAGCCTTTTGGTGCGTTTTATGTATTTCCCAGCATTAAAAGTCTGGGGATGACTTCCGATGAATTTGCACAGCAGCTTTTAAAGGCTGAAAAAGTGGCCGTTGTTCCCGGAACTGCTTTTGGGGACTGTGGCGAAGGCTTTCTTCGAATTTCCTATGCGTATTCTCTGGAAGAGCTGAAAACAGCCACGGACCGCATTGCCCGTTTTGTCAGCTGGATACGGGAAAAACGTTGGGATGGAGGGCAGGACATATGATGAATATTGTTCTTCTAGAACCTGAAATGCCGGCCAATACAGGTAATATCGGACGTACCTGTGTGGCGACAGGCACAAGGCTTCATCTGATTGAACCCATGGGATTTCGAATTAACGAAAAAACAGTGCGCCGGGCCGGCCTGGATTACTGGGAACATCTGGATGTGACAATTTATGACGATTTTCAGGATTTTCTTAACAAAAATCCTGAGGCAATTGGGAAACTTTATATGTTTACGACAAAGGCCAGACACGCATACTGCGATGTGACCTATCCGGAAGACGCTTACCTGATGTTTGGAAAGGAAAGTGCCGGTATACCTGAAGAAATTCTTGTGGAATATGAGCAGTACTGTGTGCGTATTCCTATGCTTGAACAAATTCGTTCCCTGAACCTGTCCAATTCGGTGGCCATCGGTCTTTATGAAGCGCTGCGTCAGCATGGCTTTAAGCAGATGGAAATGGCCGGAGATCTGCACAGACTCCATTGGCAGATGAAATAGAAAAATACTCTTTTTTAAGCGTCTATAAAAGCGTTTAAAAAAGAGTATTTTTTTGCCCAAATCTTTCATAAAATTAAAAAAATCTTTCGAATTATTTAAATAAAATGACGCCGCGGCCCGGCCGTGTTATAATGATAAAAAGCTATGGCTCAATGGAGGAAAGGAATGAAATGTAATGCTGAAAATTACAACGAAGTGGCTTCAGTACGATAACCGTATTGAACCTGTGACTGATGAAAAAAATTATGAACTGCGAATCAAAGCACTGCGTACATCTTTGAGAATTAAATACTCGATTGTTTTTTTGCTTGCTTTGTTTATTGTTCTGGTTATTTCCAATACCGCCGATAATCCCACGTTTGTGCAGCAGATTACCTTTGGCAGTACATTAGTATCGATGATTCTGGCTGTTTTGGCTATTTTTATCAGCGGCCGCAGAGAACTGAAGGCGGAGGTACTCAGAGATGAACTGGATCGGGCCATGCAGCGTCTGGATATGGTATCCCAAAAGCTGGAGGCCATGATGGATGAAAGGGAAAGCTCGCTTCCTTCGGTAGATGAGCGGAAAGCTTCGATTTCTTCAGAGGAAAAAGAAGCTGATCAAAAGTCTGTGGAAAAAACAAAAACTGAGCCAAAAAAGGAGCCTGAGGAAGCGCCTGAAGTAAAAATGGACACAGAGCCGGATGAAGATGGCGATGATGACCTGGAAGACGATGACGACTTGGAAAGCTTGGAGAAGGAGACTGTTCCAGATGACCTTTTAGATGATTTATATTAGATTCCTATGGAAAGACTCTTATGGCGGCCGTGAGGCCCCCTTTCATTTTTTTCTTT
>QFCH01002719.1_pt1 | contig 37333 bp, 46 predicted proteins | sample 5346071 | NCBI WGS metagenome assembly QFCH01 (sample SAMN09062255, study PRJNA434731) | Human gut metagenome, whole genome shotgun sequencing project. | isolation source: stool timepoint B chromium assembly | host: Homo sapiens | collected 2015
GAAATTGATCAAACGAGGAATCGAGTTTAAAAACGGAGCCCAACTTCCCTACGAGAACAAACCTATCGTGTCTAATCTCTTCTTTGAAGATTCTACACGGACACATAAGTCCTTTGAAGTGGCAGAGATTAAGCTAGGATTGGAGCGACTGGACTTTGATGTGAAGACCAGTTCGGTCAATAAGGGTGAGACACTGTATGATACCATCTTGACCCTATCTGCTCTAGGAGTGGATGTCTGTGTGATTCGCCACCCAGAGGTTGACTATTACAGAGAGTTGATTGCGAGTCCGTCGATTACAACTTCTATTATCAATGGTGGGGATGGTTCGGGACAACATCCTAGCCAGAGCTTGCTTGATTTGATGACTATTTATGAGGAATTTGGTCACTTTGAGGGGCTCAAGGTTGCTATTGCAGGCGACTTGGACCACTCACGCGTTGCCAAATCCAATATGCAAATTTTGAAACGCTTGGGAGCTGAACTGTACTTTGCAGGACCTGAGGAATGGAGAAGTCAAGAGTTTGCGGACTATGGACAGTTTGTAACTATTGATGAGATTGTTGATCAGGTGGATGTTCTGATGTTACTCCGAGTTCAACATGAACGCCATGGAAGTGGAGCGGTCTTTTCAAAAGAAGGCTACCATGCTCAACACGGTTTGAACCAAGAACGCTATAATCGCTTAAAAGAAGGAGCCATTATTATGCATCCTGCTCCAGTTAATCGAGATGTGGAAATTGCTGACCACTTGGTTGAAGCTCCGAAATCACGCATTGTCCAACAAATGACCAACGGTGTCTTTGTTCGGATGGCAATCTTAGAATCCGTATTGGCGAGTAGAAACGCCAACTAAAACACAAGACGTTAAAAGACGCCAGTGAGCGTCCACGAGAGGTGAAAATATGACAAAAAGACTTCTAGTATTAGAAGATGGCACAGTTTTTGAAGGCAAGGCCTTCGGAGCAGATATTGATGTAACAGGCGAAATCGTCTTTAACACAGGGATGACCGGCTACCAAGAATCCATTACAGACCAGTCTTATAATGGACAAATCTTGACCTTCACTTATCCTTTGGTGGGAAATTATGGAATCAACCGTGATGATTACGAATCCATCATTCCAACTTGTAAGGGAGTCGTCGTTTTCGAAGAGGCGCGTCGAGCTAGCAACTGGCGCAACCAAATGACGCTGGATGAATTTTTGAAAGCCAAGAAAATTCCGGGTATTTCAGGGATTGATACGCGTGCCTTACCAAGATTATCCGTAAGCATGGTACCATGCGTGCAACCTTGACCACGTTGGGGACAGCATGGACCATGTGACGGACCAGCTCCAAGCAACAGTCTTGCCGACAGACAATATCAAGCAGGTTTCTACTAAAACTTCCTATCCAGCTCCTGGAGTTGGTTTGAGTGTGGTGCTAGTGGACTTTGGTCTCAAGCACTCAATCCTACGTGAACTTTCTAAGCGTAACTGTAACGTGACGGTTGTTCCGTATTCAACAACGGCGGAAGAAATTCTCCACCTCAATCCGACGGAGTTATGTTGTCAAACGGTCCTGGTAACCCAGAAGACGTTCCCAAGCACTGGACATGATTCGTGGTGTGCAAGGGAAAATTCCAATCTCGGTATCTGTATGGGGCACCAACTCTTTGCTATGGCAAATGGGGCCAAGACCTACAAGATGAAGTTTGGTCACCGTGGATTCAACCACGCGGTACGCGAGATTGCTACAGGACGTGTAGACTTTACCAGCCAGAACCATGGTTATGCAGTCAGCCGTGAGGACTTGCCAGAGCACTTGATCATTACCACGAAGAAATCAACGACAAGTCAGTTGAAGGTGTGCGTCACAGATACCAACCAGGTTTTTCTGTACAATTCCACCCAGACGCAGCTCCTGGGCCACACGACGCTAGCTACCTATTTGACGAGTTTATCGAGATGATGGAAGCTTTTAAACAAGCAAACTAAGAACGAGTAAAAGCTCGTCGGAGAATTTATGTAACTGAACACGGACGGAAAGCTCGGAATTTAGAGAAACCAACTTGGATTGTCAATCCTTCCTTGGTTTCCTAAAATTCAATCGCTTTCTATTCGTCCTTTGTATCTTATTTAATGTCGCTCTGTGAGGCGACGAATAGAAAGGCAGGTCGTTTCTTTTAGTCGCTATCGGGCGAACTAAAAACTCCCTGCACTAGATTTTTTATCGAAAAATATCGTTTCTCTAAAAAATCGTCGGAGAATTTATTTAATGGCAACCCGAGAGTTGCCGAATAGAAAGGAGAAGGGTGGTCCGTATTTGCTGAACTGAATACGGGCTACGGACGGCGCTAAAAAGATAGTTATTCCTAGAACTGATAGTTCTTCGTCATAACTCCTATTTTAGCTTTGTCCGCTTGACGCCCTTAATATCTTATAAATGCCTAAACGTACTGATATTCAAAAAATTATGGTGATTGGTTCTGGTCCGATTATTATTGGTCAGGCTGCTGAGTTTGACTACGCTGGGACCCAGGCCTGTTTGTCTTTGAAAGAGGAAGGTTATGAAGTTGTCTTAGTGAACTCAAATCCTGCCACCATCATGACGGATAAGGAGATTGCTGACAAGGTTTATATTGAACCGATTACACTTGAGTTTGTGACACGTATTCTCCGTAAGGAACGTCCAGATGCTTTGCTTCCAACTCTTGGTGGGCAAACAGGACTCAATATGGCCATGGAGTTGTCTAAAAATGGTATTCTAGATGAATTGGGTGTCGAATTACTGGGAACTAAATTGTCTGCCATCGACCAAGCAGAGGACCGTGACCTCTTTAAACAATTGATGGAAGAGCTTGAGCAGCCAATTCCAGAATCTGAAATTGTCAACACAGTGGAAGAAGCTGTTGCCTTTGCGGCATCAATCGGCTACCCTGTTATCGTTCGTCCAGCCTTTACCCTAGGTGGTACTGGTGGTGGTATGTGTGCCAACGAGGAAGAATTGCGTGAAATCGCTGAAAATGGGTTGAAACTGTCACCTGTTACCCAATGTTTGATTGAACGTTCAATCGCAGGTTTCAAGGAAATTGAGTACGAGGTCATGCGTGACTCGGCTGACAATGCTTTGGTTGTTTGTAACATGGAAAACTTTGACCCCGTTGGAATTCATACAGGGGATTCCATCGTATTTGCTCCTGCACAAACCATGTCAGACTATGAAAACCAAATGCTCCGTGACGCGAGCTTGAGCATTATTCGTGCCCTCAAGATTGAAGGCGGCTGTAACGTTCAGCTAGCTCTTGATCCGCACAGCTTTAAGTACTATGTTATTGAAGTAAACCCTCGTGTATCGCGTTCGTCAGCGCTTGCTTCTAAGGCAACTGGTTATCCGATTGCCAAATTGGCTGCCAAGATTGCTGTCGGTTTGACCTTGGATGAGGTCATCAACCCAGTTACAGGTTCAACTTATGCTATGTTTGAGCCAGCCCTTGACTACGTCGTTGCTAAGATTCCACGTTTCCCATTTGACAAGTTTGAAAAAGGTGAGCGTCGTCTTGGGACCCAAATGAAGGCAACTGGAGAAGTTATGGCCATTGGACGCAACATCGAAGAGTCACTTCTTAAAGCATGTCGTTCACTTGAAATTGGCGTTCACCACAATGAAATGCCTGAACTGGCAACCGTTTCAGATGATGCCTTGATTGAAAAGGTTGTCAAGGCCCAAGATGACCGTCTCTTCTACGTATCAGAAGCTATTCGCCGTGGTTACACACCAGAAGAAATCGCTGAATTGACCAAGATTGATATCTTCTATCTGGATAAACTCTTGCACATCTTTGAAATTGAGCAAGAATTGGGTGCCCATCCACAAGATCTAGAAGTCTTGAAAACAGCTAAACTCAATGGATTTTCAGACCGCAAGATTGCGGAGCTTTGGGAAACGACTGCCGACCAAGTTCGCCAACTACGTTTGGAGAATAAGATTGTCCCAGTTTACAAGATGGTTGATACCTGTGCGGCGGAGTTTGACTCTGAAACACCATACTTCTATTCAACCTATGGCTGGGAAAACGAGTCTATCAAGTCTGACAAGGAATCTGTCCTAGTCCTAGGTTCAGGTCCAATCCGTATCGGACAAGGGGTTGAGTTTGACTACGCAACCGTTCACTCTGTTAAGGCGATTCAGGCTGCTGGTTATGAAGCTATCATCATGAACTCAAATCCAGAGACAGTTTCAACAGACTTCTCGGTATCAGACAAACTTTACTTTGAACCATTGACATTCGAAGATGTCATGAATGTTATCGACTTGGAGCAACCAAAAGGCGTTATCGTTCAGTTTGGTGGTCAAACAGCTATCAACCTTGCAGAGCCCTTGGCAAAAGCAGGTGTGACCATCCTTGGTACGCAAGTCGCTGATCTAGACCGTGCCGAAGACCGTGACCTCTTCGAGCAAGCTCTAAAAGACCTGGATATTCCACAGCCACCAGGACAAACGGCTACCAATGAAGAAGAAGCGGTGCTTGCTGCTCGCAAAATTGGCTTCCCAGTTCTCGTTCGTCCTTCTTATGTCTTGGGTGGACGTGCTATGGAAATCGTGGAAAATGAGGAAGACCTTCGTTCTTACATGCGAACTGCTGTTAAGGCTAGTCCAGACCACCCAGTTCTTGTCGATTCTTATATCGTTGGGCAAGAGTGTGAAGTTGATGCTATTTCAGACGGAAAAAATGTCCTCATCCCTGGTATCATGGAGCACATCGAACGTGCTGGTGTCCACTCAGGTGACTCAATGGCCGTTTACCCACCACAAACCTTGTCTCAAAAGGTACAGGAAACCATCGCAGACTATACTAAACGCCTAGCAATCGGTCTTAACTGTCTCGGAATGATGAATATCCAGTTTGTCATCAAGGATGAAAAAGTCTACGTTATTGAGGTCAATCCACGTGCCAGCCGTACGGTGCCATTCCTTTCTAAGGTAACTAATATTCCTATGGCTCAGGTAGCGACTAAGCTCATTCTTGGGCAAAGTCTTGAAGAACTTGGCTACCAAGATGGACTTTATCCAGAAAGCACTCGCGTTCATATCAAGGCACCAGTCTTCTCCTTTACGAAACTAGCTAAGGTAGATAGCTTACTCGGGCCTGAAATGAAGTCAACAGGGGAAGTTATGGGTTCTGATACGACTTTGGAAAAAGCTCTCTATAAAGCTTTTGAAGCTTCTTACCTGCACTTGCCAACTTTTGGTAACGTTGTATTTACCATTGCAGATGATACCAAAGAAGAAGCCTTGGACTTGGCTCGCCGTTTCCAAAATATCGGTTACGGTATCCTCGCGACAGAAGGAACTGCAGCCTTCTTTGCTAGCCATGGATTGCATGCCCAGCCTGTTGGTAAGATTGGTGATGATGAGAAGGATATCCCAAGCTTTGTTCGTAAAGGAAAAATCCAAGCGATCATCAATACTGTCGGAACCAAGCGAACTGCTGACGAAGATGGTGAGCAAATCCGCCGTTCAGCCATTGAACATGGTGTGCCACTCTTTACAGCACTAGACACAGCAAATGCCATGCTTAAGGTGCTAGAAAGTCGTAGTTTTGTCACAGAAGCGATCTAGTTGAGAAAGAATTTTTACAGTTTTAAAGCCAGCGTCAGAAAACGCTGGCTTTTGCAATACTGATATTGCTTCTTTCAACTATCATTTTTTTTATTTGTAATCATTCTAAAATGTGATATAATAAGGAAGAATTGGAAATAGGGAACTATTTTCATGATATTTTCAAAAATTCCATTAAGAAAATAGGTAAAGACAGATTAGAAAGTGTAAAATTCCGATGTCTTCTTACAAAAAAGTCTCTCTTTCTGAGATCAACCAATCTATTGAAACTCCGAATAACAATCATTTCTGGCAAAATCTAAAAGCATTTTTAGGACCTGGAGCCCTTGTAGCAGTTGGTTATATGGATCCTGGAAACTGGATTACTAGTGTGGTTGGTGGTGCTTCCTACAAATATAGTCTTTTATTTGTTATTTTGATTTCATCCATCATTGCCATGCAGTTACAACAGATGGCTGGAAAGCTCGGTATCGTGTCTAGGATGGACCTTGCACAGGCAACTGCACATCATGCTCCCAAATGGCTCCGCTATAGTCTATGGGTGATTTTAGAATTAGCTTTAATGGCGACAGACTTAGCCGAGGTTTTAGGCTCAGCGATTGCCTTAAATCTTTTATTTAAAATACCAATTATGGTCGCTATCCTCTTAACCGTTTTAGACGTATTTCTTTTGTTGTTGTTGATGAAATTTGGCTTCAAAAAAATTGAAGCCATTGTTACGACCCTTATTTTAACCATATTAGCCATCTTTACCTATCTGGTGGCTTTATCCAATCCAAGTATTCAGGGTATTTTTGGTGGTTATTTACCGACTCCAACATTATTTGAAACACCATTACCAGGTCATGAAAGCCAATTGACCTTGGCTTTAGGAATTGTGGGGGCGACAGTCATGCCCCATAATCTCTATCTTCATTCATCCCTATCCCAAACAAGGAAAATCAATCACAAAGATAAGAAGGATGTTCGAAAAGCCGTGCGTTTTATGACCTGGGATTCAAATCTTCAGTTGTCCCTAGCCTTTATTGTCAATTCCTTGCTTCTCATTTTAGGGGCATCTCTCTTTTTTGGTCATGCATCTGAAATTTCAGCTTTTTCTCAAATGTACAATGCTTTACAGGATTCGACGATAGCAGGAGCGATAGCCAGCTCAACTCTGTCAACTTTATTTGCCCTAGCACTCTTAGCAAGTGGACAAAATTCGACCATTACAGGTACTTTAACAGGACAGATTGTCATGGAAGGCTTCTTACATCTGAAATTGCCTCAGTGGATTATCCGTATTGGTACCCGTATTTTTGCCTTGCTCCCTGTGATTATAGTGGCCGTCTTGTTTGGACATCAAGAAAAAACCTTGGATCAGTTATTGGTCTATTCACAGGTCTTTCTGTCAATAGCTCTTCCGTTTTCAATCTTCCCTTTAATCTATCTGACCTCTAAGAAGTCACTGATGGGAGAATTTACCAATGCCAAGTGGAATGCCATCCTAGGTTACGCAGTTTCAATCATCTTGACCATTCTCAATATCAAGCTTCTTTTCGATATTTTTTAACCTCGTTTGAAATCTATTATAGTGTCAGCGTGAAGGTTGACAAATAGAAAGTAGTAGTGATTGGTTCATAAAAAGAAGTACAAAAAAAGAACAGTGGTAACTGTTCTTTTTTATCATTATTTGAGACCGTATTTTTTGTTGAAACGATCCACGCGTCCATCTGCTTGAGTGAACTTTTGACGTCCAGTGTAGAATGGGTGTGAGTCTGATGAAATTTCCACACGGATCAATGGGTAAGTTTCGCCTTCGAACTCAACAGTTTCGTTAGAGCGTTTTGTTGAACCGCTAAGGAATTTGTAACCAGTAGTTGTGTCCATGAAGACAACTGGGCGATATTCTGGATGGATATCTTTTTTCATTTTGCAATATTTCCTTTCTGCCATGGTCTCTTTGCGAGCCATAGATTGTTACCATACTAGTCTATCAGATTCTGATAAGTTTGGCAAGTCTTTTCCCTGATTTTATTAAAAATCTTGATAAAAAATCACTCCAGTGTTTACTGGAGTGAGGGTAGAAGAATGATTAGTTCTCTTGATTTGGAGCTTTTTCCTCTTGTTGATTTTTTACTTCTGTTTCTTTAACTGGTTCTGTGTTTTCTGCTGCTGATTCAGCTTCTTTTTCAGATTCAGTAGTTTCTGTTTCTGTTGATTCTATTTCAGCTTCAGCCTCTGTTTCAGTTGGTTCGGCTACAGGTTCAGTTTCTGTTTTATCAGCTGTAGTTTCTTCTTTTACTGGTTCTGCGTTTTCTGCTACTGATTCAGCCTCCACATTAGCTGGTTCCTTAGCTTCTTCTTTTTGCTCGGTTTCCTCTTTAGCTGTCTCTGTTTTATCAGCTGTAGTTTCTTCTTTTTTACGTTCTTGAGATTCTTTTTTGATTTCTTCGACTGCAGTTTTAACGGTAGAGCTTGTTACACGTCCGACAGTTTGAGCAAAATCTTTACCAGACTCAGCTAATTCAGTAAATGACTCTTTTGTAATTTTACCACCTGACATTGCCAAGAGACCAGTTACAACTAGTGCAATGCTAGCAAGAATAGCTAAAATCAAACCAAAGCCGATTGAAATGCCGTATCCACCAAAGTTAGACATGTACTTATTTACATTAAAGAGACTATTTAGTGTGACGAGAGTTGCAATTGCACCCGCAACAATGACACCAATTGAGAACCCTTTAGGCATTGCTTTATTCATATTATTCAAGCATGCAAGAACAATAGACACAATAGCTGCGATAATGACAAACCACCCATCTCCTTGATAACCATTCACACTATAGGACCCAAAAGAACCTGCATTTAAACTAGCCCATGGCAAGAGTGAACCAAGGATGGCTACTCCAGCAGAAATGAGAATATACAAACGATTTTTTTCCATTATTATGTCTCCTTTTATTCAGTTTGATTTATTATACCATAAACTGAGGTACAAAGAAACCGTATATTTTAAGAATCTAGCATATAAAAGGCCAAGAAAATTCTTTCTTAGCCTTGGTGAATCTGTAGAGCCTCTTTCAGTTCTTTATATATTTGTTCGTTTTCTTCTAGACTATAGGAATTGGCGCCACTGGCTAATGGATGTCCTCCTCCGTCGTGTTGTTTGGCAATTTCATTGATAGGAGTGATTTTACTGCGCATACGTACACGGAAGTGACCATCAGCTTGCTCAACAAAGATAGCCCAAGCCTTAACAGTATCAATTCGACCAGGTGCCCCAACAATCGCTGCTGTTTCAGCATCCGTAACCTTATATTTTTCCAAGATGTCTTGAGTAAGCAGAACGCGTGCAGCCCCATTCTCATCAACTTCTAAGTGATCATAAACATATCCTTGCAGTTTTGCAATCTTGAAGCTCATGGTATCCATTTGACGAGACAGTCTAGCAAAGTCAAAATCAATTTCTCGGAGCTGGCCAGCTATTCTAAAGGTTCGAGCACTAGTTGACGGGTAGAGAAAACGCCCTGTGTCCCCGACAATTCCTGCATAGAGAAGTCGTGCCGCTTCACTAGACAAAGCTAGCTGATTTTCTTGAGCAAATAATGCAATCATCTCACTGGCACTGCTTGAACTTGTATCCACCCAAGATAGGTCACCGTAGATATCATCATTTGGATGGTGATCGATTTTGATGGTGAAAGCAGCTTGTTCGTAGCGTTTATCATCGATACGAGGACGATTCGCTGTATCACAAATAATAGCAAGAGCTCCTTGGTAGTCACTGTCTTGGACAGTATCCATTTCCGCCATCCAAGTTAGAGTTGGTTCGTTAAAACCGACGGCTTTGATGGTCTTTTCTGGAAAATGGTGAGTGAGAAGAGCTTTCAAGCCCACTTGGCTCCCTAAGGCATCTGGATCTGGTTTCATATGACGATGAATGATAATGGTATCGTATTCTTTGATTTTCTCTAAAATTTGCTGGCAAATTTCCATAAATAACCTCAATTCTTTCTCATTTCATTGTAGCACAAGAATTTTTATTGCCAGTATGACCGGTAATACCGAAGAAATTGCAGATATTGTAGCAGACAAATTGCGTGACTTGGGCTTGGATGTCGATGTGGATGAATGTACGACTGTTGACGCTTCAGATTTCTTAGAAGCAGACATCGCAATCGTTGCGACTTATACTTATGGAGACGGAGAATTGCCAGATGAGATGATGGACTTCTACGAAGACCTAGCAGATCTCAACTTGAATGGCAAAATCTACGGAGTGGTCGGTTCAGGAGATACCTTCTACGACGAATTCTGTAAGGCTGTTGATGACTTTGATCGCGTTTTTGTAGCGACAGGAGCAGAAAAAGGTTCGGAGTGTGTTAAAGTAGACCTTTCTGCCGAAGAAGAAGACATCGAACGTTTGGAACAATTCGCAGAAGAATTGGCTGCAAAAGTAGGATAAGAATCAAACTGCGCTGACTGGAAGGAGTCAGTGCGTTTTTTTATTAATTTTTTTGTGATTTTACTAGCCTATTTGGTGGCTTTTTGATACAATAATTCAAATAAAGGAGGAGACTGTATGAACTTAGATATTATTCGGCAAGAAATTGATCAAATCGACGACCAAATCGTCAAGCTCCTAGAAGAACGAATGCATTTGGTTGAGGGAGTAGTTGCCTATAAGAAAACCTCAGGAAAACCTATTTTAGATACTAAGAGAGAAGAAGTTATTTTTGAAAAGGTCAAAAATCGAGTAGAAGATAAGCGCTATCAGGAGACCATTGTTGCGACTTTTTCAGACATTCTCAAACGTTCGCGTGATTATCAGGATCAAAACATTAAATGAAAAAAGAACAATTTTATCCGCTAGGAATTTTTCTGGCTGCAATGGTGGGGGGCCTTGTCCGCTATCTGGTTTCCACTTGGTTACCAGCCAGTCCAGATTTTCCTTGGGGGACCCTTCTTGTCAACTATCTGGGCATTTTCTGCTTGGTCTATCTGGTGAAAGGCTATCTGGTCTATAAGGGAACTAGTAAAGGCTTGGTTTTGGCGCTGGGGACAGGATTTTGTGGTGGCCTGACAACCTTTTCTAGCCTAATGCTTGATGCAGTAAAACTGCTTGATACCGGGCGTTATCTTAGTTTAGGCATTTACTTACTTTTGAGTATTGGTGGAGGTCTATTCTTGGCTTATGTTCTAGGGGGGAAGAAATGGTAATCGTTTATCTTGCAATCGCCTGCGGGTTCGGAGCCTTGGTGCGTTATTTCTTTTCCCGCTATAATCAAGCTTCAAAATTGCCATTGGGAACTCTCATTGCCAATCTTCTAGGATGTTTTTTAATTGGCCTATTCTACAATCATGTGGAGTCCAAGGAAATCTATGCCATCCTTGCGACAGGTTTTTGTGGAGGGTTAACGACCTTTTCTACCTTGAATGACGAGCTGCAAAGACTATTAAGTGACAAGAAGATATTTTATAGCTATTTTCTCTTAACTTACATAGGCGGTTTTCTAGCGATTTTTTTAGGAATTCTGCTATAAATTTCTTTACTTTTAGGTGGAAATTTGGTAAACTGTATCTTGTGTGTAATGGACGCACAAAAATACAGTTTATCCGCTGAGGAAGGTTCCTCAAGATTGACAAAGATAGGAGAATAAAATGAATCCATTAATCCAAAGCTTGACTGAAGGTCAACTTCGTACAGATATCCCATCATTCCGTCCTGGTGACACTGTTCGTGTACACGCGAAAGTTGTCGAAGGTAACCGTGAACGTATCCAGATTTTTGAAGGTGTTGTTATCGCACGTAAAGGTGCGGGCATCTCAGAAAACTACACAGTTCGTAAAATCTCTAACGGTGTAGGTGTTGAGCGTATCTTCCCAATCCACACTCCACGTGTTGAAAAGATCGAAGTTGTTCGTTACGGTAAAGTACGTCGTGCGAAATTGTACTACTTGCGTGCTCTTCAAGGTAAAGCAGCTCGTATCAAAGAAATCCGTCGTTAATTCGACTAAAAAACTCTGCTCATTCAGCAGGGTTTTTCTCTAGCTCCCTTAGTTCAATGGATATAACAACTCCCTCCTAAGGAGTAGTTGCAGGTTCGATTCCTGCAGGGGGCAGTAATTCAATCAAAAAGCACTGAATGATCAGTGTTTTTTTGTTAGTTTTTAACTAGCAAACCCCTCATATCAAGCGCTTGTATGGTATAATAATGGAAAACGTTAACATTGATTTTTAAGGTAGTTCTATCATGTTAGAATACCAAATAAAAAAGATTATGAGTGCTCTACTAGTTTAGTCTGAAAGGGTTATTAGAAAAGGGAAAATACAAATGAAACCAACAAAACTACAATGGGAAGATGTTATCCAATTTGAAGAGGTAAAAGGTTACGGTCAGCATATCTGGAGAGATGGTAATCATCTTTATTATGTTGATGAGGAGGGAGGAATTGCCCCTCAGCGTGTTGTTTATAAATTACCAAATGAGCTGTTTGCCTTATTAGAAAGTGGAGAGAGATCGCTACTCGAAATATCTTGGAAGATTAAGCACGATCGTTGGCCACCGACGGAAGAAGAAAAGAAAACTAGTGAGAAACAATTTATATTAAAAGGCTTAACTCCTTTAATAGCTAATCCTAAGAGTTGGGAATTATTTACTCAGGAAGAGCTTGAAAGATTAATTCCGCTTGCTGAACAGAAATGGATTGACTGGAGAGGCAAACTTCCAGATGATTATGTATCACCACTCAAGTAAGGAAAGTATAAAATGAAACCAACAAAACTACAATGGGAAGATGTTATCCAATTTGAAGAAGTAAAAGGTTACGGTCAGCATATCTGGAAAGATGAGGACAAGTATTATTTAGTTTTAGAAGAGGGAACTGTAGCTTCTTGGTTAGTTGTCTATGAATTACCAAATGAGTTGTTTTCCTTATTAGAAAGTGGGGAAAGAACGCTACATGAAGTATCTTGGAAGGTTCAAAATGATCGTTGGCCTCCGACGGAAAAAGAAAAGAAAGCTAGTGAGAAACGATTTATAGAACAGAGTCCTACATCATTAATTGATTTACCTGAAACTAGAGAGTTATTTACTCAGGAAGAGCTTGAAAGATTAATTCCACTTGCTGAGCAAATGTGGATTGACTGGAGAGGAAAACTTCCAGATGATTATGTATCACCACTTAAGTAAAGAAAGTATAAAATGAAACTGAATTCCAGATATTAGAGAGCTCTAATCCAGTTCACTGAAGCTATGAAAAAGCTTGTATCATTTGATTATGGTTAGAAAGGGAGTGGAAATGATAGAAAAGAGAAAACATTATAAAGAACTAGTTCATCTCGGAGAATTTAAGAACAAATTAGTCTATTATGACTTAAAGGCAAAGAAACTGTATTTTTCAATTCCAGAAAGAAGTTATAAGAATCAACAGTACGTTATTTTGTCTCTGGTATTGCTCGTTCTCCCTTTTATCAGATTTCTGAATGGATTGACAATCTTTAGTATACCTGCTCACAAGTATATTTATTTGATTTTATTCTCTTGTCTTTCCTTACTTTTCGGGAAATTGCTAGATGTCCATTTTAAGAAAGATTTGGATTTATATCCGGCTCTATTTACAGATTTGGAGTTCTTAGAATTCCTAGAAGTACTAAAGAAAAGTGGAGCTGTTGTTTCTTCTGTAATTCGTGGTAGCTTTATTAGTTTGTTAGTATCTTTAGTCGTCTTCCTGTTATATCCTAGTTTTTTGCCATTATTTTTCCACTCGATGCTTTTGTTTATTCTCTATTTGTGTTTAGCCAATAATTTGCACAAGCGAAAGAGGGTAATGGGGAGATTGATAAGAAATGTGCGCACCAACTAGATTTTTTTGCCTATGATAAAGAAGAATAAAAAAAGTAAAGAAAGTTCATTTGTATGACAACAGAAATTCAACAATACAAAAATTGTACGGTATTAAAAAACAATAATGATTATGAGATTCTTTGGAGTAGAGGGAAAGAAGTGCTTAACTATCCCATTAGCCAAGAATTAGCAGAACGTGTTTCAAAATCAGAACAAGATTCTTTAGAAGTAATGTTTTATTGTGAACACCATCGTTGGCCAAAGGCAGATGAGTTAAATGATTATAATCATTCAGATACGATTGTACATAAAGGCGATGGATTTGTTGTATATGAGACAAATGGTTATTACGAAATTGGCTTCTTTAAAGAAATTGGAGGAGCCATGGGTCCAGAAGTTTGCTATCCTATCAATAAGGAACTGATGGATAAAGCATTTGAATCTTCTAGGGGAGCATATGAAGTCATGATTTATGCTGAAACAGGGCGCTGGCCCTTAAGTAAGCAAGATGATATTGATAGAAACTACATACGTAATCATCCTGAAACTATGCTATCAAATATAGAAGATCAACGTGAGTTGTTTGATGTTGAAGAGTTTAAAGCTCTTGTAAAAAAAGCCATCTCTTCAGAACTCAAGCCAACTGAACTTGATGCTATTGGTACAGTTGATAATCATTTAGAGGTTCTTCTGGTGGATTCAGTCGGCTGGCAGGAAGAGATAGAAACAGTTCATCTTGAAATTCTGCAGGAAAAAATTAACAATTATATCTACTTCCTCGAAAGCAAGCAGTATGTAGAGCGATATGGTGATAAGTTTGACAAAAAAGTCATCCATATCACATTCCAGTACTCTCCATCTGATAACGGATTGGCCTTTCTTGCGGCGGTTCAGAAGGTGTTACAACCCACAGATATGAGTTTGAAGGTGGAATTGCCGGAGTAAAGAGGGAGCGGAAACGCTCTCTTTTTGTGGTATAATGAGACTATATTTATAAAAAGATTATTTAGCATTTCTAAATAGCGAACTACTTATGCCAACGATTGACACAACGGGGCATTCTTACGATGATTTTCTATCTGCGATTGAACGTCAAGGCTATTATGAAATCAAGAATCCACGTGTCTATAAGCCTGGCACTAATGAAATTGTTCAAGTTGAGGGGATTTTTAGAATAAATCAATGGAGTAAATAAATGCAGACATATAAATTGAAAAATAAAGAGAATTATAAATATTTTGTCAAACATTATCTAGAGGTGATGAAGGAAGGGAAAGAAGCAGAAGCATTTCTAGGAACAGAAGCTAAGTATCGTTTTCGGCAACGAGATTCTTATGAACTTGACAGCACAGACATTAGCGTATTGATGGAGTATTGTTTATATCCTCTGTATGTAGAAGGTGATAAGGATATAGTGAGAAGAACTTTTGAAATCTTGAAAGATTTCAGCTTATCGGTTGACCTAGTCAAATTAGATAAGGTGACTGATTATATTTTCATTCAAAATAGGCGTTTGAAAAGATATATTAGCCTTCCCTTTGTTATTAAGACTGATGAGTTAGTAAGAAATATTATAGAGAGTATTTCCAATCTATCAGATGAACAGAAGAAAGATTGGTTATATCAAGGGCTGTGTAATGCATTAGACCGTGATCCTTTATACAGACAGTGTGACGAAGAAAAGGTAGAGAAGATTCTTAAGGAATTCAAGGAAAAATACTACAATCCCCCTAAGGTAGTAGAAACCATTAAAACAGTTGAGGAAATTGTACTAGACGTTACGAGTATCGATGCGATGGGTGTTTCAGATGACCATCTAGAGTTGTTGTTGATTGATGAAAACAAATGGATAGAATCTCTGGAAGAAGAACACTTGTTGAAGCTTCAAGAAAAACTCAATAACTATATCTACTTCCTCGAAAGCAAGCAGTATGTAGAACGATACGGTGATAAGTTTGACAAAAAAATCATCCATATCACATTCCAGTATTCTCCATCAGACAACGGTCTAGCCTTCCTCGCAGCTGTTCAGAAAGTATTGCAACCCACAGATATGAGTTTGAAGGTAGAATTGCCTGAGGATGACACTTTACCAGAGAAGAAGAACTTATCAGTAAATGTAAGTCATTCAAATCATGATCAAGAAAAGGTATCTCAAGAGCGATATCTCCAGATTAAAAAAGAATATAAAATTCGCTTAGGATTAGTGATATTTCTATTTACTATATTTGCAATACTAAGCATAGTACTCATTTTTAATCTTTCTAGATTTATCCCACTTGCAGCAACAGCTATGGCAACAGTTGTGCCTTTTAATCATTTTCTGCTAGTTCCGCTATGGGAACAAAAAAAAGAGATAGAAGAGGAACATCCTGAATGGAAGAAACTGAGTACAAGTGGCGTCAAAGTTCCTTCGTCAGAATCGAGTAAAAGAACTTTGGCGTGTATAGGAACAGTTGTAGCCTTATTCTTCTCTTTTGCGATGCTCTACAGACCGGTTAAAGCGAATAAGCCAATACCTAGTATTGAGGAAATCAATAAGATACCAAAATTGGACCGCAAAACACCTAAAACATCAAGCTCTTCTAGTTCTGAAAGAGCTAACTCTTCAGATTCTGGAGCATCGTCTTCTACTGAAGAGAGCACGAAAGCAGAAAGTTCAGGAACGGAATCTTCAAAAGAAGAGACACATAACTATGATTTCCATCTTCCCGGAGTTGATGATGAGGAATTGCGTAGAGTCATTGATAGATCCAAAAAAGATTTTAGAGAGAACCATGCTAAAGAACAGACTACGGAATAGATAGATATAAAAGTAGAATTACTAGCTTAATTGAGGGAGCGAAAACCGCTCTCTTTTTGTGGTATAATGGAATATGTGGAGGGTTAGTATGCGTAAAGAATTTCTAGTTTACCAAAATAAAGTATACTCGAATTTTGTGAATTATATAAATGACTATATCCTACTTTCAAAAGATCCAGCGATGTTGGAAGAAGGATACGTTCCCTATAGTTTCTATGTAGATGATGCCGGAGAAGGCGTATACGGGAAGCTTGTGCCTTATAGTGAGGTTAGTCAGAGGTATTCGGTTTATGATCGTGTCCTATATAAAGGTCAGGAATTTACAATGGCTGGTCACAAGCATGGGGATGATGATTTTACAGCACCTGATTCTTATGTGCGACTCCTGGTTTTTGATAAAGAATTTCTAATTGAAAACAATTTAGCTGATGATGCGGAATTATTGGATGAGAAATATGGCGAGACAATGTATGCATCAGGAAAAATCCCTGTCAGCGAAGTAACGATTCTACGTCGTAGAAAGGATTTGCCAGTAGACCGAAGGAGAAAAATATGAAATCAGTTATTTTTACAATAAAAAACAACCAATCACTAAGAATTGGTGAGGTGCTTCAAGCAGAACTCTTTGAATGTTACAGCGTTTCCGCTAAGGATGCAGGATTAAAGCCATCTGCGGACTCTCTTATTTCGGATTTCCATTCTGTTCAGTTTGGGGTCAAAGAGAAGTCTAGTTTAGGGTTCCGTCTATCTTTTGATGGTCAAGCTTATCAGGTATCTGTTCCAGATTTGGCGACAGCTTCTGACTGGAGACTGGGGCCTTGATGTTCTTGAAAACCTTGCTCATTCTCTTAGACGTAACTGTATGTGAACATGATGGTGTGGCGTATGATAAAGATTCTATTCTAGAATTTCATTTCACAGATATTTTCTTATCAGCTCTTTCAGAATTGACTAAGGAAGTAAAAGTTCATCCCATCGTGGAAATTATGGGAGTGAAACGTCCTATTTACATCAATGAACTCTACCTAGGGCAGATTATCCATGTGCAGGACGAGCAACTCTTAAATAGTTATGACCAGCGTTTGCGCTTTACCCAACAGCTAAATGCTTATTACTCTGAACAGCAAGTTTTTAAAGTAGAGCAAAATGGAGAGGACATCATTATCCCTATCAATTATCTAAATAGTGAAGGACGAACTATTTTGCCGGCTCAACCAGAGCTAGAACCTCAATATTTACAAGAGTATCGAGGAAGTAAGGTTGCAGTTGCACGACTGTTTATCATGACAGCCGATGGGGAAAAACTAGCCGAGGTTCCTTATCGACAGTTCTTAGAGTCGTTGACCGAGGGTATCTATATGTTGGATGCCAAGTATGTTCTCGTAGACCCAATTTCTCCTGAAATGTTGCAGAAGTTATCACAAAACTAACATTCTAAGAAAATGATTCGTCTGTTCAAGATTGAAAAGTTACCATCTGATAGTTTTTTTCAGGTGGTTTTCTCTTTCCTTAAGTTCCCCATTTTTTATTTCTGTATTTATTTTATGCTATAATAAGACAAAGTTTTAATACCATCATTCAGCAATAGACCAAGTAAATACCTAGAAATAAGTAGAATTAACCAATGGAGTAACTAAATGCAGACGTATAAATTGAAAAATAAAGAAAATTATCAAAATTTTGTCAAACATTATCTAAAAGTGATGAGGGAAGGAAAAGAAGCAGAAGCTTTTCTTGGAGAGGACATTAGGTATCGTTTTCAACAACGAAACTCAATGATAACAGAATACACTGATATTCAGGTGCTGCTGGAATATTGTTTATTCCCTCTGTATATAGAAAGTGATAAAGATATAGAGAGAAGGACATTTGAGATATTAAAAGAGTTTTCTTTAAGTATTGATGAAAAGAAAATATGGCAAGTTACGGAATATTTATTGATTCAAGATTTCGTTCTAGCGGAATATAAACCCCTCCCTTTTGAAATTGATACAAGAAAATTAGTTCCTCTTATACTTGATACAATAGAAAAACTTCCTAGCGAGTTAAAAACTAGTGGATATTACAGTCGATTGATTGGAAATATTAAATCAATTCCTTCTTTCAAGTCTTATGAGGGGGAAAAGGTAGAGAAAATCCTTAAGGAATTCAAGGAAAAATACTACAATCCACCAAAGGATATCAATTTGTAGGAAAGTGAATGTGGCTGTGGCGATAATGGAGAAATTTTGATGACAAAACAGGAACTAGCGAATTTCATTAGTAAACATAGAGATAAAATAGGGACATTTTATATTGCGCTTGATGAACGATTTGAAGGTCAATTTACCTTGGGATACTATTACGATGAGAAGTCTAAACAATATAAAGTATATGAGGTTAATGAGCGCCAAGATATCTGGATAAGAGACGAATTTAAAAATGAAAGTGATGCAATAAATCGACTTTATCGTTTGATAAAAACAACATTTTGGATAAAAGAATCTCTTATTCAGTTAGATGTTTCAGAAATTGATGCAATCGGAACGAGTGATACAAACTTGGAACTTTTATTAATAGATGGCAATCTTTGGCTTCCAGATACTGAAGAAGAACATCTTTTGAAACTTCAAGAAAAACTTAACAACTATATCTACTTCCTCGAAATCAAGCAATATGTGGATCGATATGGCGATAGCTTTGACAAAAAAATCATCCGTATCACATTCCAATATTCTCCATCGGATAATGGACTAGCCTTTCTCGCTGCGGTTCAGAAGACATTACAGAATACAGATATGAGCCTGAAGGTAGAAGTACCAGAGTGACAAAGAGAGCGGAAACGCTCTCTTTTATGTTATAATAGGCATAGAATGTATAGGAGAAAGAGATGAAGGAAAATAAACGCTTATTTTGGGTTGTTAGTGTAATGTTAATGATTTTAACCCTTTTTGCGCTAAATGGATGTGGTTCAGGCGGAGAAACTATTCCAAAAAACAGAACAAAAGAACAGTACGAATTTGAAAAAACGTTTGAACCTATATTTAAATTTTTAGAGCAAGACAAGAAGGAGTTTAATGGATTAAAGCTTTACAAAAATAGTATTTATATAGAGAGTGGAAACGTAGTAAAGAATTATAAAGTATTCTTAGATACTAGCCAATCTGACATTAAGGGTGACTATACAATAAAAATTGGGGATAATAAAGAAACAGTTCCTGTTACTTACTCTAATGGGAAGTTAAATTATGGGTCGGAGGTAACTCCTTTATATGATGAAGAAATTCTTAATTTGGTAGTACAAAGAGATTATTTCGCTTCCTTGAATATAAAAGAAACCTTTAAGAGTGCAGAAACAGAGCTTCGTGATATTATCTATGAACCAGAAAATCATTCTGACCTCTATAAATATCTTAAAAATAAGTACGATTTACCAGAGGATACAACCTGTAGAATCAGAGTAAGGTACTCTAGTGGAACAATCTATGGAATTTCAATACTAATGGAATCTAAGGATGAGGCTGTTCAAATAGATTTAACTATATTTAAACAACGGGAGGATAATCAATGAATGAAATTGAAAAAAGTAATCGTCGAGTTGAAAGATAAAGCACTATAAAAGCTGTTTTATAACTGATTTTTAATGAGCATCAGGAGATATTATGTTAAAATCGAACAAGTGGATATTCCTTGCGATTTCCGTTCCCTTTATTATTGTTGGTTTGTCATATTTGTTAATTAGGATACCGATTGGGAACACTGGTAAGTTTATTCATGATCATGCGGATTCTATCAAAAGCGAAATTATTGCAGACATAGACAGTCAAGGGCAATATATAAAGTCAGTGACGCTTTTACCGGGTTCTGCGAGGGGAGGCTTTGATAATGGTGGAGATGTAGGTGGAAATTATCATATTTCCTTTACAGCCTATGCTAATAATAATCGCAAGCAGTCAATGAAAGTAGAATTATACTTTCCTGATGCTGGTATAGGTCCTTTTACATTTATAAAACCCAATCCTTATAAATCTCCTGAAACTATGAGGAGATGGTACTTATCAGTAGTAGAGGTATCAAGTGACCCCTCGTGGGATTGGAAGCGAGAGCAAGATAAATTGACTGAAACTATGAATAAACTTGATCGCAAGAGCAAGGATGCCTCCAGGCAAGTTGAAAAAGAAAATATGATTCGTAATCTTAACAGATGGCTACAAGAACATGAGGAAAATTTCAAACTAGCTATCCAAACAGACCTGTATAGAAACGACCCAGAATTGGAACAGAAATTAGGAAAGATTCAAAGTATCAGTGTAAGTAACAATCAAATGTACATTCCTTCGGAAGGTATCGACATTCGTTTTGATGTTCGATTTGAAAAATATCCTGAAGAAGTAGCTACTATAGATGTTCGCTTGCATTCCCAAGGTAAACAATCAGTTTTTAAGGATCCCTCAGTAGCTGCAACTATTAGTTTTGAAAGAGAACGTTTTGTTATAAAAACTGTGTACGACTCCAAGCTATTTCCAATTTTTAATCAGAGTCGATTTGGTAATAGTAATGGAGAAATATCTTATGAGCTCCCAAAAGATTATGAAAATCAATTTTTAATTCCTTAACTTTCAAGCAAGCTATTATGCTTGCTTTATCTTTATGGCTTCAAGCCATAAGAGTAAGAACGACAAATCGATGCATGATAGAGGAGATTCAAGCTTATATCTCTTTCTTGTAGACATGGGATACTGATGTTTTCAAGTATAAAGGAGTAAAAACGATGCTAGCTATTTGTATAGATTCTATAGGTGACAAGTCAGGGACCTATAAGTTGTTAAGAAACCATTCATCCTTGCCTTTTTCTTTAATCCAATCCAGAATCAAAGATCATGACACGGTGATAGAAGTAGACATGTTAGATTTGGATGAATTGAAAAAGGTTAGAGAACTCATCCGTGAGTTGAGTGCTATTGGGACCAAGGTTACGATGAGGGATTCGACTGGTATTATCACCTTAGAAATAGTAAATAATCTTATTTCTACTTTTGAAGAGATTGCGGCAGAGAGAGAAGAACTGGATGCTCTGATGTTTGAAGAGGAAGAGTGAGTGCCACGTTTTTCAGTGGATCACCAAGTTAGTTTTTAGTAATAGAAGGAAAACTGATGAATGATAATAGAAATTTATTGCGCTTCTTACAGGAGTTGATGTACGGTCTTGTAGATCTTATCAGTGAGAAAGAATATCAGGAGTTTGTCCTTGATTCCTTAAAACTTTCAAAACAGGAGCTTGATAAAGAGAGTGATTTTTGCCCAGATATTTTATATAATCGACTGGAAAATATAGACGAGCAGGATATCTTGACATTTCAGGTATTGGATAAGAAAACCAATCCACTAGTATGGAACTGTATCGCTAATTTCTTTGTTTTAGTTTGTCACTATTCATATATTGCTTCGGAAGAAATCTACCTACCACAAACGATTGAAAGTGTCGACGAGGACATACTTGAGGTTCTTTCCTTAAGTTACAAACAAATTCTAGCTGAAAATAGGGAACTTATTTCACAAATAACTGGACCAGAATTAGAAGGATATCTAAAGGATGATCTCGTTAAAAACTACTTTGGACCACTATTTTTATCTGATGAGAACGAATAGGCCATTCGTTCAAGCATAGATCAGGAGAGGATATGCTTACTAGTTATTTTATGTTGATTTTTGCTGAGGCAATTGCGAATCGTATGGAAACAGAATATACTTCACATATTCGAACCGCCTTGGATGCATGTTGGAGTTTTTTGGAGAATAGAGATAAAAGGGGAGAGGAACTTTATCGCCTTTTAGATGATGGGACAGACTTCAGTGGAATATTTATCTACATGCAATTAGATGAAAATGAAGCGAATGGTCTCTTGTGGGACAACATTAGTTATGTAATAGGTGTGACTGCTAAAGAAGCTTTTGAGTTTGAAAATAAGAAAGAGCTTCCTTCTCCCTTAGAGAACATTGAACCAGAACTACTTGATGTCTTTATTGATAATTTAAAAGAAATCAGCATGGATCTTTATCATCACGTCGAAACAGTAAAAATTTTCATCAATAGAAATCCATACCCATCAAGAGAATCCGCCCTAAAAGAACTAGATAGACTGGGATTATTTAGATGATTTGATTAGAAGGTTTGGCGAAAAATCAAAAAGAACACCCCAGAAGTTAGAGTCTCATCTCTACTTTTGGGGTGTCGTTTATTTTCTATCCTTAAGCATTTTACAGTACCCACGTACGGATAGCATGGGCGACGCCGGATTCGTCGTTTGTTTTGGTGATGTATTTGGCGATTTTTTTGAGTTCTGGATTTCCATTTTCCATGACAACGGGGTTGCCAACGACTTCCAGCATGGCGCGGTCATTCTCTTCGTCACCGATCGCCATGGTTTCATCTTTGGTCAATCCGAGTTTTTCAGCTAGATGGGTAATAGCTGAACCCTTGTCTATATTCTTTTTAAGGAGTTCGAGGTAGAAAGGAGCAGATTTGTTGATGGAGTAGCGCTCGTAAAATTCTGCTGGTATCTTTTCAATCGCAGCATCGAGAATTTCCGGTTCATCGATAAACATACACTTGACGATTTCCTTGTCAGCCATTTCTTCAGGGGTGCGGTAGAAGATGGGCATGCTGACGAGGGTTGATTCGTGCACCGTGTACTTTCCGATATTGCGATTGGCAGTATAGATACCGTCCTTGGTAATAGCGTGCATGTGGACACCGAGCTTGCGACTGAGAAATTCCATATCCAGATAATCCTCATAGGTCAAGGATTCGCTGATAATCTCATGGGCAGTAGCAGTTTCTTGAACAAGGGCACCATTGAAGGTTACGACATAGTCACCCTCGTCTCTCAATTGCAAGTCGTCCAGAAGTTTGGCAACACCTGCGATAGGACGACCCGTTGCAATTACGACTTTGACACCAGCTTCTTTGGCATCTTGGATGGCAGAAAAGACTTCCGGAGTGATTTCCTTTTTACTGTTAACCAGGGTACCATCGATATCGACGGCGATTAGTTTAATACTCATAAATTTCCTCTATTCGTTCTTATTTGGGGTAAAATGATCGTTCTCAATCAAGTGTAAAAATTGCTGGGTAACGCTTGCGAAGATGCTGTTTTGGTCCAACATTTCTTTTGGAAAATAGAAACGATTGTCTCCGTGGCGGCTGCCAGCAAGAGATTGGACGATAGGAGACAGGCTAGAGAGTTCTGCCAGTTCACCATTTTTCTGTAGAATCTCAATCTGTGTCCGTGGATTTTCAGATTCGGGACGATAGATATCATAAGGGAGGTCAAAGTTCTTATGAATAGCAGTATAGTAGTCTGGGTCAAAACCGATTTCTTCAACCAGTTGTCTCATGGTTGCGAGTTGGTCTTGGTCTTTTTCCGAAAAAGTAATGGATTTAAAGACCTTGCGGTTGACAAAGCGTTGCGACAAATCTGCGAGAATCTTGTCAGGACTGGTCATCCAGAGCTGGAAGTAGGTATTCATCACGCCATCATCAAGTGCCAGATAGTCAGATAGAGTAACTTTCTTTTCAAAAAAAGGTAGCAAATGAGGAGAAGTGCGTGCAAAGAAGTCCTTGTCTTCAGGATAGAGTTCCTTGGCGCGTTTGAGGAGATTTTGTAGGAGAACTTCCATGGCGCGTGTTGCTGGGTGGAAATAAACCTGCATATACATCTGGTAGCGACTGAGGACGTAGTCTTCGATGGCATGCATGCCATTGCGCTGAAAGGCGATGCCATTTTCGACTGGACGAATGACTCGGAGAATGCGAGTCAGGTCAAATTCCCCATAAGATGCTCCTGTAAAATAGGAGTCGCGCAAGAGATAGTCCATGCGGTCTGCATCGATCTGACTGGAAATGAGTTGCACGACCTGCTTGTTAGGATAGGTATGGTCAATGACACTAGCCACCTTTTTAGGAAAGTCTGGTGCCACTTGTAGCAGGACTTGGTGAATCTCTGTCTCAGGACTTTGGATGATTTCCTGGGTAATGGCCTCATGATCTGTATCAAAGAGATGTTCAAAAGTATGCGAGTAAGCCCCATGTCCAAGGTCATGAAGGAGTGCAGCGGTCATGGTCAAGAGAGACTCAGCAGGATCCCATTCTTCAGGATATTTTTCTTCAAAAATCTCTGTGATACGACGAGCGATCTCATAGACCCCCAAACAGTGGGAAAAGCGACTGTGCTCGCCACCATGGAAGGTATAGCTGGAAGTCCCTAGCTGTTTGATACGGCGCAGACGTTGAAATTCTTTTGTATTGATCAAGTCGTATATGACCTGATTATTGACGTGGATATAGTTGTGAACTGGGTCACGGAATACTTTTTCGTTCATATGACCATTATAGCAAAATCCTGCTCTTTTTGGTAAAATAGTAGGACAAGAGACAAGAAAGAGGATTTGATGTGAAGATTCGGATGCGAAATAGGATTCAGTTTGATGAACAGTTGGAAGTGATTGACCAGCTCTATGACGTGGAAGTGCGTGAAAAGGGAGATTTTAGCTATTTACTCTTTTATAATGAGGAAAAAGAAAAAGTGGTTCTCAAGTTTCATGAAGAAGAACTAGTGATGACCCGTTTCTCGAGTCCCAAAACCATCATGCGTTTTCTAAAGGATAGTGATAGTTTGGCCTATATTCCTACACCAATGGGGATGCAGGAGTTTATCATACAAACGAATCACTATGAACTGGATGGGCAAAAGATTGAATTAGCCTATCAACTGCAAAACCAAGAGGGACACCCCTTTGCCAGCTATCAATTAGAAATTACTTGGGGATAAGAAAAAGGTTGGCGGTAGCCAACCTTATTTGATATAGAGTTCTTTATTTTTTAGGACAATTTCACGCACGCTTGCAAATTTTTTGAGTTTTTTAAGTTCTTCAGGATGGGTTACCAGAGTGATAACATAGCCTTCTTTACCCATGCGACCTGTACGGCCAGCACGGTGGGTATAGGTTTCCATATCTCTAGGGACGTCGAAGTTGACAACACATTCCAAGCTATCAATGTCAATACCACGAGCCAGAAGGTCAGTTGCAAGGAGCAGGGTTAGCTGCTTATCCTTAAACTTTTCTAAGATGACTTTTCGAAATTTCACATTGACATCACTTGCGAGGGAGACAGCCAAGACATCACGATACTGTAATTTTTCTTCTGCACTTCCAAGATCTGATAGGCTATTAAAGAAAACCAGTCCGCGGAAATCCTCTACATGAGCCAGCTTTCGTAGCATGTCCACTCGGTGACGTTGGTCTACCTGCATGTAGAAATGTTGAATGTTGTCCAGTTTTTGATCAGAGAGATCAATGGTATGTGTGTTGGGCGCAATCTTTTCTTGGTCAAACTTGGTCGTCGCACTCATGTAGATGAGTTGGTGGTCACGAGGTGCGTAGTGGGTGATTTTCTCGACAAAGTGAATTTGAGAATCATCGAGCAATTGGTCAAATTCATCCAGGATGATGGTTTCCACATTCATCATCTTGATTTTTTTCAATTTAATCAACTCAAAGATACGGCCAGGGGTTCCAATCAGAATTTCTGGTCCTTTTTTAAGGCGTTCAATCTGGCGTTTCTGACTGGAACCTGATAAGAAGAGCTGAGCAGTCAAGTCGATAGCCTCTGCCCACGTTTTACATACATCAAAAATCTGTCCAGCAAGTTCCGTATTTGGTGCTAGAATCAAGAGTTGCTGGGCTTTTTTCTTTTGTAGTCTGAGAAGACTTGGTAGGAGGTAAGCTAGGGTCTTACCAGTTCCTGTCGGGCTTACTCCCAGTAAGTTTTCTCCAGCAAGTATAGGCTCAAATAGTTGAGTTTGAATGGGGGTGAATTCTTGGAAACCGAGTTGGTCACTCAATTCCTGCCATTCAGTCGGTAGTTTGGTTTTCATTTTTCTGCCTCAAATCTAATGCCAGATGACTGGCGCATGGTATGTAATAGGTCATGAACAGAACCTGCATCACCCAGCCAGTTCTGGTAAAGTGTCTGGTTTGGTTTCTGGATCATCTGTGCAAATGCTGCGACTTCCTCAGTCATCGTATGAGGAGCTTGTTGGATAGGGAGCTGGACTTGATTTCCTTGGTGGTCGCTAAAAATAGCTGAGCGGATATGCTCAATCGTGTTGAGGGTCAAGGTTCCATCTGCTGTATAAATCTCGCAAGTAAGATTGGAAGTGATGTTTTTCCCAGCCTTGAAATGAACTTGAAAGTTAGGGTAGAAGAGCATACCATCGCCATTTAGATCAATGCTATTGTCAAGCTGTTGAGCCTGATAGGTTGCGTATTGAGCCTTTCCAAAGAGACGAATAGCAGCGTAGATAGGATAAATCCCCAAATCCATAAGAGCTCCACCAGCAAAACGGTCTGAAAAGACATTGGGAGTCTGTCCTGCTAACAAGTCAGGCATCTTAGAAGAATACTTGGCATAGTTGAAATCTGCTCCCCAAATTTGCTTGTCTGCCAAAAAATTCTTGATAGTGGTAAAGGCTTCCTCGTGGTAATTACGAGCTGCCTCAAAGATAAAACAGTGATTTTTCTCAGCTGTCTGTCTCAAATCCAGCCACTCTTGTGGCTGAGTGACAGCTGGTTTTTCAAGAATGACATGCTTGCCAGCAGACAAGGCAGCCTTTGCTTGAACAAAATGCAAGGAGTTTGGACTGGCGATATAGACCACATCAAAGGAAGACTTAAAGAAGTCTCCTAATTGATCAAAGAGTTGGATATCCTGATAGCGGGAAGCAAAGGTTGCCGCAGTTTCTAACTTTCTAGAGTAGACAGCAACCAGCTGGTATTCTCCACTGGCATGGGATGCTTCTATGAAATGATGGCTGATAGCGCCTGTTCCGATAACACCTAATTTAAGCATAAATACTCCTTTTCCGACTTCAAATCCTTCCTTCATTATAACATAGAAAAGAAGGACTATCCAACAGATGGTAAAAATTTTCAAATGGGCTACGAATTTCTTGGAGAAAGTGGTACAATATTTAGATAAGTAGATGAAATGAGAAGGGGGGAGAAAATGAGATTATTACCAATAAGGAAAATATCACGTCAGTCTAAGAGACTAGCGCTTTTTTTGACTTTTTGTGCAGGATATGTCGATGCTTATACTTTTATCGTGCGAGGGAATACCCTTGTCGCTGGACAGACTGGGAATGTCGTTTTTCTTTCTGTAGGACTCATTCAACAAAATGTATCGGATGCCAGTGCTAAAGTAATGACCTTGTTGTCCTTTATGATGGGCGTCTTTTTTCTGACATTGTATAAGGAAAAACTACGAATTGTTAAAAAGCCGATTTTGTCCTTGATTCCTCTTGCAGTCCTGTCCCTAATTATAGGCTTTGTGCCGCAAACGGTTGATAATATCTATCTCGTACCGCCCTTAGCCTTCTGTATGGGGCTGGTGACAACTGCTTTTGGAGAAGTGTCAGGTATTGCCTATAATAATGCTTTTATGACAGGGAATATTAAACGTACCATGTTGGCTTTTGGAGATTATTTCCGGACTAAGCATACGCCTTTCCTACGAGAGGGCTTGATTTTTGTTAGCTTGCTTAGCAGTTTTGTCTTCGGAGTTGTTTTTTCAGCTTATTTGACGATTTATTATCAGGAGAAGACAATTCTAGGAGTTCCTCTTATGATGAGTATCTTTTACTTCAGTATGCTTTTTGCTTCTTGGAGAAAAAAAGGAAAGAAATAGCTTAATTTTAATTGATTTTACTTGTAAGAAAAAAGAAGATATGCTATACTTGAAGAGTTGACTATGCACAGTCCTGTGCAACCGCACGAACATCGTTGCTCACATAGTGAGTATAAAGTGGTTCGTCCCACGATGCTAGGCGAGTCTTCACAAAAATACGGGGAAACCCTAAAAATCATAGGAGGTGCATAATGAGCACATACGCAATTATCAAAACTGGCGGAAAACAAGTTAAAGTTGAAGTTGGTCAAGCAGTTTACGTTGAAAAATTGAACGTCGAAGCTGGTCAAGAAGTTACTTTTAACGAAGTTGTTCTTGTTGGTGGTGAAAACACTGTTGTCGGAACTCCACTTGTTGCTGGAGCTACTGTAGTTGGAACTGTTGAAAAACAAGGAAAACAAAAGAAAGTTGTTACTTACAAGTACAAACCTAAAAAAGGTAGCCACCGTAAACAAGGTCACCGTCAACCATATACAAAAGTTGTCATCAACGCAATCAACGCTTAATTTTAAGGAGAACACATGATACAAGCAGTCTTTGAGAGAGCCGAAGATGGCGAGCTGAGGAGTGCGGAAATTACTGGACACGCCGAAAGTGGCGAATACGGCTTAGATGTCGTGTGTGCATCGGTTTCTACGCTTGCCATTAACTTTGTCAATTCCATTGAGAAATTTGCAGGCTACGAACCAATCTTAGAATTAAACGAAGATGAAGGTGGCTATCTAAAGGTTGATATACCAGCGGATCTTCCTTCACACCAGAGAGAAATGACGCAGTTATTCTTCGAATCATTTTTCTTAGGTATGGCAAACTTATCGGAGAACTCTTCTGAGTTCGTCCAAACCAGAGTTATCACAGAAAACTAACACGGAGGAAAACATTATGTTAAAAATGACTCTTAACAACTTGCAACTTTTCGCCCACAAAAAAGGTGGAGGTTCTACATCAAACGGACGCGATTCACAAGCAAAACGTCTTGGAGCTAAAGCAGCTGACGGACAAACTGTAACAGGTGGATCAATCCTTTACCGTCAACGTGGTACACACATCTATCCAGGTGTAAACGTTGGACGTGGTGGAGACGATACTTTGTTCGCTAAAGTTGAAGGCGTAGTACGCTTTGAACGTAAAGGTCGCGATAAAAAACAAGTTTCTGTTTACCCAATCGCTAAATAAAAAGGTCCAGTGAACCTTTTTATCCCGAGCCTTGATATTTTAAGGTGAGGAAGCTAGAACTAGCATAAAATCAGGCTTTCTGAATTTTCGGAGAGCCTATTTTTTTGTTTTGATACCCACAATTTTTTGTTACTAGTGTAGATGAATTTTGTGAGCGACATTATTTTTCCTAGGTGGAAAACTTCTAAAATATGGTATAATGAACAGATAGAGAAGTTGGGGGTAAAAGATGAACATTCAACAATTACGCTATGTTGTGGCCATTGCCAATAGTGGTACTTTCCGTGAAGCTGCTGAAAAGATGTATGTTAGTCAGCCGAGTCTGTCTATTTCTGTGCGCGATTTGGAAAAAGAGCTTGGGTTTAAGATTTTCCGTCGAACTAGTTCGGGAACATTTTTGACCCGTCGTGGTATGGAATTTTATGAGAAAGCGCAAGAATTAGTCAAAGGCTTTGATGTTTTTCAAAATCAGTATGCCAATCCTGAGGAAGAAAAGGATGAATTTTCCATTGCCAGTCAGCACTATGACTTCTTGCCACCAACGATTACTGCTTTTTCAGAGCGCTATCCTGATTATAAGAACTTTCGTATTTTTGAGTCTACTACAGTTCAAATCTTAGATGAAGTAGCCCAAGGACACAGTGAGATTGGGATTATCTACCTCAACAACCAAAATAAAAAGGGAATCATGCAACGGGTTGAAAAGCTTGGTTTAGAAGTTATTGAACTAATTCCTTTCCAGACTCACATTTATCTTCGTGAAGGGCATCCTTTAGCACAGAAAGAGGAATTGGTCATGGAGGATCTAGCGGATCTGCCAACGGTTCGTTTCACTCAGGAAAAGGATGAGTATCTTTACTATTCAGAGAACTTTGTCGACACCAGCGCGAGCTCCCAGATGTTCAATGTGACCGACCGTGCTACTTTGAATGGTATTTTGGAGCGGACGGATGCCTATGCGACAGGATCTGGATTTTTAGATAGTGACAGTGTCAATGGCATCACAGTCATTCGTCTCAAGGATAATCTAGATAACCGCATGGTATACGTCAAACGTGAGGAAGTGGAGCTTAGCCAAGCTGGAACTCTTTTCGTAGAAGTCATGCAAGAATATTTTGATCAAAAGAGGAAATCATGAAAAAAAGAGGAATAGTAGCTATCATTGTACTGCTTTTGATTGGGCTGGATCAGTGGGTTAAAGCCTATGTTGTCCAGCAGATTCCACTGGGTGAAGTGCGTTCATGGATCCCCAATCTCGTTAGCTTGACCTACCTGCAAAATAGAGGGGCAGCCTTCTCCATGCTGCAAGACCAGCAGTGGTTTTTTGCTGTTATTACACTGGTCGTCATGGCAGGTGCCATTTGGTATCTACATAAACACATGGAGGATTCTCTCTGGCTAGTTTTCGGACTGACTTTGATCATCGCGGGAGGTCTGGGCAACTTTATCGACAGAATGAGTCAAGGTTTTGTGGTGGATATGTTTCACCTAGACTTTATCAACTTTGCGATTTTCAATGTTGCTGACAGCTATTTGACAGTTGGTGTGATTGTTTTATTGATTGCAATGCTGAAAGAGGAAGTAAATGGAAATAAAAATTGAAACTGGTGGGCAACGTCTAGACAAGGCTCTGTCGGACTTGACAGAATTGTCACGCAGTCTCGCGAATGAACAAATCAAGGCTGGACAAGTTTTGGTCAATGGGCAAGCCAAGAAAGCCAAATACACTGTCCAAGAGGGGGATGTGGTCACCTATCATGTGCCAGAACCAGAGGTTTTAGAGTATGTGGCTGAGAATCTTCCACTGGATATCATCTATCAAGATGAGGATGTAGCTGTTGTTAACAAACCTCAAGGGATGGTTGTTCATCCCAGTGCCGGTCATACTAGCGGAACCCTGGTCAATGCCCTCATGTACCATATCAAGGACTTGTCAGGTATCAATGGTGTTCTCCGACCGGGTATCGTTCACCGTATTGATAAGGATACGTCTGGTCTCCTTATGATTGCAAAAAATGATGAGGCCCACTTGGCACTTGCCCAAGAGCTAAAAGATAAGAAGTCTCTACGTAAATACTGGGCGATTGTTCATGGCAATCTTCCCAATGATCGTGGTGTGATTGAAGCGCCGATTGGCCGTAGTGAAAAAGACCGTAAGAAACAGGCAGTAACTGCTAAAGGGAAGCCTGCAGTGACCCGTTTTCACGTCTTGGAACGTTTTGGTGATTATAGCTTAGTGGAGTTGCAACTGGAAACAGGACGTACCCACCAAATCCGTGTTCATATGGCTTATATTGGCCATCCAGTCGCTGGTGATGAAGTCTATGGTCCTCGTAAGACTTTGAAAGGACATGGACAGTTTCTCCATGCTAAGACTCTAGGTTTTACCCATCCGAGAACAGGTGAAACCTTGGAGTTCACAGCAGATATTCCAGAGATTTTTAAAGAAACGCTGGAAAGATTGCGTAAAACTGAGAATAGATAAAAGAGTTGAGATGCCTTGTCTCAACCTTTTTTATTTCAAGTCTTTTCTATTTTAAAGTATTCATGTTATAATGGATAAATATGAAGAATCGGAGTGAGAATATGAAGTACAAACGAATCGTCTTTAAGGTGGGGACCTCCTCCTTAACAAATGAAGACGGGAGTTTATCAAGGAGTAAAGTAAAGGCAATTACCCAGCAATTGGCTATGCTGCATGAGGCTGGACATGAGTTGATTTTAGTGTCATCTGGGGCAGTAGCCGCTGGATTTGGATCTTTGGGTTTTAAAAAACGTCCGACCAAGATTGCAGATAAACAAGCTTCGGCTGCGGTAGGACAAGGTTTACTCCTAGAAGAATACACAGCCAACCTCCTCATGCGCCAGATCGTTTCAGCGCAAATTTTGCTGACACAGGATGATTTTGTAGATAAACGTCGTTATAAGAATGCCCATCAGGCCTTGTCTGTATTGCTTCATCGTGGTGCAATCCCCATCATCAACGAGAATGACAGTGTCGTTATTGATGAGCTCAAGGTCGGGGACAATGACACTCTGAGTGCCCAGGTAGCGGCGATGGTCCAAGCAGACCTTTTAGTTCTCTTGACCGATGTGGACGGTCTCTATACTGGCAATCCCAACTCAGATCCAACAGCCAAACGTCTTGAGAAAATCGAGACTATCAATCGTGAGATTATTGATATGGCTGGTGGAGCAGGTTCTTCAAACGGAACTGGGGGCATGCTGACCAAAATCAAAGCTGCAACTATTGCGACGGAGTCAGGTGTGTCAGTCTATATTTGCTCCTCCTTGAAATCAGATGCCTTGATTGAGGCAGCTGAAGAAACTAGGGATGGTTCCTTCTTTGTTGCGCAAGAGAAGGGACTTCGTACTCAGAAACAATGGCTGGCCTTCTATGCTCAAAGTCAGGGAACGATTTGGGTAGATGGTGGAGCTGCAGAGGCACTTTCAAAAAACGGGAAAAGTCTCCTTTTATCAGGCGTTGTAGAAGTGGAAGGAAGCTTCTCTTACCACGATATTGTAACAGTGGCTGATAAAGAAACAGGTCAATCTCTTGGGAAGGGACGTGTCCAATTTGGCGTCTCAGCTCTAGAAGATATGCTCCGTTCTCAAAAAGCTAAGGGAGTCTTGATTCATCGTGATGACTGGATTTCCATCACTCCTGAAATCCAGCTGCTTTTTACAGAATTTTAGAGGTGAACGATGGTAAGTACACAAGAACAATTTGAACAGGTACAGGCTGTTAAGAAATCAATCAATACTGCTAGTGAAGCAGTGAAAAACCAAGCCTTGCTAGCTATGGCTGATCACTTAGTGGCTGCTACTGAGGAGATTTTAGCGGCCAATGCCCTCGATATGGAAGCGGCCAAGGGTAAAATCTCAGATGTCATGCTAGACCGTCTTTATTTGGATGAGGGACGTATAGAAGCGATGGCAAGAGGGATTCGTGAAGTGGTTGCTTTACCAGATCCTATTGGTGAGGTCCTAGAAATAAGTCAGCTTGAAAATGGCTTGCTTATTACTAAGAAGCGTGTGGCCATGGGGGTTATTGGGATTATCTATGAAAGTCGTCCAAATGTGACGTCTGATGCGGCTGCTTTGGCTCTCAAAAGTGGCAATGCGGTCGTTCTTCGTAGTGGTAAGGACGCCTACCAAACAGCTCATGCTATTGTTACAGCCTTGAAGAAGGGTTTGGAGACAACTGCCATTCATCCAAATGTGATTCAACTAGTGGAAGATACCAGTCGTGAAAGTAGCTATGCTATGATGAAGGCCAAGGGCTATCTAGACCTTCTCATACCTCGTGGAGGCGCTGGCTTGATCAATGCCGTGGTTGAGAATGCCATTGTGCCTGTTATTGAGACAGGAACTGGAATTGTTCATGTTTATGTGGACAAGGATGCCGATGAAGACAAGGCTCTATCTATCATCAACAATGCTAAAACCAGTCGTCCTTCTGTCTGCAATGCCATGGAGGTCTTGCTAGTTCATGAAGACAAGGCAGCAAGCTTCCTTCCTCGCTTGGAACAAGTTCTGGTTGCAGAGCGTAAGGAAGCTGGACTGGAACCAATTCAATTCCGCTTGGATAGCCAAGCAAGTCAGTTTATTTCAGGTCGAGCAGCTGAGGCGCAAGACTTTGACACTGAGTTTTTAGACTATGTCCTAGCGGTTAAGGTTGTGAGCAGTTTAGAAGAAGCAGTTGCGCATATTGAAGCCCACAGTACCCATCATTCGGATGCCATTGTGACAGAAAATGCTGAAGCTGCAGCTTACTTTACAGATCAAGTGGACTCAGCAGCGGTTTATGTCAATGCCTCAACGCGTTTCACTGATGGTGGGCAATTTGGTCTTGGATGTGAAATGGGGATTTCTACTCAGAAACTGCATGCGCGTGGGCCTATGGGCTTGAAAGAGTTGACCAGTTACAAGTATGTGGTTACTGGTGATGGACAGATAAGGGAGTAAGAGATGAAGATTGGATTTATCGGTTTGGGGAATATGGGTTCTAGCTTGGCGAAAGCTGTCTTGCAGGCCAAGACGGGTGCTCAGATTCTCCTTGCCAATCGCAGTCAAGTTAAGGTGGATGCTTTCATTACTGACTTTGGCGGTCAAGCTTCTAGTAATGACGAAATCTTCGCAGAAGCAGATGTGATTTTTCTAGGTGTTAAGCCAGCCCAGTTCTCAGACTTGCTTTCTCAATATCAGACCATTCTTGAAAAGAGAGAGAGTCTTCTTTTGATTTCTATGGCGGCTGGATTGACTTTGGAAAAACTGGCAAGTCTTATCCCAAGTCACCACCGAATCATTCGCATCATGCCCAATACACCAGTGGCTATCGGCCAAGGAGTGATTAGTTATGCCATGTCAGCAAACTGTCGTGCTGAGTACAGGGAACTCTTTTGTCAATTATTGGCCAAGGCCGGTCTTTTGGTTGAGCTGGGAGATGGCTTAATCGATGCTGCGACAGGTCTTGCAGGTTGTGGACCAGCCTTTGTCTATCTCTTTATCGAGGCTTTGGCAGATGCAGGTGTGCAGACAGGATTGTCAAGAGAAAGGGCCTTGAAAATGGCAGCCCAAACAGTAGTCGGCGCTGGACAAATGGTTCTCGAAAGCCAGCAACATCCTGGAGTTTTGAAAGACCAAGTTTGCAGTCCAGGAGGTTCGACTATTGCTGGTGTAGCAAGTCTGGAAGAACATGCCTTTAGAGGCACAGTCATGGACGCAGTTCAGCAAGCCTATAAACGAACACAAGAACTAGGTAAATAAGAGGTTGGATGACTCCCAGCCTCTTTTATGGTCGATTGAATGGAGAAGACACAAAAAGATTGTCACAAAAACCTATTTTTTTGATAGAATAGAAGGTAGAAAAAAAGAAATGAGTTAGACATGTCAAAAGGATTTTTAGTCTCTCTTGAGGGACCAGAGGGAGCAGGGAAGACTAGCGTTTTAGAGGCTCTACTCCCAATTTTAGAGGAAAAAGGGGTAGAGGTGTTGACGACCCGTGAACCTGGCGGAGTCTTGATCGGGGAGAAGATTCGGGAAGTGATTTTGGATCCAAGTCACACTCAGATGGATCCTAAAACAGAACTCCTTCTCTATATCGCCAGTCGTAGACAGCACTTGGTGGAAAAAGTTCTCCCTGCTCTTGGAGATGGTAAGTTGGTCATTATGGACCGCTTCATCGATAGTTCTGTTGCTTATCAGGGATTTGGCCGTGGCTTGGATATTGATGCCATTGATTGGCTCAATCAGTTTGCGACAGATGGCCTCAAACCTGATTTGACCCTCTATTTTGACATTGAGGTGGAAGAAGGACTGGCTCGCATTGCTGCTAATAGTGACCGCGAGGTCAATCGTTTGGACATGGAAGGTTTAGACTTGCACAAGAAAGTTCGTCAAGGCTACCTTTCTCTTCTGGACAAAGAAGGAAATCGCATTGTCAAGATTGATGCTAGTCTCCCTTTGGAACAAGTTGTGGAAACGACCAAGGCTGTCTTGTTTGATAGAATGGGCTTGGCTAAATGAAACAAGAAGAATTAAAGGCTTGGCAGCCAGACCAGTTTGACCGCTTTGTCCGTATCCTAGAACAAGACCAGCTCAATCACGCCTATCTCTTTTCAGGTTTCTTTGGAAGCTTGGAAATGGCGCAGTTTTTGGCTAAGAGCCTCTTTTGTACGGATAAAGTAGGCGTTTTACCATGTGAGAAATGCCGAAACTGCAAGCTGATTGAACAGGAAGAGTTTCCAGATGTTACCTTGATTAAGCCAGTCAATCAGGTCATCAAGACAGAACGCATTCGGGAATTGGTGGGACAATTTTCTCAAGCAGGGATTGAAAGCCAACAACAGATTTTTATTATCGAGCAAGCTGAGAAAATGCATCCAAACGCAGCTAATTCTCTGCTCAAGGTCATCGAAGAACCCCAGAGTGAAGTTTATATTTTCTTCTTGACCAGCGATGAGGAAAAAATCTTGCCAACTATCCGAAGTCGGACCCAGATTTTCCATTTTAAAAAGCAAGAAGAAAAGCTCATCCATCAATTAGAACAAGCAGGTCTGGTCAAGAAAAAAGCAACTCTTTTAGCTCAGTTTAGTCAATCGCGTGCTGAAGCTGAAAAGTTGGTCAATCAGGCTAGTTTTTGGACCTTGGTGGATGAGAGTGAACGCTTGCTGACCTGGTTATTAGCTAAGAAAAAAGAAAGTTATCTCCAAGTTGCTAAATTAGCCAGCTTGGCAGATGACAAGGAAAAACAAGATCAGGTTTTGCGAATCCTCGAAGTGCTCTGTGGGCAGGATCTCTTGCAAGCAAGGATTCGACAGATTTTACAAGATTTGCTAGAAGCCAGAAAAATGTGGCAAGCCAATGTTAGCTTTCAAAATGCCATGGAATATCTGGTCTTGAAAGAAATATAAACTCAAAAATGAACGATAAAGAAAGGAAAGAGCTGGTTTATGGACAAGAAAGAATTATTTGACGCGCTGGATGATTTTTCCCAACAGTTACTGGTGACCTTGGCCGATGTGGAAGCCATCAAGAAAAATCTCAAGAGCCTGGTAGAGGAAAATACAGCTCTTCGCTTGGAAAATAGTAAGTTGCGCGAACGCTTGGGCGAGGTGGAAGCAGATACTCCCGTCAAGGCTAAGCATGTTCGTGAAAGCGTCCGTCGAATCTATAAGGACGGTTTTCACGTATGTAATGATTTTTATGGACAACGCCGAGAGCAGGACGAGGAATGTATGTTCTGTGACGAGTTGTTGTACAGGGAGTAGGCATGCAGATTCAAAAAAGTTTTAAGGGACAATCTCCATATGGCAAACTTTATCTAGTGGCAACACCGATTGGCAATCTAGATGACATGACCTTTCGTGCCATTCAGACCTTGAAAGAAGTGGACTGGATTGCAGCTGAGGACACGCGCAATACAGGACTTTTGCTCAAGCATTTTGACATTTCCACCAAGCAGATTAGTTTTCACGAGCACAATGCCAAGGAAAAGATTCCTGATTTGATTGAGTTTTTGAAAGCGGGACAAAGTATTGCTCAAGTTTCCGATGCGGGTCTGCCTAGTATCTCGGACCCTGGTCATGATTTGGTCAAGGCAGCTATTGAGGCAGAAATCGCCGTTGTTACCCTTCCCGGTGCTTCTGCAGGGATTTCTGCCTTCACCAAATCATGACCAGGGTCCGCGAT
>QFCH01002808.1_pt1 | contig 37234 bp, 33 predicted proteins | sample 5346071 | NCBI WGS metagenome assembly QFCH01 (sample SAMN09062255, study PRJNA434731) | Human gut metagenome, whole genome shotgun sequencing project. | isolation source: stool timepoint B chromium assembly | host: Homo sapiens | collected 2015
TTGCTATATAATATATTCAGAAAAACCTTTTTCTTTGATTTGTCCCACTTAAAAGGAGGAATATGTAATGGACAAAAATATTGAAATTTTGAAAAAACAGGAAGACCTTCTTCAGTTTCCGCATTTTAATCACAGCACTGCCTATGAACTTGGAACATTTATGGTTTCCTGTGCTCAAAAACAAAACATCACGATCGCCATATCCATACGCATGAATAATGGATGCATAGCATTCCAGTACTGTCCAGACGGAACCAATCTTCTTAACCAGAAATGGATGGAGCGTAAGTTCAATACGGTATCCATGATGGAACGCAGTTCACTTTTGTCTGCACTGACCTTTGAGCAGGATCATGATACTCTGGAAAATCATGGACTTTCAGCAACAGATTATGCTTTGTGCGGCGGAGGCTTTCCCATTCGTATCAAGGGAAACAGCGTGGTGATTGGAACTATCATTGCTTCTAATTTATACCATATTGCCGACCACGAATTTATCATTAACTGTCTGAAAGATTTTCTACAGTGTCCGGAAGCCCCAACTTTCCTTATACACTTCCTGACAAATAAAGCCGGGTAAAACCTATTTCGCTTATTTGGTTATAAAAAACAGACTTCCAAACTGAGAAGTCTGTTTTTTAACCTCCGACATACTACTGCCAAAATAATCTATTTTTTCTTTTTATACATCCTCCTGCACAAAAATTTTATTTGTCACTCTGTCCGTAATATGCGTTTGCGCCGTGTTTTCTGTAATAATGTTTGTCCTGAAGTTCCTGAGGCGCAGGTTTTACCTGTGGGTTAATAAGCTCGCAGCGGCTTGCCATTTTTGCAACTTCCTCCAGAACTACTGCATTGTGTACTGCCTCATGAGCATCCTTACCCCAGGTAAAAGGACCATGATTTTTACAGAGAACTGCCGGTACAGCCTCGTAGTCCTTGTCCTTAAAGTAGTCGGCAATCAAAATGCCTGTATTTTTCTCATAGGCCTCCTCAATTTCCTCTTTTGTAAGATTACGCACACATGGAACCTCTCCATAGATATAATCTGCATGAGTGGTTCCATAGCAGGGAATTCCTCTTCCGGCCTGAGCCCAGCTTGTAGCCCAGGAAGAATGTGTATGTACGATTCCACCGATATTTGGAAATGCATTATAAAGAACTACATGCGTAGCTGTATCAGAAGATGGATTATACTTTCCTTCCACCTTATTTCCCTGAAGATCAACCACTACCATATCTTCCGGTGTCAGTTTGTCATAATCCACACCACTTGGCTTAATTACAAATAATCCCTTTTCTCTGTCAATTCCACTGACATTTCCCCAGGTAAATGTTACGAGCCCATATTTTGGCAGATCCATATTTGCCTTATAAACTTCCTCTTTTAATTTTTCCAGCATTATTTTCTCCTCCTGTTTAAGTTTTACACCTAAAAAACACCTGATTACAGTATATACTTTTTGCTGCAACAATCCAATATATTTCTGAAAAAACAGATAATATCAAACTATCTGAGCGTCAAGAATGGGACGCATCATTCCTACTGCAAAATCCAGATCCTCTTTCCAGCCGGGATTTCCGGTATACCAGAATTCTGTCACATATCTCCTAACTCCTGCTTTCCAGGTTTCGCGAATCACTGCCGGAAAATCTACATGACCTGTCCCAAAAGGCACTTCACGAAAAACTCCCGGAACTGTCTCTTTCAAATGAACCGCATCCAGATGTCCCGTTCCTGTACGGATGTCTTTCAGAACATCCGTTCCGTATTTTTTTGCTGCATTTGTAATATTTCCCATATCCGGATAAACGCCCAAATATGGAGAATCAATCATCTGTACATACTTCATGGCTTTTTCTACAGTATTCATAAACTCCGTTTCCATAGTCTCAAAACCAAGAACAATCCCTGATCTGGCCGCCATCTGCTCACACTTTTTCAGATTTTCCCCAAATCGCTTTACAGTTTCCGGAGTAGACTCTTCATAATAAACATCATAGCCTGCAAGCTGAATAACACGAATTCCCAGATCATCAGCAAGCTGAATGGCCTTTTCCATAATTTCCATACCTCTGGCACAGATTTCTGGAACATTGCTTCCAATAGGATATTTTCTATGACCGCTGAGACACATAGTACGAACAGGAATACCAATCTGATACATCAGATCAACCAGCTCCCGTCTTTCTTCTCTGCTCCAGTCAAGTCTTGCAAGCTTTTCATCAGTTTCATCAATACTAATCTCCACAAAGTCATATCCTGCCGCTCTAGCAGCTTCCAGCTTTTCTTTCCAGGTAAGAGTTTTGGGCATGGCTTTTTCATATAATCCTAATGTATATGCTTTCATATATATGCCCCCCTTATTCCTGTACAGGGATCTCATATCCCCATTCCTTTCTGATTCCATCCATGATCTCCATTACGCGAACCGTTTCTTCATGGGGCATTTCTTCACATTCCAGCGCCCCATTTTCAAGGGCACGTACACATGCCTCCACCTCATACTCATACCCGGTAATCTGTTCGGGAGGAAAATAGGAAGCGATTTCCTGATACCGGTCATTAAATACTGTTATTTTTTCCGGATTATTGATGTTTGTAATCTCTATGTATCCTTTTGTTCCAAAAATCGCACCTGCACGATTAAGAACACCGTGGACATTACACTGCATAGACGCTGTCTTTCCGTCTGGGAAAATCATATCTATATTGTCAATCATATCTACACCGTTTTTAAAAACAGCCGATGTATGAATTTCTGCATCCCGCTCTCCAAATACCATTCTGGCAAAATTTACAAGATAAACTCCTACATCAAGAAGAGCCCCACCTGCCAGCTTCGGATCCCAGATCCTTTTTACCTGACTCAGTTCATATCCCAGATTAGCAGAAAGAGACGTTACTTCTCCAATCACACCGCTATTGATAATGTCATTAATCATTTTTCTTGACGGCATATATCTTGTCCAGATAGCCTCCGTGAGAAAAAGCTTTTTCTCATGGGCAACAGAAAATAACTCCCTTGCCTGTTCTGCATTTACAGTAAAGGATTTTTCACAAAGTACATTTTTGCCTGCTTCCAGACACATTTTTACACATTTATAATGATGAGAATGGGGTGTTGCAATATAAACAAGATCTACCTGAGGATCCTCAAGCATTTCCTCATAAGATCCATATGCCCGGGCAAATCCATACTGACCGGCAAAGACCTCTGCTCTTTCCTTATCTCTGGCCGCAATAGCATATGCTTCTACTTTCTCCATTTTTGTAATTGTTGCAGCCATTTTATTTGCAATAGCTCCGGCCCCCATAATTGCCATTTTCATCATATTCGTTACCTCCTGATCAATTCTTGAAATATTCCCATGCTCCTGAAAGACCGTCTATTACAGCCCTGTATGCGGCATATTTTTTCTCATAGATTTCTTTATATTCTGGTCTTGGATATATAGTTTTTGTTATTTTTACTGTACGGCTCACTGCCTCCTGATAATCCTTATATATACCGGCTGCGATTCCTGCCGCCATAGCTGCCCCCTGAGCGCCCAACTCCTTATCTCCCACAACGTCAATGGGAATCTGAAGTGCATCTGCAAAAATCTGCACCCATACATCTGAATTGGCAGCTCCTCCGGAAAGCCGTATACTCTTCGGAATTTCTCTGTTTCTCAGAAGCTTTTTCACATGGGTCACATGGGAAAATACGATTCCCTCATAAACTGCCCGAAGCATATGCTTTTTGTTGTGATAAGCAGTCAGACCTACAAAGGTACCTTTTGCAAGTGCATCTTCATTTGACCCGTTAAGAAATGGAAGAAAAATCACATTATTATCCTGAGGCTCTATAGAGGCCACCCACTCATTTGTAAGATCATAAATGGAACTGCCCTCTTCTTTTGCCTCTTCCTTTTCATAATTCATCAGGTTACGGATAAACCACTCCATATTTCCAGCTGACGTAGGACTGCTTTCCTCAATCAGAAAATATCCCGGCATACAGAACATGGAATTTAAATCAACCGTTCCATTTGTCACAGGTTTTTTTCCAATAAATTCATTAATACTCCATGTTCCTGCAATCATACACATCTGCTCTTCATCTGAAAGTCCTGATGCAATACCGCAGGCATTTACGTCAAACATTCCAGCTGCAACCGGCGTTCCTTCCGGTAGCAATGTTTTTTCACTGGCTTCTCTGGTCACATGTCCGCAGATCTCTGCCGAGTATTTCAGAGGCGGAAGCTTGTCATAGCAATCCTCAAGCCCGTACAGCGTCATCAGTTCTCTGTCATGCTGTTTTGTTATCATATTTACAAGATTTCCGCCTGAACAATCTGTATATTCACTGTAGGCCTCCCCTGTCAGCATGTATCGAATGTAATCCTTTACTGCAAAAATATATTTTGTGCGCTCCAGAACCTCAGGCTGATTATCTCTGAACCAGGCCAGAAGGCTTACCGGCTGTACTGCAAGAATCTCCTGAAAGGTTTTTTCATAAACTTTTTTATTAACTCCATCCCGATACCATTGTTCCACCTGTTTCCATGCCCTTGTGTCTGTAGACATAATTCCGTTATAGGACGGTTTTCCGTCATAACCAATCATGTAAAGTCCCTTTCCAGCACCAGAAAAGGAAACACCTGCAATATCCGAAGGATCAATTCCACTTTTTTCTACAGCCTGACGGATAGCCTGCGCATTAACCTCCCACAGTTCATCCAGATTCTTTTCTGTATATCCCGGCTTTGGTGTCAAAGTCTCTGTTGGAACACTGGCAACTGAAATCTGATTTCCGTCCTCATCAAAAATGGCTGTTTTAGAAAAAGTTCCGCCATTGTCAATTCCTACTAAATACCTCATATCTTCTCTCCTGTTATAAATACAGCCCGGAATACATATTGTTCCTGGTATTCCGGGCTATACTTAAAATAAATACTGTTTATACCATTTTTACACGAATCTTATTTTTCCGGCACTTCCTGCGGCACGCCCGGGCAGTTTGGTCCAAAATGTTTTAATACAACAAGAGGCTCTACCTGACTGGTATTTGTAATAGTAACGCCTTTTACTGCTGCCTGCTCAGAAACAAAAAATTCATCTGTACTCTGCTGTCCAAAATGAAGAAGCGTAGGCGCTTCTGCATCATACACGCCAAATTTTCCGTGTCCCTGAACAAAAATACAACCATATGCAGCTCCATCGCTGATGGTCACTGTCTGCCCCGGATTAACAGTAAGCTCCTTTGCTGCAATATACGGATTTGCATAAGTTATCCACTTCTGGATATACTGCTCTGTCTCTGTTTCCACAACTGGTCTGCGGAAGTAATGTTTTCTGTAATGAGGATCCACATTCTTTTCCCAATCAAGAAGCTTAAATACATCCTCTACATCCTTCTGACCTTCTGGAAGCTCTTCATCCAGCATTTCAGGAGGATAAACCTCTCCGGAAACAATATTCTCATAAACGGAATTTACATCAGAATTCCACTGAGGTTCATAAGTCAGCACAGAAGCCGGTGCATGAATCACCCCTGCCGGAGTGTACCAGCCTGTTCCCAGTTCAATCCTGTAAGCTCTTGAAAGATCTGTAATTCTGGTATCATCTTCTTCAAAATTACGAATTCTGTCTTTGATTTCCTCCGGATCTACATCCGGATCAAATCCAAAATATGTATAATTGGCTTCTCCAAAATAATTGTTCAACTGTTTTGGAAAATAATAACATTCTGGCTTTCCAAGCTTTCCTACTCTTGCAGCGTCCTCAAAAGTCAGATGAAGATGGTGGAATAATGGATTTTCATTGTCAAAAAACTTGGAATACATTGGCCATCCATTATATTTTTCCATCAGTTCTTTTCCAACCAGCTCTTCTCCCAGAACCTTAACTGCATTTCTCAGTGAAAACTTCTCATCACTGTCATAATCCACACATACATAAGCCATGCCTTCATCAGCTTTGGCTGTCTCACCATTCTGTGCTGCAATCGTTGATGCAAACCACCTCTCAGTAATAGAACCCCTTGCCATTCCAAACGCAAAATAATCATCTGGATGAAGTTTGAGCCTGCGTCCTGCTTTTCCAAATCTTCTGGGTACAAATGCCGGGAATAAACGGAAAATTCCTTCTCCTTTTTCAAACGTAGACCTGATTACACTTTCATCCTCTGTTGCATCTCTCACCACAAGATTTCCTGTTTTTTTCGCCTCAGCAAGTTTTGCGTCTAATTCTTCTCCTGCCTTAATAATCAACTCTTTTTCTGTCATTGTCTCTGCCTCCTTATTTTTCTGTCATTGTCTTTAATTCCTCAAATTCCTCTCTTCCCTTCAATATATGGAAAGTAAGATTGTATTCTCTTGTTTCTCCTGGTTCCAGGTATTTTATGGATCCATTGCTTACCGCATCCTCAATTCCATCTATTGTAGAATTGGATGGTTCCAGTCCCATTACGTAATCTCCTGCCCCCATCATTTTCCACTGTATAAAATGATCCAGTGTACTAAGGTCCATCTCAATAGCAACTCCAAGATTCAGCTTGGGATTATATACTGCTGCCACTGAATGGTTTTTCTCATTGGGCTTCAGTTTATGGTAATAGCACATTTCCTCATAATCAGGATCTGCCTTCTGTACTCGCATCCAGCTATCTATTCCCTCTTGTGCATGCGCATTCCTGGCCTTTGTTTCTAAAGCCGGAATAAAGATCTCACTGTCCGGAGACAGAACCGGATATCCAATATTGCAGTGATACAGAATCATCTGACGGGCTCTTTTAAATCCCTCATTGGTAACCTTATCTTTCAGTGTAATTTTTCTTTCCTTATAAGAACACCGAATTTCTCTTTCCAGACACAGTTTGTCCCCGAAAATCACTGCATCACGGACTTTTCCTTTCATTACCGCACATGGAGAATCTCCATTTTCTTCAATTACTGCACTGACCTCTTCTGCCGGAATATGAGAAAGATTTCCATGAAGTCCATAAAAAGTTCCCTCATATTCACAGGGCGCACCTGCAACCTTCAGACCGCAGGTTGTAAGAAACCCGGCTGTAAAGCTTTTCAGAAAACCAAGCTCCTTGTCATCAAAATACTCAGGTGAAACAATCCCGCAGGGTGAAACGAAGCCTATATTTTCTCCGCAGAAGTCCAGATAAGGGATATCCATTCCCCGGCTTACATTCACATCAAAATGCATTCCCGAACGATTCTGAACATCCAGAAGTTCCACCCCTTCCGCTTTACCTTCCTGCATTCTGAACCGCTTTATACGCATAAGCTGGTCTCTGTGTCCCACATACTTTTTTTCTTCCTGATAATTCATAAATGCTCAGCAGACTCCTTTCTGCAGGATAATATTTCCATATCGAGATTCATCCCCTGTCTGAACGATCACAAAAGCCTCCTCTGCAGTTTTATAAAACGGAAGTCTGTCAATAAATTCAAAGTCGTGAAAGGCATCATCTTTATCATATTTTTTCAGCAGCTCCCTATAAGTTTCCCAGATTTCCGGAACCGGCTCTGTAGGAAGGTTTCTCATAAGACGCACTGGATTTTCTATGAAATTATCCAACGGAAACAGCTGCAGTACTGCCTCTAAAAGCTCCGGAATCATAATACCGTCCATACGGATTATCTTTTTTGCATGAGCTGTCCCCGGAAAATTGGCATCTGCAATGATTAGTACATCTGAATGTCCCATTTCCATCATTGTCTTAACCAGCTCCGGTGGAATAATTTTGGGAATATTTCTAAGCATATCGGTTCTCCTTTCTCTGCTTTCCGACAAAATATACCGGATTTTTGGCGCACAAAGCACCGCCGCAAAGTCCTTTCCATTATTTTCTTTGCCAGCGGTGCCTTGCTCATATCATTCAGGTCTTATATTCTTTTGTACTTATTCAGCAGCTTCCTCTTCTGCTGCTTTTTCTTCAGTTTTTTCCTCTGGTGTTTCTTCTGTTGCTTCTTCCTTTGTTTCTGCATCATCACCGGAAATAGCCTCTACACCGCCTTCCAGATAAGCGTCAACATTGTCTTTTGTGATAGGACGGAACGGGATTCTTGTATCTTTTGCAATTTCTTCTCCCTTTGCTGCCGCAACTGCAACATCAACGCCTGTAGCTCCCTGTCCTGCAGAATCCTGAAGAACACTTACCCCATAGGTTCCGTCTTTTACTGCCTGTACAGCATCCTCAAGACCATCTACACCGCCAATGATAATATCGTCGCGGCCTGCTGCCTGAGCTGCTGAAAGAGCCCCCATACCCATATCATCATTTTCGCAGATAATAGCCTTCAGATCTTCACCATAAGTTGTAATCCAGTCCTCTGCAAGTGCCATTGCTTCATCACGTTTCCAGTTTGCTGTCTGAGTTGCTACAACATCAAAGTAATCCAGAAGTCCGACCTCCTCAAATCCGGCCATACGTCCAACCTGTCCGGACTGTCCCATAGGTCCTTCAATAATAGCTACTTTATCGCCTTCCTTCAGGCCGGATTCTTCAATAAACCATTTTCCCAGAAGCTCTCCTGATTCCTGATCTGTACATCCTACAAATGCCGTATAATTGGTATCTCCAATATCTCCATTATCTACAATGATTGGAACGCCTGCATCGTTTGCCATTCCGACTACCGGTGCGCTTCCCTCCACACTCTGAGGAATTACAACCAGAGCATCCACGCCTGCCGCAAGAAGAGTCTCACAGTCACTGATCTGTTTGTTTACATCACCGCCGGCATCATACATCAGAAGCTCTACGCCAAGCTCCTTTGCTCTTGCTTCTGCTGCATCTGCAATTGCAGCTACAAAAGTATCTGAATTATCTTTTGAAGAAAATCCAATTTTAATATCCGCATTATCCTTTTCTGCTGCTGCCACACTCATTGTTCCCATAGAAGCTACCATTGATACTGCCAGTAAACCACCAATAATCTGTTTTTTCATTTCCTTATTCCTCCTTAATAAATAAATGTATTTTTTAATATCTTCACGATATTAAGTTCATATTTATCAGTTTTTCTTTCCCTTTGTTCTCATATCAAGGAATACTGCAATAATGATCAGAAGACCTTTTACAATCTGCTGCCAGAAAGAATTAATGTTCATAAGGTTCATGGAGTTCTGCAAAAGTCCAAGAATTACGAATCCGCAAATCGTTCCTGTCAGGGAACCAATTCCTCCATTCATACTGGTTCCGCCAATTGCTGTAGCTGCAATGGCATCCATTTCGTAAGATTCTCCTGCAGTCGGTTGTCCGGAACTGATACGGGCTGCCAGAATCAGACCAACCATCCAGGCGCATACAGAAGACAGAACATAAACCATTAACTGCACTCTCTGAGTCCGCACACCGGAAAGCTTTGCCGCATTAATGTTTCCACCAATTGCAAATACGTACCGTCCAAAAGTTGTCATGGTCAAAATAATCATTCCAATTACACAGAAAATTATAAGAAGGATAATTGGTACCGGTATTCCAAGAAAATTCCCCTGACCAATTACCTTAAAGGACGGATCAGAAATTGTATAAGGTTTTCCATTGGAATATACCTGCGCAAATCCTCTTCCAATAGTCATTGTTGATAAGGTTGCAATAAACGGCTGAAATCCCACATAAGAAATCAACCAGCCATTAATCGCTCCGCAGACCATGGAAATTGCCAGCGCTGCAAGGCTTGCAAGAAACCAGTTTGTACCACTCTGTAAAAGAGAACCTACAATAACTCCTGTAATAGCAACTACAGAACCTACAGAAAGGTCAATACCTCCTGTCAGAATAACAAATGTCATACCTACTGCCAGAATACCATTAATGGAAATCTGTCTCAGAATGTTTATGATATTCTGACTTGTCAGAAATACATCTGATGTTATACTCATAAAAATAATGATAATAAGAGCCACAAACACAAGGCCAAACTGCCTCAGAATTTTGCCCATATCTTTTTTCTGTGCCATTTTATTCTCCTCCAAATGCTAAATTCATAATTGTCTGCTGAGACTGCGCTTCCTGACCCTCCAGCTCGCCTCTGATCTTACCGCCTGACATAACTATGATTCTGTCACTCATTCCAATCAATTCAGGCATTTCTGAGGAAATCATTATAATTGCGATTCCCTGTTCTGCCAGTCCAACCATAATCTTATATATAGCAGCCTTGGCACCTACATCAATTCCCCTGGTTGGTTCATCCATAATAAGCACTTTTGGATCTGACAACAGGCATTTTGCAAGTACAACCTTCTGTTGATTTCCACCGGAAAGACTTGACACCAGGTCATCAATACCGTTCATTTTTGTAGACATCTTTTCCGTATATTCAGATGCCATCTTTTTTTCCTTTATTTTCTGAATAAATGATGCACTTGAAAGCTTATCAAAGTTCTGAAGTGATACATTTTCCTTAATACTCCGACAAAGTACTAATCCAAGTTCTTTTCTGTCCTCAGAAGCCATAACAATATGATGTCTGATTGCATCGTGAGGATGTTTGATTGATATTTTTTGTCCGTCCAGATAAATTTCCCCGGTGTCAAGAGGATCATAACCTACCAGTGCTTTCATAACCTCACTTCGTCCGGCTCCCACAAGACCTGCCATACCAAGAATTTCTCCTGCATGCACTTTCAGATTTACGTTTTCGAATACGCCTTTTCTGGTAAAATTTTTCAATTCCAGTACAACTTCGCCTTTTTGAGCAGTATTTCGTGGATATCCTCCCTCCAGTTCACGTCCTACCATCATATTAATCAGCTGTTCTCTGGATGCATCTTTAACCTTCACACATCCTATGAACTGTCCGTCACGAAGGACAGAAACACGGTCTGCCAGCTGAAATACTTCTTCCATACGATGAGAAATATAAATAATTCCAACATCTTTTTTTCTAAGGCTGTCAATAATCTCAAAAAGTGTCTCTGTTTCTTTTTCTGAAAGAGATGAGGTAGGTTCATCCATAATAATTACTTTTGAATTATAGGAAACAGCCTTAATAATTTCCATCATCTGAATCTGTGCAATATTCAGATCCTTCATTTTCATGGAAGGTCGGATAAACTGCTCCAGATTATATTCCTCAAGAAGTTCCTGTGTTTTCCTGTTTAACTCCTTTTTATCTACAAAAGGCAGACCTTTTATCTTTTTTTGCTCCCTGCCTAAAAATACATTCTCTGCAACTGTCATCTCTGGAATCGGGCTTAATTCCTGATGAATCATGGATATACCAGCATCAAGGGCATCTCTGGCTGATTTGAATTCTACTTCCTTTCCATCCAGCATTACCTTTCCGGCATCTTTTGTGTAAATACCCATGATAATCTTCATTAAAGTAGATTTTCCTGCACCGTTCTCTCCCATCAGTGCATGAAGTTCACCGGGCTCAATACACAATTCTGCGCCATTAAGAACAGTCACTCCGGAGAAAGATTTCATAATTCCCGTGGCTTCCAGTATGTATTTACCTGCCAAAATTCCTCTCCTCCTTTAAGTCTTTATTGAATAATCAGATCCGGATTATCTGAAAAATGCTTCAGTATGACAATCGGATCTGTAAGGGAGGGATTTGTTATTACCACTCCCTCTTTTGCCGCTTGTTCTGTAACAAAATACTCGTCATGCGTCAACTCACCATAACGGATCAGAGCAGGAGACTCTATCTCCCATTTACCAAATGTTCCATGACCCTCCAGACAAATCAGCCCATATGGCGCGTTGTCTTTAATCGTTACGCTGCGTCCCGGAAGAATCGTCAGACGCTTTGCACTGACTGTCTCACATTTATAACAAATCCATTCTTCTATATAACCATCTGCCAGCATATCCTCCATCGGCTTCACTGGAATCGGCCTCATGAAACGGTTCTTATGAAATTCCGGATCTACGTTTCTCTCCCAGTCAATCACATCAAGTAAATACTCATAATTACCAACTTCTTTCTCCGGAGTATTTTTCCAGAGGAGATCTTCTCCGACAATCTGTCCATTCATGAGAACTGACTGATACATTGCATATACATCAGATGCAAACTGAGGTTCATAAGTACAAAGACTACCCGGTGCATGCATAACTCCCGGAGGAACATCCCAACCTGTATCAAGATCTAACTTATAAGCCATTGCCAGAGAAAGAATCTTGTTGTCTCCCTTCGGAAAATTTTTCAGCGCTTCAAGCACCTCTTCTTTTGTTGTTTCCGGATTAAAACCAAAGAATGTAAAAGGAAATTCACCTCCATGATTATTCATCTGAGAAGGGAAGAAATACATTTCCGGTTTTCCATCTGCCCCAACTCTGGCTGCATGTTCTGTTCTGTGATGAATATGGTGGGGCAGAGGACCTGCATTATCAAAAAACTTGGAAAACATTGCCCATCTGTGATACTTGCTCCAAAGTGCTTCTCCTATAATCTCCGGACCCAGCAATTCAACTACGTCCCTGAGAAGAACTCTGTCTTTCCCCTCCTCATCTACAACAACATAGCTTAATCCCTCGTCTTCCGGAGTATCAGGTCCATTTTCTGCCCATGTTGTAGAAGAAAACCATCTCTCATCGATTCCGCCTCTCTGTCCCAATATAAAGTAATCATCCGGGTGGAGTTTTATCCTTTTTCCTGGTCTGCAGAATGAACGAGGAACCCATGTCGGTGCCAGACGTAAGATTCCCTTCCCCTGTTCCAAAGCCTGCTCAGCCATTCTCATTTTTTCTGTCATATAATTCCTCCCTTGATCTGTTGCTTTGGTAAAACGTTTTTCTGTGATTTAAAAAAATAAATCCATAATTTTATTGTGCATTTCTTACATATGGATTCTGGTTTCCTTTCTTTTCTTGTTCAAGTTGGTTACATGATAATCCAAAAAAACGTTTTTGTCAATTGAAATTTCTAAAAAAAATATTTTTTGTGCAAATTAAAACGTTTTTCTTCATTAAATCTGTGCAAAATGCACAGTATTAAGTTGTATTATTTGTAAATACATTCAGAAAAACGTTTCTTGGTTTTAATTTTGTATTAAATTTATATATTTTATTAATAAAATTTAAAATAGCTGATAAGAATATTTTCGATTCTTAGCAGCTATCTTAGTTAAAATTATTTTTTACGACGCCTCATTTATTTTATTAAGATATTCTTCTATATTTTTATGAAAAATAATAGAACACAATATCACTTGACAGCTTGAATAACTGCCAAGTGATATTTGATCCCGTATTAAAATAAAAATTTAAGAGGGGCTTTTGCCCCTCTCACCAATCCACTAAATCCCAGTCCCCTGTAGCTGTTTTTACAGTTGATTGACGCACTACTAATCTGGCGCCCATCTTTATTCCTAATGGCTGTCCAATATTTTCATTCGGATTATCGATTCTTCTAAACAGCATTTTCGCTGCTTCAATTCCTGCATGACGCTTTCTTACATGAATCGTAGAAAGAGACGGCTCCACCACACTCGCCAGAAAAACATCGTCATAGCCCATCAATTTAATATCTTCCGGAACTCTTTTTCCATGTTCATTCAGATATTTCATAACCCCTATTGCCATCTGATCATTTCCGCAAAATAATCCATCCATATCAGGGACCTGTTCCATAAGCTGTTTTACTGCCACATAGCCGCTCAAATGGCTATAATCACCATGAGCAATCATTTCTTCGCCCAAATATAAATTATTTTCTTTCAAACAATCTTTATATCCCTTTACTCGTTCTTTGACAATTTCCATATGGGTAGGTCCTGTAATATGCCCAATTTTTTTACATCCACATTCAATAAGATGCTGTGTTGCCATTCTGGCATTTGCATAACCATCAAAATATACAGAATCAATTCCTACGCTGGTTAAATCTCTTTCTATACTTACCAACGGAATGTTTTTATATTTATTTGCCTGTTTTTTAATCTGACTGAAATATTTTTCTCTGTTTTCTGTAGACACAGACGAAACAAAAATAATACCGTCAACTCTGCTGGCAATCATACGACGAAACAGTTCTTTTTCCCTTTTTATTGCCTGCTTATCTCCATAAGTGCCCTGAGCATCGCAGATCATGATCTGATATCCTTTTTCGTCTGCCACGGAATTAATTCCCTTTACCACATAAGGATAAAATACTCCACAGATATCTTCCGTTATTACACCAATGGTTCCTGTTTTATTATTCTTCATACTGCGAGCAATGGGATTTGCCTCGTAAGACAGCTCCTCCACTGCCAATTCAACTCTCCGTACCAATTCCGGACTAACATATTTAGATTTATTCAGAACATTTGAAACTGTTGATATTGAAACGCCTGCTCGCTTTGCCACATCTTTAATCCCACTCATGGTTTCACCTTTTCATTCAGCCTGCCACAGATATATTTTTTGCTGCGGCAGTTCTTTCTTTCGTATAAAATATCCTATAAAAATCTCTCGCATAAAATATACTGCACCGTTATAACTGATGTCTGCGATTTTAACTTCTATACCAAAATTATACAAAATTCTTTTATGCGACACAAGCATCCTTTTTTTCAAAAAAACGTTATTTTACGTATTTTTTCTGACTTTCTCTAAAAAAGTTCCACACCATACTCTTTTTCCATAGCTTCCCGCATAACATCCACCGGAGCAGGCTCCCCTGTCCACAATTCAAATGCAATCGCCCCCTGATTGACAAGCATTTGAAGTCCGTTAAACGTACGCAGCCCTTTTTCTTTTGCCTCCAAAAGAAAACCTGTCCATGCCTTATTGGGAATCACATCACATACTGTCATTCCAGCTTTCATATCTTCATAAACAATATCTGGCTTTTTATCATCTGTAAATCCCACAGGTGTAGCATTGATGAGAATATCTGTATCTTCCGGAATATGGACACTGTTCTCCCATGGAATAAAAACTCCCTCTGCATTGGTTTTTGTGTTAATGATATCGGCCAAAGCCTGTCCATGAGCTTTGTTTTTATTAATTACAGTCACTGTTTTAATTCCTGCATCTGCCAATTCCACTGCAATAGCTCTTGCTGCGCCTCCAGCACCTAAAATCACAGCTTTCTTTCCCTTAATCGGAACTTCTCCGTCCTGGATACTTTTCAGAAAACCTTTCCCGTCTGTGTTTTCTCCTGCCAATTTACCATTCTTCCAATAAACTGTATTAACAGCTCCCATAATACGGGCACTTTCCGATATTTCATCCAGATACTGAAGTACTTCTCCCTTATGAGGCATAGTAATATTGATTCCCGTAAAGTTCATTGCCCTCATGCCCTGTACCGCCGCTTCCAGATCTCCTTTTTTTACCTGAATCGTAAGATACTCCATTGGAATCCCAGCTGCGTCAAAAGCCGCCTGCTCCATCACAACTGTTGGATTATCATCTACCGGATCACCAAACACTCCTGTCCATTGCTTCTGATAAGATTTTCCCATAATTTATATACCTCCACTTTCTTAATAGTTTCTGCAGTAAAAATATCCCCCATTATCGTTTAACTACCTCACAAACTCCACTACCGCATACGGCTCTGCCTCTGTATCATTCAGTTTAATCACAATTTTATCCCCATCTACTGACTTTTCCGGACAGATCGTGTTGTGAAGCCGGGCCTGCTGCTTATATTCAGCCCGCATCTGTCTAATTTTAAAATCCACAGGAAGATAATCCATTGCCATCTGAATATACTGGCAGTTGTTTACATGGTGATTGGTATCCAGATGATGTTTCTGTACAGGAAAAGCTTCCTCTCCCGCAAAAGTCTCCGGCAGAATTATTTTTCTGGATGCATATTCCATATCCAGCTTTTCTTCCAGACCATATCCCTCTGTATATTCAGCGCTAAGCTTGCAGGGCAGTCCGTTTTTCCCGTCAATAAACGTCCAGAACGTATTGGCGTAGGCAAGCCGCTCCCCTTCTGCTGTATCCATGGTAAAATTACGGAATCCCATAAATCCCCGGAACCCGTAGGGCCATGTTGAAGTAACGATTTCTTCTCCCAGATACGGATAACGGTTTATGATCACCTGCCATGCAGAAAGTACCCAGAATTTATTTTTTTCCTTCAGAACCTTTACCCCAAGCCCTGCTGCCTCTGAATGGAAAGTACTGCAGTCCTGAAAATAATTCAGTATCCCCGGCAAAGTTAAAAGACCGTTTTCTCCGATTTCACTGTAGCGGACTCTTCCGCTGAAACTGTATGCCATATTACGTCCTCTTTTCTGTTTCAATACATTTTTTCTTAATTATATCCACTGAAGTTATACCCTGCAAGAGCAAATTTCACGTCACTGTCCACGACCTTCATAATAACTTGGTCAAAATGTATCCCCTGTCATCTTCGGCAATAGCATTTTTCCCTGTGTGTCGTGATCCTGGCATATCGATGCATCTTCATTTCTGTATACAAAAATCCCTTTCCGGCATCATCAGATATTTTTCTGAGTGCCAAAAAGGGATCCTTTTACTTTTTCTGCAAAATCTATAATTTATTTCGTTTTTTATTTATCATTTGCCATGAGAATCTCTTTTCCTGAAATTCCCGGCTCTGTCATATTTACAGGGTCAAGAACATGGTCAAGCTGCTCTTCATTTAAAAGTCCTTCTTTCAGGATCAGACTGCGGACAGACTCTCCTGTCCTGATTGCTTTTTTGGCAATGTCCGCTGCTTTCTGATAGCCCACATGAGGGCAGATCGCAGTAATGATTCCCACGCTGTTTTCTACCAGATACCGGCAGCGTGTCTCATTTGCTGTAATTCCTGTTACGCAGTTATCCACAAATGTCTGAACCGCATAAGCCAGCGTATCAATAGACTGGAACATACAGTAAAATACAATGGGCTCAAATGCATTCAGCTCAAGCTGGCCTGCTTCTGCTGCCATAGTGATGGTCACATCATTTCCGATAATATTAAAAGCAACCTGGTTGACAACCTCAGGAATTACCGGATTAACTTTACCGGGCATAATAGATGAACCGTTCTGCTTGGCAGGAAGATTGATCTCTCCAAATCCTGCTCTGGGGCCGGATGACATCAACCGAAGATCATTGGCAATCTTGGATAAAGTTACTGCACAGGCTTTTACTGCACCTGACACGGCAACAAAAGGATCAAGGTTCTGTGTTGCGTCTATCAGGTCATATGCCTGCACAAATTCCATATCGGAAACCTCTACCAGGTTGGGAACAATTCTTCTGAGATATGCTTCATCTGCATTAATACCTGTCCCCACAGCAGTTCCGCCCATATTGAGAGTGCACATTTCCTCCATCGCTCTGTCCATACGGTGGATATCACGCATAACCGCAACAGAATACGCATTAAATTCCTGACCCAGACGAATAGGAACCGCATCCTGCATCTGTGTACGTCCCATTTTAATTACATGATCAAATTCCTTTGCCTTTGCACAAAGCGCTTTATGTAAACGAAGAAGTTCTTTTTTCAGGTTTTTCAGAAGTCTGAGAGAGGTCATCTTGCCGGCTGTAGGAATTACGTCATTTGTAGACTGCCCACAGTTTACATCATCATTGGGATTAATGATGGAATAATCGCCCTTTTCTCCTCCCAGAATCTCGATGGCGCGGTTGGCAATAACCTCATTTGCATTCATATTTAAGGAAGTTCCAGCGCCGCCCTGAATCGGATCTACAATAAAGTCACCGTGAAGCTTTCCTTCCAGAATCTCATCACAGGCCTGTACAATGGCTTTTGCCTTCTTTTTATCAAGCATACCGATCTCACAGTTGGTAATTGCAGCCGCTTTTTTAATATACGCAAGACTGTTGATGATCTCAGGATGCATATTCAGCCCTGTGATATGGAAGTTCTCTGCTGCGCGGAGAGACTGCACTCCATAATACACATTCTGCGGAACATCCTTTGTTCCTATAGAATCCTTCTCTACGCGATAATCCTGTTTCTTCTCTGCTTCCCCATTTTTGTTCATTGTTCTTCTCCCTTTGCATTTTTCCTGCTGTCTGGTGAACGCAGGTTTTTATCCCGTCAGGCCTTTTCTTATTTGCTGCTGATTCCGGTGCTTTTCACATAGATACTGATCACCGTCCGCTGTTCCTGGCTTTTTTCATATAAAGTTCCTGCCGGACTGCTTCGCTGATGAACCTTCATTAACAGCAGCTGATTTTATGCCTGTTCATTTTCATTGTCCTCATTATAGTAATATGCTAATATATAATCAAATACATATATTTTTATAATTATTATAGTTTGCAAATTATATAAAGGAGAACTGTCATGTTTCAGGGAATGGAATACGTTTATGAAGTTTATAAAGAAAAAAGTTTTTCAAAGGCTGCCGCCAATCTTTTTATTTCTCAGCCTTCTCTCAGCGCCAATGTCAGGCGTGTGGAGGCCCGGATCGGCTATCCGGTGTTTGACAGAAGTACTAAGCCGCTGGGACTTACTGAATGCGGTGAACAGTATATCCGCTGTGTAAAACGTATGATGAATATAGAAAAAGACTTTTCAGACTTTATCAATGACTGGGGAGGACTGAAAACAGGAACTCTGGTCCTGGGAGGCAGTAATTTATTTTCTTCATGGATCCTTCCACCGCTTATGGCTGATTTTGCAGCCCTTTATCCACAGATTCAGATCAGACTTGTGGAAGAATCCACAGTAAAACTTACAGAAATGCTCCAGAGCGGAAGTATTGATCTTGTACTGGATAATACCAGCCTGAATCCGGAAATTTTTGACAGCGTTCTTTATCAGGAAGAGCACCTTATTCTTGCTGTGCCTGGCTCCTTTTCTGTTAATGACAGCCTTCAGGATTTTCAGCTTTCTGTTTCTGACATTCAGACAGGAAATTTTCTGGATCCGCAGGTTCCCTCTGTTCCTGTGTCACGCTTTAAAAAAGAGCCGTTTATTATGCTGAAACAGGAAAATGATACTGGAAAAAGAGCTCTGGAAATCTGCCGCAAAAATCACTTTGAACCTGTCATTGCCTTTGAAATGGATCAGCAGATGACTTCTTACAATGTTACCTGCTCCGGCATGGGTATTTCCTTTATTGGAGATATCATGATAACAAAGGTTACACCAAATCCCAATATCGTTTATTACAAGCTGCCACTGAAGGACAACTGCCGCAATATCTGTTTTTACTGGAAAAAAGGCCGTTATCTCAGCCGGGCCATGGAAGAATTTTTAAAGATGTGTACTCAGAACAGCAACTAACCCAGTTGCAGGACAGTTCCCTGAGATCTTCCGTCTCAGGGAACTGTATTTTGTCTGCCATAACCGCCGACCTGACAATTATACAAAAAAGCATCTTCCAGTAAACTGAAAGATGCTCATTTAGCAGGGCTACAAGGATTCGAACCTTGAAATGACGGAGTCAGAGTCCGTTGCCTTACCGTTTGGCGATAGCCCTATGTTTTCTTTGTCGCTTCTCGCTTGCGACAAGTGATATTATATAATAGTCTAAAAAAAAATGCAACCCCTTTTTTTAATTTTTTTAAATTTCTTCAAAAAATTTTCTCCAGACCATTTCTCCCCCCTGGAACTGGCTTTCTTTTTATAAAGATTTATTGAAACATGCTGTTTTTTATACTATAATTTCTTTAAATCAGCAAAGTATAATAAGACAAGCAAAAAGCATTCTCAATAAAGGAGACATTATATGAGAGCAAATAATCTCACTCTGCTCACTGATCTCTATGAACTGACCATGATGCAGGGTTACTTCAAAAACCCGACAAACCAGACCGTGATCTTTGATATGTTTTACCGTACCAATCCCTGCGGAGGCAGCTTTGCCATTACAGCCGGACTGGAGCAGATGATCGAATATATCGAAAATCTTCGTTTTACAGAAGAAGATGTGGCTTATCTTCGCAGCCTGAATATGTTTCAGGAGGATTTTCTGGAATATCTCAGCACCTTTCATTTTACAGGGGATATTTACGCGATTCCGGAAGGAACTGTTGTTTTTCCACGGGAGCCTATTGTAAAAGTAATTGCCCCTGTTATGGAAGCGCAGCTTGTAGAAACAGCAATCCTTAATATCATTAACCATCAGAGTCTTATTGCCACCAAAGCGGCAAGAGTCTGTTATGCGGCCCGCGGAGACGGAGTAATGGAGTTCGGGCTTCGCCGCGCTCAGGGACCTGATGCAGGCATTTACGGCGCGCGCGCGGCTGTGATCGCCGGCTGTGTTGGAACCTCCAATGTTCTTACAGGTCAGATGTTCCATGTTCCTGTTCTTGGTACTCATGCTCACAGCTGGATCATGAGCTTTCCGGATGAATACACCGCATTTAAAACCTATGCAAAAATGTACCCTGATTCCTGCATCCTTCTGGTGGATACCTATGATGTACTGAAATCAGGTGTTCCCAATGCAATCCGTGTATTTGAGGAAATGCGGGAGGAAGGGATTCCTCTGACAAAATACGGCATCCGTATTGACAGCGGCGATCTTGCCTATCTCTCCAAAGAAGCGTACAAAATGCTTGCTGCTGCCGGTTTTGATGACGCTACTATTGCAGCTTCCAGTGATCTGGACGAATATCTGATCGACAGTCTGAAAACTCAGGATGCAAAAATCAATTCCTGGGGCGTAGGAACCAATCTGATCACCAGCAAGGACAACCCGGCTTTTGGCGGAGTTTACAAGCTTGCTGCAGTAAAAGACACTGACAGTAATACTTTTATACCCAAAATCAAGCTTTCCGAAAATACAGAAAAGGTAACAAATCCCGGAGATAAAACTGTTTATCGTATTTACAGCAAAAAAACCGGAAAGATCAAGGCCGACCTGATCTGTCTGGCTGATGAGATTTTTGACCCGGAAGAAACGATGATCATCTTTGATCCGGTGGATACCTGGAAAAAGACAAAGGTTCTGGGCGGTACCTATGAGCTTCGTGAACTTCTTATCCCGGTGATCCGGGAGGGAAAACGGATTTACACCTCGCCTGAAGTTATGGAGCTTCGCAAATACTGCCAGAAGGAGCAGGAAACTCTCTGGGATGAATCCCGCCGTCTGGTCAACCCCCAGAAAGTTTATGTAGATCTTTCTCAGAAGCTCTATGATCTGAAAAAAAATCTTCTGGAGGAAATCAGCGAAAAGGCCCTTGATTAAAGGGGCATATCCCCTCCCTGCCTTTCATATCATAAAAGGTAAGGGGGGATTTTTATGGACAAAGATTACACGATTCTCATTAACAGGAAGCATCCGCTTCCTGAAGATTTTATACCGGAGCATCTGGTTGATATCGGACTGCCCTTTGATGCTGTTCCCGGAGAGCCTAAGCGTCTTCTGGAAGAAAAAACAGCCCGCTCCGCTCTTGAGCTGATCACACGCAGCCGCTCCGAGGGACTGAATCTGTACTGTATCTCCGGTTACCGTTCTTACAGGCGTCAGAAAGAACTCTTTACAGTTGATTCTTATGTGGCGCCTCCGGGCTCCAGCGAGCATCAGAGCGGTCTTGCGCTGGACATGTCCTGCCCTGCAGTACAAATGGAGCTGACTGAAGCCTTTGCAGAAACAAAAGAGGGAATCTGGCTGAACCGCCATGCCGCGCTTTTTGGTTTTATTATACGCTATCCAAAAAATAAAGAGCATATCACCGGAATCCCCTGGGAGCCCTGGCATATTCGCTATGTAACCAGATCTCTTGCCTCTTATCTTTCACTTACCGGTCTCACCCTGGAAGAATATCATATGCTTGAAAATCCGGTGGACTTTTCCAATTTAAAGTGATATACTGTGAATGTTTCGTAAATAAAAGTTTCCACTGTTGTTTACACAGTACTGTCCCGCAGGTTTTCCCTCATTTTATTAAAAATCCGAAACCCTGCAGACTGAATTTTTTATGAAAATAATGTAGAACATATTTTAATTACTGCTGCAAACAAAACCTTACTGTTCATGACCTTCACAGCAACTTGGTCAAATGCCGTGTGAACCGTAACAATAAAGCACGCCGCAGCTTATCTACAGTTAAATATTTTATAACTAATCTACTTACGGAGGAAATCTATCATGTCAATGAACATCAACCACCAGCTTCCTTTACCTGATGTGCTGAAGGAACAGTATCCCTTAACGGATGAGCTCAGATCTGTAAAGTCTCTGAGAGACAGCGAGATCCGCAAAATTTTTACCGGAGAGTCTGATAAATTTGTTGTTCTGGTCGGTCCCTGCTCTGCAGACAACGAGGATACTGTATGTGAGTACGCAAACCGGCTGAAAAATGTTGCAGACCGGGTTTCAGACAAACTGATGATCATTCCGAGAGTCTATACCAACAAACCCCGCACCACAGGAGACGGCTACAAAGGCATGCTCCATCAGCCGGAACCGGACAAGGCTCCTGATCTCCTGGCAGGCATCATTGCCATCCGCAAAATGCATATCCGTGTGTTGGCAGAAACCGGACTCTCTACCGCAGATGAAATGCTTTATCCTGAAAATCGCAGCTATCTGGACGATGTTCTGTCTTATGAAGCTATCGGCGCCCGCTCTGTAGAAAACCAGCAGCACCGCCTTACTGCAAGTGGAATGGATATCCCTGTGGGAATGAAAAATCCTACCAGCGGAGATCTTTCTGTTATGTTAAACTCCGTTACCGCTGCCCAGCATTCCCATCATTTTATTTACCGGGGATTTGATGTTGCTACCAGCGGAAACGAGCTTGCCCACACCATCCTCAGAGGCGGCGTAAATAAATTCGGCCAGACTCAGCCAAATTATCACTATGAAGAGCTTGTACGCCTTGCAGAATTATATAATCAGTGGAATCTCAAAAATCCGGCTGTTATTGTTGACGTCAACCACTCCAACTCCGGCAAACAGTATAAAGAACAGATCCGTATTGTCAGTGAGGTTCTTCACAGCCGCAATTACAATTCCGACCTGAAAAAGCTTGTAAAGGGTGTTATGATCGAAAGCTATCTCTTGGAAGGCCGCCAGGATATCAGCGATCATATGATTCCAGGCTGCTCCATCACCGATCCATGCCTTGGATGGGAGGATACTGAACGACTGATATACGAAATTGCTGAGAAATGCTGAAAAATCACTTTTGTGCTTGCTTTTAAGATATCTAAAATCGGATGTGGATGATGCCTGCATTTCCTTTTGAAGTGCAGGCATTTTTCTATGCACACCATTTCTCTTTATATTTGCTTATCCGTTTGTTTTCAGGAATCGGGTATTCTGTGGATACATCAGATGACAATGCTTCCTGACGCACTTCTGATGGGGTTTTACAGCCATATGATATAAGGGTGGTTTTTCTATGCTTATATCATCAGTGACAGATCATATAAACGAACGTCAGCCGTGATAAAAGATATTCTCACTGCTCCATCTGTCTTCCCAGGAAGCCTGCTGCTGTCTGTACCAGCATTTTCTCCGGATTTCCAAATATATCTTTTTCACTTCTTCCAATAAGAATAACCGCTCCTATGGCATCTCCGGCACAAATGATTGGCTGAATGATCTGCGCATATAAAATTTCCTTCTGGCTGTCTGTGACCGGAATTTTTCCCTTTTCTCCGAAATTAAAGCATCTGGCTTCCCTCTCTGAAATTGCCTTTTCCATAGCGCGGCTGAGCTCTTTTCCTGCGATTTCTCTGCTTCCATGTCCTGCCGCCGCAACAACCTGGTCATGGTCGGTAATGCATGCAAAAAATCCCGTTGTCTGAGCCAGAGCCTCTGCATACTCTCTGGCAAACGTACTGAGTTCACCAATGGGAGAATACTTTTTCAGAATGATCTCTCCCTCTCTGTCTGTAAAAATTTCCAGTGGAGTTCCTTCTTTTATCCTTAATGTTCTGCGTATTTCCTTAGGTATCACAACTCTGCCCAGGTCATCTATACGCCTTACGATTCCCGTAGCTTTCATATAAAATCCTCCGTTTACTGTACTTTCCGATTCTGGAAATAGTATCTGTAAATGGAGGATTTTTATGCATTTACTCTAATATAATTTCTTTTTCAATCATCTTTCCACGATCCAGTTGATGACGGAGCTTTCGATTTTCTATCGTATCAAATATAACAGAAAAATCATAGTCCTCCGGATAAAGTTTTTCTGCTGCAACCACAAGCTTCACTCTTTTGTGATTAATATAAATCTTTTTGCCCGGAAGCTGAACTCTTAAAACGCCCTTTTCATTTTCCGGCTGACAGACAATTCCGATTTTTTTATCCGGCAAAAGCATAACACTGTCTCCGGGCTGAAATTTTGTTTTTATTGTGGACAAAGTATTTTTCTGCTTTTGGACTCCTCCTGTATGTTCTTTTCTTAACTTATTTCCCGATGTCAGACTTCTGAGATCTTCAGGAAGCTCATCCTTTCCATATGCAGCAATAGCGGCATTTTTGATCATATGCTCCGGCATTCCCATTTTTCCTGCAATATAAAAGGCGCAGCTTTCTCCTGCCTCACCGATCACCAGCTGATATTCCGGCTTCAGGGTTTCCCGGTTAAAAGTCATTCTTGCGTTCTGAATGCCTTCTGTCCGGTCTGCATACTGCTTTACCTCCGGATAATGAGTTGTTACCAGAAAAAGCGCTCCACTGCTTTTCAGCTCTTCCAGAATTGCCACTGCGATTCCCATTCCCTCTGCAGGGTCTGTGCCCGATCCCAGCTCATCCATGATCACCAGGCTTTCCCTTCCGGCTTTTTTCAGAATATCCAACACATTTGCTATATGAGCAGAAAATGTAGAAAGATTTTCTGACAGATTCTGTCCGTCCCCAATGTCACAGAGGAAATTACTGTTCATGCAGATTTCCGCCTGTCTGCAGGTTACATGAAGTCCTGACTGGGCCATCATGCAGTTCAGAGCAACTGTTTTCAGGGCAACTGTCTTTCCGCCTGTATTCGGTCCTGTAATCACAATTCCATTTGCCTCACCGCCAATGGAAAACTGCAGGGGAACACAGATATTTTTGTCCATCCTTAATCATAATCCGCCGCTCTGTGTTAATAATCGGCTCCGTTCCGTCATACTCCAGACTGAGCTTTGCTTTGGAAAAAATAAAATCCATTTTTTCCATCATGCACAGATCCTGTTCAATTACTTCCTTCTGCTGATAAAGCATATCTGTAAGTACATAAAGAATACGACGCACTTCATTTTCTTCCTCAATATAAAGAAGCTGAAGTACATCATAATGACGGGCTGCGGCCGTCGGCTCTATAAATACAGTGCTTCCTGTTGACGAACGGTCAATGATATTGCCTTTGATCCGGCTTTTAAATTCTGATTTTACCGGAATACAGATATGTCCGTTCCGCAAAGTACTGAAACTGTCCGCCATACAGGATTTGTTTGCCCGAAGCGCATTGTCTGCCTTTTCTCTCATGGCGCGTTCTTCTTTTTCAATATCCTGTCTGCAGGATTTTAACGTACGTGACGCTCCGTCGCATACCTGACCGCCTCGGATCTGCCGGCTGATAGCTTCCCGGATTTCCTGGCAGCTGTATAGGTTTTCCTCATAAAATGCCAGAGGAATATGATAGTTTTTTCCCTGACAAAGATATTTCTTCATCCGTTCTACTGCCACAAGAGCTTTTTCAGCTTCCTCAAGCTGTTCCGGCGAAAGACAACCTCCTATTTCCGCAATATTCATCCACTCTCTGATATTGTTCAGAGTTGCCAGCGGAGGCTGTCCGAACTTTTCTATCATATTTTTTGCTTCAGAGGTTTCTCTCAGCCGGGCTGCGACCTGTCTTTCTGACATCATTGGCTTTGTTTTCTCAATTTCTGTTCTGGCATTTTCTGTCAGGGCAAAGGTTTTCCAGGTTTCTTTTATTTTATCAAATTCTAAAATATGTTCTGTTTTTATCACGACAATCTGTTCTCCTTAATTATGAAAGCTTTATAAATCAAAAAATCTCCTGTGTAAAGACTGATCCATTCAGGCCGCCTGCACGCTGCTCAGACATTTTGAACATGCTAAAAACATATACAAAAACGCAGTCTCTGCCTGTACTGACAAAAACTGCGTCTGAATTCCTTTTATCAGAAATAAAATTTATCTGAAAAATCCATATGTTCCATATATCTGTTGTCAGCAGGCAAAAACAACCGGTATCCCGAATACCGAAAAAAGGGTACACAAATAAAACACGTTCTGCGTGTATCCTTTTTCTATGTAATTGTTTATCAGTCTTTACAAGACACTGCCGACATCAACATACCTGCCTTCATAATTATTTAACTGTGGCTATTATACAAAACCTGAAAAACAATGTCAATCCGTTATAAACATCTTGTAATGTTCATTTTTTCCAGCTTCCAGATTCCTCCCCTGAATCCTTCCGCCTCTATTTTCAGCCTGTGCTTTGTTCCTTTTCCATAAAATCTTACGGAGAAAACCACTTCTCCTTCATTCACATAAATTTCTGCTGCAGAGGTATCTGCAAGTATTCGAATACTCCTCAATTCTTCAATACAGGCTTTTCTTGTTCGGCGGCCTGCCCCTGCCTGCTGATCCATTTCCAGAACCAGAATTCCGTCCCTGTATTCCAGCTTAAAAATATCTGCAAGAACTACTTTCGCAGGGCCTTTCTGAACCTGAAGTTCCAGATCAAACGCGCCGTCTGTCTCTGTTTCTCTGTCTGCGTCACAAAGCTTTTTTTTCCAGCGCCGAAGATTCATCAGCTCTTCTACAGGATACTGATATACTTTTCCGTTACAGTATTTCAGTTCTCTTGGAACTGTCAGACAATGCTGCCATCCTTCCTCCAGCGTATTATTTACATACTCTTCTTCCGCATCTGGCATTCCCATCCAGCCAATCAGTATTCTTCTTCCTTTTTTATCCTCAAAAGTCTGAGGCGCATAAAAATCAAAGCCCATATCCCATTCCCGGAAATCTTCTTTGAATACTTTGCCGTCTCTTAAAATAAAATATCCGGAAAGGTAGATATTCTGATAACGGTATTCCTCTCGTTCCACACCCTGAGGCGATACAGAAAGGATTTCTTTTCCATTCAGTTCAAACATATCAGGGCATTCCCACATGTAGCCGAATTTTTCTTCTGTGGTAAGCTCCCGGTCCAGCTTCCACTGTTTCAGATCCCGGGAAGAATAAAGTAAAACAGCTCCGTGATCATCCTTCCTTCTTCCCCCAAGAACCATTCTGTATCTGTCGCCTTCCTTCCATACCTTGGGATCACGGATATGACAGGTGTAATCCTCAGGATACTGAGTACAGGGAATCACATTTTCCTTTATCCCAAACTCTATGCCGTCCTTACTTTCCACATGAAGCGTATTAGCGCAGCGTCCGTTGTTAATATAATCATAATCCCCGTCCAGCTTTACGTTTCCTGTATAAAATAAATGCAGAGTTTCTTCTTCTGCCAAAGCAGAACCGGAATAGACACCATGGCAGTCTGCCGGACTGTCAGGATAAAGGGAAACACCTTCATATGTCCAGTTGATAAGATCCTCACTGGAGTAATGTCCCCAGAATTTCAGCCCGCCCTTTACCTCAAAAGGAGAATACTGAAAAAATACGTGATATCTGCCCTGATACCAGCTGAGGCCATTGGGATCATTCAGCCAGCCGCATGGGGGCATCAGATGATGCGTAAGCCGGTATGGCTTACTGACCATCTCTGCCCAGTGGGTTTCTTCAATTTTTCTGATTTCGTCTGTAAAAACCTTTGTTAATGCACTCATGATTCTTTTATCTCCAGTACCGCATCCTGCTTTGTTACATTTCCTGTTTTTAAAATTCTTATTTCCTGATAATCATCTGAATTTGTTACGATCATTGGCGTTGTCACATCATAGCCAGCCTCTTTGATTTTTTCCATATCAAATGTAAGCATAACCTGTCCGGTCCTTACACGATCTCCCTCTGTTACATGTGAGGTATAAAATTTTCCGCCAAGCTCTACTGTATTAATTCCAACATGGATCAAAATTTCCACTCCATGATCTGCTTTCAGTCCTATAGCGTGTCTGGTAGCAAAAACAGTTTCCACAACAGCGTCGCACGGCGCTGTTACTTCTCCTTTTTTGGGAATAATGGCAATTCCCTTTCCCAAAACCTCTGCTGCAAAGGTTTCATCTTTTACTTCACTCATCGGAATGGCCTCGCCCTCCATATGACTGTCCAGAAGAATTTCTCCCGTTACGGATTCCTGGATTTCCAATTTTTCAGCCTCAGCTTTTTCTCCCTGAGTTTTTTCCTTTTCCGCTTCCTGACAGGTTTCGGAAACAGAATCCTTATATCCAAACATCCATGTAAGAACAAAAGCCACTCCTATGGAAATCGCCATCATCAGAAGATAGGACAACGGCTGATTCAGACAAAGAAGAATACCGAAAATACCGGTAACTCCTGTTCCGGTTGCCCCCAGAGCTGTTACAGAGGCAAACAAAGCGCCGCATGCGCCTCCGATACATGCCATAACAAATGGCTTTCCAAAGCGGAGATTTACACCAAAAATCGCAGGTTCTGTGATTCCCATACATGCGCTGAGCGCAGACGGAACTGCCATAGACTTAATTTTCTGATCTTTTGTTTTCAGCGCCACTGCCAGCGCTGCCCCGCCCTGTGCCAGATTTGCCGCGGAAGCAAGTGGCAGCCAGAAAGTCATTCCAAATTTTGCAATCTGTCCAAGGTCAATGATTGTGTACATATGATGAACGCCTGCCACAACTGTAGGCGCATATAAAGCTCCCATAATAAAGCTTCCGATTCCAAAAGGAAGTGCGATCAGATACTGTACACCATCCAGAAGTCCGTTTTCAATGGTTACAAAAATCGGGCCTATAATAGATAAGGTCAGATATCCTGTTACAAAAACACTTACCAGAGGTGTCACAAAAAGATCCAGCATTGCAGGAACTATTTTATGAAGCTTTTTCTCAATCTGAGCCAGTACCCATACTGCGATCACAACAGGGATCACATGACCCTGATATCCAACCATGTCAATAGAGTAAAGCCCGAACCACACTTTCTGGGTTGCCTGAACACCTTCTGTAGCAACTGTCCATGCATTCTGAAGATTCGGATGAATCATGATCATTCCAATTACTGCTGCCAGATATGGATTTGCTCCAAAGACCTTTCCGGCGCTGTAAGCAATCAGAATAGGCAGAAAAGTATAGGCAGTATTGCTGAACAGCTGTGCAAACGTATAAATAGAACCACTGGTATCAATATTCAGATATCCGTTATTGACCATAAAGTTAAGGGCTTCCATAATGCCCATAAGGAAACCGCTTGCAACAATGGCGGGAATAATAGGAACAAAGATATCTCCCAGAGTCTTTATCAGTCTCTGAAATGGATTCGCTCTGGAAGCAGCCACCTGCTTCAGCTCCTCCTTGCTGCTTTCAGAAATTCCTGCAATCTGGATAAACTCATCATAAACCCTATTTACAACTCCTGTACCAAGAATGATCTGCATTTGTCCCTGTGCAAAAAATACACCTTTTACTCCGTCAATATTCTCTACTGCATTCTTATCCGCTTTTTCATTGTCTGCGATTACAAGCCGGAGACGGGTAGCGCAGTGAGCTGCTGAAATAATGTTTTCCTTTTTTCCTACATGCTCATAAATTTCCCGGGCCGTTTTTCTGTAGTCCATAACTTCCTCCTTTTTATTATGTTATCGTTTCCATATAAATTTCTTTGTATTCTGTCAATTTTTTCTGTTTTATATACGTTTATTATATGGAATCGTTCTCATATCTTGTTTTTATTATATGCCTGTATTTTCTGATTGTAAAGCCGTAAAAACCAATAAATCTCCATGATAAAAATTGTGTATAATCACCAAAATATCCGTTCTTTTCCCGGTAAAAAACAAAATGAAGCGCTTTTATTGACCGGAAAAGTCCGTACAAAATATGCTGCTTTCCTGGCAAATAAAAACAGGAAGATCTGGCTTTGTTTACCCAGACTCTCCCTGCTTGTGAGAATTTTCTTACATCATTCAGTTTTCTCTATGTGAATTTCTGAGAACGATTTCACATCCCATTTTAATTTCTTTTCTGATTCCTTCTTCGTTTTCCATCAGATCTGCAAGCATAGAGGCTGCCTCCATACCGCTTGTTTTATAAAAAAAATGTACAGTTGTCAGCTTTGGTTCAATTATTTTGCCAAAAAAACTGTCTCCAATTCCCACAACCTGTATATCCTGCGGAATTCTCAGCCCCAGTTCCTTTATACAGGTAATTGCCCCCACAGCCATTGTATCTGTGGCGCAGATCAGAGAATCAATAAGAGGGGTCTGCTGCAAAAGCTCTTTTGCACACTCATATCCTGATTCCATGGTAAAATTGCCGATTTTCATTCTCTCCGGCACAACAGGAACCTTTTTCTTATGAAGAGCAGCCTCAAATCCTTTGCGCCGTTTTGCTCCAACTGCTTCGTCTCTGTCTGTAACCCCGATATATGCCGCGTTCTGACCTTTTTCCAGAAGTTTTTCTGTTATCATATAAGAAGCATAATAATCATCCTGATAAACGCAGGGATATCCCTCCAGCCACTGTCCCAGAATTACAATGGGAACCTTGTATTCCTTCAGCATCTGTTTATGCTTTCTGGTAAACATGGTGGCAATAAAAATCACTCCGTCCACCTGATTGTCCCTGAAAAGAGACAGAGACTTCAGTTCCTCCTCAATATCATTATTTGTATTTGCAAGAATGATCTGATACCCTCTTTTTGCAAGAACATCACTGATTCCTGCTACCTCGCGGCTGATCGTATCTGAATTGATTTTAGGCAGTACAACTCCTACCAGCTTTGTTTTCTTTGTACGAAGCATCTGCGCCTGAGTTGACGGCTGATACCCGGTCTCCTCAATCACTTTCCTGATTTTTTCCTTTTTTTCTTCGCTGACATAACCGTTATTCAGATATCTGGATACTGTTGTTCTGGATACCCCGGCAAGCCTGGCAATCTCATTAATATTCATGATACCTCCCGTACCTTTCGCCCGTCTTTACAAAACATCATCTGAAATATACGAACTTTTCCTTTATTTTATCATTCTATCAAATTGCCTTTATCATTGCCACCCTGATTTTTTCTGTATTCTTTCTATAGTTACTGTCAAGTAATCGTTGGCACTTTTTTCATACAGATTCTCTTTACACTGTCAGCACAAATGACAACATCTGTGACACTCTACGTTTCCTACACGGTTCGCGTATCTATTATCCGCCATTCGCAAAATCTCTCCTTCGGATCAAACATTCTGATCAGTGACAGAAACTAGCACTAACCGCCTTACGAAAGCCTCGTCTTCGGATCAAACACTCTGATCAGTAACGGAATTTAACTCCTGCCGCTTTACGAAAGCCTCTCTTTAGGATCAAACACTCTGTTCAGTGACGGAAATTAACTCCAACCGCCTTACGAAAGCCTCTCCTTCGGATCAAACACTCTGCTTAATGACGAAAATTAACACCAACCACCTTACAAAAGCCTCTCCTTTATCTGGTAAATCTTCTGCTTTGATTAAAAAAACGTAAAAACGATTCTGTCCGGTCTATACTGTATTCCATGAAATTTACTTTGATAATCAAAAAATATTAAAATTCTGTAAAATCCCTTTACTTTTATGTATGTTTGTAATATAGTTGTCATATGCTTAATATGTAGTTTTGAATACTACTTCTCAAAACATCTAAGTTATACTTAAATCAGGAGGCGATTTACATGAAATTGAAACTGAAAGATCCATGGAGCGCTATCACCCACGGCATAGCCGTACTTCTTGCGGCAGCGGGAGCGGCTCCGCTTCTCATAAAAGCAGCGCGGACTGAAGATACTCTGCACATTACTGCTCTTGCAGTATTTATACTGACAATGATCCTTCTCTATACGGCAAGTACCGTTTATCACTCTGTAGACTCCACAGAAAAAGTAAACCGCAGACTTCGCAAAATAGATCATATGATGATTTTTATTATGATCGCCGGAAGCTATACACCTGTATGTCTCATTGCGCTTCACAATAGAATCGGCTATATTCTCTGCGGTCTTGTATGGACAATAGCCATTGTGGGAATCCTTCTGAAAGCACTGTGGATCAACTGTCCGAAATGGGTTTCCTCTGTTCTGTACATTGGAATGGGATGGCTCTGTGTCCTTGCTTTTGTGCCAATCTTCCATGCGCTTCCCAGAGCCGGCTTTAACTGGCTCCTGGCCGGAGGAATCATTTATACCATTGGCGGTATTATTTATGGATTAAAGCTTCCGATCTTCAATGCCCGACATAAAAACTTTGGTTCTCATGAAATCTTTCATGTGTTTATTATGCTTGGAAGCGCCTGCCATTTTATTGTAATGTATTTCTTTATTGCCACCATGCCAATATAAACCCCATAGCCATTTGTCTGACAGACAGCTTTTATCAGACAAATGGCTATTTTTATTACAGCTTTAGCCCATTTAAGACATCTGCCCATCATGCAGATATTTTAAATGCCTTTGGCTGCTTTCTTGCCTTATTTATCTTATACACAATATCATTTCTAAAAATTTCTCAAAGCATCTTTCTGCTTTCTGGTAAGCTTTTTTATTTCGCATTCGCGTCTCATGGCCTCTTCTCTGGTAGCAAAACCCTCATAATATGCAAGGTGCACCGGACGCTTTGCCTTTGTATATTTAGCCCCGTCTTTTCCCTCATTGTGAGCCTTCAGACGTTTTTCCAGAGAGTTTGTCCACCCTGTATAGAGGCTTCCGTCTGCACACTGCACCATATATGTGTAATTCATTTTTTCACTCCATCCAGGTATATGTAAAGGATAACTGCCGCTCTATTCCAACAGTCATCCCCGAATCTATATAAAAGCAGCCGGCCGGACAAAGTATATCACTGAAAGATAAAAAGCAGGTAGGAGAACTGCCGACTGCGGATTTTTGTTCCCACCTGCTTTTATTATACGTTGTTTCTTATTTTTTGTGAACAGTTCCATAGAAAACAGAACAGTATCTCTTATTTTTATTCTGGAAGATAGGCGATCGGATCAACCGGTTCTCCGTCCTTTTTCATTGCAAAATAAAGATTACTTCCTTCTTCACTGTAATACTTGGTAGGAGCTGCAATATAGCCGATTACAGTTCCTTTATCCACTGTGGCTCCCTCTTCTACTGCAAGGTCTTTAAGCTGCCCGTATACGGCCTGATAGCCGCTTCCTATTTCCATTGTCACTGTTGTTCCTGTCTGTGCATTTTCTTCGATCGAATATACTGTTCCGGGCACAGAAGCCAGCACCGGAGCCCCCTCAGCCGCCTGCACTGCAATAGCAGGACTTAATTTATACTGGTCGAGAGTTGGAAAATATACAGTCTGATCCATATTATAATCAAGCAGGATATTTCCATTTACCGGCCATTCCATTTGTGTTTCTTCCGAAAAATTCAGTACCGGGGCTTCTACTGCGCCTGCCGCTGCATCTGTTGCTGTATTTTCTTCTGATTGAGCAAAAGTTCCATCCTCCGGCTGCTGGCCGTTTTCCTCCACAGCGGTTTCTTCCTGTAAAGGCTCTGCCTCATTTCCGTTAGCTCCGTCTTCCATTTCTGTTCCTGCCAGATCTCCGGATGTATTTTCCATATCCGCTTCTACCTCAGTGGTTCCCACATCTACCATGGGTTCTTCCTCTGTACTTTGTTCCATTTCCACAAATTCCTGTTCTTCCTGGATATTTTCCTCTGGTTTTGATGTACCAAGCTGATAAGCTCCAATTCCGGCTGCAGCCAGAACTGCTAAAAGGGCTGTGTTTGTGGCATACTTTACAATTCTGTTTTTTGTCATATTCCTTTCACCTCTGCTTATAATCATTTCTGTATTTATAGGGTGTCCAGAATACCTGAGTCTATTCACTTTTAGTGGTTATAAATGAACAAATATCCAATATCACATAATACAGACAAAAAAGAGGGGTGTGTCTCCATACCTCAACGGTATCTATAATACTATAAATGAGCAAATATCGAATTTTGCACAATAGAATCCGTAACACACAGACATAAAGGGAATATTAAGCTTTATATGTGCATCTTATAAAGACAAATTCGTGATGATTTTGTGTACTTTTTCAAATTTGCTCATTCATAGTATAATACTTTTGCATATTTTAATCATTGACAGATCTTTCATTTACCCATTTATCTGTTAATGATTAAATACAGAATTTCGTACAATAGAATCTGCAGACAACACAAAGGGCTTCCTTTCCTGCGTACATGCAGCACACAGGGAAAAGCAGACAACAGCTTTCAGTATATAAACATTTGCCGTTATTCCCGGAATTTTATTCTTCATATACAGCAACTTCCATTGCAGGAAAATATGTTCCCAGAATTTCTTTCCAGTTTTTTCCCTCCCTGGCAAGCTGATTCCCTCCATATTGAGAAAATCCCAGTCCGTGTCCTCTTCCTTTACAGAGGAATCGAAACTCTCCCCCCACCTTCTGAATACTAAAATCCGAAGAGGAAAGTCCCATTCCCTGTGCAAAGGCCTCTCCCTCCAAAATATCCTCATCTGCCATAAGGCTTACCACATGCCCGCTGGCGTCTCTTTGCTCTATATTCAATTCAGAAGGCATTTGCTGTTCCGGTATATATGTACTGTTTAAATAAAATGGAGAATTTTTATCTCCGCTGCTGTCTACAGATTTCAGATAAGAATATTCTTGGTCATGAAAGGCCTGTGTTCCATCCCTTGTCTGACCGTTGCTGATCTCATGATAGGGAACAAGTTTCAGTTCACCCTCTGATATCAGCACCTGCCCCCGGGTTTCTTCAGCCGCTTTTTCATAGATTTTTTCCGGAAAAAACCACTCAGTTTTTTCTTTTTCTATTTCTCTGCTGATCTCTCCCAGCGCATCAGAAATATTTTTCTCCTGAATCTTCCTGAAAAAATTTGTTCTGGCTATAACCGCCTGTGCCTTTACTGCTTCTTTTTCATAATCATCCGGAATCTGCAGGGAAAGAATAAGAGGAATATATTCTTCCGGTTGGGGAGTTCTGTTTATAATTGCAGCCTCCACTCCATTGACTGCCATGACTCCAATATAGGGAACAAAAAATAACATCAGAAAACCGGGAATCCAAAACCTTTCTCTTTTCTTCATATATTTTCCCATATGTACTTTGTCTTAATATATGTCTCTTTGTAATGTTTTATAAGCAGTCACTTTATAAAAAAGTTCTTTCTTTCCTGATAAATCACAGAATCCGGCTAATACAAGATTGTTTGTCTGTAACATACTGAAACCATATTGTTATTTCATCATTTATTGGACGGTTTTCCATTTAATTCCGCTTTTCAAGCTAAATCACAGGATCCGGCTAATACAAGATTGTTTGTCTGTAACATACTGAAACCATATTGTTATTTCATCATTTATTGGACGGTTTTCCATTCAGTTCTGCTTTTCAATCCAGATGCAGACTGCATGGGCACATGCATCAATTCTGGCTGGCGGATATTCTGACCGTGTGATCAGAAAATCATAAAGTATCATCCGGTTGTGGCCCAAAAACTCCTGTCCGGATTATAAAAAACCAGACAGGAGTAAATAGATTTTTATTTCAATCACACAACCCGTAGCTTCCGGAATGTCAAATTACCGTTTTATTCAGGAACTAAGTGAAACAACATCTTCTTTTTTCGTTCCAAATCCTTATTTTCACTGGAAGATTTACTATTATACAGTCTGTCACCGGGTCCCTGAAGCCAGTAAAAGACCCTCTTCAGAAATAAATGATATTGGCTTTTATTTATACTATTCCCTGTATAAGATAATTCATCAGCTACAGAGCTTGTCATTTCAGTACACACGCTGCCGGCCTGCCCTTTATTGTTTCCGTATATTCTGTTTCCTTCCGCTTTCGGATAAATTGACGCATTTTTTTCTTTCAGTATGTTCTCAAATATACTTCCGGAAAACACTTTCATTCCAAAACAGATTACAGCAGCAACTATCTTACAGAAAAACTCTTTTAATCCTCTCATAATAGCCCTCCTTATTCTGATGCCTGTCCCACCAGGGCTGCGCCTTTCCCACAATGTTTCAGGTACTATAACTCTATGCAGCTCATTTAGAAAGATAGAACCATAAATTTTACTTTTTTTAATTCTCTATACATCAGACTCTGCATTTCCCAAATCCCAAATATAAAAACGCACCTGTAAATGAGCAAATTTAAAAAAGTGCACAAAATCGACTTATAAGAAAGCACTGATATGAAACACTGCAGTACCAGGTCTCGTTTCATCTTTAACATCAGGATGTTCCGGTACAAAACCTGCACATCTCTCTGATTCCAGAACTCCTCCTGATACATCCGCTATACCTCCTACCACTCCCTTCGAAAGTACCTTCTGATACGGAAGGCAAAGATAAACTTGTGGATGAAGATAAAGTAAAGGACTAATCTGATGAGAAAAAGGATATGATAACACTTCAGAAGAAAATGATATGATAAAAAAGAAGAAAACTGAACAGGATTTTCAGGTAAAATAGCAGAATTTTTAAGTAAAATAAAAACCTTCAAGTAAATACTTGAAGGTTTCTCATGAGGCATCGGGGATTCGAACCCCGGACAACTTGATTAAAAGTCAAGTGCTCTACCGACTGAGCTAATACCCCATATTATTAAATTATTTATTTCATTCTGGAAAACATACTACTTTCCAAAATGAAATGCCCAGAGCCGGAATCGAACCAGCGACACGAGGATTTTCAGTCCTCTGCTCTACCAACTGAGCTATCTGGGCATAAATAGCGGGAACAGGATTTGAACCTGTGACCTTCGGGTTATGAGCCCGACGAGCTTCCAGACTGCTCCACCCCGCGGTATTATTGAATTGAAAGCCGATGATCGGACTCGAACCGATAACCTGCTGATTACAAATCAGCTGCTCTGCCAATTGAGCCACATCGGCTTACCATGAGCCTTTGACATTAGCTCTTAACCTTTTCAGGTTAATGGGTGGAGAAGGATTCGAACCTTCGAAGGCGGTGCCAACAGATTTACAGTCTGCCCCCTTTGGCCACTCGGGAATCCACCCTTGATTTCTATGGGGCCTATAGGGCTCGAACCTATGACCCTCTGCTTGTAAGGCAGATGCTCTCCCAGCTGAGCTAAGACCCCATATTATTTAATTATTTGTCGCTGCATCATATTGATGAAGCAAGCGACCCAGAAGAGACTCGAACTCTCGACCTCCGCCGTGACAGGGCGGCGCTCTAACCAACTGAGCCACTGGGCCATTATAGA
>QFCH01001592.1_pt1 | contig 36804 bp, 28 predicted proteins | sample 5346071 | NCBI WGS metagenome assembly QFCH01 (sample SAMN09062255, study PRJNA434731) | Human gut metagenome, whole genome shotgun sequencing project. | isolation source: stool timepoint B chromium assembly | host: Homo sapiens | collected 2015
TCTGAATGTACAAATCCAGTAACCTCGCCGCCATTGACCACTGTCTTAACCTGATACCAGTCCCCGCTTGTTCCAAGAATTGTAACCTTAGTGCCACTGGTAATGGTACCATATACACCGGAATTGGTCGAAGCTTCCTTGCGGACATTAAGCACACTTGTATTACATACACCTTCACCGCTTGACGGTGTCACATCTGAGGAACCAGAATTGCCGGAACCGCTGCTCATGGTAATATACGACGAATGTACAAATCCACTGATACCTCTGCCGCCGATGGTTGTATCAACCTTATACCAGTCTCCGGCTGTACCTGTGATTGTCACCTTTGTTCCATATGTAATATATCCCAGAATCGATGATGATGTACTGGCATCGCTGCGGACATTAAGGGCACTTGTATTACATGTACCTTCGCCGCTGGCCGGTGTCACATCTGCAGAACCGGAGTTACCAGAGCCGGCGTTTCCGGAACCGCCAAGGGTAATATACTGAGCATAAACATAACCGGAGGCACCCGACGCAGTTGTAATCCCATACCAGCCGTTAGTGCTTTCATTAATTGTAACCGTCTGTCCCTGATAAAGAGAACCAACAACAGATGTATCCGTGGATGCACCGCTTCTTAAATTAAGCACACTGACATTGACCGTACCTGTTGTGCCGGGAGTTACAGACGGTGCCCCCACAGAGCCGTCAGTTGAAACATACTGAGCGCTTACATAGCCGGTTGTCCCGTTAATATTAATGGCATACCATCCATTTTCCGAAGATACAATATCCAGCTGAGTACCTTTTGTTACTGTTGTAATAACAGAATCATTGGTCGATCCGCCGGAACGTACATTAAGCACATCACAGGTTACTGTACCTGTCGTTGCAGCATATGACGGAATATATGACAAACCGGCAGTCCCTGTAAGCATAAGGGCCATCGCCAGGGTAAGACCTGCCGTCTTTTTAATTCTTCCTAACTTGTTCATTTATAATCACCATTTCTCATCTACATTTATTACAAATTTGTTACAAATCTAATTATAACAATGGTCGTTAAATTTGTCAACAAAATCCGTAAACATTTTGTAACATATTTATCCCATCTTTGTAATAGTTTAATCTTCTGTAGCGATTCGGATCTTACCCTGTATAATTTCAATTTTTCCGTTCTTCAAAAGACGGCCAACAGCTCTTTTAAAGGCAGCCTTACTCATTCCGGTTTCCCGTTCAATAACTTCCGGCGAGGCTTTTTCTGTAAATGGCAGCACGCCGTCATAGCTGTCGATGATTTCCATAACCTTTTCCGCATCAATATCCATCTGAAACTGAATTTTTTCCCTCAGACTCAGTTCCAGCTTACCATCCGGACGCACATTTGTCACGCGGGCATGCACGCAGTCTCCCACGCTATGACGGCCAAAGAAATCCTTCTTTGGAACCATACCATGATAACGGCCGTCAATGGCCACAAAAGCACCATATGTCGGATGGATCTGATAAATATATCCTGTGACATGATCATCTTTTTTATAATCACAGTCACAGCTCAGATATTCATAAATTTTCATAGTCGCACACAAACGGTTGCTTTTATCGATATATAAAGCACACAGATAACTTTTACCCTCCGCCACTCTTGTTGTCTGTTCTTTAAACGGAAGAAGCAGGTCTTTTGGCAGACCCCAGTCCAAAAACGCACCGATTTTTGTTACCTGGCGCACCTGAAGCAGCGCAGTCTGTCCCAGGCAGAGTGCAGGATCTGCAGTGGTTGCAATCAAACGGTCACTGGAATCTCTGTAAATAAACACATCCAGTGTATCGCCAACCAAAGCCCCTTCAGGCACTTCTTTGGCCGGAAGCAAAACGCCCTCCCCGCCGTTTTCATCCATAGCGGAAAGATAAACCCCAAAATCCTTTTTTCTTGTAATTTTTAATTTCTGTTTTTCACCTAAACGAATCATCACTCAATCTCCTATAGCCAATATTATCTATATTTAATTTCTGCCGCCACAAAGACATGGTCCTGGTGGTCACACAGTGCCACATAACTGCGCCCATCCTCACGGCATACCTTGGGATAAATTATATCCCCAAGAACAGCCTGCTTTTTATACTCAGCCCTCAGCTCATGCAGATCATCTGTACAATCCAGCTGATCAAGAATCATGGAGATGTACTGAGCATTATTTACATGCTGATTAGTATCCAGATCTTTAAATGTCACCCGAAACGGTTCTCTTTGCTCCCACACCTTGGGCAGGCGGATTCTCCGGGGCGCATAGTCCATCTCCAGACGTGTTTCACATGCATAAGCCTGAACATCCTCTTTTGTTATTTTGACTGGTTTTCCGGTATGCGTGTCCACAAGCACCCAAAGGGAATTTGCCCGGGCCAGTTCATTTTCCTGTGCATCCTTTAAAATAAAATTTCGATAACCATACATGACATCAAAATCATAAGCCCAGGTTCCTGCTTCGATCGTCTCTCCCAGTTGAGGGAATCGATTAAAAAGCACCTGCCATGCCGTTAATATCCACACATGATGATGTTTTTCCAGAAAATCCATCCCCACACCCAGCTGTTCAGACTGAAATGTGGAGCAGTCCTGAAAATACCGAATAATCTGAGCCCCATCTGCATGTCCATGAGCGCTGATTTCACTGTAAGTTACCTTTCGCCTGCAGGTATACATAATGTTCCTCTCTTTCCTGTCCAAATCGGCCAGCCGGCAGCTTCTCCTCCGTAAAAGTCCCCAAAACCGATTCCTTATAACGAAAATTTATGGTTTATAAAACAAAAGCTCACAACAGCTTATACGCATAAAAATAAGGCAGCTTATATATAAGCTGCCTTAAATATTAAACTGGGCTGGAAGGACTCGAACCTTCAAATGCAGGAGTCAGAATCCTGTGCCTTGCCATTTGGCGACAGCCCACTGTCCTGTTGACAATGGTTATTATATCATCTTCCCGAAAAAATGCAACCCCTTTTTTGAAATTTTTTTAATTTTTTTTATTTTCCTTAATTTATATTGGATTGATACAATTTTCTAAGTCTCAGGACTGTAGCTGTGATCGATTGTAATGACACACTGACATCTGGCATCATATTTTTGTATGTTTTTTTCCAGATCGACAATAAACTGATGGGTTTTCTCAATACTATAAGCATACGGAACAACAATATCAAAAATCAGATTCATCTGAAGTTCACCTGCCACAAGCCGGAAATCATGAGCACTGACAGCGGGATCCATTTCACGAATCAGGCGATAAACCTCTGTACGGTAACGGCTCACATTTTCATTGTCCACATCCACAGGATCCATATGAATCACAAGAAAAATACCGGTTTCTCTTGTCACTTCCCGCTCAATACGATCAATCAGTTCATGGGAAACTTCGATATTCACATCGCTGCGCACCTCTGCATGAATCGTCGCCATACTTTTTGTAGGTCCATAGTTATGGACAATCAAATCATGGGAACCGATAATGCCTTCATAAGACTCCACCTTTTCCTTAAGCATATTGTAAACTTCCGGTGACGGCGTCTCCCCCAGCAAAGGGCGAATCGTATCTCTGGCAATACCGATTCCGGCCCAGATGACAACCAAAGCCACCACCAGCCCTACAAACCCGTCGATATTCAGCCCGAAAATACGGAAAATCAAAATAGAAACCACGGTCGCAGATGTTGTAATCACATCCCCGATGGCATCTGCGGCCGTTGCCTTCATCACCGTGGAGTTGATCCGTTTTCCCAGTCTGCGGTTAAACAGTCCCAGCCACAGCTTAACAGCAATAGACAGAAGCAAAATCAAAACAGAAATTCCACTAAAGATTAATGCTTCTGGATGAAAAATTTTATCCAGAGAGCTTTTCACAAACGTAAAACCCACCTGAATCACCATAAATGCAACAATAAAAGCGGCAATATACTCATAACGTCCATGTCCAAAAGGATGTTCTTGATCCGCAGGCCTGCTGGCCAGTTTTACACCAATAAACGATATAATCGAAGAAAAAGCATCGGATAAATTATTAAAGGCATCTGCCACAACCGCAATACTTCCCAGCAAGGTACCAATCACTGCCTTAACGACAAACAGCAGGCAATTACAAATAATACCTACCAGGCTGGCCAGCACACCATAGGCAGTTCGTACCTTTTCATTTTCTATATGCTCATAGTCCCTGACAAACAGGCGCACAAGCAAATCTGTCATTTCTTTCAACCTCCAATTAAATATTATTTTTATAAAACTTCACTGTAAATGTGGTTCCCTGCCCAACAACACTCTCCACGCCAATATCCCCGTTTTGTTCGTGGATAATCTGTCTGGCCATAGCCAGGCCGATCCCCACACTCTCAGAAGCAGAATTCCTGCCTTTATAAAAGCGCTCAAAAATATGAGGAAGGTCCTCACTGCATATACCGCAGCCCTGATCCTGAATTGTTATAAGAATATACAAACTGTTATCCGAAACCGAAACTTTCAGAATTTTTCCAGAATCCATATGCTCAATGCAGTTTTTAAGTATATTGGCCAGTGCCTCGCTGGTCCAATCCAGATCGCACTCTATGATACAGTTTTCATCACATTCAATAACCAGTTGCTGATTTTTAAGCTCCATAGGAATAAGAAGATGCGCCGAAGCCTTTTTGATCATTTTTTTTACCGGCACCTTGTTTTGCTTCAGCTGTACCGTCCCTGCATCCAGCCGGGCCATTTTTAAAAGTGCCGAGACAAGCCACTCGATCCTGGACAGCTGAATCTGAATGTTTCCCGCAAATTCACATCGTTTTTCCTCACTAAGCCCGTCATCCTTGAGGAAATCTGCCATCATACTCATGGATGTCAAAGGCGTTTTCAGTTGATGAGAAATATCGGAAATTGCATTGGCCAGGTATTTTTTATCGGCTTTTAAAAGCTGAGCCTGCTCCGTCAGCTTCACACAAAGTTTATCCACCTCTGAACACAGATAGCTTAATTCCCCCTCCTCATAGCTCTCCAGATCCAGTCGTTTTTTCCCCCTCTGAAAGCCATGAATGTCATAGGCAATCTGCCGTATTTTTATGTAGCGCACACCGGTATAAATTCCGAAGACAAGCACAAGAGCCACCCCCAGCCCCACCATCATCAGGCGCATACAGCCTGGAAAAACAAAGGTCAGACAAAAAGCAGCCAAAATAAGCAGTCCGGACAACAAAATCATGGATATAAATGGTTTGTTTCTAAACATTTTAAGCCTCCCATCACCCAAAACGATAGCCCATACCGCGAACGGTCTGAATCAGCTCCGGATGGGCCGGATCATTTTCCAGTTTTTCCCGGATCCGTTTAATATACACAGTCAGTGTATTATCATTGACAAAATCACCGGCCACATCCCATATGCCTTCCAAAAGCTGATTCCGGGTCAGTACCTGTCCCTTATGGTTAATCATGGTCAGCAGCAGGCGATACTCCATTGCCGTCAGCTCCACCGGGTTTCCATCTCTAAAAACCTTGGCCATTTTTAAATCCACACGGATATTTTTAATCACAAAGTCATTGGATTCATCCGGCCGACGCCCGTATCGGCGCAGTATGGTTTTAATTCTGGAAATCAGTTCACGGATTCTGAAAGGCTTTGTTACATAGTCATCTGCCCCCATATCCAGCCCCATCACCACATTCACTTCATCATCACAGGCTGTCAGAAATAAAATCGGCAGATCCGTCCTGCTTTTAATCAGTTTACATAACTCATATCCTGTGCCGTCGGGCAGGGTAATATCCAAAATGGCCATTGAAAAGTTTTCCCTGTCAATGACCTGGCGGGCCTCTGCCACACAGTCCGCAGTTTTAACTTCATATCCTTCCTGCTCCAGCGCATAAGACAGCCCGGAAGCAATCATAGCATCATCTTCCACAATCAGAATTTTTATCATACGCCACCTCCAAAAGAAACAGCCCCTGTGCCGGTGCCATGGCTGGCGCCTGGCTGCGGTCCCGGCTTTCAAATATCCGCACAATCTCCTCCGGTGCACACATGCCCCGTCCAACCGCAATCAAAGTGCCTGTCATAATCCTTACCATATTATACAAAAAACCATTGCCGTGAAAAATCAGACGCAGCTCTTTGTCATCCCTGGAAATATGAATATCATAAATTGCCCTCACCGTAGATTTTCCCTTCTTTTTAACCGATGAAAATGCCTTAAAATCATGACGCCCCACAAAATATGCTGCCGCCTGTCTCATACGGTCTATATCAAGTTCTTCCGGGCAATGCCACGTATACTTTCTGTCAAAAACACAGGGAACTTCGCTGATCCCGATTCTGTACAGATATTTCTTGGATACAGCATTGAGGCGGCTATGAAAACGCTCGCCGACCTCATCGACCTGGAGCACCCCAATGTCCATTGGAAGATAATGATTCAGATAATGCTTCATTTCCAGACAAGTCATCCCAGAATGGGTATGAAAATTGGCAACCTGGGCATAGGCGTGCACCCCTGCATCCGTTCGCCCTGAACCGATGATCGTGATCGGCTCACCGGTCATCCTTCCCAGCACCTCCTCGATTTTTCCCTGAATCGTATGTTTCCCGCTGTCCTTACCAAGGCGCTGCCAGCCGTCATAACGGCTGCCATCATATTCAATGATTAATTTTATATTCCTCATTTAATGCCGTCCTTTCTCAGCCGATCTCCGGCAAAGACGGGAACAACATACCGTCCCGCCAATACCATAAAAAGCTGTAAAAACAGCTTTGTCGGCTATAAAAATAATAACACAGACACCCACCGTTTTCACAGCTTTTTATATTTATAATCATACTTTTTTATAAAGTTACCTTAACCTTCTGCAGATGCCAGATTTCATGAACATACTCTTCGATCGTACGGTCAGAGGAGAATTTGCCTACATGTGCAATATTCATAATCGCCATCTTTGCCCAGGCCGAACGATCCTGATACGCCTTATTGACGCGGGCCTGTGCCTGTGCATAAGAGCGGAAATCTTTCAGACTGAAGTAAACATCCGGACGGTCATAGCCTGTACCCCGAAGTAAAGATGTATAAATCTCATTAAACAGATCGCCTTCTCTGGAATAGGTTCCATCCACCAGCTGTTCTAAAACTCCGCGGATTTCCGGATCATTATTATAAATATCATAGGGATTGTAACCGCCATTGGCCTCATAAGCCATGACCTCATCCGAAGACATACCGAAAATAAAAGCATTTTCCTGGCCCACTTCTTCGACAATCTCCACATTGGCACCATCCATTGTACCGATGGTCACAGCACCGTTTAACATAAACTTCATGTTTCCTGTGCCAGATGCTTCCTTACTTGCAGTGGAAATCTGCTCGGATACATCACTGGCTGCAAAGATAATCTCCGCATTGGACACCCGGTAGTTTTCGATAAACACAACCTTAATCTTTCCGTTAATAGACGGATCATTGTTAATCACATCGGCCACAGAATTAATCAGCTTTATGGTTTCCTTTGCCCGTTTATAGCCTGCGGCAGCCTTTGCACCAAAAATGAATGTGGTTGGATAGAAATCCATATTCGGGTTTGCTTTCAGCTTGTTATACAAATACATCACATGTAAAATATTCATCAGCTGACGTTTATATTCATGAAGACGTTTAACCTGAACATCAAAAATAGAATTAGGATCCACATCAATGCCGTTGTGTTCTTTAATATATTTTGCCAGACGCAGCTTATTCTGGTATTTGATTTCAAGGAATTCCTTCTGCGCCTTTGGATCTGCTGCATATTTTTCCAGCGCCTTAATCTGAGGCAGATCTGTAATCCATGCATTTGTGCCGATTTTTTCAGTAACCCAGGCCGCCTGAAGCGGATTGGCATGAAGCAGGAAGCGGCGCTGAGTAATGCCGTTTGTCTTATTATTAAATTTTTCAGGCATCAGCTCATAAAAATCCTTCAGCTCTCTTTTTTCCAGGATTTCTGTATGCAGTCTGGCCACACCGTTGACAGAAAAACCGCCCACAATGGCCATATTGGCCATACGGATCTGGCCCTCATAAATAATAGCCATGCTTTTCACTTTTTCATACTGCTGAGGATTATTGGGATAACGTTCCTCAATCTGAAGGACAAAACGGCGGTTAATTTCCTCGACAATCTGGTAAACTCGAGGAAGAAGACGTACAAACAAATCCACCGGCCATTTTTCCAAGGCCTCGGCCATAATGGTATGATTGGTGTAGGCACAGCATTTTGTTGTAATATCCCATGCCTCATCCCATTCCAAATCCTCCTCATCCACAAGAATACGCATCAGCTCAGGTACAGCCACTGTTGGATGGGTATCATTCATCTGGAAGCATACCTTTTCATACAGTTTATGAATATCATCATGATTTTCCTTATATTTGGCAATCGCCCGCTGAAGACTGGCAGAGACGAAGAAATACTGCTGTTTCAGGCGAAGTTCCTTGCCACTGTAATGATTATCATTAGGGTAAAGGACCTCCACAATGTTTTTCGCCAGATTTTCCTGCTCAACAGCCTTTAAATAATTCCCCTTGTCAAAAGAATCCAGGTTAAACTCCACAATAGGTTCTGCATCCCAGATTCTCAGGGAATTCACCACATTATTATTGTAACCTACAACAGGCAGATCGTAAGGCACCGCATAGACAGCCTGGTAATCGGTCTGAATAAAACGGTTTTTATGAGCCTGATCATCCCATACGGTACGCACATAACCGCCGAATTTAACGGTCTGTCTGTACTCGGGACGTTTAATCTCAAACGGATTGCCGTTTTTAAGCCAATTATCAGGGACTTCCACCTGATAACCGTTTTCGATTTTCTGCTTGAACATTCCGTATTTATACCGGATACCACAGCCATAGGCCGGGTATCCCAATGTTGAAAGAGATTCAATAAAGCACGCCGCCAGACGTCCCAGGCCACCGTTGCCTAAAGCAGCATCCGGTTCCTGGTCTTCAATCACATTGATATCGCAGCCCAGCTCCTCAAGAACCTGGGCCACTTCCTCATAGCAGCAAAGATTAATTAGATTGTTTCCAAGGGCACGGCCGGTTAAAAATTCCATGGATAAATAATACAGACATTTTGCATCCTGCTTTGCATATTCTTTATGCGTGGCAATCCACTGGTCAATAATCATATCCTTGGCCGCAAGAGCCACAGCCTGGAAAATTTCCTGCTGAGTTGCATTTTCAATCGTTTTTCTGAAAGTCACCTTGACATTTTCCAAAATCGCCTTTTTAAAGGCAGTCTTGTCGAACTTTTTATTTTCTGCAGCTACTGCTTCCTGTGATTTCACTTTAAAAGCTCCTTTCAACTAAGACGGGCAACACCAAGAGTTACCGTTTCACCGTTAATATTCCATTCTTTAACATAACCTTCGGTATTTTTATAAACAACAGCATCAGCCATAACCTCAGATTTAATCTGCGCTTCATTGACCTTTACCGTAGCCTCTGTCTTCTCACTGTGATCGATATATACAGTAATATGATCCATAACCTCAAAGCCCGCTTCTTTTCTCATTGTCTGAATCTTAGAAATGACTTCACGTACAAAACCTTCCTCAAGAAGCTGCGGCGTCAGCTGAGTATCAAGAACAACTGTAACCTCCCGGTCAGTATCTGAAATATAGCCCTCAGACTGAGCAGCATCGATGAGCAGATCTTCTTCAAACAAAACACAGTCCTCGCCGTCAATATGAAGTACAAGCTGTCCAGTGCACTTTAATTCATCCATGGCTCTGTTGCCATCAATTTCAGACAGCATTGTACGGATGGCACCTAATTTTTTGCCAAACTTCGGTCCCAGTGTACGCAGCTGAGGTTTGAATGTATACGATGTAAAGGCGCTGACATCATCAGTAAAGTCCACCTTTTTCACATTAAGCTCATCGGCAATGATTGCCTTAAAGAATTCCGGAAGTTCAAAATTTGCTTTAATATACATCTGACCAATAGGCTGTCTGTTTTTGATATTCGCTGTATTTCTGCAGGCCCGTCCCTGAACAACAACCTGAAGAACAAGATCCATATCTGCTTCCAGTTCTTTATCAATCATCGCCTCATGAACCTGAGGGAAGTCGCACAGATGAATACTTTCCGGAGCTTCCTTATCAATGCTTCTTCCAAGATTCTGATAAATATCCTCTGTCATAAACGGAATCATAGGCGCTGCAGCCTTACAGATCGTCACAAGAGCCGTATAAAGGGTCATATAGGCATTGATCTTATCCTGTTCCATCCCTTTGGCCCAGAAACGTTCACGGCTTCTGCGGACATACCAGTTACTCATATCATCCACAAATTCCTGAAGTGCCCTTGCGGCTTCCGGAATCTTATAAGCCCCCAGATCATCATCCACAGCCTTTACAACTGAATTCAGTTTAGATAACAGCCACTTGTCCATCACGCCAAGCTTGTCATACGCCAATGTATATTGGGTTGCATCAAAGTTATCGATATTTGCATAAAGAACAAAAAATGCGTAGGTATTCCACAGCGTTCCCATAAACTTACGCTGTCCTTCCATCACGGCTTTTCCATGGAAACGGTTGGGCAGCCATGGCGCGCTGTTGATATAGAAATACCAGCGGATAGCGTCCGCGCCATAAGTTTCAAGGGCATCAAACGGATCCACTGCATTTCCTTTGGACTTGCTCATCTTCTGGCCGTTTTCATCCTGCACATGCCCCAGAACAATAACGTTCTTGTACGGTGCTTTGTTGAAAATCAATGTAGAAATAGCCAGCAGAGAATAGAACCATCCTCTTGTCTGGTCTACAGCCTCGGAAATAAAATCTGCCGGGAACTGTGCTTTAAACAGGTCCTCATTTTCAAACGGATAATGGTGCTGTGCAAAAGGCATGGATCCGGAGTCAAACCAGCAGTCAATCACTTCAGGCACACGATGCATCTGCTTTCCGCAGTGCGGGCACTTGATTGTCACACTGTCAATATACGGACGGTGAAGTTCAATATCATCCGGACAGTTATCAGACATTGCCTTTAATTCCTCAATGCTGCCCACGGCATGCTGATGTCCGCATTCACATTCCCAGATATTCAGCGGTGTTCCCCAGTAACGGTTACGGCTGATACCCCAATCCTGAACATTTTCAAGCCAGTCGCCGAAACGGCCTTTGCCGATACTTTCCGGAATCCAGTTAATTGTATGATTATTACGGATCAGATCATCCTTAACGGCAGTCATTTTTATAAACCAGGACTCTCTTGCATAATAAATCAGCGGTGTATCACATCTCCAGCAATGTGGATAACTGTGCTCAAACTTTGGCGCTGAAAACAACAGGCCGCGCTGATCCAGATCCTCAAGAACCATAGGATCCGCCTTTTTGCAGAAAACGCCGGCCCATGGTGTCTCGGCTGTCATTTCACCTTTGCCGTCCACCAGCTGCAAAAACGGCAGATCGTATTTGCGGCCCACATTAGAGTCATCTTCACCAAAAGCAGGGGCAATATGAACAACACCAGTACCGTCTGTCAATGTAACATAGGTATCACAGGTTACGTAGTAAGCTTTTTTCTTTAACTCAACAAACGGGAATAAAGGCTCATATTCCTTATACTCAAGTTCTTTGCCCTGATAGTGCTCAAGGACTTCATAATCTTCCACCAAAATAGCATCCAGAAGGGCTTCTGCCATATAATAAGTGTAATCACCCTTTTTAACTTTTACATAGGTTTCATCGGGATTTACACAAAGAGCCACGTTGGATGGCAGTGTCCATGGTGTTGTTGTCCACGCAAGAATATAGGCATCCTCACCCTTGACCTTAAAACGGACAACTGCAGAACGCTCTTTCACATCTTTATAGCCCTGTGCGACTTCATGACTGGACAGCGGTGTGCCGCATCTTGGGCAATAAGGAACAATTTTATAGCCTTTATATAAGAGCCCTTTTTCCCAGATTTTTTTCAAAGCCCACCACTCAGACTCAATAAAATCATTATGATAGGTTACATAGGGATGATCCATATCAGCCCAGAAGCCAACGGTTTCAGAGAAATCTTCCCACATCCCCTTATATTTCCATACGCTTTCCTTACAATGTTCAATAAACGGCTCAAGACCATACTGTTCAATCTGCTCCTTACCGTCCAATCCAAGCATTTTCTCAACTTCCAGCTCTACCGGGAGACCATGGGTATCCCAGCCAGCCTTACGGGGAACCTGATACCCCTTCATCGTTTTATATCTGGGAATCATGTCCTTAATGACACGGGTCAGAACATGACCGATATGAGGCTTGCCGTTGGCTGTTGGCGGCCCATCATAAAATGTAAACTCAGGACAGGAAGCCTTGGATTCAATACTCTTCTCGAAAATCTGATGATCGCTCCAAAACTTTTCGATATTTTTTTCTCTCTCAACAAAGTTAAGATTCGTGGTTACTTTTTCGTACACCTGTTTTTCCTCCTTTTAACATCAAATCCACCGTGGGCAGCGTCATGCCTCTTCGCCGCAGTATGGTCGGTGCCCTCTGGAACAAAAAAAGCTTCCGCCCTGAAAAGGACGGAAGCAAAGCAGCTTCGTTTAACCACCTGATCAACATACCAGCATATGCGTTTCTGTAACGGTGAAAAACCGGCGAGGCTTACTGTATGAAAACTTCAGCCTGCAACTCCGGAGTGATCTTCGCTGTTAATCTAATGGTACCGGCTCCCACCGCCCCCGGCTCTCTGTGACTTTGAATTAACGCTACTGTCTCCATCAATGTTTTTAATAACGGTATCATTATATTTTCAAATGTACTTTTATGATAATATAGATTAAATTTCATGTCAATCTCCGTTTTTCATAAAATATCCCCAAAAAGTCTCTGTTTTCCTTATATCTGTAATAAAAATGTAAGATTTGATCGGATATCTTTAAACAGTTTCTATACATATTTATGATATACTATAAATGATATTTTTTGATTCTATGTTATTGAAGGAGGATTTATCGAATGAACAAAAAACAGAAGATGATAACCATCATCTGCATCGTGGTCGGCGTTGTGATCATCGCAGCCGGTCTTCTTTATTTTTTCGTATTCAGAAATCATGACAGTTCCAGCCCGGATGAAGTGGCCTATGTGGACTCTGTAGCTGCCGTTACCGGTGTGGGCGGTGCCACCGGCGTTCAAAATCGGTTCACAGGCGTTGTAGAATCCCAGGAAACTAAGGACTACAAAAAAAACTCAGACAAAAAAATCAAGGAAATCTATGTGGAAGTGGGTCAGGAGGTTTCTGTAGGAACACCCCTGTTTGAGTACGATACAGAAGAAACCGCACTGGAGCTGGCTCAGGCCAAAATTGATCTTGAAAGCCTGTCCAACGAAATTACAGGATTGTATAATCAGATCAGCGAGCTTCAGAAGGAAAAAGCCAAAGCACCTGCCAGTGAGCAGTTAAGCTATACCACACAGATTCAGTCCGCTCAGATTAATGCCAAGCGGGCCGAATACAATAAACAGAGCAAGGAAGCCGAGATTGAAAAAAAACAAAAAGAAATCGACAGCGCTATTGTCACCAGCGACATTTCAGGTCTTGTTAAAGCAATCAACGAAAATGGCGGCTATGATTATAATTCCGGCAACGAACTTCCTTTTATGACCATTATGGCTCTGGGCGACTACAGAATCAAAGGCAAGGTCAATGAACAAAATGTTTGGACACTGAGCGAGGGACAGCCGGTGATTGTCCGTTCCCGTATCGACGAGACAACCTGGAAAGGAACCATCAGTCTGATTGACACAAAGAATACATATAGTGACAATAACAGCAACGGCGGCGGCGTGATTGTATCCGGCGGCGGTTCCAATGCCGGCGAAAGCGGCCAGACCTCTTCAAACTATGCCTTTTATGTTGCCCTTGATAATGCTGACGGTCTGATGATGGGTCAGCACGTTTTCATTGAACTGGATCATGGTCAGGACACACCAAAGGACGGATTGTGGCTTAGCTCCATGTATCTGATTCTGGAAGAAAACGATGCCTATGTATGGGTTGCCAATGACAAAAATAAACTGGAAAAACGTAAAATTGAACTTGGTAATTACGACGCATCTCTGGATGCCTATGAAATTCTCTCCGGTCTTACCCCAGAAGAATACATTGCCTTCCCCGGCAATCTTCTTCATGAAGGCATGAGCTGTGTCCTGAATGACGGTACCCATACCAATTCCTCCGACGGCATGAATGGCGAAGACGGCGGTATGGATAGCGGTATGGACGGCATGGACGGCGCTGAAGGCAGCACAGATATGATCGATGGTGCAGAGGACGGTGTCGAGGGCGGTATGGATCTCACCGGCGGTGCCGAAGGCAGTGTAGATCTCACCGGTGATGCCGAAGGCAGTGTAGATGGCACCGACGGTGCCGTAGATGATGCCAAAGGCAATGCAGTCAGTGAAACGGGGGCTTGAGCATGATACTTGAATTAAAAAATATTTATAAAGATTACCTTCAGGGAAAGATGACGGTTCCTGTATTAAAAGATATATCCCTGTCTGTTGAAGAGGGGGAATATCTGGCAATCATGGGACCGTCCGGTTCAGGCAAAACCACATTGATGAATATTATCGGCTGTCTGGATCGTCCCACTTCGGGTGCGTATTTTCTGGGCGGTGAGGATATTCTGCAATACAAAGACAAAGAAATGTCCGATGTCCGACTGAGAAGCATTGGTTTTGTATTTCAAAGCTTCCATCTGCTCCCCCGGCAAAGCGCACTGGAAAATGTAAGTTTGCCCCTCTCCTACGCCGGTATTCCCAAAAAAGAACGTCGGGAACGCGCTTTTAAGGCGCTGGAACGTGTAGGGCTTGCAGACCGGGTTGATTTTAAGCCCACACAGCTTTCCGGTGGTCAGAAACAGCGGGTTGCCATCGCTCGGGCCATTGTTAATAATCCAAAAATTCTTCTGGCCGATGAACCCACAGGCGCCCTGGACTCAAAATCAGGACAGCAGATTATGGATTTATTCCAAAAACTTAATGACGAAGGCGTTACAATTGTTATGATTACCCATGATTCCGATATTGCAGAATTTGCCCAGCGTAAAATCATGATTCGAGACGGAATCATTGTCCCGGATTTAAACCATACGGGATTACATGCGCACAGGCAGCCGGATCTCGATGCATTTGCTCCGGACACCGGACACGAATCCGCACAATCCGATGCCCAAGCGTCATCCCAAAAGGAGGCAGCTGAATGAAAAACAAAAAAATTATTATACCTGTATGCGTCATTCTGATTGTCTGCCTGATTGGCGGAAGTGTCTTTGCTGTTACACAGTTTCAGTCCTCCAAAAAGACAATCGGTGTTGTACCGGTAAGCAATATATCAACCTATGATACCGACAATTTCGGAGGTTCTGAGGGGCTTGTCACCTCGGATGTAAGCCAGACGATCTACCTGCAGCAGGACCAGACAATCAAGGAAATTTATGTTCAGCAGGGGGATACTGTTACCGTGGGAACACCTCTGATTCAGTATGATACCCAGCTGATTGAACTGGATCTGGAGACAAAACAGATGGAGCTTCAGGGCATTGACATAAAGATCAACCAGACCCAGGAAAATATTAACAGTCTGAAAAAAGGGGTTGTTCCTTCCGGATTAGGGCTTGGCGGCAGCGCACCGCAGCCGGAAGCAAAGGCTAACCCTTCCGCTAATAGCAGAATTATGACGGCCTCTGCAGTTCCAAATGAAAATCAGGCCTTATCTGAAGAAACAAGCCAGGGTCAGGACGATACGGCACAGTCGAATTCATCCGAGACAAATCCCCCGGAAACTGACGCACCTCAGACAAGTGCGCCGGAGACAAATCCGCCAGAGACAAATCCCCCGGAAACGGCCCCGCCCCAGACAGAATCAAATCCATCAGATACACAGGCCCCGGGAGAGTCCGAGTCTGTCCCAGAAACAGAGCCGCCAAAGCAAGAGCCGGAAGCAACACTTGATGAGCATTTCGAGTTTAGCAAATACGAAAATCCCAATGATCCCGATGCCCAGATACGTATTCCATGTAATAAAGATACCGTTATTACACCAGAATTTATCAACATGATCAGAGGCAAAAATCCTGATGGTACAGAGATTCCCGAAGATCCTCAAACCGGCGAAAAACCCGATTGGGCACGGCAGCGCGATGTGATTCTTCTTCTTGAAGATATGAATAAATATATTCACCTGGATGGCAAGAAACTTGAACGGCCTTATGCCAATACAGTGGATACACGGCTTGAGACCCTGTTCTCCCAAAATGGTCAGCTGACCGTGGAAATTCCTGAGATCATTGGCAAGGAATTTTTCGATCAATACCCTCTGGCACGGGTTACAGATAAACCGCTGAAAATTCTCTGCAATACATCCACACAGATTGATCCTTCTCTCATATATATTTTGTGCGGGCGCAGAGCTGACGGCACACAGGACGAATCCCTAAAGCCGCTTAAGGCTGACCTTGTCCTGGAAGATCTGCAAAAAGTACTCTCCCTGGACGGCGAAACATTAAGATTACCTTATGTAACTTCCATCGCAACAGCGATCGCCGATTTCATTGCCAATGAAAATGAACTGAACGAGGTGCCTGTAGACCAATTAACCGGTGATACAGTGCTTGACCATTCTCCGGATCATCACGATGTTTATGAAATTCTTTGTACCGAAGAAACATTGATTACCAAAGAATTCATTAATCGCATTCGGGAACAGGGGCTTGTTGTCATTCTCCGCGGCGAAGGCCAGGCCAGCTGGATTACATTGGACGGCCGAAAACTGGAAGCCCCGCCGGAAGACGGAGAACCTACAACACTGTCTGAATTTATTACCAACGGCCTTACACTCAATACGCCATCTGATGGCAACGGCGGCATAGACGGAGGTATTGACGGCGGTATTGACGGCGGCGGCATTACCGGCCCCAGCTATACAGCCGATGAAATCAAAAAATTGCTGACAGATGAACAACTGAATCTTTCAAAGCTTCAGGTTCAGCGCAAACAGGCCGTTCTGGATCTTGAAAAAATCCAGCGAAAACTGGATAACGCCACCGTCACCAGCACCCTTAACGGTGTCATCACAACATTAAAAGACCCTGCCGAAGAGCTTTCCTCCTCGGATCCTTTTATGGTCGTAGGCAACACAGAAGGTCTCTACTTAAAAGGCAGCATCAATGAACTGGAGCTGGGAAAACTTAAGATCGGAGATACAATCAGCGCAAGTTCCTGGAGAACAGGTACAACATTTACCGCAACCATCCGTGAAATCTCCCCATATCCGGCCAGCAGCAACGGCTACAGCTATGGGTATAATCCAAACTCCTCAAATTATCCGTTTATCGCCTATATCGATAATCCGGAAGGCCTTACGGAAAACGAAAATGTTTCCATATCCTCCAACAGTTCAGCCATTTCCATGGGCGATCTGGGGAATATATTTATTGTTAAGGCTTACGTTCGGGATGAAGACGGAAAATCCTATGTCTATAAAGCCGACGAAAACGGAAAACTTGAAAAAGTTTATGTTGAAACAGGAAAATTACTGTATTCCAACTTTATTGAAATCAAGGACGGTTCCATCACAGATTCCGATTACCTTGCCTTCCCATATGACAAAGATATTAAGGAAGGCCTGAAAACAAAAGTCAATACAGAAGTATTTTATTAGGAGGTAGCCATGTTAGAAAATATAAGACTTTCATTTCAGGGTGTATGGTCCCATAAGATGCGCTCCTTCCTGACAATGCTGGGTATTATCATAGGCATTGCATCAATCATTGCCATCGTGTCCACCATCAAAGGTACCAATGAACAGATCAAGCAAAATCTGGTTGGTGCCGGCAATAATACCATAGATATTAAACTCAGTGAAAACGGTTCTCCGTACACCCAATATGAATATAACAATATTCCCACATTTATTCCGACCCTCAATGAGGAGCTGCGCCAGGAACTTCTGGAAATGGATGAAATCGAAAATGTTTCATACTACCAGTTCAGAAGCTATGTGGATAACCTTTACTACAAAAATACCAACTATTCCAGTATTCAGATCTATGGCATTGACAGCAACTATTTTGATACCTGCGGCTATATCCCCACCCAGGGCCGTACCTTTGTCCAGGCAGACTATGATGAATTCAGAAAAGTAGCCATTCTTGACAAAGATGCTGTCGCAACCATGTTCCCCGATGAGGATCCAATTGGAAAGACCATAGAGATTCAAGGCGAACCCTATATCGTCATTGGAACGGTAGATAAGGCTTCTACCTTTAAGCCTGTCATTAACTCCATCGAAGATTATCAGCAGTACATGGGTTATCAGGAAAGTAAAATTTATATTCCAAACACCACATGGCCCATCCTTTTCTTCTACGATGAACGCCCGAATGTTGTCATTAAGGCAACAAATACGGATGCCATGAGCAAAGCCGGACAGAAAGCTGAAAAAGCAATTAACGAATTTATTGGCATCACATCTCTGGCCTCCGACAGCAGCATGACACAGGGCGGGGACAGCAATCTTACAATGAACGGTGATATGAGCATGAATATGGGAATGGAAGGCGAGGCTTCTGTTTCCGACGGTTCCTCCGGCAGCCTTTCGGATACAATCAATGGTTTTAAATACAAAGCCACTGATATATTGGAAACTGCCAAAAACCTTCAGGAACTTAGCGCAGCCACCAACAGCCAGTTAATCTGGATTGCCAGTATTTCCCTTCTGGTGGGCGGTATTGGCGTTATGAACATTATGCTTGTTTCTGTTACTGAGCGTACCCAGGAAATCGGTCTGAAAAAGGCTATCGGTGCTCCAAAGAATAAAATTCTTGCCCAGTTTTTGACAGAAGCCGCCGTACTTACCAGTCTTGGCGGAATCATCGGAATTATTGCAGGAATTATCCTTGCGGAGGTCATCTCAAAGATCTCCTCCACACCTGTGGCCATCAGCGCCACGGCGATTGTAGGTTCCGTACTGTTCTCGGTTATCATCGGTATCATTTTCGGATTACTGCCTTCAGTCAAAGCAGCCAATCTTAATCCGATTGACGCGTTAAGACACGAATAGCAAAAAAGCTCTTTTGGATTATCGTCCAAAAGAGCTTTTTTAGTATTAATAAATATTCTCAGATTTCATTCTATTCATTATTTTTTATAATTCTTACGCCCTATTACTTTCCATTTTCAGCCCGCCATGCATCGTACTGTTCCTGCTTGACATCGATCACATCCTGAAGCCCGGCCTCATAGAGGGCCTCATTAAATTTAGGAATATATGCCTCCGGATCAACCGATCCGGTTTCTATTGCCTTTTTGTATTCATTGACGACATTGGACAAAGCGGTGAGTTGTGTCTGGACTGCGGAACCGTCATATAAGAAACCAAATGCCGGCGACTTCTGAGCTTCATCATTAAACGCTTTATACTGATCCCAGATATCGGCATCATTGCCTTCCCATACATAGCCAATAAACTGGTTTGGAAGCTCCCATCCAATATTCGGATGATATGGAGAATTACTGCCGTCCACACCTTCCGGGAAAGTAATCACATTATCACTGCCTTCGACTTTCACATAATGTTCACCTTCGATTCCCCATGTCAAAAGGTTCATAAAATCAGCATTGGTATATGCAAATTCCAAAAATTCCATGGCTTTTGCAGGGTCCTGAGAATTCTGGGCAATGCCCCAGTCAAAATAATGGACATTGTTGGTTGCCATCCAGTTTGTATCTCCAATATAAGCGGTGACAAGCTCCGTATTTGTATTCGCTTCCTCCTGGATCAAAAATCCCGGTTTAATCGGAGAAAGATAACAGAACAGATTGCCGGCTTTCATTAAGTTCTGAGAGGTTTCTGTCGTTGTGGCAGCATCCGGAAGCACATAACCGGCCTCATACCAGGATCTGGCTATTTTACAAATGTTCATATACGTATCTGTTTCGTAATAGTTGACGACCTTTGTAGGATCCCCGTGCATATCCAGACAGCCAAAACCATCAGACAACTGATCATAAAACTGAGAATTACTTACAAAGTTCACCCCTGTAATACAGGTCATATTCGGTTCCCCTGCATGGATTTTTTCAAAAATGGGCGTCAGGTCTGACAGTTCTTTAATGGATTCAACATCGATTCCGTATTTCTCCACCATATCCTTACGCATAACCACACCGGACAGCATATTGCTTTCCTTCTGAGCCGGCAGTCCATATAAAAATCCGTTAATCTGAGCCCCATAGGCGGCTTCTTCACCAATGGTTTCCACAATGCCAGAACCATAGTCTTCGATATAATCTTTCAGATTCACAATCTGGCCATTATTGACATAACTTGGCGCCTGATCAAAAAAGATAGGAAAAACATCCAGTGCATCTCCGCCGGACAGCATAAGTTTTAATTTATTGGCATAATCACCAAAGTTGAGCTGGATGAAATCAACAGTCATATTCAGCTCTTTTAAAGTCAGTTCATTGATGGCATCATACACCTTCTGCTGGTCGGCCTGTTCATTGCCCACATAGGCCATCGTTAAATGATAAGGCTCCTCCGTTGAGCCCGCATTTTCTTCAGAAGCACTTCCCTGAGCAGTTCCGTTTTCCCCGCCCGATGTACCGCCGGCAGCATTTGGTGTTCCCCCGCCAGATCCGCATCCCCCCAGCATGGATGCTGTCAGTGTCATTACCATTGCCATTGCCCATACATTTTTCTTCATAAAAAATTCCTCCTTTAAAATTCCATGCCTAAAGCGGCACTATTTTAACCTTTAACGGCGCCAAGGGCGATCCCTTTGGCATAATACTTCTGTAAAAATGGAAATATAATCAGGATTGGCAGAATAGCCACAAAGGCGATGGCCATCTGTACGCCTGTTGACGGAACTTTTGAAGCTTCCGCCGTGGCACTGGAAAGTGTAGATGTCTGCAGGAACTGCAAATCCGTCACCATTTTATTCAGCAGATTTTGGATCGTGTACAGGTTTGTATTTTTTCCGATATAATAAAGGCCGTTGGTCCAGTCATTCCAATAAGCAAGCCCGGAAAATACACCGATGGTGACAAGAATGGGTTTACCCAGGGGAAGTACAATGGTTCTGAAAATTTTTCCCTCTGTGGCTCCGTCAATTTTTGCAGCCTCAAACAGTGCATCCGGTATACTTGTGGCAAAAAATGTGCGAATCAGCAAAATGTTCATGGCCCCCATCAAAAACGTGGGCACAATCAGACCAAAAATCGTATCTTTAATATGAAAAATACTTGTCCACATCATATAAGACGGCACCAGACCACCATTAAACAGCATTGTAAAGAAAACAAAAAATGTAATCGCTCTGCGTCCCGGAAGCCCTTTAACGGCCAAAGGATAGGCAAACAGGGCGGACAGCGTCAGATGCACCGTTGTACCAATCACAGTTACCAGAATCGTCATACCATAAGCTCTTAAAATTTTCTCACCAGACTTAAAAATATACGCATAGGCCTCCAGGCTGAAAACTTCCGGCCAAAAGCCGTACCCATTATTCAAAAGCACACTTTCATCGGTGATTGAGGACATAAACAGCAGTATAAAAGGAAGAATCGCAGCCAGTGTCACCACAATCATCACCGAGTTGGCCAGAATCTGAAATTTATCAATTTTTTTATGTTTCATGCTGATCCCCCCTAAAACAGTGCATTTTCCTTGCTGACCTTACGAACCACACCATTGGATATGAGTACAAGGAAGAAACCTACAATGGACTGATAAAAACCAGCCGCTGATGCCATGCCCACATTCCCAAGCTGCATCAGTCCCCTGTAGACATAAGTATCAATCACATTGGTTGTTGAATACAATGTACCTGAGTTTCTCGGAACCTGATAAAATAAACCAAAATCCGAATAAAAAATCTTACCAATACTAAACAGGGTTAATGTAATAATCGTCGGAACAAGGGTCGGCAGCGTAATATAGCGAATCTGCTGCCATTTTGTGGCTCCATCCAGCCTTGCAGCCTCAAAATACGTAGGATCAATCCCGTTAATGGAAGAAATATAGATCAGACACCCGTATCCCACACCCTTCCATGTATTTACCAAAATCAATATAAATGGCCAGTACTTCGGCTCGTTATACCATTGAATGGGGTCCAGCCCAAACAAAGGAAGAATCGATTTATTCATAATACCGTTTTGCATACTTAAAAAAGCAAAGACGACATAACCGATAATTACCGCTGACATCAAAAACGGAAATAAAATCGCACTCTGATAAACCTTTTTCAGCTTTTTACTGATTGTATCGCAGATAAAAATTGCAAAAACAATCCCGAGTACTGTATTGATAATAATAAACGCAAAATTATACAGCAGCGTGTTCCGCGTTATAATCCATGCATCATCCGTGGCAAATAAAAATTCAAAGTTTTTCAGCCCCACCCATGGGCTCTCCAAAATTCCTTTTGCAAAATTCACCTGTTTAAAAGCAATAATCAATCCAAACATTGGCATATAATTATTAATGATCAGGTAAATCGCCCCGGGAATCATCATCATATATAACGGAAGCCATCGTTTGATATTCTTTTTCTTTTTTACCGGTTTCTCATTCATGAATACCGTTTCTCCCTTCTGTTCTCATATAGAACCATGCCCGAAGTTCCAGAGCGCCCGATTTTTAAAGTCCTCTGGCTTTGGCCGTCTGGACAAGTTCATTTACAAACCATTCCACATCCTCTTTGAGCATAAATCCTTTAGCCACCTGTACCCGGCAGTCTTCCCGAACCAGTTGTTCATAATTTTCTGCATTTCCATACAGCTCCTTAAGCATTTGAGGGCTGAACACCCGAATATGGCCAAACAAAGGATTGATGGATCCATCCGCCTTTTTGCTTGTAATATAATATCTGCAGGTCGGATAATTAATCGCTGCTGTGCGAACACCACCCAGTGCATTTCCAAAGGCATCTGTCATATTTTCGCGTCTGCTGTTTCTCGGTATCTTTTCCCCGTGGGGTGCAGGCACACCGTTTCTGACCCACTGATAAAGGTTATTAAAAGCAGCCTGGAAAAGCACCTCGTAAGGGTAATCGTTAGGTTCGCCATCTACACCTTCAAACCGCATTTCCCATCCCAGCCGTTTAAGATCTTCATCATCCTTGTACCAGTCCACAATATTATTTTTGGTATCATGGGTCGAACCTGCAAATTCATAGGTTCTGAAAAGATATCCAGGTGTATCCGAATCTCCGGACCAGTTGACATGGGCGTTTTCACTTTCTGTATTCACCGCGATCAGAGGCTCTTTGGCCCCCATTTCATTCACTCCCATATTACCGAAAACATTGGCCTTCACCGGATGATATGTATTGATAGAGGCCGGATGGAAGCTGCCGCCAGCCGATAAATAACCGTCAAAAAGCGGACCTTTATCATAATTTTCGGGAAGATAAGCAAAGGATTTCAGCCAGCGCATCACATACCAGGTTGACTGAGACCATCCGGTAAGATACACCTTATAATCCCCGTAACCTTTCAAAGGATTATCCGGCACCTGATTTTTCAGCAATTTTCCCAAATCTCCAAGCATATCCCAAAACAGCCCGTACTCAAACTGAGGGTAAAAACCAAACCTAAATTCCTCCAAATTTTCCGGCTGCTGCCGCTCCGGCATCGGATTGCTCCAGTTAATTTCCTTATATCTTTCCGGATCAAATTTGTACAGCGCCGGAACAACATCGGATTTACTTGTAAGACCAATGTAAATATCACCGTTTCTTGTAAAAAACCGCCAGGCATTGACCCACATCCGGTCCAGATCAATGGTTGCAGATGCATTAAGAATTTCCACCACAACATTGCCGCTGAAATCTTTAAAATCTGCCGGGCGGCGAATCATGATTCGATTTGTGTACGGCGCATCCGAATAAATCTTATAAGCCACATGGTCATCTCCGGAATCATACACATTGGCTGTTCCTGAGATAAAATACTCTTCCTCTACATACCCTAGCTGTTTAAGATGACATTTCTTTTCCGCACTCATAAAAGGAATACTATCCTCAGTCCGTTCTTTCAACCAGATTTTACTGATCATCTTTACACCTCCAAATTCTTAAATATTTATATTAAAATTTATAAATATTTTCACTTATCTAATAAGTTTGTTTAGTTGTCCATCAAACACCTTTCTGTGTTTTGTAACAATATACAAAATCCCAACGGTGCAAATGCCTTTTTCTTTTAGACTTATTGTATATATTTATTTTATATATTTTTCATAATATTGACAATTCGCACAATCTATGAATTTATATTCAATAATTATATGAATCAGTCACTTTTTAAACTTTTTCTAAACTTTTATATTCATATAAATTGTTTCATATTTTTACAGAAAAAAGGCCGCCAGGCAGCCTCTGTAAGTCAGAGGCCGCCTGGCGGCTCTTGTCTCTAAATTGAATCATTGATTTTATTATGATAAAGTTTGTAATAGGCATCGATCCCAGCATGCATTTCCCTGACGATCAGTTTCTATAATAAGCTATTTCGTGGTCCTTAAATCCGCGTTATTCTAATCCCTCCCTATTCTATTTTCGCAGCGCTTGTGCCGGTTCGGTGTGAAGTGGTTTCAAAGCAGCCAATATACTGATCAATACCACAATAACACCTGTGCCAAGTACAGAAACCAAATATTCGATTACGCCGATCCGAAAGTCAATATGCAGCAATCCGCTGATTGCTATAGCGCCTCCGATCAGTATCGCACTGAATACAGCTGCCAAGCCGGACAGCAGAAGATTTTCGGAAATCACCATATTACGGATTGCGCTTTTATGAAATCCCAATGCAGACAACAGGCCTAATTCGTGATAGCGGGTATGCTGCATTTTCACAAGCAGTACGGCACTGATAAAAACAGCGATCGCCAGAATTAAAACAGAAACCATCAGGAATATGGTTTGAATATTTTGAAACGTTTTCTGCATGGCCTCTACTTCCTTGACAGCAGTTTGAGGATTTATTCCATGATCGCTTATGGCCTGTGTGACAGATACAACATCTTCAAAACGTTTTACATCATAACTCAGCGCGTAGGGCGCATTTTTATCGGTATGTTGATACAATGTCTGTTCCACATCTGCACTTACAAAAAAGTCATCGTATCCTGAGTTAAAAATTCCACTGACTGTCAGGGAATATTCTTGCTGCTGATATGTCAAAACAACCGCTTTCCCAATCAGGTCGTTGATCTGACTGTCGAATTTTTTGGCAAGACTGGGACTTAATGCAATTTCTTTTTGTCCGTATCCTGGCATCGTGCCATAGGACATTTGTTCTGTTGCTTTCGGCATGGGGTACTTTTCAGCCATGACTTCCGTTTTCCCATCAATAAATAACGAAATATCCTGTATCGCATATTGATAATACACATTATCCAGCCGTTCATCCGAAGAAAGCAGAGAAAAAAGTGCCGGTTCTTCCTTATCGATCTTAATATACCCATTTCCAAATGCCGTATTTTTTTCTTGAAAATCCTCAATACTTCCTGCTATGACGTTGCCGTAAGAAAGTGAGAGAAGAAACGCAACCACGCCCATAGAAATAGCAAGCGCAACTGCCGCATATCGAAGAAAATGAATGCCAAAATTTTTACCACCCAACTTCAAAACCGACGGACGAACTGCAGTTTTTGAGGGAAACAGCTTATTGCCATTGTTGATATTTTCCTGCCGATCAGTTACAATTTTGTGATTTTCAATACGAATGACCTCATCAGCAAATTTGCAGATTTTAGAGTCATGCGTAATAACCACTACAAGCCTGTGCTTAGACGCCGCCTTGAGCAGAGTCATGATTTCGTTGGAATTGGTGCGGTCAAGCGCACCGGTAGGCTCATCGGCCAAAATGATGGTGGGGTCGCTGTTCAACGCACGTGCAATAGCTGCCCGCTGCTTCTGCCCGCCCGAAAGGTTCTCCACCTTTTCCTGCGCTTTATCACTCATGCCAACACGTTCCAGCAAGTTAAGTGAAGTTTGTTTTACGGATTCATCCATCGGATGCAGGGTACAGGGCAGCATCACATTCTCCAGTACTGTGCGCCTGGGTAATAGGCAATAGTTTTGGAACACAAAACCGATGTGATCACGGCGATAGGCACACAATTCATCGCTGCTCAGCTTTGACAGATTCTGATTCCCGACCAAAATATTTCCCTCATATTCGCTGTCAAATCCTGCAAGCATATTCAAAAGGGTGCTTTTTCCGCTGCCAGAAGCCCCAAGCAGGCAGACAAGCCCTTGATCGGGAAACTGATAGTCCGTATGCTCAAAAATAATTGTATCTTCGTATTTCTTTGTAAGATCTTTTATAGTAATCATTACTTTTCTCCCGCTTTTAATTCTTTTAACAAATCTATTTTAAAGCATGGCAGTACTGAAATGATGCCATACAAAACCGCAAGCAGTAAAATGAAACCCACCCCGCTCAAAAGCATATCGGCCTGCAATAAACAATAATGTAACAAATTCTGTGTAATCAAGTTAAATAGCGGTGAGGTCACAAACAGCAGCAGAATTGCCGTCAGCGCATATAGCGCCGTATCACAGCAATTAAGCAAAAACAAATGCCCGGTTTTATAGCCGCTGATTTTATCAATCGCATACTCCTTTTTGCGCAGCAGTGAAGTCGTCAGAGAAATAGCAATCACCGCAATCAGACTTAAAACAGCGATTACTGCTGTCGCCTCACCGGAGAGTTCTTCAGTTTGTGTTTGCAGGCGCACCATGTCCTCCACAAGCTCAAATTGACCAAGGGGAACAATCCCCTTTGCATTGAGTTCATCTTTAATGGCAATCAGATCCGCCGGGGTTTTTGCACGAAGTAAAAAGTTGACGGATTCACTCTGAAGCTCTGCCTGACTCCTGATTTCATCAAGCGCCGGCTTACTAAAAAAGAAGGAATCATCTATCGAATAGTTGTACATCTGCCCTTCATATTGCGTTGATATCGTATTGTCAGAAACACCGACAATCACAGCGGAAACTTTTACAGGCTTATAAACCGGCTTTCCGCTGTCCCAGTTGACAACTGAGCACTTAAATGTAATCGTTTCTCCCAAAATAGACGTGTTTGTCCTGCCAGCCTGTTTGACAAAAGCTTCCGGCACAACAACCTGGTTTTCACTTCCATCCGGAAGATGTCCTGATAAAAGCTTCGTAAGCACTGGCGAACTTCCCGAACTTGGAACAGTATATTTTTTGCCTGCCAGCGTAACGGATATTTCATCGAATGGTTGCAAAAATACAGCAAACTGAACCCGGTCATCATTGATATAGTTTTCATACAATCCCGAAATATCCTGTGTTACATCGGCATTTGGTATGTCCTCATCCCCACCGGCAGCACTCATAAAGCTTCCTACCACACTGATGTCCAGGATATTTTCTCCGTAAGTATCCAAAAGTTTCCCAAACTCCGAGTTTCCACGGTCCCCGATTGCGCTGCCTGCGGCAGTTAATAACAAAATACCTGCAAGCAAAATCGAAAATACCGCTGTTATAAAACGACCGGGCTTTCTTTTCATGCCAATGATACTATTCTGCCATGCTTTCGCAAAAGTCAAACGATATGGGAGATCCGCTTTAAGTACGAATGGCTGTTTTCTTTCCACAATTTCTTCTGCGCTGATCAGTTCCCCCTTATCCAGCTCAATGACCCGATCTTGTCCGCCAACGAGCGAAGTGTCATGGGTAACGACAATCACAGTCCTGCTCTTTGCCAAGGTACGCAGAACCTCCATAATGGCTTTGGCCGATTTTTCGTCCAAAGCGCTGGTTGGCTCATCAGCAATAATTACTTGCGGATTTTTCATCAGTTCACGAGCGATGGCAACCCGCTGCTTTTGCCCCCCAGAAAGAAGCCTGACCTTCTGATCCGCCAGGTTCTGGATTTTCATGGTTTTCAAAATTTTTTCCGCCGACTGCTCAGGCACATTATTTAGATAACAAGGCAGCATAATATTCTCAAGTACCGTCCGTTCCTCCAGCAAATGAAAATCCTGCCAGACAAAACCAAAAATATGATTATAGAAATATCCTTTTTCCGTGTCTGACAACGTTTTGACACTTTTCCCGTAATAAAACACCTCGCCGTCAAAATCATGTTCCATTCCGCTGATGATTTTTAAAAGCGTTGTCTTTCCGCTTCCAGAGGCTCCGACAATAAAATTCATCCCTTTTCCGATAGTCAGGGATATGTTTTTCAAAGCAAATTCACCGTTGTACTGCTTTGATACATTTTTAATTTCAAACATAAGCAATCCTATTTTCCTTTCCGTTTAATGGCGTTTAGTATAGCTTAAGCGATGTTAAATCCCTGTTAAGAAACATAAGATCCTGCACTTAACAGAAATTTAACATACAGATATGCTATAATATCCTTACAAGAGAGGTGGAACAAATGAGGATTTTAATTGTAGAAGATGAACTGGATTTACAGGAAGCGATTACAGACGGATTAAAGATAGACGGTTACGCTGTAGATACCTGCGGTGATGGAAATACGGCGTATGAACTTTTGTATGTAGAAAATTATGATTTGGTTGTTTTGGATTTGAATTTACCGGGAATGGACGGACTTGATGTACTGAAAAAAATCCGAAATGAAAAGCCTGAACTGAAGGTATTGATTTTAAGCGCACGCAACAGTGTCAATGATAAAGTTACCGGTCTTGACTATGGCGCCAATGACTATCTTGCCAAGCCCTTTGATTTTGCGGAACTGGAAGCCCGTATCCGAAATCTGCTGCGTCAAAAATACGCACAGACAAGCAGTGAACTTTCTTTCGCCGACTTACGTATTGATTTAGCCAAAAGGCTTGTTTACTTCAACGACATCGTCATTTCCTTAACTAAAAAGGAATTTGCGTTGCTGGAATATTTTGCGTTTAATCCCGATAAGGTCATTAGTCAGGAGGATTTGATCGACCATGTCTGGAACGCTGAAACCGATTTTTTCAGCGGAGCGGTACGGGTGCATATTTCTTCCTTGAGAAAAAAGCTTCGGACAGCTTTAGGATACGATCCGATTGAAACAAAAATCGGCGTGGGGTACTTATTCCATTCAGACGGGAGGCAGGGCGTATGCTAAAAAAAATATCTATCCGATGGAGAATTACGTTGTATTCTGCTCTGCTGCTGACCATCTGCTGTATCCTTTTGACTGGAATTTTGAACCTTTTTGCCTTTCGTATGGCCGATTCCATTGAGTCCGTCCAATTAGCACCTGCGCAAAGCACCTCGTCTGGCAAAAATACACCGCAAGAAAGCATTCCTATGGATATCACTGAAATGTATCTTCTCCCACCATCTGAGATAACGCAAAATGCCAAAAGTATCTTTCGTTATCAAAGTCTGTTATATATGCTCATTATTATTGGTGGCGGTACTGTCCTGACCTATTATGTCATAGGAAAATCATTGCAGCCGCTTCAAAAACTGAACATACAGGTAAAAAATATGACCGTCTCACATTTAGCTGAAACTTTATCGGTTACAGACGCAAATGATGAAATCGCCGCACTGACGCATTCGTTCAACGAAATGACCGATAAACTAAACGAAGCCTTTTTAATGCAGCAGCGTTTTTCCGCCAATGCTGCACACGAACTTCGTACACCGTTAGCTGTCCTGCAAACGAAAATAGATGTTTTCAAAAAAAGTTCTTCTCACACGGCAGCAGAGTATGACGCTTTGATTTCGGTTTTTGAAAAACAGGTGCGCAGACTTCGCAGTTTAGTAAAAACACTTTTGGATATGACAAATATTAATGATGATGTGGAATATTATGCAGTTCATTTAAAAGATATCTTTGAAGATATTGTGGTCGAACTCACACCAATCGCACAAAAATACAAGGTATCTTTACATCTCCAATGCGATGACCATACCGTAACCGGCAACCTGGACTTGTTGTATCAGGCGTTTTATAACCTTGTTGAAAACGGTATTAAATATAACAAAGAAAACGGAAGTGTTACTGTTACAGTTAAAAAAATACAAGATGGGAAAGCCAAAATCCTTATCCGAGATACAGGAATAGGTATTCCAAATGAAATGAAAAAACAAATTTTCGAGCCATTTTTCCGTGTCGATAAATCCCGTTCACGAGCAATGGGTGGCGCAGGGATAGGCCTTGCCATAACAGAAAGGATTATTCTGAAACATCACGGCAGTATTACTGTATCCAACAATGAAGTTGGCGGCACTTGTTTTCAGATAGTTTTATGAAACAAAAATGGTGCAGAGTTTTTAACATTCTGCACCAAATCGATCATCTCGGATCTTCCAAGCTATTTGTGTAAATTTCTCTTAAAAGTTCTATTTTTCGGGCAATTTCCTCAATGACCTGGATAAAGCATTCATCACGCTTACCTGTAGGATCCGGAAGGCCCCAATGATCATCAAATGCTCTGCCGATATAAGGACAGCCGACATCACATCCCATTGAAATCACAAAATCAGGCGTGGGGATTTTATCAATCGTTTTGCTGTATTGGCTTTGCGCCATATCTATCCCGTAAAGCTGTTTCATAAGCCGCACAGCATCCGGATTGATTTGTGATTTTGTTTCTGTTCCGGCAGAGTAAAAATCAAACTGATCGCCTGCCAAATGCCTGCCGAGAGCTTCTGCAATCTGACTGCGGCAGGCGTTATGCACACAAATAAAAGCTATCTTTTTCTTATCCATCGTTAAAACCCCAGTTTGTGCAGCAAGGCGATGACGTCAGCAGCTTTCAAAACCTTACCCATAGCGACAACCTTTTCATTAACAACAAGAGCCGGCATACGCATAGCCCCATATTCCATTACTTTCTGCATGTCCGTAATGTATTCAATCTCCACTGAAAGTCCCATATCCTTTACCGCCTGTTTTGTATTCTCGTACAGCTTGTGACAGGATTTGCAGCCCGCACCTAACACTTTGATGCAGCAGACTTCCCCCGCTTTTAAATCGGGACAGCATTCCTTGGTCATACTTTCTGCCTCATTGGCAGAACAACCACAGCTGCAAGCGCAAGGGGTTGTTTTCTTTTCTTCTTCCTTCTGCTTTCCAAAGTTAAATAATGCCATCATCATAACCTCCTAAAATTAAACAATTAAATATTGTATTGTGTTAAAAAGATAACCTACAATTATAATACCAGCAGTACATATCCCGATAAAAATACCGAGCAGTCTCGGCTTGACTGCCCTTCGAAGCATAATCATCGAAGGGAGCGAGAGTGTCGTGACACCCATCATAAAGGAAAGGACAACACCGAGCAAAGCACCTTTGGCAAGCAGAGCTTCTGCAATCGGGATTGTACCGAAAATATCCGCATACATAGGAATACCGACGATCGTAGCAAGAATTACACCGAATGGATTATTTTCACCAAGGGCTTTGACAATAAATGCTTCAGGAATCCAGTTGTGAATAAAGGCGCCAATGCCTACACCGAGCAAAACATAGGGCGCAACCTTTTTGGCAGTTTCAACAACCTGCTCCCACGCAAATTTCATACGGTCTTTGAAATGTCGTTCTTCCTGCAAAACATCGATCGAGTGACCGTTTCGTATATATTCTTCCACTTGATGATCAAGGTGTAATTTTTCGATTAGAATTCCACCGGTGACAGCAATAACCAAGCCGAAAATCACATACAATACAGCAACTTTCCAGCCGAAAATACTCATCAGCAAAACAAGACTGCCAAGATCGACCATCGGCGAAGAAATCAAAAAGGAAAATGTAACGCCAAGGGGCAGGCCCGCACTTGTAAATCCGATAAACAGCGGAATAGAGGAACACGAACAAAACGGTGTTACCGTACCCAGCAAAGCTGCAATAACGTTGGCCCATATTCCATGAAATCTGCCGAGGATCTTTTTTGTTCTTTCAGGCGGGAAATAACTTTGAATATACGAGATCATCAAGATCAGCACGCCAAGCAGCACCATGATTTTTATAGTATCGTAAATAAAAAATTGAACACTGGCACCGATTTTACCTGTGGTATCTAATCCGCAGGTATTTAAAATTGTTTCAATAAGTCGATTCATCCAGTTCATACCGAGGACTTCATTTTGGAAAAAGTCCCATATTGTTTTGAGTGCCTCCATAGAAAGCCCCTTTCATATAGTTATATTGAAATATATCTATTTGATATTTGAAATGTAAGCCGTGGAGAAAAGGAGTCCTTAAACTTCCTCACTTTTCACAGCACGACTTGTTTTCACATTCAATATCAAGTGTTGTCAACTGTCGCAAACATGCTTTTGCCTGTTCTACCCCTTTTTCTGAAATAGAATAATGCGTCCATTTTCCCTCTTTGCGACCAACAACAATTTCAGCATCACAAAGAATTTTCATATGGTGAGAAAGCGTGGGCTGTGTGACATTGATTTCTTCCAGCAGCTTGCAGGCACATTTTTCACCTGAACGCAGCAACTTTATAATCCGGATACGGTTTTCATCACAAAACGCTTTAAAAATTGCCGCTATTCTTTTTTCGTCCATATTTCTCAATCACCTCACATAGATATATATCTATGTATCATTATATGAGACACATAGGAAAATGTCAATGAATTTTTTTAAAAAGCGGTAGAGATCAACCGCTCTACCGCTCACCTGTCAGTCCAAATCCGCCCGCTTTATATGCAGCACAACCTCACCTGTCACCGGTGGATTGAAGTCAATGGCGGTTCCTGATGTTTCAAATGGTCTGTCATCGATATATATGCCGGTTTCGGGTATAAACCAGCGGACATTAAAACGACCTGCAGCGCCAAATAAACGAAGTTTAAAGACACCACTCTCGGGCTGATAGACAAGGTACTCCTTTCCTTCATCTGCCAGACAATAGCCGGTGGATGACAGTCTGCCACAGGGCAGCATCCGGGTCATATCCATTTGCAGCGCCCACTGTCTTGTCTGTCCCAGAGCCACTCTCACAGGCACCCGCCAGTCCTTTGGAAGCCCATACTGACAGCGTCCGAATAAAAAGCTGACCGGGCTGTCCTGCTGAGTATAGGTCGTATCATCCTTGTCCTTCATTCCGTAATTATCCATAAAAATAGGATTTAACCCTCGCATAAAAGATTTCCAGGCCCACTGAGCGGTTCCCCAGATTCCGCCCAAATGATCTGTATCGGCTAAAATCACCTTACGTCCGTCCGACTCCGGAGGGTTAATGCAATAAGGCTCGTCCGTTGATTCAACACCAACACTGATCACATCTGCAGGGCTGGCAAAAAGCACCTCATTTTGTTCCGGCACCACATGGCTCATCCATACCGGGTGTTGTTTAGGCATTGTTTTTTCCAGTTCATGAATATAACGAATCATCTCGTACTGCCATGCTTTTGACCAGCGCAGACTTTCATTGGCAATTTCAAACATAATATGATCAAAATCATTCAGGGTTTCCACCACTTTTTTAACATAGGCTTTCTGAAGCCTTGTAATTTCCGGATTATCCAGGGTATGCACCAGTATACGCTCATCGGACACAAAGGGATTCCGCTCTCCGGCCTGGGTCAGAGAGACACACCGCTCCTTTAACGGCGGATTGCCGTCAATTCCGTTAATATTATTATCCTTATTATAAGGATGCCCCTGCCATGGCGTATAGATTCTTGTGTCCACGCTCCATGCCTCAAACAGCATCACCGATACATAAATCCCCCGCGCACCTGCCATGGCCACCCGGGTTCTCAGCCGGTCAAAATAGGCCTGGTTCAGTTTTGTCAGATCAAATTTAGGATATTTGCCTAAATGACCGTCCGAATTCACATTAACATAGGCACAGGGCACATTTAACATATCTTTGGATGCTCTCATCCCAAAGGCAGTTTCCCGACACCACATACGCAAAAAGTTATGGTGATTCTTTTCCATAAAATCCAGATAATCTTCATAATCAAAAATATAAGGTGTTCCATCACCGGTCATCGGCAGATTATCCTGCAAAACATTCCATGTATGCGAACCAGTTAAATAAATTGCCTTCCCACTGTGATCTGTAAGATACCTCGGATTTTCCGTACACTTTCTAAGCGTTCCATTGTTCATGATCCCCATCGTAAAATCCCCTTTCTTTCATGTCACAGCTATTATAACACCCCAAAAATTAACTGTATATTCGCACACATAACGATTTATAATCAGAAATTTCTACAGGATCATGTATTTTTAAACTTTTTCTAAACTTTAATCAAATCCTTTTTCCTACCGTATCTCCGTGAACAAGCACTGGGGCAATATCACATACAATATGCTCCATCACCCGACCTTCAATACGATCGATCAGTCTCTGTACGGCAAAATATCCTCTTCGATCATCGATTAAATCCACATAGGTCAGTTCTTTCCCCTTAATCAGACCATTGGGCGGATCGATCCCAATCACGGAAACCTGCTGAGGAATTTTGAACCCCTTTTGATCCAGCTGTTCAATCGTCGCCGCGGATGTAATATAGTTATCACAAACAAAACCGGTAGGCAAATCGGTCTCCCGGTTCAGATATTCAGAAATATTCTTTCTGCAATACTGGAGTAACACTTCCGCCGATCCGTGAACGGTTCCGCTTCTGATACAAATAAAATCTGTCCTCAGCCCTTTTTCTCTAAACATGGATGCACACCGCTTTGCTGCTTCCAAGCGTCTGGTCAGATTATAACAGGTTCCGTCATCTTCCGTATAAAAATAGGCAATATGCCTGTGACCCATTCGATAAAGATGTCTGGCCGCAAGATCCACTGCAGCGCCGTTTCCCGCTCTGACCTGGTCAAAATTTATCGTGAGAATAAGGCTGTCATAAAAAATAACCGGCATATTAAATTGTTTAAATATCACCAGCTGCTCTGCGCTTAAAGTTTCCATACTTCTTGAAAAAATCAGCAAAGCACCTGCCACAGCCTCATTGTTGCATATACGCACAGCCTCATAAATGCTGGAAACCGAATCCGGAAGAGCCAAAACCTCCAGCGTGTATGCAGTCTCTGAAAGTGCCTGTTCGATACCCCAGAGCATCTTTTCAAAAAACGGGGACCTGGCATCTTCCTTAACATCAATTCCTGTAAGGGTAACCAGCTTAATCACACCGGAAGTCCGCACACTTTTCTGTTCCAGTTCTTTTTTACACTGTAAAACTTTTTTACGAGTGTTTTCACTGATCCCTGGGCGATTATTTAAAGCCAATGATACCGTTGCCTTTGAAATCCCCAGATGATTGGCTATATCCACAGCTTTTACTTTTTTCATAATAAATGCCCCCTATATTGCCGCTAATAGAAGTTCCTAGCATGTGCATTTGCACATGCTTAATGTTAAATTGAGTTTATCAGAAAATATATAGAAGCACAACACTTTACATTTGTAATTCAACGCAGTAAGGCAGTTATTTCACTTTTTGCTCCCCTGAAAAAACTTTTCTATTGACATTATTTTCATCCAGCGTTATTATTATGATATCAAATTGATATCAATTAGATTTTGAATTTGTTCACAAAGGAGAGGATTTTATGAACGATCAATTTGTATCAAAAAAAGTGTATGAAGAGAAAAAAGCACCTGCTGCGAACGGCTTTGCCATGTTGGGAATCACGCTTCTCATTATTCTTGCCGCGATCGCTGCCACGATCATCGGCGGTATACTTGTGAGCAACATGAAGAATGTGCCCGGCGGTATCCTCATTGCAGCCGGAATCATTGTCTGCTGTCTGGCTCCCATACTGTTTGCCGGTTTAAAGGTCATTGGCCCCAACGAAGCACTGGTTCTTACATTATTTGGCAACTATTACGGCACATTAAAAAGTGAAGGGTTCTACTGGGTTAATCCTTTTTGTACAGGTGTAAATCCCACGGTAACCGGCAGTGGCTTTTCCATAGCCTCTACAGGCAAGGTGTCCATGGGGACAAACGGAAGCGGCGCAAGCAAAAAAGTATCTTTAAAAGCCATGACACTGGACAATAATAAGCAAAAAGTCAATGATGAACTGGGCAACCCCATCGAGATCGGCACAATCGTTATCTGGCAGGTTGTGGATCCTGTCAAAGCCGTATTTAATGTACAGAATTACAAAACCTTCCTGTCCATTCAGTGCGACTCTATTGTCCGCAATGCTGCCAGACGGTTCCCCTATGATACCAGCGATGGCGGCGATGAAAAATCTCTGAGAGGAAGCAGCCAGGAAGTGGCGGATATTATGAAAGCTGAACTGCAAAATAAGGTCGCCATTGCAGGTTTGAAAATTCTTGAGGTACGGATTACGCATCTTTCTTATTCACCGGAAATCGCTTCTGCCATGCTCCAGCGCCAGCAGGCTGCAGCCATTATTGATGCCCGCCAGAAAATCGTCGAGGGGGCTGTCGGTATGGTTGAGATGGCCCTGGCCAAACTTAATGAAAATGACATTGTACAGCTGGACGAAGAACGCAAGGCTGCCATGGTCAGCAACCTTCTTGTAGTTCTGTGTGGAAACAAGGATGCCCAGCCCATTGTCAACAGCGGAAGCCTTTACTGATCTCTACTAAAAGCTTACAAAGGAGGTTCAAACGTTGGAAGAACGCCAATTAAAAGAAAAAGCAAAAAAGCAGGTGCCCTTACGTTTATCCTCGACACTTTACAATGAGCTTGCCGCATGGGCAGAAGATGAATTTAGATCCGTTAACGGACAAATCGAATATCTGCTGACCGAATGTGTCAAGTACAGAAAAAAACATCAAAAAAAAACA
>QFCH01001181.1_pt1 | contig 36755 bp, 38 predicted proteins | sample 5346071 | NCBI WGS metagenome assembly QFCH01 (sample SAMN09062255, study PRJNA434731) | Human gut metagenome, whole genome shotgun sequencing project. | isolation source: stool timepoint B chromium assembly | host: Homo sapiens | collected 2015
GAGCACCTGACTCTTAATCAGGGTGTCCAGGGTTCGAACCCCTGATCGCGCACTTCAGGAAGCACTGTTTTTGTAGCCTTTGAGCTATGGGGGCGGTGCTTCTTTTTGCGCGGAAACAGCGTGTTCATGGGGATTTTCAGCCCTTTGACGCTGCCTTATAGTTGTTGAGAGTGGTTCTCTCGTCTGCATGTCCAACCATTTCTCGTATGGTATTAATATTTACTTGTCCATCAATAAAAGACGGGATGCAATCTTTTTTCACACATTTTTTAGAAATTTCATCTGCAAAAGTTAAGATATTCATGATATACTATAACGGCAGAACAGTTATAGTACAGCATGCAAAATGTAAAAAGAAAGAAGGGAGACAGGATGTTTGGTTATGTGACGGTCCAGAAAGGAGAACTGAAAGTGAAGGACTATTACACATATAAGGCGTATTATTGCGGTTTGTGTAAAGTCTTACGAGGAAAATACGGTTTTCTGGGACAGATGACTTTGACCTATGACATGACGTTTCTGATCATACTTCTTACTTCTCTTTATGAGGAGATTCCGGTACATGAGAAGAACCGCTGCATTGTTCATCCGGCGAAGAAACATGAGATGATGTTTAATCAGATTACGGAATATGCCGCTGATATGAATATCGTGCTCACCTATTTTCACTTTGTAGATGACTGGCAGGATGAGAAGAGTAAGTCTGGACTTGCGGGGCTTCGCCTTCTGCATAAATCATATTTGGAAGTACAGAGAAAGTATCCTGAGAAATGTGACAGAATTAAAACGTGCCTTAAAAAATTAGGCAAAGCAGAGAAGCGAAATGAGGAGAATATCGATCTTGTTGCCAGATATTTCGGAGAACTTATGGCAGAACTTCTTTTATATAAGGAAGATGTATGGAAGCCAACTCTTAAAAAACTTGGATTTTATCTGGGAAAATATATTTACATTTTAGATGCTTATGATGATATTGAAAAAGATATGAAAAACGGCAGCTACAATCCGTTAAAGAATATTTACGGGGATGAAGACTACGAAGAGAAGTGTGGTCAGATGTTAAATCTCGTGCTTGCGGAATGCAGCAGCGCGTTTGAAAAACTTCCATGCATACAGTATGTGGATATTTTGCGAAATATCTTGTATGTGGGAGTATGGAATAAATATGATGAGAAACAAATGAAAGGGACAGAACAATGATGGCAAATCCATATGAGGTGCTTGGGGTATCGTCAAGTGCCAGCGATGATGAAATAAAGAAGGCATACCGGGAACTGAGCAGAAAGTATCATCCGGATTCTTATGCGAACAACCCGCTTTCTGATCTTGCGGAAGAGAAATTTAAAGAGGTGCAGGAAGCTTATGACCAGATCATGAAACAAAGAGAAAACGGACAAGGGTCTTATTCCGGAAACCAGAATTATAACTACGGCTATTCCAACAATGGAAATTACAACGAGCAGGATGTGCAGTTTCAGGCAGTAGCGAACTATATCAATGCAAGACATTATTCAGAGGCGCTGAATGTTTTAAATGGCATGAATAATAAGAACGCAAGATGGTATTATTATAGTGCGGCGGCAAACTACGGTATGGGGAATAATATTGTTGCGTTGCAGCATGCGCAGCAGGCGGCGGCTATGGAACCTGGGAATCCGGAATATGCCAACATGGTGAATCGGATGCAGTGGCAAGGACAGAGATACCAAACAACAGGATATGGCTATGGACGCCCTGGGTATAATCGGGGAGGATTTCTGGGAGATTGCGGTACGGGAAATACGTGTTGTGATCTTTGGCTTGCGGATTCGTTGTGTGAATGTATGGGAGGCGATCTTTGTTCATGCATGTAAAAGCGAAGCAGATTGCGTTTCTCGGACTTTTAGCAGCATTTTCTGTGCTGCTTCTTGTATTGGGATCAGTATTTGAAGTAAGCACTCTGTTTTTTATTTGTGGGGCGGCATTTTGTGTAGGAATTGCGGTCCGGGAATGGGGAATTTACTATGGTGCCGCATTTCTTGTGGCCAGTACCCTGACGGGATTGATCGTGGCCCCGAACAAAATATACTGTATTACTTATGGAGCTATGGGATTGTATCTTCTTCTCTCAGAGATACTTTTCCGTAAAATTGCAGAGTCAGAACATTTGAAGAACCGGACAAGGACGTTGTGGATTGGCAGATACATGATTTTTAATGCGATGTATGTGCCGGCAATGATTTTTGTGCCGCAGCTTTTTGTGGAGAAGAAGATCGAAGGCGCACTTTGGGGCATAGTATGGATTGCGGGACAGGCAGGGCTTTGGATTTTTGAAAAAGCGCATGACTATTTTCAGTTGTTTGTCTGGAACAAATTAAGAAAGCATGTGATTCGATGATAAGAACAGGAATTGCAGATATCCGTTTTCTTTATGAGATGGAGAATTATGAGAAATATTATAATCGTGTGCCTGAATTCCGCAGACAGAAGGCAGACCGTATTCGGAATGTGAAGAAGAAAGCACAGAGCATCGGAGTATGGGTTCTTTATGAAAAAATGCGGAATATGTGGGGGATTTCCCAAGAAGCAGTATATAATCTGTCACATTCGGGGGATTATGTATTGTGCTCGATTGATGATGAAGAAAATCCATTCACAAAGGTTGGATGTGATCTGGAAGAAACGAAAACAATATTAACCAAACTTGTAAATAAATATTTTTTCCCGGAAGAGCAGAAATACATTTTTGCGGGAGAGACTGAGGAGGAACAAAAAGAAGCATTTTACAGGTACTGGGTTTTGAAGGAAAGCTTTATGAAGGCAACCAGGCGGGGGATGACCCTTGGCCTAGATACATTCGAGATTCGGATGGACATGGAAAGACCAAGACTTGTGGAAATGCCGGAAGAGATAAAAGATACGTATTATTTTAAGGAATACTTTTTGGACATACCATACAAAATTGCGGTTTGTTCAACAGATGAAAGATTTTCTCGGGAAATACAGAAGGTAGAATTATGAATGAAGAACAGGAAAAAAAGTTTAAAAAGATAATGGTAGTTATAAAATGGAATCTGAGAAAACTCAAACATTTCCTGAAAGCCTTTTTGGGGAAATGTTTCCGTGGACTTACGGGCAGGGCAAGATTTCTTGTGATTTTGATAGTGATTCTTGCAGCAGGGTCTCTTACCGGTTATGGAATTGGAAGACACATGGCGCTTGCGAGTGCAGAAAGAAAAGAGAAAAAGCTGACGGCAGAATATACGAAGAAAACAGAAAGCCTTGAGGCGAAACTTAAGGAAGCGCAAATCAAGGATTCGAAGGAGCGTCCGTGGAATCTGGTTCTTGTAAATGACACTCACCCGATGACGGAAGGATATGTTCCGAAACTTGCGGATGTGGGGAATGGGCACCAGGTAGATGAACGAATTGCAGACGCGTTGAATCATATGCTGGCGGATGCGAAGAAGGCTGGATTGAATCCTATGATATGTTCTGCTTACCGGACCATTGAATATCAGCAGAAACTTTATAATGAATATATGGGGAATGCGGTGAAAGAAGGATTGAATTACTGGGATGCATTGAAAAAGACGAAAGATTCCACCGCTTATCCGGGTAGGAGCGAGCATAATATCGGGCTTGCAGTAGATATTGTATCTTCTTCTTATACGCAGCTTGATACAAAACAGGAGGAGACTCCGGAAGCGAAATGGCTTGCTGAAAATTGTTATAAATACGGATTTATCCTGCGCTACCCGAATGGGAAGACGGATATTACCGGAATCATATATGAACCATGGCATTACCGCTATGTAGGAGTGGAAGATGCGAAAAAGATCACGGAAACGGGTGTGACTTTGGAAGAATACCTTGGAGAAGATTAAAAAGGGATTGCAGGACAGTATAGGATTTGATAGAATAAAAAAATAAACTATTTCGTTTACGTTGGGCATGAAGTGGATATATGGTATAAGGAGGGAACGAGTTATGGTAAGCCTTACATTTGGAGAACAGGTGAAGATTATTTTGAACCGTAAGGGCATGACCATTAAGGAACTTGCTGAGCAGATTGAGATATGTACAGGAAAGAAGATGTCCAGACAGAATCTGACACAACGCTTAGGAAGAGATAATTTTCAGGAACAGGATATGAGACTGATTGCGCAGATCTTGGGGTGTCCGTTTCAGTTGAGTATTCTTGCAACGAATGAATCTGTAGAGCGGGCAGCCTATATTGAAGAGATTGAGCCGACGGAACTCGAGATTCAAAAGCTTGTGAAAAAGCGTTTTGAAAGAGAAGAGAAAGAACAGGTTAAGGTGATGGGACGGGCGCCTCTTGCAGATGAGACGATTTCTGAAGAGGAATCGGCAATTGAAAGAGAAGTTACGATTGCTGACCTGATCGATGCGGATGAGTCTTTGACAGCATCGGAGGAGACAGACGAGGAAGAAGCGGAATCAGTGGATACTCCGATTGTGGATAGGGTGCCGGAGAATATGCCGGGAAAGATGGAAGGACAAGTGAAGACCGTTCAGGAAAATATAGAGAAGGAGCCGCAACTGTATCAGACTGCAGAACCGCAGCCGTATTATGTGCCGGATTCACAGTATTATGAGGCGGAGTATGCACATGCCGGATCGGAAGAGTATGAAAGTATGTCAAGAACAGAGAAGAAAGAACCAGTAGGAGATATTAATCCATATACAAGGAAAGAATATGAGACGAACAGTGTGCGTATGCATCCGAAACGTATCGGATATGTGCAGGTGTATGATCGTGCGGATCATAAGTGGACCGATATGACAGAGTGGGCGTTTCTTGGATATCAGGAGAGAAAGAAGAGATTACAGGGCAAGGATTATATTCCGCCGACATATTTGGATTAATGAAAGAGAGTGAAGAGATTGCGAATACCGCAATCTCTTTTTCGAACATTTGTAATTAAAATACAGGAGGAGAATGCATGGAGTGGAAAAAACTGCTGTCCCCTATGAGGAGCAGAGGTGTTGTGTCAAAGGCGGCAGGCGGACGATCAGATCTTAGAAGTGAATTTGAAAAGGACTATCACAGAATTATCGGAAGCGCTTCTTTTCGGAGATTACAGGATAAGACGCAGGTATTTCCGTTGGATAAGAGTGATTTTATCAGAACAAGGCTTACACACTCGCTGGAGGTGTCTTCCTTTGGGAAATCATTAGGACAGAATATCGGGGAGAACATTCTTGCCTATCAAAAAGATCCGCAATTTACACCGCAGATGAAGGAGGATATGTGTAATATTCTGCAGTGTGCAGGATTGATTCATGATATCGGGAACCCGCCTTTCGGGCATTTTGGGGAAACGATTATCCGGGAATGGTTTGAAAATAATCTTTCGGCTATCGAATTTGATGGAAGAACGGTGGCGGAAGCGCTGACGCCGCAGATGCGGGAAGACTTCTACCATTTTGAAGGGAACGCACAGGCGCTTCGGCTTGTGAGTAAACTGCATTTTCTTGTGGATGAAAATGGAATGAACCTTACATATGGACTTTTGAATACCATTGTGAAATATCCGGTATCTTCACTTGAAATCGATCGGACAACAGGAAATATCAAAGATAAGAAGATGGGATATTATTTCGCAGACAGGAAAATCTTTGAAGAAATACAAAATGCCACAGGAACGAAAGGGAAACGTCATCCGTTAACATTTATCCTGGAAGCGGCAGATGATATAGCATACAAAACGGCGGATATTGAGGATGCTTTTATAAAGGGATATATTTCTTATAAGAAATTATTGGAGAATCTGGACAGACTGGATGCAGGGAATAAAACAGGAGAATTCCTTGCGGCGCAAAAACTCCGGGACAAATATGACAGCGGAATAAAAAGGGGTGTAGAGAACCCGGAAGAGTATGCGGTAAAGAATTGGATTGTCAGAGTGCAGGCATTTTTGATCGGATGCGCAACTTCTGGGTTTACTTCCAATTATCAGGAAATTATGGAAGGAAATTACAAGTACGACTTGTTTTATGGAACTTTCGGAGAGCAACTTATGAATTTACTGGGGGAACTTGCGTATCGGGAAGTGTTTACATCGGAAGACATCTATAAAATGGAGATGGCAGAGAATACCATGCTTACATTTCTTATGGATCGTTTTGTGAAAGCAGCAGTAAAATATGATACAGATCTGAAAATGGATTCTATGGATCAACGAATGATAGCATTGATTTCAGATAATTATAAGAATGCATATCATTATCATGCAGAAGGGAAAGATGAAGTGGAGAAATTGTACCTTCGCCTGCTTCTTGTTACGGATTATGTCTGTGGTATGACAGACAGTTATGCGAAACGGTTATACCAGGAGATGAATGGAATCATATAATGCGGAATCTGTGAATACATATGGATAGAAAGACAAGATAAGGAGAGCGTTTTGAAGCGTTTTACCCAATATTTATATGAGTGCAGGGAGGAACAAAAAGTCCGGAATGTTGGATTTGTGAAGGGAGAGTTCCGCCCGGATTCCGGGAAACTTACGATACAGGCGAGGGGAGCAGATACAAGACTCGGAGGTGATATGCAGGTTTTCCTTTTTTACCCGAAGGGAGAGGAATATGAAGCGGTTTTGCAAGGAACAGTATCCAAAAGAAGCCCTGTATTGAATTATACACTTGTGTTTGACAGAGGGGACATGGGAGAGGCTGAGACGACGGAAGATATTATAGGTCTTCTTCTTTTGGATGACAGCGGAAAACATTATATGGCAGTGTGGAATGGAGAAACCGTAAATACGGGAGATATTCGGCAGATACAGGCAAAGGAGAAGGAAGAAGAGAAAAACGTAGAAGAGAAGGAAAGCGAGGTGTCGGAACAGTCGGGGGCGGAGCCTTCCGGCTATGTCTGTGAAAAGATACAGAGAAAGGATCTTGCCAGACTTCCGCGAAAGGACTGGTATCTGGCGAATAACAATTTTCTCCTGCATGGTTTTTATAATTATCACCATCTTCTTTGGATCGAGGAAGAGGAGGAAATCTACATAGGTGTACCGGGAGTGTGTCATGCAAGAGAAATACAGGCGGCGAAAGCCTTTGGGTTCACGGAATTCCGTACGGCGGCAGAGGTGGATGGAGAAGCCGAAGAAGAACGATCGGAGCCGGGAGATTTTGGATATTTTTGCAGGAGGATTATAAGAAACAAATGAATGAGAACGAAAAATACATGAGAGAAGCCATCAGACAGGCGAAAAAGGCATATGCGATTGGTGAGGTTCCGATTGGATGTGTTATTGTATATGAAGATAAAATCATTGGAAGAGGCTATAACCGCAGAACCATTGACAAGAATCCACTTGCTCACGCAGAACTGATTGCAATCAAAAAGGCGAGCAAAAAAATGGGAGACTGGAGACTGGAAGAATGTACCATGTATGTGACTTTGGAGCCGTGTCAAATGTGTTCCGGTGCCATTGTGCAGGCACGCATGAAAAAGGTGGTAGTAGGATGTATGAATCCAAAGGCTGGATGTGCAGGATCAATCCTGAATCTTCTGCAGGTGGAGAAGTTTAATCATCAGGTGGAGTTGGAAACGGGGGTTCTGGAGGAAGAATGCAGCGAGATGATGAAAAATTTCTTCAGAGAACTGAGAAAAACAAAGAAGAAGCATTGACATTTCTATAGAAAAGAGAGTATAATATAGACTCGTGCAGCCGGGGCGGTAGCGGTGCCTTGTACCTACAATCCGCTATAGTAGGGGTGATATTACACGGAGGGCTTTATTCTGTGAGGCTGCCCTCTGAAAGTGGCGTTGATATCTGGGTCTCACGCGACGGGAATCTGTGAATCGTGTCAGGTCGGGAACGAAGCAGCACTAAGCAGAACCTTCCGGGTGCCGTGAGGGTGCCTGGGTTGAGTTAACTACAGAGGTAACGCTCATGGGGTGAGTTCGAAGTGTAATGCACGAAAAAGAAGAAACAACGGAGTCCGCAGTTGCGTGACTCTTTTTTTGTATAGGGAAAACAAAGGAGGAACACTATGAATATAGTATTAACGGCTATTAATGCGAAATACATTCATTCAAATCTTGCTGTATATAGTCTGAAAGCTTATGCAGAAAAATACAAAGAACACATTACGATTGCGGAGTATACGATCAACCAGCAAATGGACGAGATTCTTATGGATTTATATAAGAAACAGCCGGATGTTCTTTGCTTTTCTTGTTATATCTGGAATCTGACTTACGTAGAAACTTTAATCCGTGAGATTCACAAAATTCTTCCGGATCTTCCGATATGGGTGGGAGGACCGGAGGTATCTTATGATTCGAAAGATGTGTTGTTGCGCCTGCCGGAAGTGACCGGAGTTATGAAAGGTGAAGGGGAAGAGATGTTTTTGGAGCTTGCTGCTTATTACATAGATGGAAATCGTGAGTTATCTGAAACGGCAGGTATTACTTTCCGGAATTCGGAAGGCGGGATTGTGGATTGCGAGTGGCGCCGGATTATGGATTTGAGTAAAGTGCCATTTGTTTATAAAGACATGAAGGAATTTGCCAACAAGATCATTTATTATGAGACGAGCAGAGGATGTCCGTTTTCCTGCAGTTATTGCCTTTCCTCCATTGACAAATGTCTTCGGTTTCGGGATCTGGATTTAGTGAAACAGGAATTGCAGTTCTTTTTGGATGAGAAAGTTCCTCAGGTTAAATTTGTGGATCGTACGTTTAACTGCAAACATGAGCATTCTCTGGCAATCTGGAAATATATTCAGGAGCATGATAATGGTGTGACAAATTTTCACTTTGAGATATCTGCGGATCTTCTGAATGAAGAAGAATTGCAATTGATTTCCAAAATGCGTCCGGGATTGATTCAACTGGAAATCGGGGTACAGTCTACCAATCCGGATACAATTCGGGAAATCAACCGTACAATGCGTTTTGAGAAAGTGGCAAAGATTGTGAAGAGAATCAATTCTTTTGGAAATGTACACCAGCATCTCGATTTGATTGCGGGACTGCCGTTTGAAGATTATGAAAGCTTCGGGAAATCTTTCAATGACGTATATGCTTTGTGTCCGGAGCAGTTGCAGCTTGGATTTCTAAAGGTACTGAAAGGTTCTTATATGAAAGAGCATGAGCAAGAATATGGATTGATACATAAAAGCCTTCCACCGTATGAAGTACTTTATACGAAATGGCTTCCTTACAAGGATGTATTGAAGTTGAAACGGATAGAAGAAATGGTAGAAGTGTATTATAACAGCGGGCAGTTTACATACACACTGTCACAACTTGTGAAGGCATTTGCGACACCATTTGCCATGTATGAGGCGATGGGGGCATATTATGAAGAAAACGGCCTCCATGTGGTGAGTCATTCCAGAGTGAGCCGTTATGAAATACTTTTGCAGTTTGCTTTGCAGCAGGATGCGAAACGCGGAGAACTATACCGGGAGCTTCTTGTGTTTGATCTGTACCTTAGAGAGAATATGAAAAACAGACCGGAATTTGCGGGAGAATATACGATGGAGAAAGAGGAACTTTCAGCATTTTATGAAAAGGAATCCAAAGAGCACTGCTATCTGGAAGGTTATGAAATGTATGATAAGCGTCAGCTTAGGAAAATGACGCATATGGAACGATTTCATTATGATGTAACGGAAGACGGAACAAGGAGGGAGCGGGTGATTTTGTTTGATTATCGGAACAGAAATCCACTGAATTATCAAGCACGCATATTCTGTATGACGGATTTGGAATTTTTATAAATAGTTTACTTGTAAAAATGCATAAAAAAGTATAAGATATACATATTATTGGATGATATAAAAGAGGTGTAGACATGAATTTTTATGGGAAAAATTTTAGAAAAGTTGTGGCGGTTACAGTGCTCGTTCTTATAGTGGCAATGCTTGCGACTTCGATTCTGCCATATATTATGTAGAGAGCTTTAGAGGGAGAAGAAAGTATTTATGCAAAGGAAAGAGCATAATATAAGAAAAAGAAAAGCGGAAAAACACAAGAAAGCAGTGCTGGTTTTAGGACTGTTTTTCATGTGTTTTTTGTTAATCTACGGAGCTTTCTATCTGACATTTTATTTAAAGGTTCGGAAGATTCCGGCGAACAGAATGTGTGAGGGAATCTATATCGGAAGAACAGAAGTGTCCGGGCTTACAAAGAAAGAAGCGCAGAAGCTTGTAGATCAAAAGGAAATAGAATATAGTCAAGATAGCATTACTTTTGAAGCGGAGGGAAAACAGGCACAGGCCACGCTGGCAGAATTGGGATTTGAGATCCAAAACGAGGAGAAGTTGATTGATGAAGCAATGCAATACGGCAAAGAAGGCGGAGCATTTCATCGGTATTTTCAAATACGCAAGCTCAAAAAAGAAAAAAAGACATTTAAGCCCGAATATACAGTGGATAAAGAAACAGCAGGATCTGTATTGAAAGAACGTGTGAGTGTGCTGCTTACAGGAGCTTCTGATGCTTCCATCCAAAGGACAGGCGGACAGTTTGTTGTTACGGAAGAGAAGGACGGTGTAGAACTGGATGAAGAGGCAACGATTACAGAACTCTATACGTTTTTGAACCAGAAATGGGATGGACAGTCTGGCAGCCTTCGGGTTGTGGAGAAGGTACAGAAACCGAAGGTCACAAAGGAACAGCTTAGTACGATCCAGGACAATCTTGGAAGTTTTTCTACATACTGCGGAAGCGGGCAAAGCAGAGTTACGAATATTCAGGTCGGAACCGGGAAAATTAACGGAACGGTTCTGATGCCTGGAGAAGAATTTTCTGCGGGGAGCGCTATGCGGCCGTTTACACAGGAAGCCGGATATGTGGAGGCAGGAGCTTACGAAAATGGCGAGGTTGTAAAAGATATTGCAGGAGGCATCTGCCAGGTATCCACTACATTATATAATGCGGTGATAAATGCGGAGCTTGAGGTGACGAGCCGTCAGCCGCATTCCATGGTTGTGAATTATGTGAAACCTTCCAGAGACGCGGCCATTGCCGGGGATTATAAAGACTTGAAGTTCAAGAATAATACCGAGTACCCGGTTTATATAGAAGGATTTGTGGAAGACGGTGAAATTCATTTTAACATTTACGGCAAAGAGACAAGGGCGGAAGGAAGAACCATTGAATTTGTCAGTGAGACTTTATCTACGGAAGAGATTGTGGAAAAATATGTAACAGATCCTACATTAGAACTGGGACAGATCGTGAAGCCAAGTGGAGGACACAAGGGAGGCAGTGCAAGACTTTGGAAGATTGTGTATGAAAATGGCAAGGAAGTAAGCCGCGAGGTTTTTAATAAGAGTGTATATAAGCCATCTACCAAGAAGATTAAAGTAGGCATAAAGTCGGAGGATGCGGCGGCTGTGGGAAAAATAAAAGAAGCAGTCAAGACGCAGGATGAAGCAAAGATTACGGCGGCTATCGCTGAAGTGAAAGGATCATAGTGATGAAAATAGGAAATGTATCTCAGACAGTGCTTCGGCGCTCGATTTTAAAACAATTGCATACAAGGAGAGAGGAGGCGGTTCTTGTTCCGTCTGTGGAAGAGATGTGCTCTGCTATGGATGTTGGACCAGGGAAACAGGTGGTTTTTACTAACGTATCTCTTTTCGGGGATGAGAAAGACCTGGCTGTTTTCGCCATGGCACATGCATTGAATGACCTTATAACAAGAGGGGCAGAGCCGGTGGGGGTGAATCTGTCGATTCTTCTTCCGCCGCATGCGTATGAATCCAGACTAAAGGCTATGGTAGAGTATGCGGAGAAAATGGCGGAAGAACAGGACGTACAGATTCTGCAGGCCAAAGCGGAAGTGAGTCCTGTGATTTCTAAATCTATTGTAACAGTGGTAGGAATTGGAACTGTGAAGGCAGGTGAACTGATACAAAGTTCCATGGGGAAACCGGGACAGGACGTGGTTCTGACAAAGTGGATCGGCTTGGAAGGAATGCTTCGGATTGTCAGAGAGAAAGAAGAGGAGTTGTCGCAGCGGTTTGTACCCGTATTCATAGACCAGATCAAAGGACTCCGGGTGCATTTGATGGCAGCAAAAGAACTGAATCTTGCGAAGAAATTCGGTGTATCTGCCATGCACCAGGTTACGGAAGGGGGAATTCTTGCGGGACTTTGGAATCTTGCAGAAGCTTCTGGTACAGGGGTGGAAGTGGATTTGAAGAAAATTTCCATAAAGCAGGAGACCATTGAAGTGTGTGAGTATTTCCATCTGAATCCATATCAGATGACATCGGCAGGCAGTGTGCTTCTCGTAACGGATGATGGAGAAGGATTGGCATCGTTGCTGGAGAGAAATGGAGTGAAAGCTTCTGTAATCGGGAAACTCACTGATAGCAATGACAAGGTGATTTTGAATGATTCAGAGAGGCGGTATATTGACCGGCCTGCCCAGGACGAATTGCTGAAAATATATGTATGAGCATAAAGGAGAGGATAGAAAAATGTTGAATATCGTATTATTTGAGCCGGAGATTCCGGCAAATACCGGAAACATCGGAAGAACGTGTGTGGCTACAAACACAAGACTTCACCTGATCGAACCTTTGGGATTTCGGCTGAATGAGAAAGCAATCAAACGTGCCGGCATGGATTACTGGGATGATCTGGATGTGACGACGTATATTGATTATAATGATTTCATGGAAAAAAATCCTGGAGCAAAGATTTATATGGCGACTACAAAGGCGCCGAAAGTTTATACGGAGGCAGAGTTTGAGCCGGATTGCTACATTATGTTCGGAAAAGAAAGCGCAGGGATTCCGGAGGAAATTCTGGTAGAGCATAAGGAAAATTGTATCCGTATCCCGATGGTGGGGGATATCCGTTCCCTGAATTTGGGGAATTCAGTTGCAATTGTTTTATATGAGGCGCTTCGAAAGAATGGATTTGCACATATGAATTTGGAAGGACATCTGCACAGGCTGGAATGGAATGAATAAATCTTCTGAATAAAAAGAAAATATTCTAATTATAGACAGAAGATATAGATGAATGTTATAATATTATCAGTGACTGCTATGGAGGCATGCGTATGAAATACAAAAACAGTGTGTACCGTACCTTTGCTCTTGTTTCACAGGTTGGAATCAGCATGATCGTGCCGATTCTGTTATGTACCTGGTTGGGGTCTTATCTGGAGGATAAGCTTTCCATACCGGTTTTTATCCCGCTTATCATTCTGGGAATACTAGCGGGTTTCAGGAACGTATATTATCTTGTAAGACATGCGAATGAAGATCCGGAGGATAAGAAAGATGAATAATTCTGCAGACGAGACTTTAAAAGAATTGCTTTGTGGTATGCTATGCTACGGAGCAGCAGCCCAAATTATATGTCTGATTGTGGATATGGAGAGATTGCTATATACCTCGATTGGTCTTTGGATCGGTATCGGAGCAGGTGCACTTATGGGAGTCCATATGAAGCGAACAATCGAGGATGCACTTGATTATGATGAAAGAGGAGCAGTAAAACATATGCGTAAGGGCTATGCTTTGAGATATGTTCTTGTAGCAATCCTTTTTGGAGCGACTATTTATTATGAAGTTGGAAATCCAATCACTCTGTTAGTTGGAGTTATGGGGTTGAAGATAGGGGCTTATATACAGCCTATAACACATCGGGTATTTTGTAAACTCAAAACAAGGTAACTGTTCAACCATTTACACCCGAGTTCTTTGCTTTGCAGTTAGAACTCTCGCATATGGCAGAGCGCCATATACAGCTTGTTTTAAAAATTGAGTTTACAAGCAGAATTTCACTCGAATTAAAAATTGTGCATGACTGAACAGTTACAAAAAAATCTAAGTAAAGGAGGGGAAACGTGTGGGAAATGGACTAGGAGTATTAGCGGCCAAAGAAGCAGACTTTATGATACACAGTCTTGTAAAGTTTCATCTTTTTGGTCAGGAGTTATACCTTACAACAACTCATGTCAGTCTGTTTATAATCTGCATCGGTCTGATCATCTTCGGTTTCGTGGCAAGAGCAAAGCTCAAAGTCGTCGATGGAAAACCGGGGAAATTTCAGAATGTAGTGGAACTGATTGTCGAGATGCTGGATGGTATGGTGCATGGCAGTATGGGCAAGAATGGAATACCGTACAGGAACTATATCGGAACGTTATTTATTTTCCTTTTGGTTAGTAACCTTTCAGGTTTGTTAGGACTTCGTCCGCCGACAGCCGATTATGGTGTGACATTCCCGCTTGGTGTGATTACGTTCTTCTTAATTCAGACGAACAACATCAGATACAATAAGTTCGGTGCATTTACTGATTTGTTTAAGCCGCTGCCGTTTTTATTCCCAATTAACTTAATTGGTGAAATCGCAGTGCCATTTTCATTATCATTGCGTTTGTTCGGAAATGTATTGTCAGGAACCGTAATTATGGCTCTGCTCTATGGACTTCTGTCCAATATAGCGATTGCATGGCCGGGATTCCTGCATATCTATTTTGATATCTTTTCCGGAGCAATTCAGACATACGTATTCTGTATGTTGACTATGGTATTTGTCAAAGACAAGATGCCTCAAAACAACTAAATAGTACAGCAAAACATTTATTTTAAGGAGGATTTTAATTATGAATGGAATTTCAAACGAAGCTTTAATTTTAGCATGTTCAGCAATTGGTGCAGGTCTTGCGATGATCGCAGGTATCGGACCTGGTGTAGGACAAGGTGTTGCAGCCGGTCACGGTGCATCAGCAGTTGGTAGAAACCCGGGAGCAAAATCAGACATTACTTCTACAATGTTACTTGGTCAGGCCGTAGCAGAGACAACAGGTCTTTACTCACTTGTTATCGCTCTTATCCTGTTATTCGCTAACCCATTATTAGGAAAACTGTAAGAATAACGAAGAGGGTATATTTTAAAACTTTAAAATAATGAGGAAGGAGGCTGGACCTTGGATCGTTTATTTACGCTTGACGCACAATTTCTTTTCGATGCGGTTGTGCTTGCAATCAGTATGTTCGTCATGTTCACGTTCCTGTCATATCTCTTATTTGAGCCGGCAAGAAAGCTCTTAGAGACAAGAAGACAACACGTTCTTGATGATCAGGAATCAGCGAAACGTGAAAAAGAAGAAGCTGCTGCTTACAAGGATGAGTACGAGAAGAAACTAAAAGAAGTAGATAAAGAAGCGCAGGAAATCTTAAGCGCGGCCCGCAAGAAAGCGATGCAGAATGAAGCGAAGATCATTGCGGAAGCGAAAGAAGAGGCAGCCCGTATTATTCAGCGTGGAAATACGGAAATCGAATTAGAGAAGAAGCGCGCATTGGACGATATGAAGCAAGAGATCATTTCCATTGCATCTATGATGGCAGGAAAAGTTGTGACAGCTTCAATTGATACAAATGTACAGGATGATCTAATTGAAGAGACATTGAAAGAAATGGGTGACAGTACATGGCTAAGTTAGTTTCTAAAACATACGGAGATGCATTATTTTCTGTAGCTTTAGAAGAAAACCGTGTAGATGCATTTTATGAAGAAGTGCAGGGAGTGAAAGAAGTTTTATCCCAGAACGGAGAGCTTCAGAAATTAATGGATAATCCGAAGATTATCAAGGAAGATAAGATCAATCTTATCGAAGAAGCTTTTACAGGTCATGTAGAGAAAGAAATTATAGGGCTTATGGCACTTCTTATTTCCAAGGGTCACTCGGCTGACATGATGTCGGTTTTTGACTATTTCATTGGACTTGTAAAAGAAGAAAAGAGAATTGGCAGTGCATTTGTAACAACAGCAGTTGCGCTGACAGAGGTGCAGAAAGGTGCTGTGGAGAAAAGACTTCTCGAAACAACTCGTTACGAAAGCTTTGAGATGAACTATTCGGTAGACCCGAGCCTGATCGGTGGGATGGTCATCCGTATCGGAGACAGAGTTGTGGACAGCAGCATTAAGACAAAGCTGTATGAGCTGTCAAAGAATTTAAGAAGTATTCAGGTATAAAATATAAAAGAAAGGTGGATTCGCTCCATGAATTTAAGACCAGAAGAAATCAGTTCTGTCATTAAAGAACAGATTAAGAGATATGCGTCAGATATGGAAGTATCTGATGTGGGAACGGTGATTCAGGTAGCCGATGGTATTGCGCGTATCCACGGTCTCGAAAATGCAATGCAGGGAGAACTTTTGGAATTCCCTGGAGAAGTTTACGGTATGATCCTCAACCTTGAAGAGGACAACGTAGGTGCCGTACTTTTAGGTGATCACAGAAACATCAACGAAGGTGATACAGTGAAAACAACAGGACGAGTTGTGGAAGTTCCTGTTGGAGATTGCATGTTAGGCCGTGTTGTAAATGCATTGGGCCAGCCGATCGATGGAAAAGGGCCGATTCAAACAAACAAATATCGTCAGATTGAAAGAGTTGCCTCAGGTGTTATCTCTCGTAAATCTGTAGATACACCGTTACAGACCGGAATTAAAGCGATTGATTCTATGATTCCAATCGGAAGAGGACAGCGTGAGCTTATTATCGGTGACAGACAGACCGGTAAAACAGCAATCGCAGTGGATACAATTATCAACCAGAAAGGACAGGGCGTAAAATGTATTTACGTTGCAATCGGACAGAAAGCGTCCACAGTTGCGAACATTGTCCAGACATTTGAGCAGTACGGCGCAATGGATTACACAACTGTTGTTGCAGCTACTGCAAGTGAACTTGCGCCACTTCAGTACATCGCTCCATATTCAGGATGTGCGATCGGTGAAGAGTGGATGGAAAACGGGGAAGACGTATTAGTTGTATACGATGATTTATCTAAGCACGCTACAGCTTATCGTACACTTTCCTTACTTCTTAGAAGACCGCCAGGACGTGAAGCTTACCCGGGTGATGTTTTCTACTTGCATTCAAGATTATTAGAAAGAGCTGCCAGATTATCCGATGAACTTGGAGGAGGTTCCTTAACAGCGCTTCCGATCATTGAGACACAGGCAGGCGACGTATCGGCTTATATTCCGACAAACGTTATTTCCATTACAGACGGACAGATCTTCCTTGAGACAGAGTTGTTCAATGCAGGTTTCAGACCGGCGATCAACCCTGGTATCTCCGTATCACGAGTTGGTGGTTCTGCCCAGATCAAAGCGATGAAGAAAATTGCCGGACCGATCCGTATCGACCTTGCACAGTATGAAGAGCTTGCATCTTTCGCACAGTTTGGTTCAGAACTTGATGCAGATACGACAGAACGTCTTGCACAGGGTGCACGTATCAAAGAGATGTTAAAACAGCCACAGTACCGTCCAATGCCGGTTGAGTATCAGGTAATGATCATCTATGCAGCTACACGTAAGCACTTAATCGACATTCCGGTTGAGAGAGTTCTGGAATTTGAAAAAGGATTATTTGAATTTGTTGATACAAAATATCCTGAAATTCCTGCAGCGATTAAAGCTGAGAAAGTGATTTCGGATAAGACAGAAGAAGCACTTGTAAATGCAATCAATGAGTTTAAAAAAGAATTCTAATTAGTAGAGGAGAATTGTCATGGCATCAATGAGAGAGATTAAAAGGCGTAGAAGCAGTGTGCAGAGTACGCAGCAGATTACAAAAGCCATGAAACTTATTTCTACCGTAAAACTGCAGAAGGCAAGAACAAATGCGGAGAATTCAAAACCGTATTTTGAGTGTATGTATGAAACCGTAACTTCCATGCTTGCAAAGGCGGGAAATATTGAACACCCATATTTGAAGGCGGGAGATTCCAAGAAAGTTGGAATTGTCGTTGTTACTTCAAATCGTGGACTTGCGGGTGGATACAACTCAAATATCGTAAGACTCATTGCAGGAAGCGGCATTGCCAAAGAAGACGTACGTCTTTATACAGTTGGGCGCAAAGGTTCTGAGAGTCTTACCCGCAAAGGATATGAAGTTGTGGCAGACTATTCAGATGTCATTGAAGCTCCGACTTATGCAGATGCTCAGGCGCTGACAAAACAACTTCTTACAGATTTTGCAAATGGTGAAATCGGAGAGATTTATGTAGCATACACATTCTTTAAGAACACGGTTGTCCATATTCCGAAACTTACGAAATTGCTGCCGGTTGATCTGGAAGCAGTAAAAGGGGAAGTGAAGGAAGAGGCTTCAGGGGCACAGGCGCTGATGAACTTTGAACCGAAAGAGGAAGAAGCGATCGAACTCCTTGTACCGAAGTATGTTACAAGCGTTTTGTATGGTGCATTTGTAGAGGCAGTTGCAAGTGAGAATGGTGCGCGTATGCGGGCCATGGATTCTGCAACAAAGAATGCGGAAGAAATAATTGACGATTTGGCATTGAAATACAATAGAGCCCGTCAGGGTGCTATTACACAGGAATTAACAGAGATTATAGCAGGTGCGGAAGCGCTATAGTCTTAGATAGGAGTGAAAAAATGGCAGAGAAAAATATAGGTAAAATCACTCAGATCATCGGTGCGGTACTTGACGTTAAGTTTGCCGATGGTAATCTTCCGGAGATTAACGAAGCCATTGATATTACAAGAAGCAATGGAGAGAAGTTAGTTGTGGAAGTTGCGCAGCATCTGGGTGATGATACGGTAAGATGTATCGCCATGGGTCCGACAGATGGACTGATACGTGGAATGGAGGCGGTTGCTACAGGCGCACCGATTTCCGTGCCGGTTGGTGAAAATACATTGGGACGTATCTTCAACGTGCTTGGAGAAGCAATTGATGAAAAGCCGGCTCCGACAGATGTAGAATATGAGCCAATCCACAGAAAGGCTCCTTCATTTGAAGAGCAGGCAACAGAGACAGAGATGCTTGAAACAGGTATCAAAGTTATCGACTTACTTTGTCCTTTCCAAAAAGGTGGTAAAATCGGTCTTTTCGGTGGTGCCGGTGTAGGTAAAACCGTATTGATTCAGGAGCTGATCACAAACATCGCCACAGAACACGGTGGATATTCTGTATTCACAGGTGTAGGAGAAAGAACTCGTGAAGGTAACGACCTTTACACAGAAATGACAGAGTCAGGAGTTATCAAGAAAACAGCCATGGTATTCGGACAGATGAACGAGCCGCCTGGAGCACGTATGCGTGTAGGTCTTACAGGGCTTACAATGGCAGAATACTTCCGTGATAAAGGTGGAAAAGACGTACTTTTATTTATCGATAATATCTTCCGTTTCACACAGGCTGGTTCTGAGGTATCCGCTCTTCTTGGACGTATGCCATCAGCTGTAGGTTACCAGCCTACATTACAGACAGAAATGGGCGCTCTTCAGGAGCGTATTACTTCTACAAAGAATGGTTCTATTACATCCGTACAGGCAGTATATGTGCCGGCCGACGACTTAACTGACCCGGCTCCGGCTACAACATTCGCCCATCTGGATGCGAAGGTCGTATTATCACGTGCAATTACAGCACTTGGTATTTATCCGGCTGTAGACCCGTTAGATTCGTCTTCACGTTTGTTAGACCCTAATATCGTTGGAGAAGAACATTATCAGGTTGCCCGTGGTGTTCAGGAAGTTCTTCAGAAATACAAAGAACTTCAGGATATCATCGCAATGCTTGGTATGGATGAATTATCAGAAGAAGATAAATTGACAGTATCTCGTGCAAGAAAGATTCAGAGATTCTTCTCTCAGCCATTCTTTGTTGCTACACAGTTTACTGGATTTGAGGGACGTTATGTTCCAATCAGCGAGACAATCCAGGGCTTCAAAGAGATTCTGGAAGGTAAACACGATGATATTCCGGAAGGACATTTCTTAAACGCAGGTAATATTGACGACGTATTAGCTCGCGTGAAGTAGGAGGTGTTCCTATGGCAGAGGTATTTGAATTAAAAATTATCTCTCCGGATGCCATGTTTTTTGAGGGAGAAGCTGATTTCCTCGAATTCACATCGGTTGAAGGAGGAATGGGTGTTTACAAAAACCATATTCCGCTTACTACAATCTTAGAGCCATGTGTTATGAATATTCACAATGGAACAGAAGTGAAGAAAGCGGCAATCCTTGGAGGATTTCTGGAAATCCTGCAGGATAAGATCACAGTACTTGCAGAGGATGCTCAGTGGCCGGACGAAATCGACGTAGAACGTGCGAAAGAAGCAAAGAAACGTGCGGAAGAACGTCTCAGTCACAACGGACCGAACATGGACGTAAGAAGAGCACAGGCCGCTCTGAAAAGAGCGATTGCGAGAATCAATGCAACGAAATAAAGTAGAACGTATAAACAACACACCGTGGAGCTGCATGTGTCATGCTCCCCGGTGTGTTTGTTTTGTAATGTCGGTTATTCACCACTTTTTGGGATTTGGCATATGATAAAGCAGAATGGATAGAGAGGGAGCTGTTGGAATGGATTACAAATTGCCTTATTATATGGCATACCCTATGCCGCTTGAGTATGATGACGAAAGAAAAGAAAGACAGGATGTAGAATACATGAAAAGTATGTATCCGGATGAAGTGAAACGGATTCTGCCATTTGTGGAAGATGAGTGTGACAGGATGGAATATGAAGGGAGTATGATTTATGATGAATATCCGGATATGTTGAGTGTACGGATGATGTGCAGCCGTGTCTGCAACCGGATAAAGGAAATAGGTCTGGAAGATATGGAGGAAACAGAGCCGTTGGACGACAGGATGGAGGCGCAGCAGAGAAACAGAAGACGTGGAAGGGACCAAAACATCAGAGAAATTGTAGAAGTATTGCTTCTTCACGAACTCATGCGAAGAAGAACAGAGCATCGTCGAAAAAGAAGACAGTTTTATCCGGGATGGAATTAGGAAAGATAAGTCAAAAAGAAAAATGTTTTACAAATAGAGATTTTATGTTATACTATATAAAGACTATGCGTAAAAACAGCGTAAATTATTAGCAAAAAATCTATAATAAATTTGTAATAAATACTAAATAATCGAGGTGCAATATGGAGCAATATATTATTAAGGGAGGAACACCGCTTGTAGGGGAAGTGCAGATTGGCGGTGCTAAAAATGCGGCTCTTGCGATTCTTGCGGCTGCAATTATGACAGACGAGACGGTGACGATTGATAATCTGCCGGATGTAAATGATATCAACGTTTTATTAGAAGCCATATCAGGAATTGGTGCAATGGTTCAGCGTATCGATCGGCATACAGTAAGAATTAACGGAAGTGGAATCGGTGATTTCAGTATAGAATATGATTATATTAAAAAAATCAGAGCTTCCTATTACTTATTAGGTGCTTTACTTGGAAAATATAACAAAGCAGAAGTGGCGCTCCCGGGAGGATGCAACATTGGAAGCAGACCGATCGACCAACATTTGAAAGGGTTCAAGGCGTTAGGGGCGGATGTTGTCATCGAACATGGAAAGATTATTGCGGAAGCAGAACAATTAAGAGGAACACATCTTTATTTTGACGTGGTAAGCGTTGGGGCAACGATCAATGTGATGATGGCAGCAGCTATGGCTGACGGCCTGACGATTATGGAGAATGTGGCAAAGGAGCCGCACGTTGTTGATGTTGCGAATTTCCTGAACAGTATGGGAGCAAATATCAAAGGCGCAGGAACGGATATTATCAAGATCAGAGGTGTGAAGAAACTTCATAAGGCAGAATACTCTATTATTCCGGACCAGATCGAGGCGGGAACATTCATGTTTGCAGCGGCAGCTACTAAAGGTGATGTCACAGTTATGAATGTTATTCCGAAACATTTAGAGGCAACAACAGCTAAGTTAGTAGAGATTGGCTGTGAAGTGGAAGAATTTGATGACGCAGTACGAGTTGTATCCAAAGGCAGATTGAATCATACACAGGTGAAGACGTTGCCATATCCTGGATTTCCAACAGACATGCAGCCACAGATCGGTGTGACCCTTGCGTTATGTAATGGAACAAGCACAATTACAGAGAGCATTTTTGAGAATCGTTTTAAGTATTTAGACGAGCTTGCAAGAATGGGAGCGAATATTAAGATTGAAGGAAATTCTGCTACGATAGAAGGCGTGGAAGGGTTTTCGGGAGCAAGGGTAAGCGCTCCGGATTTAAGAGCGGGAGCGGCACTTGTAATAGCCGGTCTTGCGGCCGATGGAATTACAATTGTAGATGATATTGTTTATATCCAGAGAGGATATGAGAGATTCGAAGAGAAGATCAGAAGTCTCGGCGGTATGATCGAGAAGGTTGCAAGCGAGAAAGATATCCAGAAATTTCAGTTTAAAGTAGGATAAAGAATTGGAAGGAAGCATTGAAAATTGTCGGTGCTTCCTTTTTGTGATATAGGAAATTTCTTCGGAATCCTATATCATAAAAAACACACTTCGTGTGGGGATGCGCAGATTGCACAGATGTGCAATCTTTTTAAGTAATAGAAAATCTCTATAAATACAGTGTTATTTATAGTAAAAATCAATTTGTGTATTTTGATATCGTGTGATATAGTATTTAAGTTTAAATGGATAATTTAGCAGGAGGAAAGTAGAATGAAAAAAGGAAAACGTTTACTTGCGGCTCTTTTGGTGCTTGTGATGTCATTAGCTCTTGCAGCATGTGGAACAGATAAAAAAGAGTCTGAAGGAACAAAAAAAGAAGATTCAAAAAAATTGAGCGGAACTTTAAAAGTAATTGCTACAAGTGAGAACTATCAGCCATTATTTGATAAGTTTACCGAGGAAGTAGGACCGAAGGTTGAGTTTATCTCTATGTCTTCCGGTGAAGTTCTCTCGAAATTAAAGGCAGAAGGGGGAACACCGGCGGCAGATCTTTGGTTCGGTGGCGGTATTGATGCATTTATGGATGCAAAAGAGAATAACCTTCTAGAGAAAGTGGATTTTGATGCAGCAGATGATCTTGCGGCAGATTACAAAGACAGTGAAAACTATTGGTTTTCAAAAGGAATCACTGTTGTTGGATTTATTGTAAACAATGACATTTTGAAGGAAAAGGGATTGGAAGCTCCAAAGTCTTGGGATGATCTTACAAAACCGGAATACAAAGGAGAAATCCTCATGTCCAATCCGGCAATTTCAGGGACAAACTATGCAGTTGTAAATGCACTCCTTCAGACAAAAGGTGATGCAGGATGGGATTATTTTAACAAGTTAAATGAGAATATTACATATTACTCTAAACGTGGTGCTGATCCGAGTACAAAGGTAGCAGCAGGTGAAGTGGCAATCGGTATCACATATATTGATGGAACATTGGATGAACTGAAAGAGACAGCGGATGTAAGTATTGTTTATCCGACAGATGGAATGCCATATGTACCGGAAGGTGTGGCTGCATTTGCCAATGCTGAGAATACAGAGGCAGCAAAAGCATTTATTGAGTGGTTCTATTCAGATGATGAGAATATGAAACAATTAGCAGAAATCGATCAGAAGAATACATGTCTTCTTGTAAAACCAGGCATCAAAGGTTTAGAGTTAGATTTTGATCAAAGCCAGCTTATGAAAGAAGACTTGTCACTTTTTGGAAAAGAAAGAACTGCGATTCTGGAGAAGTGGAACACTTTAATGGGAGATAAAGGTGAAGAGTAAGAAAACAAGGGCATCACAGAGTGGTGCCCGTTTTTATAATATATTAGACAGAATTGTTTTGATGATTCTTGTGGGACTGGTGTGTCTTTTTGTGCTTTATCCGTTTCTGTGTATTATAAAACAGAGTGTATCAGGAGCACATGGTTTTAGTTTTGCAGCGTATAAGAGTATATTCGATAAAAATTTACATTTGTTGAAAAATAGTGTGTTTGTGGCAGTTTTATCTGCATTGATTTCCACGGGTCTCGCTGTGGCGGTTGCGTTTAGTGTAAGGTTTACGTTTAAGAAACTGCGGGGATGTTTGATGGGAATTCTTCTGATCAGTATGGTGTCACCACCATTTATTGCTTCGCTGGCTTACATTCAGTTATTTGGACGAAACGGACTGATATCAAAAGGACTTTTGGGGCTATCCCTGAATCCCTATGGGTGGATCGGGGTGGTGATTATGCAGAGCTTATTTTTTACTTCATTAAATGCACTGCTTCTCATCGGAATGCTTGAGAGGATTGATTTTTCCATGTTGCAGGCTTCGGCAGATCTCGGAGCGACAAGAGGAAGAACGCTCTATAAGATTGTACTTCCGCTTATCAGACCATCTCTTTTAATCTGTTTTCTGCTTTCATTTATCCGCTCCATGGCGGATTTCGGAACACCGATTGTAATTGGAGGAAGATTTGAGACGGTCGCCACAGAAATATATATGCAGATTATCGGATACTCAGACTTAAGTAAGAGTTCGGCACTGAACGTACTGCTTTTGATTCCGGCTTTGGCCGGCTTTGTACTGTATCGTTATCTGATGAGAAAAAATGATAAGATATTCGCGGGAAATAACAATAAGGCCACAGGTGCGGAAGAAGATTTTCGATTAAAAGGAATGAGTGCGGTGATTGTGTACCTGATAGCAGCAATTTTCTTTGTGACAATGATTTTGGAATATGGATCAATTTTTCTCAATAGTTTTACAAAAAATATGAGAGGAACGCTTACATTTACAACACAATATTTCGATGCACTCCTCGAGCGAAATATGGATACATTTGTACGAAGTATTGCGTATGCGCTTATCGTGGCGCTTGTAGGAACGTTTGTAGGTATTCTTCTTTCTTATTACATTGAAAGGCGGAGAATCCGCTTTGGGAATTTGATAGACTTTGTTGTGACCATGCCGTATATGCTTCCGGGCAGTTGTTTTGGTATCGGATATATTCTGGCATTTAACCATGAGCCATTAAAACTGACAGGGACGGCATTAATCGTAATTGCAAATATGATATTCAAGCAAATGTCAATCACGACAAAAGCGGTAACTGCATCTTTCTCACAGATTAGTCTGAACATTGATGATGCCGCGCGGGATTTAGGGGCTAACAAACTTCGTGTGTTTTGGGATGTACTGCTTCCGAATCTAAAGCCGGCTTTTGCAACCGGATTTGTAAATAACTTTACAAATGCCATGATTACAGCGGGTTCAGTAATTTTCCTTATTACACCCGGACAGAAAATAGCGGTATTCACACTGTTTGACAGCATTAATACAGGAAAGTACGGAGAGGCATCTATGATTGCAACCTTCATCATATGGATCACTGTACTGATCAACGTGATTTTTTATATTGGATTTTCAAAAGAAAGGGGGAGAAAAAAAGGTGTATCTGGAATTAAAAAATCTAAGTAAAAGTTTTGGAGAAAAGGAGGTTGTAAAAAACCTGTCGCTTTCTCTCGGTAAAGGAGAACTTCTTTGCCTTCTTGGGTCGTCAGGATGCGGAAAGACAACTACATTGAAAATGATCGGAGGTTTTTTAAAACCGGATGCAGGGGAAATCCGAGTGGATGGACAGAACATCACCTGTATGGAACCGGAAGAAAGACCGGTATCTACCGTGTTCCAGTCTTATGCGTTGTTTCCACATCTGACTGTTCTTGATAATGTGACTTATGGCTTGAAGTTCCAGAAGATCAAGAAAAAAGAAGCAAAAGAAATGGGTATGAAGTACTTGGAAAAGGTAGGGCTTACCGAGTATGCTCATTCTAAGATACATGAAATATCGGGAGGGCAGCAGCAGAGAGTTGCCTTGGTGCGTTCCTTGATCACAAAGCCTAAAGTCCTTCTTCTTGATGAACCGTTGAGTAACCTTGATGCGAAACTCCGGATAAAAATGCGTCAGGAAATCAAACAGATTCAGAGGGAATTTGATATTACAATGGTATTTGTCACCCATGATCAGGAAGAAGCCATGGTTCTTGGAGATTCCATTGCCATTATGGACCAGGGCAATCTGATCCAGATTGGCAAACCGGAAGAAGTGTATACGCATCCGGCCAATGATTTCGCCAGAAATTTTCTAGGCGTGTCGAATTGTTTCCGGGATGATGCGGGAAATGAAATTCACTGCAGACCGGAAGATTTGTTCTTTGCGGTAGAGGGGAATATTCATGGAGAAATTATACGGGAGGAGTTCCTTGGATTTTATCGTCAGTATTATATTCGCGTAACGGATGGAAGCCAGGTGCTTCTTCGTGCGGAAAGAGACATCGTAAGACAAAAAGGAGAAAAGGTAATTTTGGGCATGAAATAAAGTGAAAATAGTCTTGACGTTTCTGAAAGACGGTGATATGATAAACGCTGTAACAAAATCAAATATACAACTTTCTCTTATTCAGAGTGGTGGAGATACAAAGGATCTGTGAAACCACGGCAACCCCTTACAAGGAAGGTGCCAACCTGAGCGAGCAATCGAACAATAAGAGGATTGATTTATGAATAGAATTCGGGTCAGTCCTTTTGGGCTGGCCTTTTTGAATACATAGGAAATTTATAAAAACAGTCCCGATAGAGAAAGTACAAAGGAAAGGAAAAAGAATGGAAAAATTACTATTTACATCAGAATCAGTAACAGAAGGTCATCCGGATAAAATTTGTGATGCAATTTCCGATGCAGTGCTTGATGCACTCATGGAACAGGATCCAAACAGCCGTGTTGCCTGTGAGACAGCGATTACAACAGGTCTTGTACTTGTTATGGGCGAGATTACAACGAATGCTTATGTGGATATTCAGAAAATTGTTCGTGACACAGTAGACGAAATCGGATATAACAGGGGAAAATATGGATTTGATGCACATACATGCGGCGTGATCACAGCAATCGATGAGCAGTCTTCTGATATTGCTATGGGTGTTGATAAAGCGTTAGAAGCAAAAGAAAATAAGATGTCTGATGAAGAGATTGAAGCAATCGGAGCAGGAGATCAAGGTATGATGTTCGGATATGCTTGTGATGAGACAGAAGAATTGATGCCATATCCAATTTCACTTGCTCATAAGCTTACTCGTCAACTTACAAAAGTTCGTAAAGAAGGAACATTACAGTATTTAAGACCGGATGGAAAGAGTCAGGTTACTGTGGAATATGATGAAAATGGCGTGCCAAAACGTTTGGATGCAGTTGTTCTTTCTACACAGCATGATCCGGATGTAACACAGGAACAGATTCACGAAGATATTAAAAAATATGTATTTGAGCCGGTTCTTCCAGTAGAGATGATCGATGAAAATACAAAATTCTTCATTAACCCAACAGGACGTTTCGTAATCGGTGGACCACACGGAGACAGCGGTGTTACAGGACGTAAAATCATCGTAGATACATACGGTGGAATGGCTCGTCACGGAGGCGGAGCTTTCTCAGGAAAAGACTGTACAAAAGTAGACCGTTCTGCAGCTTATGCAGCACGTTATGTTGCGAAAAATATCGTAGCGGCAGGAATTGCTAAAAAGGTAGAAATTCAGTTATCTTATGCTATCGGTGTTGCACAGCCGACTTCTATCATGATCGATACTTTCGGAACAGGAAAGATTTCCGAAGAAAAATTAGTGGATATCATAAGAGAAAACTTTGATCTTCGCCCGGCAGGAATCATTAAAATGTTAGATCTTCGCCGTCCGATCTACAAGCAGACAGCAGCTTACGGACACTTTGGAAGATTGGATCTGGATCTTCCATGGGAGAAGCTTGATAAAGTAGAAGAGTTGAAGAAATACTTATAAAAGTAAAGAAGATTGTGCCTCGGCACAATCTTTTTTAGGAAAAAGCGGTATTTTTTCCATTTTATAAACTTTTTAGAATTATTTATATGTGGTTTCGTGTAGACGAGCTATGGTCATGGTATAATACTAAGGAATGCAAATAAGCGGGAAAGGAAGTGAAAGCTTGAAATTAAGAACAAGACTAATCACTGCGTTTATTACCGTGAGTGTTTTACCGATTCTTTTGACTGGTGTCGTTATTTTTGGAATGAGCCGGTATCAGATTAGTGTGATAGAGAAGAATTATGGAATTACGGGAACAACTTATAAGAGCTTTTCCAACTCGGTGCAGGTTTTTAACAGCCTTACTGAGGAGTCGTATCATAAGATCAGCAAGGTGGCTATAGAGAAACCGGAACTTCTGGAGGATGTAACGTATCTGGAAGATGTGAATAAGGCACTACAGAAGAAAAATTCTTATCTGATCATGCGCAAAGAAGATAAAATCATATATATAGGCGGCGAGACAGATAAGGCGGAGGCCCTTTTGGATCAACTTCCAGATTATGGTGAACCGGATACTACATCGGAAAACGGTGTATATTATGGGGAGGTTCAGGCGCTTGTAAAGCACATTGATTTTAAATTTGGAGATACAAAATCAGGAAGTGCATTTATTGTGACAGATGTAAGCAGTGTTATGCCGGAAGTGAAGCAGTTGATTTCCGATGCGGCGATTGCTATTATCTTAATCCTTGTGGCAACAGCAGCGCTTCTTATCTTTTGGATTTATAAGGGAGTTACAGGCCCTTTGAGCAAGATGCAGGAAGCGGCCAAAAATATTAAGGAAGGCAACCTTGATTTCCAACTGGAAGCAAGTGCGGATGATGAATTAGGTCAGCTTTGCAGTGATTTCGAGGATATGCGCCAGAGACTGAAGACAAATGCGGAAGAAAAGCTTACGTACGACAGAGAGAATAAAGAGCTGATCAGTAATATTTCCCATGATTTGAAGACACCGGTAACAGCGATCAAAGGATATGCGGAAGGGATTATGGATGGTGTGGCAGACACGCCGGAGAAAATGGACAAGTATATTCGTACCATTTACAATAAAGCAACGGAGATGGATCGTCTGATCAATGAATTGACTTTTTACTCCAAGATAGATACCAATCGTATTCCGTATAATTTCAGTACCATTCCGGTAAGCGCGTATTTTGATGATTGTGCCGAGGATCTTTCTTTGGAATTGGAGTCAAAAGGTGTGGACTTCAGCTATTCCAACTATGTAGAAGGAGAGCAGAAAATCATTGCGGATGCGGAACAGTTAAAACGTGTCATCAATAACATAGTCAGCAACTCAGTGAAGTATATGGATAAGAAATACGGAAGAATCAATCTGCGGGTAAAGGATGTAGGTGATTTTATTCAGGTAGAGCTTGAGGATAACGGAAAGGGAATTGCAGCAAAAGATCTGCCGAACATATTTGACCGTTTTTACCGTACGGATGCGTCAAGAAATTCATCGAAAGGCGGAAGCGGAATCGGACTTTCCATCGTGAAAAAGATTGTGGAAGAACATGGGGGCAAGATATGGGCCACAAGCAAAGAAGGCACGGGAACGGTTATGTATTTTGTAATTAGAAAATATCAGGAGGTACCAGTAAATGAATAAAATATTGATTGTAGAAGACGAGGAAGCTATTGCAGATTTGGAGAAAGATTATCTGGAATTGAGCGGGTTTGAAGTAGAAGTCGCAAATGACGGAGAATTGGGCCTTAAGAAAGCAATGGAAGAGGAGTACAACCTGATCATTTTGGATCTGATGCTTCCGGGGGTAGATGGATTTGAAATCTGCCGTACAGTACGCGATGAGAAGAATACGCCTATTATTATGGTTTCAGCGAAGAAAGATGATATTGATAAGATCCGAGGCCTGGGGCTTGGAGCGGATGACTATATGACAAAACCGTTTAGTCCGAGTGAACTTGTGGCAAGAGTAAAGGCACATCTTGCCAGATATGAACGTTTGATCGGAAGTACTGTGGAAGAAAATAAAGTCATTGAAATCCGGGGCCTTAAGATTGATACAACAGCAAGAAGAGTCTGGGTAAATGGAGAAGAGAAGACATTTACCACGAAAGAATTTGATCTTCTTACTTTTCTTGCAAGCCATCCAAACCATGTGTATACGAAGGATGAGCTTTTTAGTGAGATCTGGGATATGGAATCCATTGGTGATATTGCGACAGTGACGGTGCATATCAAGAAAATCCGTGAAAAAATAGAATTTGATACGTCAAAACCACAGTATATCGAGACAATATGGGGAGTTGGATATCGATTTAAAGTGTAGCCGATAGTTTGGAAAAGGAGTAAGAGGATGATTACAAGTATTGCAAATCTTCAGGTGAAGGAACTTTTGCAGCTTCAGAAAAAAAGTAAGGTAAGAAATGAAAGAGGAATTTTCGTTGTGGAAGGAGTGAAAATGTTCCAGGAAGCACCGAGAGAGCTGATTGAAAAAGTATACATTTCGGAAACTTTCTATATAAAAAAGGCAGAGGGAGTGGACTTTGACGGACTTAGAGTGGAAGTACTGTCGGATAAAGTGTTTTCTCATGTATCAGATACAAAGACTCCGCAAGGAATTCTATGTCTTGTACGCCAGAAAAGAACAGAGTTTGCAGATATGTTAAAATGTGAAACTCCATTTTTGATGGTTCTTGACAATCTTCAGGATCCAGGGAATCTGGGGACGATCGTAAGGACGGCAGAAGGGGCCGGAGTAACCGGAATTATTATGAGCCGGGACACGGTAGATATTTATAATCCTAAGACAATCCGTTCTACGATGGGATCTATTTATAGGATGCCGTTTCTGTATGAAGAGGATATACCAGCGTTGGTGGATCGGCTCAGAGAAAAGGGAGTTAAGACTTACGCGGCACATTTAGATGGAAAAAACTACTATGATGAAGAGAATTACAGTACGGGATGTGCATTCCTTATCGGCAATGAGGGGAACGGACTGCGACGTGAAGTATCGGACAAAGCAGAGGTCTGGGTGAAGATTCCGATGCACGGAGAGGTAGAGTCTTTGAATGCGGCGATTGCGTCGTCGATTCTTATGTACGAAGCGAATCGTCAGAGAAGAAAGAGCACTCATTTTTAAATGGACAGATAATTTGTGTGGAGTTCTTATATTTGTATTAAGATTTTCTTCCGCTTCTTGTAAAAAAATAGAAAGTATAGTAATATGAAAAATAACTATATTAATTACAAGAAGAAAGCGAGGAGGGTTTATATGACAGAATTTATTTCACTTGGAGGAGTACTGGGAATTGTCTTATTGGTTATTGTCGTGGCGCTTTTGATTTCCTGTATTAAGATCGTTCCGCAGGCGCAGGCTCTCGTTATAGAAAGATTGGGGGCTTATCAGGCGACGTGGAGTGTAGGTCTTCATTTTAAGATACCGATCATTGAGCGTGTGGCGAGAAGAGTAGACCTTAAGGAGCAGGTTGTGGATTTCGCTCCGCAGCCGGTAATTACAAAAGATAATGTCACCATGAGAATTGACACGGTTGTTTTTTACCAGATTACAGATCCGAAGATGTTCTGTTATGGAGTGGCAAACCCGATCATGGCGATTGAGAATCTAACGGCAACGACACTTCGTAATATCATTGGTGATTTGGAATTAGACCAGACACTGACATCCAGAGAGACGATCAACACGAAGATGAGGGCGTCACTCGATGTTGCGACAGACCCTTGGGGTATCAAAGTGAATCGTGTGGAACTTAAGAACATTATTCCGCCGGCAGCCATTCAGGATGCTATGGAAAAACAGATGAAGGCTGAACGTGAAAGACGAGAAGCAATTCTCCGCGCAGAAGGTGAGAAAAAATCTACAATCCTTGTTGCAGAAGGTAATAAAGAATCTGCGATTCTGGATGCGGAAGCTGAGAAACAGGCGGCAATCCTTCGTGCCGAGGCACAGAAAGAAGCGATGATCCGTCAGGCAGAAGGTGAAGCGGAAGCGATTCTGAAGGTACAGCAGGCGAATGCCGATGGTATCCGTTTCTTGAAAGAGGCGGGAGCAGACGAGGCGGTTCTTACAATGAAGAGCCTGGAAGCGTTCGAGAAAGCAGCGGATGGCAAGGCAACGAAGATCATCATTCCTTCCGAGCTTCAAGGAATTGCAGGTCTTGTCAAATCTGTAGTGGAAGTCGGAAAGAGCGAATAGATAAGGCTACAACAGATAAAAATAGAGAATGGAAAGAGGGATATGTGGTTGCACATATCCCTTTTGTGACATAGAAGAAGGGAGGAGTCAGATGAAACCGGTAATCGACCTTGAAAAAGAATATGCATTGATGCTGGATGGAGGAGGGGCGAGAGGTGCGTATCAGATAGGTGCGTGGAAAGCCCTTAAGGAAGTTGGAGTCAAGATTCATGCCGTCGCGGGAACATCAGTAGGAGCGCTAAATGGCGCATTTATCTGCATGGAAGATTTGGAAAAGGCGGAAAAAGTATGGAGCGAGATTTGCTTTTCTAAAGTGATGGATGTAGATGATACGTGGATGGAGAAGCTTTTTGACGGGGAAAATAAAGTCAGTGAAGTGCTTCGGGAGATTTGGAGTGTATTAAAAGACGGAGGTGTAGATATTACCCCTCTTCGAAATCTGATTCACGAGAATGTTGATGAGAAGAAAATACGGGAATCAGGAAAAGAATTTTGCATTTTGACATTTTCTGTGACAGATATGAAAGAGCTGGATATGAGTATTCAGGATATCCCGGAAGGTATGTTAGAAGACTTTTTGCTGGCCAGCGCTTATCTTGTAGGTTTTAAAAATGAAAAGCTGCATGGGAAGACCTATATTGATGGTGGATTTATGGATAATGTACCTATGGGGCCTCTGGTGGAAAGAGGATATAAGGATATTATTCAAATTCGTATTTTTGGACCGGGGAGGGAACCGAAGGTACGAATCACAGACGATATGGAAGTACTGCAGATTGCTCCAAGAGTGCCTTTAGGGAGTATCATTGAATTTCATAAGAAACGAAGCCGTCAGAATATGAAAATAGGGTATTATGACGCAAAAAGGATGATTTTTGGCTTAAAAGGGCGCATTTATTATATTGAAGAAACAAAAGAAGAGTGCTATTATAAAACAAGAATTCAAAAACTGACGGACCGGGAACGGTTAGAGACAGCTTTTGAACTTCGCATGCCCCTTGGATATACGGAAGAGCAACTTTATCTTGCTATGTTGGAAGCAAGCGCCAAACTTCTGCGTGTCCAGAAATACAAAATATATACAACAGATGAACTGTTTGAGGCGGTGTGTAAGAAATATGCGGAGACGGATCAATGGGGGGCGCTTCCGGAATTTACACATTTGCTCATAGACATCGGAAAGGATGACAGAATGGATTTAAGAGGACGTAACTTTTTGACACTGAAAGGCTATACAGCAGATGAGATTCTTTATCTTCTGGATCTGGCAGCGGAACTGAAAGAGAAGAAGAAAAAAGGAATCCGGGGTGACAGATTAAAAGATAAGAACATCGCGCTTATTTTTGAGAAACCGTCTACCAGAACGAGATGTGCGTTTACTGTTGGTGCAAGAGATGAAGGCGGTATGCCGACTTATCTATCAGGACATGAGATTCAACTCGGAGATAAGGAAAGTATTGCGGATACTGCGAGAGTGCTTGGACGTATGTTTGACGGAATTGAATTCCGTGGTTTTGAGCATGAATACATTATTGAGCTTGCAAAATATAGCGGAGTTCCGGTGTGGAACGGTCTGACAGATGATTATCATCCGACACAGTGTCTTGCTATGCTGCTTACGCTCCGGGAACATTTTGGTCATCTGAAGGGATTAAAGATTGCCTACATGGGTGATGGGAGAAACAATACGGTCAACAGTCTGATCATCGGAAGTATCAAAGTAGGAATCGATGTGACTGTAGTAGGACCGAAAACACTTTGGACAAAGCCCGAGATTGTAGAACTTGTGAAAGAGTATGGGGAAGAGTCCGGGGCAAAACTGACTCTGACTGAAGACCTGGACGGAGTAATCGGTGCGGATGTGATTTACACAGATGTGTGGTTCTCTATGGGTGAAGAAAAGAAAGAGCAGGAAAGAGAACGACTTTGCAGGAAGTATCAGGTGAATAAAGCGTTGATGGAAAGAACCGGGAAACCGGGAACGATCTTTTCTCACTGTCTTCCGGCAGTAAAAGAAAAAGAAGTGACAGAGGAGGTTTTTGAAAGCGAAGCTTCCGTTGTATTTGATGAGGCGGAGAACCGTCTCCATACGATCAAAGCAATTATGGTTGCGACGTTAGGAAACTAGGCTTATGTATCAAGAAGAAAATATTGTATTATGCGCATCGAATGCGTATGAGAAAAAATACTATCTGAATCCGGATTTTGAAGGGCTTCCGGAGACGATCAAAGATGAATTGAAAATTATGTGTGTGCTCTATACAGAAGAAATCGGTGGGATTCTTGCTCTGAAATATGAGGAAGATGGTTCGCTTATTTTTGAAGTATCATCAGAGGAAAATGATTTTATGTATGATGAGATTGGAAGCAGACTTAAAATTAAGCAGCTCCAACAAACGAAAGGGGAACTTTTGCAGTCATTGGAACTGTACTACAAAGTATTTTTCTTAGGAGAGGAAATATAATGGGTTTAAGAATAGGAAATGTGGAACTTGAGAATCCTTATATTCTTGCTCCGATGGCAGGAGTAACAGACCTGCCATTTCGTTTGTTATGCAGGGAACAAGGAGCGGGACTCCTTTGTATGGAAATGGTAAGTGCTCAGGCAATCCAGTATAATAATAAGAACACATTGTCTCTTCTTGAGATTCATCCGGATGAGAAACCAGTATCCCTTCAGTTATTTGGCTCGAAGCCGGATGTGATGAGTGAAGTGGCAAAGAGAATTGAAGAACTTCCTTTTGATATTCTTGATATCAATATGGGATGTCCGGTTCCGAAAATTGTAAAGAATGGGGAGGGTTCTGCCCTTATGCTGAATCCGAAGCTTGTGGAGGAGATTGTGACGAAAGTCTCAAGAGCGATTCAAAAGCCCCTTACTGTGAAAATACGAAAGGGCTTCGATGATGGAAATGTCAATGCGGTGGAAATCGCAAAGATTATTGAAGCAAGCGGAGGAGCAGCAGTTGCAGTTCATGGAAGAACAAGAGAACAGTACTATTCCGGGGAAGCTGATTGGGATATTATCCGCCAGGTGAAAGAAGCAGTTTCTATACCTGTAATCGGAAATGGAGATGTGACATCCGGAGAGTCGGCAATCCGAATGAGGAAAGAGACGGGATGTGATGGAGTGATGATCGGACGTGCGGCAAGAGGGAATCCATGGATATTCTCAGAACTTCTTGTTTATGAGAAAACCGGAGTGATGCCGAAGCGCCCTACACCTTCCGAAGTGAAAGAAATGATGCTAAGACATGCAAAACTTCAGATAAAATATAAGGGTGAATATTGTGGAATCCGAGAGATGAGAAAGCATGTTTCATGGTATACGACGGGAATGAAAAATTCCGCAAAAATGCGGGATGATATTAACCGTGTGGAGAGCTATGAAGAATTGGAAAAAACCTTGACAATACACGGGTTGTAGGGTATAATGCTTTGAATGTGAAATTGGGATTTGAAACCAAGGAGGTAATGGAAAAAATGGCAGATAAGAAGACAATCCTTACTTATGCAGGATTGAAAAAGCTTGAAGATGAATTAGAGAACTTAAAAGTGGTAAAGCGTAAAGAAGTTGCCGGCAAGATCAAAGAAGCAAGAGAACAGGGTGACTTATCTGAAAATGCAGAGTATGATGCTGCGAAAGATGAACAGCGAGATATAGAAGCACGTATTGATGAGATTGAAAAGATTCTGAAAAATGCGGAAGTAGTAGTGGAAGACGAAGTAGATCTGGATAAGATCAATATTGGATGTACTGTATTGGTTTATGATATTGAATTTGAAGAGGAAATTGAGTTTAAGATTGTAGGATCTACAGAAGCAAACAGCCTGGAAGGTAAGATTTCCAATGAATCACCAGTAGGAAAAGCTTTAATCGGAAAAAGCGTGAATGATGTTGTGGAAGTGGAGACACAGGCAGGAATTGTTGAATACAAAGTGTTAAAGATTGACAGATCAATTTAAATAAGAGGAGTGGAAAAAGTGGCAGAGCAGAAGAATGTACAGGAACAAGATGTAAACCAGTTAAGAAAAGTTCGCCGCGAAAAACTGGCGGAACTGCAGGCAAGCGGAAATGATCCGTTTGTTATTACTAAATATGATGTGACACATCATAGCATGGATATCAAAGATAATTTTGAAGAGATGGAAGGAAAGGCCGTATCGATTGCAGGACGTATTATGTCCAAGCGTGTTATGGGCAAGGCTTCTTTCTGTAATGTTCAGGATTTACAGGGAAATATTCAGTCTTACGTTGCAAGAGACAACGTAGGAGAAGAAGCTTACAAAGCATTTAAGAAAATGGATATTGGTGACATCGTTGGTATTAAAGGTGATGTTTTCCGCACAAAGATGGGAGAGATTTCCATTCATGCAGAGGAAGTTACTTTATTATCAAAGAGCCTTCAGATTCTGCCGGAGAAATTCCACGGCTTAACAAATACAGATTTGCGTTATCGTCAGAGATACGTAGACCTTATCATGAATCCAGATGTAAAGGATACATTTATCAAACGTTCTAAAATCTTAAGCTCGATCAGAAAATATCTGGATGGACAGGGATTTATGGAAGTTGAGACTCCGATGCTTGTAGCGAATGCAGGCGGTGCGGCTGCAAGACCATTCGAGACACATTTCAATGCATTGAATGAAGATTTGAAACTTCGTATCTCTCTTGAACTGTACTTAAAGAGATTGATCGTAGGCGGTATGGAACGTGTTTACGAAATTGGACGTGTATTCCGTAATGAAGGTCTTGACACAAGACATAATCCGGAATTTACACTTATGGAATTATACCAGGCATATACAGACTATAATGGAATGATGGATTTAACAGAGAATCTTTACCGTCATGTGGCACAGGATGTGCTTGGAACAACTAAGATCACATACAATGGTGTGGAAATGGATCTTGGCAAACCATTTGAAAGAATTAC